>OLNY01000114.1_pt1 | contig 82097 bp, 50 predicted proteins | sample 1671981 | NCBI WGS metagenome assembly OLNY01 (sample SAMEA3136632, study PRJEB25190) | human gut metagenome | biome: human gut; feature: human-associated habitat; material: faeces | place: Austria | collected 2013
GGAATCAGACCTATATGCCTCGTGTTTAACTGTCCAACTTTTTGGGGTCAGTACATATCTTCACGGGCGACGGGGCCCGTCACAGTTTGTAGATAATCTTTCATGATTATACCTCCATTTTCTTCATTGTTTTCGAGGTTCTGTATTCCGGAATAGTGGTAACAATTGCACCGACCAGTGCAAACAGTGTTCCGATGATCGTGACCAGATAAACGCTATTGCCCAGCGATGGAATTAATACGTCAATCAATACTGATCCCAGTAACTGGCCCGCCGTTGAAGCAACCCCCAGCATCAGTAACCCCAGACCTCTGACCAAAATGGCCATTAAACCGATAGACATTAGTCCAAGCGGGCCGCCAAGATACATCCACCAGACATCTGGTAATTGAACAGTGACGTGCCCTAATGCGACACGAATAGCTAGCGCTGTGCCTAAAACACAAAATCCAACGATGAAATTCTAGGTGATTGAAACCAGCATGGATCCCGTAGCTTCAGCTACTTTTGCATTTCCAGCGGGCTGCCATCCTGCAAGCAAACCAGCTAAGAACGGAAGAATGGCAAGTAAGATGAAAGAGGTAGAATGCCACTGAGGTGACACAACAAAAATCGTAGCAATAACCGCAAATAATGCACCGATGATGCGATAAGGGGTAAAGTATTTTTTCTCGTCGACACCGATACCAAAGCGATCGCAAAGTAAACCAGACAGCAATAGCGCGGAGATCAGTGCGGTTTGAAACGTTGCGACCCCGAGTGCGCTGGCTGATGCGCCTTCAGAAAATACCACCATCGCTCCACAGAGACCGGCAAACCAGTTCCAGAGAGGAACTTTTCGGTTTTTAATCAGAGAAGGAATTGCCGCAAATTGTTGCCGGGTTTCTTTTCGCGCCATAATAATAAAAAACATCACGACTAAACCACTGGCAAAGGAGATAACTGCGCATGCATTACCATCCTGTAACCAGTGACCTAATTGACCATTCACCGCTGATTGCATAGGGGAGAGCATACCCGCAAGAATCGTGGCAAGCATCCATAAGGGAGTTGAGTACTTATTCTTTTTCATACATCAATCCTTCTATTATAGTAAATGGAGTAACTGGAGTTACCCCATTATTGTTATTATCTTGCAATATGAGTCAGTATATTTACCCACAACGCGGTATAGAACGGCTAGGACATAAACTGCTGTGTACCCCAGTGCGGTGAACAGTCACTCATAAAGCAGGCTATTTTCCCGTTGTGATAGTTACTAAAGACCAGTAATGGAGCGTTGTTTATTGTTAATACCACCTCAGCATTTTCTTTAGCGATCGCCCGGTTATAACCTAGGAAAAAAGGATATTCAGAGAACCCTTTAATAACTGGATGTTCAGGTTGTGATGGCTGTGCAATAACACCCTCTGGTTTTTCGACACGATCGTCACCATCTAACATCGTAACCGGGAGCACATCAGCCAGAACTGTATTTTTATAATTGGCTTTTGCTTCAATTCCCATGAATGAGAGATAGCCGCCAATCATCAATAACCCACCACCGTTATTCACATATTCTTTAATCAGTTCGAGAGCGTTTGGTTTTATGCGAAGCTGATAAAAAGTATCATTTTGTAGCAGGAAAGTATTACTACCAATATCACTAATAACGATGGCATCATATTGTTCTAACTGTGCCACATCTTCAGGGAAGGCAATTTGTACCGTATGTGCTGGCATATAGGTGACATCTACCTGACTATTTTTCAGACACTGGAGTAACCAGGTCGCACCTTCTTCATATTTACTTGAGGTAAAACTGTCATATCCTTTTGAATGAATCATATGAATATGCCAGGATTCCCCAATAAAGAGCACTTTTAGTGATTTTTTGGTGTTATTCATTCTCTGTCCCTTCTTAATGCGTAAAAATAGTTTGCTGATAATGTATACTCTGAATTCGATGTATCACAGATTCATGTTCAGGCATGTCGGAAGCATTGCTTGTCTCCACCGCTAGGGATGCAAAGGCGCTGGCATAACACAGTGCTGATTCCAGTGATTTTCCTTTCGCAAGTCCTGATGCCAGAGAGCCGTTAAACGCATCCCCGGCTCCTGCCGTATTTTTAACGACCGCTGGAAACGCTGGCGAATGAATGAATTTTTTGCCATCAAATGCGAGCGAGCCCTTGCTACCGAGCGTGATAACCGTGTTTTTTACCCCTTTATTGTGGATAGCTTCTGCAGCTCGTTTAGCTGATTCAAGATCGTGTACGTCTATGCCGGACAGTAAACCAGCTTCTGTTTCATTGGGGGTGATATAATCAACATCCTGAATAAGTTCGTTGACGATATCATTATAGGGTGCCGGGTTAATAATGACCGGGATACTGTTTTTTTGCGCCAATGTGATCGCTTGTTGCAGAGCGGTATAATTTGTTTCGAGCTGCAGAAGTATGACATCAGAATTAATAATCGCTTCTTTCTGAATAGTTATTTCATCGGACGACATTGTCATGTTGGCACCGGGATAGATCGCAATAACATTATCGCCAGTACCTTCATTAACAAGGATCGTGGCAGTTTCGGTTTGCGTTTCTTTCGTTTGATAAATTATACTTTTATAAATCTTAGACGAATTCATAAAGTTGATCGCATAATCACTAAAGTGATCTGTACCTACTTTTGTTATGAAATAAACATCAGTATCGGCAAAGCTTGCTGCCAGCGCCTGGTTACAGCCTTTTCCCCCCGGTGAAAATATAAAATTACTTGCCAGAAGCGATTCTCCGATAGTGGGAAGCCTCGGCAAATAACTGATGATATCAACATTAAACGAACCAATAACGCATACTTGACTTTTCATAGTTGAGTGGCCTTTTTTTATTCCCTGGGCTGTATCATAATTTTCAAGCGCATAAGCGATTTCATTTTTCGCAATAGTATCAAGCGAGTCTAGGACGATAAAAGCACCGCCATGACATCGAGTCAGATAGCCAAGCCTGGCAAGTTCATTAAGATCTGAACGAATAGTTTCTTTCGTTACATTGAGGCTATTGGACAGATCGGATACTTTTACAGAACCGAATTTACTGAGTCGTTTCAATATTTCATGATGGCGTTCAAATTTCATGCTTCACCTCACTGCAGTTACGTTAATATCTATCGATGTATATTGATGTGATAATCACCATAAAGTGGCGGGGAAAAGCAAAAAAAAGCAAAAATAGCCTGAGAAAAGGTAAGCGTTAATGGAGAATCATATTGATGCTTATTTATTGGTGAGAACTACGTTCCATGGCAGGAGTTCATCAATACGGTTGGAAGGTTATTCCGGCAGTACGCTCAGGATATGGCGCAGATACGCTTCCGGATCAATGTCGTTCAGAAGGCAAGTGCCGATAAGCCCATACAACAGTGCACTGCGCTCGCCGCCGAAGAACATAAAGTTTTTATTTCCGAGACAGATGGCACAAAGGGCTTTTTCCGCGGCATTATGTCTGCCTCCGCCTGACCGTCAACACTGTAATAACAGAGTGCGCCCCACTGATTCAGTACACAGCTGAACCATTCTCCCAGTCTGGATTTTTGGATAGCGTGGCATTTTTCTCCACCATGCATGCATGCAGTGAGTCCAGTAACAGTTTGCTCTTCTTCTGCCTGACCACAAGATGTGCTGGACTGGTAAACGATGGGGATACCTGCTTACGCGAGAGCAATAAGTGGCTGGCCACAATTCTCGGTACAAAACTCTGCTGAATAGCAGCGATTTTCCCAGCGTGGTGCGTCGTTTGCATTTTACTGGTTCTAAGTTAACAATTATCTGTTCACTAATGACTACTCTAAAAACTTGTATCAGGACTATCACTTATTTAAGTGATATTGGTTGTCTGGAGATTCAGGGGGCCAGTCTATAAACTTTTTACAAAAGGATGAATGCAGAAGGTTACTCTAATGGCCAGAGTGATGACAATGATGGTCAGACGTTGACCTGCAGAAACTGCATTTTAATTGGTCTATAAAGTCTGCAAGAGGAATCAGGGTCAGATCAGTGAGTCTTATCGCGGCCCGAAGCTATGACTGAAAGAAGGCTGGATACAGAATTGCAACAATTTGGCAATGTCAGAACACAGAAGCTTTGCAAGCAGGTGAAAGGTTATGTCTAGCAAAAGGAGTATATCAGAATACATCTACTGATGTACAAAACACAACAATAGCTTCATGATATATAAATACGTGATGACGAGTGGTACTCCGCATGGTTATTTAACTTCTCAGCACCACTAATGATCCTGAGCAACTTCGTATTTGGGCCATTGCCATGGAGTAGAAAGCTGTGTCTGAGAATGCAGAATTTGAGAAAAGAATTCGCTTTCTTGGAGAGCTTCTGAAAATGGCACGCTAACAACGTTTTGTTAAAAAATGTGAATCACTTGCCGGGGCTGCATTTTCTATTCGAGGAGAATGTTGACGTAGATATTACAGAAATCTCAGCGCATCAGGATAAACTGCTACCTTAGGTCAACCACCAAAAGAAAATACAATACGTCCAGTTTGTATGCCTTTAATAACACATCTTTTAAATGTTGAAGAATTATCCCGCCTGCTGAAGAACGTTGCTCTGAGTGTGATAAACCTTTTTATTCTTGATGATGTCAGCGAGAAGATGGAATATATCCCCGACTGGGTCGTGGTTACCCGGTTAAACATCTGGTGGCGCTAATAAATCTGGCAAGTCACATTCTGTTGAATGCTGTGACAGTGCCTTACCGAGAGAGCGAAATTGTGGTGTTCTAGTGCATAGTCGCCACCATTCCGGATAATTCTATTGCGTTGTTTTACAAGTTCTTTTACAGCGCAGATCTGTCGCTGACGTTGAATCAATAGCCTGGATTTCAGAACACAATGCCCGTTTGCTGGTTGGTCCGGCAGTAGCATTAATTCATTATCTGAATGAAATGTGTCAATCCACAGAAACCGCTGTCAATGACACATTTTGTCGGACGTTAACACGAGAAAGTCTGGCTATTCCGTAATGCCATCTTATTTCGTAATGGATTGAGAATGCTGGATTTTTAATTATATTACGCGCAGTATTAATCGCGTAAATGTTTTGCGGTCAGCAACGGTGGGGGATCCATTGTTCTGTTCAATGAATACCATCATACATTTGAATCAGGAGTCGGTATGATGATTTTGGTGACGGGGGGCGCACGGAGCGGGAAGAGTCGCCACGCAGAGGCGCTTATTGGGGACTCTTCACAGGTTCTGTATATCGCTACCTCGCAAATCCTTGATGATGAGATGGCTGCACGGATAGAACATCATCGGCAAGGCCGCCCGGAGCACTGGCGCACAGTGGAGCGCTGGCAACATCTTGATGAATTAATTCATGCAGACATTAACCCGAATGAGGTTGTGTTGCTGGAATGCGTTACCACAATGGTGACTAATCTGTTGTTTGATTATGGCGGCGATAAAGACCCTGATGAATGGGATTATCAGGCGATGGAACAGGCGATTAATGCTGAGATTCAGTCGTTGATTGCTGCCTGCCAACGTTGCCCCGCAAAGGTTGTATTAGTGACTAACGAAGTGGGAATGGGGATTGTGCCGGAGAGTCGTCTGGCACGACATTTTCGTGATATTGCCGGGCGGGTAAATCAGCAGTTGGCCGCTGCGGCAAATGAAGTATGGCTGGTGGTTTCGGGTATTGGAGTAAAAATCAAATGAGTAAATTATTTTGGGCGATGCTCTCATTTATTACGCGTCTGCCTGTACCGCGTCGCTGGTCCCAGGGACTGGATTTCGAGCATTATTCTCGCGGTATTATTACTTTTCCTTTAATTGGATTATTGCTTGGCGCGATTAGCGGGCTGGTCTTCATGGTGCTGCAGGCATGGTGTGGCGTACCACTGGCGGCACTGTTTAGCGTACTTGTGCTGGCGCTGATGACCGGGGGATTCCACCTGGACGGCCTCGCCGATACCTGTGATGGCGTATTTTCTGCACGTAGCCGCGATCGCATGTTGGAAATCATGCGTGATAGCCGTTTAGGCACCCATGGCGGTCTGGCATTGATTTTTGTTGTACTGGCAAAGATTCTGGTATTAAGCGAGTTGGCTCTGCGTGGCGAACCGATCCTTGCATCGCTGGCGGCAGCATGTGCGGTCAGCCGCGGGACTGCCGCATTATTGATGTATCGTCATCGTTATGCGCGGGAAGAAGGGCTTGGCAATGTGTTCATTGGCAAAATTGATGGGCGACAAACCTGCGTCACACTCGGCTTAGCCGCTATTTTTGCTGCCGTATTATTGCCGGGTATGCATGGTGTGGCTGCTATGGTGGTGACGATGGTGGCGATTTTCATCCTCGGTCAGCTTCTCAAACGTACGCTGGGCGGGCAAACCGGCGATACGCTGGGAGCTGCTATAGAGCTTGGTGAACTGGTCTTCCTGCTGGCACTGCTATAAAGAGACGTGACATGCAAACACTTGCCGATTTACTGAATACGATCCCTGCTATCGATCCTGCCGCTATGTCGCGTGCACAACGGCATATTGACGGGTTACTCAAACCTGTTGGTAGCCTGGGAAGGCTGGAGGCGCTTGCCATACAACTGGCGGGAATGCCGGGGTTGAATGGCATACCGCATGTGGGCAAAAAAGCGGTACTGGTTATGTGTGCCGATCACGGCGTCTGGGAGGAAGGGGTCGCTATTTCCCCAAAAGAAGTGACAGCCATTCAGGCTGAAAATATGACCCGCGGAACAACCGGCGTGTGTGTGCTGGCAGCACAAGCGGGCGCTAACGTCCACGTAGTTGATGTTGGTATTGATAGTGCTGAGCCTATCCCCGGGCTTATCAACATGCGTGTCGCACGAGGTAGCGGCAATATTGCTTCAGCTCCGGCAATGAGTCGCCGTCAGGCTGAAAAGTTGCTTTTGGACGTCATATGTTATACGCGGGAGCTGGCAAAAAACGGTGTCACGCTGTTTGGTGTAGGTGAACTGGGGATGGCAAACACGACACCGGCAGCGGCAATAGTCAGCACAATCACTGGCCGGGATCCTGAAGAAGTGGTTGGGATTGGCGCAAACCTGCCGACAGATAAACTGGCTAATAAAATTGATGTTGTGCGCCGGGCGATTACGTTGAATCAACCAAATCCGCAGGATGGCGTTGATGTCCTGGCAAAAGTGGGTGGATTTGATTTGGTCGGAATGGCTGGCGTGATGTTAGGCGCTGCTTCCTGCGGTTTACCCGTGTTGCTGGATGGATTTCTTTCTTATGCTGCCGCGCTCGCAGCCTGCCAGATGTCTCCTGCAATCAAACCGTATCTCATTCCTTCTCACCTGTCGGCAGAAAAAGGGGCGCGTATTGCGCTGTCGCATTTGGGGCTGGAGCCTTATCTCAATATGGAGATGCGTTTAGGTGAGGGGAGTGGCGCAGCTCTGGCGATGCCCATCATCGAAGCTGCCTGTGCGATATATAACAACATGGGCGAACTTGCTGCCAGTAATATTGTTCTACCGGGGAATACGACTTCTGATTTGAACAGTTAAAAACGAAAAGTCTGATAAAAGCTATACTTAACGGATAGCTTTCGCGACTTAGGAAAGGGACATGATGCGTCGTGTAAATATTTTTTGCTCATTTGCTCTGCTTTTTGCCAGCCAAAATAGCCTGGCGGTAACTTATCCATTACCTCCAGAGGGTAGCCGTTTAGTGGGGCAGTCGCTTACTGTAACTGTTCCTGATCACAATACTCAGCCGCTGGAGACTTTTGCCGCACAATACGGGCAAGGGTTAAGTAATATGCTGGAAGCGAATCCGGGCGCTGATGTTTTTTTGCCGAAGCCTGGCTCACAACTCACCATTCCGCAGCAACTGATTTTGCCCGCCACTGTTCGTAAAGGGATTGTGGTTAACGTCGCTGAAATGCGTCTTTATTACTATCCGCCAGACAGTAATACAGTGGAAGTCTTTCCTATTGGTATCGGCCAGGCTGGGCGAGAAACCCCGCGTAACTGGGTGACTACCGTTGAACGTAAACAAGAAGCACCAACCTGGACGCCAACGCCGAACACCCGGCGCGAATATGCGAAACGAGGGGAGAGTTTGCCCGCATTTGTTCCTGCGGGGCCCGATAACCCCATGGGGCTGTACGCGATTTATATTGGCAGGTTGTATGCCATCCACGGTACCAATGCCAATTTTGGTATTGGGCTCCGTGTAAGTCAGGGCTGTATTCGTCTGCGTAATGACGATATCAAATATCTGTTTGATAATGTTCCTGTAGGCACTCGTGTACAAATTATTGATCAGCCAGTGAAATACACAACGGAACCGGATGGTTCAAAGTGGCTGGAAGTTCATGAGCCGCTGTCGCGCAATCGTGCAGAATATGAGTCTGACCGAAAAGTGCCATTGCCGGTAACCCCATCTTTGCGGGCGTTTATCAACGGGCAAGAAGTTGATGTAAATCGCGCAAATGCTGCGTTGCAACGTCGATCGGGAATGCCTGTGCAAATTAGTTCTGGTTCAAGACAGATGTTTTAAGAGCGTTGATAATTAGAAAGTAAAAAGCCTGCTCGAAAGCAGGCTTTTTTGAATTTGGCTCCTCTGACTGGACTCGAACCAGTGACATACGGATTAACAGTCCGCCGTTCTACCGACTGAACTACAGAGGAATCGTGTGAACGGGGCGCATATTAATGGCAGTGCATGGTGATGTCAAAGGGTGAAATGCATTTTTTTGTTTGTTTGCTGCCAATTTCAACAAAGTGGTGAGCTTTCAATCTTATTGGGTAATGAACCATCGTGGTGCATACCCTCCTTTTATAGGGCAGGTGAATGCGACTGCAGATAAAAAGAGCCAATGACGAATCTATCATAATCTCTTATTTGACAGTTGGTTAGCTTGCGCATCAACGCCAAAATAGAACTGGCAAGCATCTTGCATTCTGGTTGTAAGTAATGGCGGCACTTGGGCCGACTCTTAAAAACCGGAGGCAACATGAACTTCAGACGCCTGAAATACTTCGTAAAAATTGTAGATATTGGTAGCCTGACCCAGGCTGCTGAAGTATTGCATATCGCACAACCAGCGCTCAGCCAGCAGGTTGCCACACTGGAAGGTGAGTTTAATCAACAACTTTTGATTCGCACAAAACGGGGCGTTACGCCAACTGACGCCGGAAAAATTCTCTATACCCATGCGCGGGCCATTTTACGTCAGTGTGAGCAGGCCCAACTGGCGGTGCATAACGTTGGTCAGGCATTATCGGGGCAAGTCTCGATTGGCTTTGCGCCAGGAACCGCTGCGTCATCCATCACCATGCCCTTATTACAGGCGGTTCGCGCTGAATTCCCGGAGGTCGTTATCTATCTTCATGAAAATAGCGGTGCAGTGCTTAACGAAAAACTGATAAATCACCAACTCGATATGGCGGTGATTTATGAGCATTCCCCTGTGGCTGGTGTATCCAGTCAGGCTTTACTGAAAGAAGATCTTTTCCTGGTAGGGACTCAAGATTGTCCGGGGCAAAGCGTTGATGTTAATGCTATTGCGCAAATGAACCTCTTTCTTCCCAGTGATTACAGTGCTGTTAGACTTCGTGTTGATGAGGCTTTTTCCCTACGGCGACTCACGGCAAAAGTCATTGGTGAAATTGAGTCTATTGCCACGCTTACCGCAGCGATTGCCAGCGGCATGGGCGTTGCAGTATTACCCGAATCGGCCGCGCGTTCGTTATGTGGCGCAGTAAACGGGTGGATGTCACGCATTACCACACCTTCCATGAGTCTCTCTTTGTCATTAAATTTACCCGCCAGAGCGAACTTATCACCACAGGCACAGGCAGTGAAAGAGTTGTTAATGTCAGTGATGAGTTCTCCAGTGATGGAAAAAAGGCAGTGGCAATTGGTGAGCTAAGCGTTATATCGGGATGGAATAAGATGCGGGTTTTTATTATTTGTTATGCCGGGCATTAGACTTTAACAATAACGGAAAATCTGAACTGCCCGGAGTTTACCGTGAATTTCCAACAACTAAAGATAATCCGCGAGGCTGCACGTCAGGATTACAACCTGACAGAGGTTGCGAATATGCTTTTTACCTCACAGTCCGGCGTCAGCCGTCATATTCGGGAACTGGAGGATGAACTTGGCATCGAAATATTTGTTCGACGAGGTAAGCGACTGCTGGGCATGACTGAACCGGGCAAAGCATTACTGGTCATTGCAGAACGTATTCTGAATGAAGCCAGTAATGTTCGTCGGCTTGCAGACCTGTTTACCAACGATACGTCTGGCGTTCTCACTATTGCAACGACGCATACTCAGGCACGTTATAGTTTGCCAGAGGTCATTAAATCTTTTCGCGAACTTTTCCCGGAGGTTCGGCTCGAGCTAATCCAGGGGACGCCACAGGAAATTGCGACGTTGTTGCATAATGGTGAAGCTGATATTGGTATCGCCAGCGAGCGTTTGAGTAATGACCCGCAGCTCGTCGCCTTCCCGTGGTTTCGTTGGCACCATAGTTTGCTTGTTCCACTCGATCATCCCTTGACGCAAATTACACCATTGACGCTGGAATCAATAGCGAAGTGGCCGTTAATCACTTACCGACAGGGGATTACGGGGCGCTCACGTATTGATGACGCATTTGCCCGCAAAGGTTTGCTGGCAGATATTGTATTAAGTGCGCAGGATTCTGATGTCATTAAAACCTATGTTGCTCTTGGGCTTGGGATCGGAATAGTTGCCGAACAATCCAGCGGTGAACAAGAGGAAAAGAATTTAATCCGCCTGGATACGCGGCATCTTTTTGATGCTAATACTGTCTGGTTGGGACTGAAGCGAGGACAACTTCAGCGTAACTATGTCTGGCGCTTTCTGGAACTTTGTAATGCAGGACTTTCAGTTGAGGATATCAAGCGGCAGGTGATGGAAAACAGTGAAGAGGAAATTGATTATCAGATATAGCAAAAAGCCCGCTATAAAAGCGGGCTTTTCAGAAATTTGGCTCCTCTGACTGGACTCGAACCAGTGACATACGGATTAACAGTCCGCCGTTCTACCGACTGAACTACAGAGGAATCGCTGTTGAGGCACATCTTAACGGCGAAAAATCTTTTGTCAAACCCGATTTTTAATTTTCCCAACTGTTTGCCGTTTCTATCAACAGTTTGTTGCATTTGCAGACAATTTGTTGGCGAAAATCTTTGCAGCTTTGCTGATTCTCCCTCATTATTTGAAATGTGGTTTCACTTTCTGCAATTAAGGTCGGCTTTGAATATCTCCTCTGCTTTACGCCAGGTTGTTCACGGCACTCGCTGGCACGCTAAACGCAAGAGCTACAAAGTGTTGTTCTGGCGCGAGATAACCCCGCTTGCTGTTCCTATCTTCATGGAGAATGCCTGTGTCCTGTTGATGGGGGTTCTGAGCACTTTTCTGGTCAGCTGGCTGGGAAAAGATGCGATGGCCGGCGTGGGATTGGCGGACAGCTTCAATATGGTCATTATGGCTTTTTTTGCTGCTATCGATCTTGGTACTACTGTCGTTGTGGCATTTAGTCTCGGTAAGCGGGATCGACGACGAGCGAGGGTGGCGACGCGGCAGTCATTGGTGATCATGACGTTGTTTGCCGTACTGTTGGCAACGCTTATTCATCATTTTGGCGAGCAAATTATTGATTTCGTCGCGGGTGATGCCACGACAGAAGTTAAAGCACTGGCGTTGACTTATCTGGAGCTGACGGTACTCAGTTATCCAGCAGCTGCCATCACTTTGATTGGTAGCGGGGCACTTCGTGGTGCAGGGAATACGAAAATACCGCTACTGATTAACGGTAGCCTGAATATTCTTAATATTATTATTAGCGGCATATTGATTTACGGCCTTTTCTCCTGGCCGGGACTGGGATTTGTCGGGGCTGGGTTGGGGTTAACCATTTCTCGTTATATTGGCGCAGTGGCAATTTTGTGGGTGCTGGCGATTGGTTTTAATCCTGCGCTAAGGATTTCGTTAAAGAGCTATTTTAAACCGCTGAATTTTAGCATTATCTGGGAAGTCATGGGGATTGGTATTCCCGCGAGTGTCGAATCAGTGTTATTTACCAGTGGTCGGTTATTAACCCAAATGTTCGTTGCCGGGATGGGGACCAGTGTTATTGCCGGAAATTTTATCGCGTTTTCAATTGCGGCTCTTATCAACTTACCCGGAAGTGCGCTCGGCTCTGCTTCTACGATCATTACAGGCCGAAGGTTGGGTGTAGGACAGATAGCGCAAGCAGAGATTCAGTTGCGGCATGTGTTCTGGCTTTCCACTCTTGGATTAACGGCCATCGCCTGGCTAACGGCTCCCTTTGCCGGGGTTATGGCATCGTTTTACACCCAGGATCCACAGGTTAAACATGTCGTTGTGATTCTGATTTGGCTAAATGCTTTATTTATGCCTATTTGGTCTGCCTCATGGGTGCTACCCGCTGGATTTAAGGGTGCTCGCGATGCACGTTACGCCATGTGGGTTTCTATGTTGAGCATGTGGGGTTGCCGGGTTGTAGTCGGTTATGTGCTGGGAATCATGCTTGGCTGGGGTGTGGTTGGTGTCTGGATGGGAATGTTTGCCGACTGGGCTGTGCGGGCCGTGCTGTTTTACTGGCGAATGGTTACTGGACGTTGGCTGTGGAAATATCCTCGACCTGAGCCGCAAAAGTGTGAAAAAAAGCCAGTTGTGTCGGAATAAACGACAAAGTGCAGATTATTTCAGCAAACGATTTCAAATTTAAAAAACAGGCTTTGACATTGTGGATGAGCGTCGCTAATATTCGCCTCGTTCTCACGATTCCTCTGTAGTTCAGTCGGTAGAACGGCGGACTGTTAATCCGTATGTCACTGGTTCGAGTCCAGTCAGAGGAGCCATTTTCAAGAAAGCAGACGTTCACTAACGTCTGCTTTCTGCATTTCTATCAATTGGTTATCCCTCTTCAGTAGTTCACCCTCGTTCACTAAAAACCACTCGAAGCCATATCATTTTGATGGTAAAAATGCTGGTAATGCTGGTTCGATTTCCCTTTTACCAACAAATGAGGGGGTGTTTTCATGTCACTGACTGATATTAAAGCAAAAAATGCAAAACCCCTTGAGAAGGAATACAAGCTGACTGATGGCTTTGGTATGTTCCTTCGTGTTACCCCTAAAGGTTCGAAATACTGGCAAATGGCCTACCGTTTCGAAGGGAAGCAAAAACTTTTCTCTATCGGTGTTTACCCTGCTGTTTCTCTTTCTGACGCAAGACAACGCCGTGACGAGGCCAGAAGGCTTCTGGCTCAGGGTATTGACCCTAATGCAAAGAAACAGGCAGAGGTTAAAGAGCTTAAAGCCAAACGTGATAATACACGCTCCTTCAGAACAGTAGCCAAAGCGTGGTTCGCCACGAAAACAAAATGGTCTGATGATTATGGTGATGCCGTATGGAAGCGCCTTGAAACTTATGTCTTCCCGGTAATCGGTGACAAAGATGTTGCCGAACTGGATACAGGTGATCTGCTGGTTCCGGTGAAAAAGGTGGAGGCTCTTGGTTATCTTGAAGTCGCCATGCGCATTCAACAATACATTACGGCAATCCTGCGTCATGCCGTCCAGCAAAAGCTGATACGTCATAACCCAGCCTATGATATGGAAGGGGCAGTTCAGAAACCACAAACTGAACACCGCCCTGCACTTGAGCTGGAAGAAATACCCCAGCTACTGAACAAAATTGCCGAATACAAAGGCCGCAGGTTAACCATACTGGCAATACAGCTCAATCTGATGATTTTCATTCGTTCCAGTGAGCTTCGTTTCGCTCGCTGGTCAGAAATTGATTTCAAAAGTAAGTTATGGGTGATACCTGAACAGCGTGAAGCAATTGAAAACGTCAAACATTCAACTCGTGGGGCTAAAATGAAGCGTAAGCACTTCGTTCCCCTTTGTAAGCAGGCCATGAAGATACTCAAAGAGATCCGACAACTGACTTATGAAGAAGGTCAAGATGATGGGTTAATCTTTACTGGCTGTTATGACTCGTTTAAGCCCATGAGTGAAAACACCATCAACAAAGCCCTCCGCAATATGGGCTATGACACGAAGCAGGACATCTGTGGACACGGTTTCCGCACTCTGGCCTGTAGTGCCTTAATTGAGTCCGGGCTATGGTCAGAAGACGCTGTAGAGCTTCAAATGAGCCATAAGGAAAGCAACAGCGTCCGTGCTGCTTATACCCACAAGGCAAAACATCTTGAGCAGCGTCGCCTGATGCTTCAGTGGTGGGCTGATTTCCTTGATGCTAACAGCAACGATATGGTCAGGCCGTTTGAGTTTGCTTCAAATAAATAAAGGGAAAGGCCGTTCGCGGCCTTTCAACTTCATGCTTAATTACAATCTATGCTGAATATGATACTGAATCTTTCTCTATCGCTAAACCAGCGATTTTTTCCAGCATTATTTCCCAGAGTGCGTATTTTCTTTTGTGCTCAATAAACAGGGATTTTAAATACTCTTCTGTTGAAGGGATTTTTTCAGTCCATGTAATATCTTTACTGTAATCAATGCTTTTTTTCATATCAGATGCCGCATAGCTGTAGTATTTACTCTGAGAACGGCTGATACAGTCCTCTGCCAGCACTCTACGGAGCAGAGTTGCAGAACATGCATAGCCATGCCTGTAAAGCTCACTCGATAAGGTACGAACAAAAGAACCGCGTAATAAAGACATCATCTCTGCGATTTCATTTTCACTCGCATTCATGACTTCAGAATCAAGTTTTCCATAACTATCTGTCCCGGACAAGAAAAGAATAACAAACGGAAAGCCTTTTTTCTTTGCTATGCCAGAGAACAAATCCAGTGAGTCATTATTTTTCTCTACCCGATTATAGATATTATAAAAAATAACATCACACCTGTTCTTAAATCCGTCTATACAAATTGTTTTTGCCTGCTGAATCTCGCCTTCTTCAATCAACGCCAGAGCCAACACCTCAGTCCATTTATCACGAAGCCCTGCCTGATCAACTGATTTATCTTCTTTGATTTTATTGAGAACCTGAATGGCCTCCTCAGTACACAGTTCATCAACCAGCAACTCAGCAAACTTAATGATATATTCTGGCTGATTCAGTTTTCTTTTCTCAAAGCATTGCCTGATGAAATCAACATCCCTGATATACAGACTTAACTCAACAGCACCATTGACATCACCTGTCTTAAGAAGACTTTCCCTTAAAACACGAATAACATTGTATCCCAGTTCTTTTTTATACTTATCAAAAATATCAAAGTTAAAATACACATCACCTTTAAGTACGGAAATTATTTTATCCGCTATAACATCAATGCTTTTGTCTTTTTGTAGGGACAGGGATTTTAACCATATTTCGACAGCACCATTATAATAGTCCATCCATGATCCATCTGATGTATCTGCAATTTCGCTGACTTTATCAAATGAGAGCAGTAAATCATGGCAAAACGCCTCGGTTTTTTCAGGCAGCGTTGATACCGTCTTTTCAAGTGGAAATATGACATTCCTGTATAGCCCCTCAAAAAAAATCGCTGCTTCATAATAATCATAAAAGCGTTTTGTTTTAATTACCCTTTTGTATTCAGCCTCAGCCTTTTTCAGTGATTCTTCTGGAGTTAACAGATATTTATTAATAAGAAAGGATTTTGCCTGACCATTATCCTCTGCAATATCACAAATTATTTGCATGAGTTGATCGGCAGGTATTTCTTTGAGTAAAGCAAGTTGTTTCTTGTTCAGTTTAGCCATCATCACATCCTGATAATGTTTGGTAGACGCAGAAAAGCTAATTGTACTAACACGAGGACAGAACATTCAATAAAAGCATTAACATAATGATTTAAAAAGAAATCTGTAGCACACTGTTCATTGATGAAATGCACTATTTACCGTAAAATATCCCCCATCACACAGTAACCTGATACAGATACGTGGAATGGTCAATGAACAAACTTTCGCCTGAAATGCCCGAACTGCAATCAATGAATATCACTGCCGATAACATCACCAAGCTTAAATCATTGTTTCCTGAAGCCTTTAATGAAAACGGCATTGATTTTGACGTTTTAAAACAGCTTTTGGGTGAAAATGTAGACGAAAAAGAAGAACGCTATGGCCTGAACTGGCATGGTAAGCGTCAGGCTCGTCAGCTTGCTCTTACCCCTTCCCGTGGCACCTTACGCCCATGTAAAGATGAAAGTGTTGATTGGCATAACACCAAAAACCTCATGATCGAAGGTGATAACCTTGAAGTGTTAAAGCTTCTTCAAAAAAGTTATGCCGGAAAAGTGAAGCTTATTTACATCGATCCGCCTTACAATACCGGTAAAGATTTTGTCTATCCTGACAACTTCCAAGATAATATGAAAAATTATCTTGAAATTACTGGACAGACAGAAGACGGAGCACGTTTAAGCACAAATACAGAAACCAGTGGGCGTTACCATACTGATTGGTTAAATATGATTTACCCACGTTTAAAACTTGCAAGAAACTTGTTGAAAGAAGATGGGGTTATTTTCATTTCCATTGATGATACTGAAGTTGATAATTTAAAAAAAGTTTGCTCGGAAATTTTTGGTGAAGAGAACTTTGTTGCTAATATTGTATGGCAAAAAAAGTACTCACCACAAAATGATGCAACATATTTTAGTGATATGCATGATCATATTTTAGTCTATGCAAAGCAAAGGAAGACTTCAAAAAATGATTCAAACGGTTGGAACATAGATTTTCTACCAAGATCAGACGAACAAAATGCAGCATATAAAAACCCCGACAATGACCCTCGTGGAGTGTGGAAGTCTGTAGATTTATCAGTCAAAACTTATTCCAAGGCTAATGATTACTCAATTACCACACCATCAGGACGTATTGTAACTCCTCCCGCCAGTAGATGCTGGCAGGTTTCTGAAAAACGTTTTGTAGAATTGTGTAAAGAAAATAAAATTTGGTTTGGAGAAAATGGTAATAATGTTCCATCAATCAAAAGATTCCTGACTGAGGTCCAAGATGGTGTTGTTCCTACAACATGGTGGTCATATAAAGAATGTGGACATAATCAAGAGGCCAAGCAGGAACTAAAAAAACTCATGGAGGGAGAATCTGTATTCTTTGACACACCTAAGCCATTGAGATTATTAGATAGAATATTACACTTAGCAACAACCAATGATAAAGATTGTATTATCCTAGATTTTTTCGCAGGGTCAGGTACCACGGCTCACGCAACTTTGAATAAAAATATTGCTGACAGTGGTTCACGCCGATATATTGCTGTGCAATTACCTGAAAAAATAGATGATGAAAAATACTATACAATATCAGAATTAACCAAAGAACGCCTCCGCCGCGCTGGTAAAAAGGTTCGTGAAGACAATCCAGAGTGGAAAGGTGATGTTGGTTTTCGTGTTTTCAAACTCGATACATCTAACATTCGTCCGTGGGAAGCCACAGCAGAAACCCTTTCAGAACAGCTTGATGCTTATGTAAGCCCAATCCTTGAAGGCCGTAGTGAAGAAGACTTGCTGACTGAACTGATGCTTAAGCGTGGTATTGATCTCAGCGTGAACGTTGAAGTTCGCCAGTTTGATGGATTAACCGTTTCTTGTGTTGACGGTGGTAAATTGTTTACCTGCTTTGCTAAACAAATCCCTGCATCTTCAGTAGAAGAACTGACCAAGGGGATCATCGACTGGCATAAGAGTTTGAAAGCTGGCAAAGATACTGTCTGCTATTTCCTTGATGACGCATTTGAAAATAATATTGCTAAAACTAATCTTTGCGCCATTCTGGAACAACACGGCCTGACTAACCTGCACAGCCTGTAAGGGAATGAGATGAAACTACATTTTGAATCTGACCTTACCTATCAGCAAAACGCCATAACATCAGTTTGCGATCTGTTTGAAGGTCAGGAAAAATGGGAAAGCGAAATGACTGTGCTGGCACCAGCTCAGGGCGTTCTCTCATTTGAAGGTTCAACGGGTTCAATGCCTGTTAACCCACAAATACCCGAAGATGATGTTCTGCTGAAAAACCTGAACAATGTTCAGTTAAAAAACCAGCTTCCACCTTCACCTGTGCTCGACAGCCATGATTTTACTGTCGAGATGGAAACAGGGACAGGTAAGACGTATGTTTATCTTCGCACCATGCTTGAGTTGAATAAACGATATGGCATGAGCAAATTTATCATCGTAGTTCCTTCCGTTGCCATCAAGGAAGGCGTTTATAAAACACTACAAATTACTGAAGAGCATTTCAAAAGCCTGTATGCGGGAGTTCCATACGAATACTATCTGTATGATTCGGCAAAACCTGCGGATGTTCGAAATTTTGCAACCAGTTCTGTTATGCAGATCATGGTAATGACTGTGGGTGCGATTAACAAAAAAGATGTTAACAAGCTCTATCAGTCCAGTGAAAAAACAACTGTGGACGATCTGGATAAGCCCATTGATTTAATCCGTGCTACACGTCCAATTATTATTGTCGATGAACCGCAAAGTGTTGATGGTGGCTTAAATGGTGCAGGTAAAACCGCACTTGATGCTATGCACCCAATGTTTACCTTACGCTATTCAGCGACACATGTGCATAAACATCATATGGTGTATCGCCTCGATGCCATTGATGCTTACAATCAGAAACTGGTGAAACAAATCGAAGTTGCCGGGCTTGAAGTCCAGAATGCAAGCAATAGCCCCTATGTAAAACTGGTCAGTATTAACAGTAAGAAGAATAGCATTAGCGCGACTGTTATTGTTGATATAGCCGATAAAAAAGGGAATGTAACTCGTTCTGAAATTACCGTGCATGACGGTATGACACTTGATGACGAAACGGGGCGTGATATTTATCAGGGATACAGGATAAGTGAGATCCGCACGGGCAAAGAAGGCTATCTGACACTGGAGACGCCTTCTAATACCTACTATATGCAAGTGGGTGATGTCGTGGGTGATATTGACCCGATGCTCATCCAGCGTCATATGATTAGGCGTACAATTCGTGAACATCTTGATAAAGAACTTCGCCTGAATTCCCAGCAAATCAAGGTTCTCACCCTGTTCTTCATTGATAAGGTTGATTTCTATCGCCAGACTAATGAAGAAGGACTTCGTGAACCGGGTGAATATGCTCGTATCTTTGAAGAAGAATATCTAAAAGCGATCAAAAGCCCCGCATATAAAGATTTGCTCCCTTCTCATCCAGAACATGCTAAAGACGTTCATGATGGTTATTTCTCCATTGATAAAAAAGGTGGATGGGCTGAAACAACCGAAAGCAATAATGCAGGCCGCGAAAATGCGGAACGCGGTTATAACCTCATCATGAAAAATAAAGAGAAGCTTTTGAGTTTCTCGAATCCAGTGAGGTTTATTTTTTCACACTCTGCTTTGAAAGAAGGCTGGGATAACCCCAATGTATTCCAGATCTGTAGCCTTCGAGAGATGGGAAGTGAACGAGAACGTCGTCAAACATTAGGGCGTGGTCTTCGCCTGTGTGTTAACCAAGAGGGTGAACGTGTTCGTGATGACAGCATTAACATTCTGACCGTCGTTGCCAGTGAAAATTATCAAGCCTACGCTGAGCGCTTACAGTCTGAAATTGAGAACGAAACAGGCATCCGTTTTGGCATCGTCGAAAAAGATGCGTTTGCCCATCTGATATGCTCTGATTCCTCACAAGTTGTAGGTATCATCGCTTCACAGGAGATATGGTCTGAACTACATGCTGAAGGTTATCTGGAAAAAACCGGGAAAATCACCAAAACACTGAAAGAAACTCTTTTCGATGGCACTTTTACTGTTAGCGAAAAGTTCCTTCCCCTTCAGGAGCAAATTGAATCTATCCTGCGTAAATCATCAGGACGACTCAATATAAATAATGCTGATGAGCGTAAAACTATCAAATACCGGAAAGAGATTTTAAACAGCCCGGAATTCGAAGCGTTATGGCAACGCATTAGTCAAAAAACATTGTATCGTCTGGCATTTGATGAAGATTCATTGATCAAATCCTGTACGAAATCACTTTCTGAAATGCAGCCTGTAGCAAAAGCAATGGTCAGTTTCAGTAAAGCCACCATAAAACAAAGCCAGTCAGGTCTTGGTGTTGAAGTTCAGTCAAATGGAACGACAAGCTCTGTAATAGATGTTGCAGAGCAGCCACTGCCAGATATTCTTGGTGTTCTGCAGGAAAAAACTGGACTGACAAGACGCAGTTTGAGCCGCATCCTGAAAGAGAGTGGAAGACTCGCTGATTTTGCTAAAAATCCACAGCAGTTTATCAGTGAAGCTATAGGCCGAATCAACTACTGCAAACGCCTGTCAATTGTTGATGGTATTAAATATTATCCACTAAAAGGCGAGGTGTATGCGCAAAGTCTCTTTATGGATAAAGAGCTAACAGGATATGCCCGTAATCTTTTTGAAACCTCGTCTAAGTCAGTTTACGAATACGTTCCTAAAGATTCTGAAGTCGAAAGCCGTTTCGCTCAGGAACTCGAAGAACAGGATGAAGTTAAGCTTTATGTGAAGCTGCCGGGATGGTTTAAAATCCCCACACCACTAGGAACTTACAATCCTGACTGGGCTTTGGTTATTGAAGACAATGGTGAAGACCATATTTACTTTGTTGTTGAGACAAAAAGTAAACACGTTGGTCTTGGTAATGAAGAAGATGCGAAAATAACTTGTGGCAATGCGCATTTTATGTCACTCAAAGATCAGTTGATTAATCCTGCTAGATACATGCGCTCTACCAATCTAAATGAGGTTGTGAGCAGCATATAAAAGAAGGGGGCCAAGCGGCCCTTTCTTTTTATTTTTTGAATTAAACCAACTCGATTTCCGTGCCCTTACCCGCAGATAGTGGTGAGTGATTATTTCATGCTCAGGTCGAGACCTGTTATCAAAACTCTTTCAATTATAGTAAGTAAGAGTTAATCTCTTAATTTACAATTCTTATTGCAAAACATCTAACATTGTCCACTGAACAATCATTCCCGTCCTCAGTACAAGCATCAGACCCACTTGCGACCCAACCTTGTGCTGCCATTCCATTACTATTAATGTTGGATTGACAAATATCTCCATAATTACTACCACTAGAAACTAAAAATTGAGTTCTCTCAATTCTTGCAGAACTACTTTGCCACAAACCATTAACACAAGATAAAATAGCCCCTTCTGACGTTCTTCCCTGTAATCCATTAGGAGAACATCCCCATCCTACATTCGCTTGTCCATTTATATAAACAAATTCATTAGCGTTTATTTGACCATCTGCATCAATATTGCCAGTAGAATGAACATAGTTAGAGCTGATGTTTCCTGATGCCCATACGTAATCAGCAACATCTACTCTTTCAGCAGTTACTGTTCCAGCAGCATCTATATTACCAGAAGAAATTACATATGCTCCATATAATACAGAATTAGTTTTAAGGTTAGATTCTCCAGCACTTATAGTGTTATTATCTAGCATGGTTAATCTTCCCCCATATTTCTCGAAATAAAGACCTCCATCACCTAATATTCTGAACCAGTTTTGAGTATAGGTTTCGCCACGAGATGTTACAGTTTTTCCAGAAACGGTATTATTTGAGTTTAAATTACCATATATTTGTCCATTTCCATAAACATTTAAATCAGATCTTAAAGTAGTTACGCCTGCTACATTTAATGTTGTTCCAACTGTAGCAGCAGCATTAGTTTTTAATATTCCTGTTGTAGTTGTTCCATTCGCAGTTATATTCTGAGCATTATAAACGCTTTGACCACCCATATTAAGGTTTCCGGTCATGGGTAAGGTTCCATCTCTACGGAGATAGATAGAATATAACGCGCTATTAAATCCTACACGGAAAGCTAATTGCCCTGCAGAGGTAATATTATTGAAATTGGCAGATGTTTCTGACCATTGACCACCATAACCAAAAGCATTTGATGTAGTTCTGGTCATTCCGCTATCAATACCCGCTATTTGCATGGCATTCCCTAATAAATCATAACGTGTTTTACCGCCTTCAATCCATGCCGTCGATGTCGTTATAAGACCATTAATAACATAGTTAGGTGAAGTTCCATCTCGTTTTAATATGATTTTATACGAGGATTTATTAGCATTAGTGCCTGTGTAGGTTGAAGGTAGCAAACCTTCGTTAATCAATGTCTGGTAAGTAATTTCACATACTGAACCTGAGCAGGTTCTTGGACCCGGATCGGTTCCTGTTCCGGCAGCATTGGATAAGGTTGATAATTTATCATAACGGATATTTATATAGCCATTAACTGCTTCACCGATCTGTTTCATTTGTTGCCCGACAGCAGAAGCCAATATACTCTCCTGTTCATTTTTCATATCCTGAAACTTCATAAAAGCCACTATCGTCCCAACACCTAAAACAAGAGTTAATTCTAGTAAAGAGAATCCTTTTTTAATTTTCATTTTCATCGCCATTTTTATATTCACGTATTAATTAATTATCAAATAACAAACAAAAATCAAGGTGTAAGAAAAACTATATAGAAGAATAAGAACTAATAAATGAATAAAAATGGCCCCTTTAAATAAGAAGCCAAAAAATAAGCTATCAATACATTAATGTTAGATAGACGTGAAAATTAGTGTATTATCATTTCCACCATTTTGACACTGTGTAGCAGTTCCTGCGACATCCAGCACACCGCCAGCAGGTTTAACATTACCGACCGTGCCTACTCCTGCCGTATAGAAATTGCCTGCCGCTGCTGTAATAATTTTTGTACATTCTGCTGCAGGGACATTCTTATATGTTATGGTGAATGAAGAGCCTGTTGCTGCGGAAGGCCCTGTATCGGCTGATTCCACGACAACATTTCCTTTGAATGCATTAATAGGTGTTGCTGAAGAACCAGAACCACTTAACATGTTATCTGGGAATATTTTCGCCTGAACAGCAACAGTATTTGTCAATCCGGTAAAACTGGATGCTGAAGTATAAAGCGCTTTAACACCAGCTTGGATTGTTGCTATGTTATTGCTTTCAGCCTGTGCACGTTGAGACGCTTGCACTTTAGGATATACGATAAATGCTGCTACCACTAACGCTGCGATAATACCAAGAACAAGTAATAGTTCTAAAAGTGAGAAACCTTTTTTACTTTTTATGTTTTTAATTAATACTGTTTTTTTCATTTCCTTTATATCTCCTTTGTTAATTGGAAAGATATAAAACAAATAGTAAATATAAAAGAAAAGGCAATGATGAAAACGATATTATATGTAACATTACTGATGAACGGATTACTTTTGAGAAAATAAAAAGACCGGGAAAGAACCCGGCCTTTTTATCGGGGGGATCCCCCCATGACTTTATTAAACACCACCACAGCTTACAAGATTTGAATATGGAGTTATTCATCCGTGGTGATAAAAACAAGATATAATTAACATGCGGCAATGTCAAATTTAATTAAATAGAAGTTAAACTTTACAGAAAATTCTTTATTTATGCAGTGAATTCTATATTCCATTAAGTTTTTCGGCCTTTCATACTAGCCAGAAATAACATTCCGTTTCTTTTAAATCTTTCTTTATCATCTGGATGTAGGTGGGGTATCTCTAGTAGCATACCTAAAACAAGATCCTTATCCACCGTAAAAACATCACAATCAAGAGCCTTGGCAACTTCCGCACCTAAAATTATTTTCTGGCGTGTTTCTATCTGTTTAGACTCTTTCTTAGACTTATGTTGTAAACGATTTAAACGCATCTGAGCAGATGCTAATTGCTGTTCCAGTGTCTTTTTTATTCGTGGTTTCTTTCTGGTTTGTTCTTTATCTGAAATATCACTCATTTTCTATCCTCTTATAGTACCATGATACATATATATTTCTTATATATATTTTAGTCAATGAGGATATTTGAAAAATTGGATTATTATTTCTTTTTATGCGATGGGAGCTTTTCCTTTAAAATATTAAAGCAGTTGATAACATTCTCATGCTCTACTGAAAAATGATCTATACTCCTTTTCAGAAGATCATTGGCAACATCAACGATAAATTGACTTCTTTCACTATGATTATAGACAGTAAATACATCAGCTATCCAGTGATAGCAGAAAAGCGTCAACAAAATACAATAGTCTTGATATTCTTTAATGCCTGATAAAAATGTACATCCGTTATAATCCACTTGCCTTGTTCTTCTATAATATTGTTTGAGCGTGGGCTTTATTATTATTAAATTATTTTTAACTATATCATAGTGAATGTCATCCTGAACGTAGTCGTTTTTAAGAAAAAAACTATTGCTGTGAACATATAAAGCATAGGCAATTGTTTCAGTAGATATTCCATATTTTTCGCATAAAGCCGTTGAGACAACAGGATTGTTTTCTATATATTTTATAAACTCACTTTCTTTCAAGTTTTTTGTTTTAGTTTTATTCATATATCCCTCACTATTATTATATCCGATTAACGACGGAAGGTTTCTGGTCTTTTCCACTCAAACACTACTGCATGACGTTCTTTGTCTCTTTCTTTTTTTATTTCTTCTGCTCTACGCTGAGAACGGATCTGTTCACGCGCTATACATAATACTTTCCTACGTTCCTCTGATGTTAATTTTTTTCCTTTAACTTTAGTAGCGGCATGAACAGCATCATCAAGAAATCTCTTTTCCGTTAATGACACTCTCTGTAATCTTCCAGCACGGTGTTTTCTTTCGTTTTTTAATTTACATGAAGTATTATCGATAAAATCTTCTGCTACTTGTTTTTTATTGTCCACTACATCCTCCTTGTTTTTTATAATATATTATATCAATACAATTAAAACAAAAAAAACTCAAATTATTTCATGCACTTTATCTAATTTATAGTTTTACTTACCTTTCGTTAGTGCCTTGATGAAATGGCACCTACCTACTAATATTTTTTCACTACTTTTTTAAATTATTTTTTTGTACTAGTAGTACTAGAATTTTATTAGATTAGGTTCTGGGGTTTTAGATGGCGACTTTCAGTCGTAGTAGTTTTCCGAAGGAAAACTTAGTTTTTCTAGAGCTTCGCCTCTCCTAATCCGGGCATGAAAATTTCAAAATAGTTTTAATATTTTTTATTTTTATACCCGTAATAGAACAAGGCGCTTCTCATGCTATGGCTTAGAGTTGCAATACGTTTCCATATTGCGACACCCTTCTGCACTCCCATAGTCAACATCATAACTTTAAAAACATTTCTCGTTTTACTAAAGAAATTACACTGCTGTTTTTATAAGCCTTAGATGTGCGCTTCGAGTTGATGTTACGCAGACTCCCCGCTTTGGCATCGACAATAACCTTGAGAATGAATCAAACACTTTCGCTCCTACCTTCTCAGACCTGTACAATCAGGTTTAACGTTATTGCTTTCGAGAACTAAAATGTTTTTGGAAATGGTATTTGAAAAGCTTGTAAAAAGTTGAGATTTAGATTTGACAAATATGAAAAGATTATTTAATACTTTATTATATTTGTAATCACGTTCCGTTTAACTGATTACAAGGCTTCAAAAGTCGGCAAAACTTTTTTAGTCCTTAAAAAGTCAACTTTCAAAGTTGGCTTTTTTTGTATCTTTATTTTATTTACAACACCGCATTTAGATTGTCAAATAAAACTCAAAAAAATATTTTAATAGCACATGATCTATTATCACCTATAAGCAGCATTTAGTGATTGCCACAAACAATAACATCGTCGGAATAGGGCTTCGCACTGTTAATGATGGATTTATAAAAAAGGTGTTTATAAGAGTCTACACAAAAATGTAACACCACCTGCAAGTAATTACACAACACATAGGTATGCAAACACTAACCTTAAACGTCTAATACTCATCGCGTTACTTATTTTCTCTCATTCATGATTTTAAAATCACTTCTTAATTTCTGACAAGAAACACACACATTAATCTAATCTAAGTTATCTTTTATCATATTTTTATAAATTTTATCTTTCCCGCCTACGGCGGGAGACTAATTTAACTACTTTTGCCCTTACGGGCGCTCTCTAAAACCACAATCATTAAGATTCGTGTAATACCTCAGCCGTTCATCCGATTCTAGCCCTGTAAATTTCACAGACAGTAAAACTAGAGTTATTATTTAGTTATAGGAAAACTTTAAACATTGTCGTTATTTTTAGCTCCGTTAGGAGATATAAAAATAAAGCAATGCCCACCTATACACTGCTACGCAGCGTGTGGGGTCTACCGACGGTTGCCTGCCGCAGGCTAAAAGCAAAACCAAGGTCAACGTCAACACCAGAGTTTTTCTTGCGAAAAACTAAAACCAGCATAGTCGCATTGGAGATTTATTTTTTGGTTTTATATTTAAATTTATATGAGGTTGTTTTTTATTGTATGGCTATTTTTCATCTTGATTTTAAAATTGTGAAACGTTCAGAAGGCAGATCTTCCGTTGCGAAAGCTGCCTATCATGCTCGTACACGTATAACAGATGAAAGAACAGGTGATACGTATGATTATAGCCGCCGTACTGATTTATATGGGCATTTCATCTTAGCTCCTGCTAATGCTCCAGAATATATCGTAAAAGACTCTACAGCCTTATGGAATGAAGTTGAAAGAGTCGAGCGTCAACAAAATGGTCAAACAGCCCGTTATTTTGACGTTGCCATTCCTGCCGAGTTAAACAATGACGACAAGAAAAGACTTGTCCTTGAGTATTGTCAGAAAAATTTCGTTGATAAAGGCATGATTGCCGATATCGCTTTCCACGATCTTGATAGCGATAATCCTCATGCTCACGTTATGTTGACATTAAAAACCATAGGCCCTGAAGGTTTTGGTAAAAAAGAAAGAAGCTGGAACGACAGAAAAATGTCTGTTTTATGGCGTGAATCATGGGCATCGATGGCTAACAGCTACCTCGCTGCCGCTGGCTCGTCAGAACGTATTGACCATCGTTCTCTTCAGGCCCAGCATGAAGAGGCATTAGAAAAAGCGGCGGTAGCTTTAGATAATGAAGAAAAAGCGCTATGGCTTGCTAAAGCCGCTGAAACAAACCGTCCTCCAATGAAGCGTATCCATAGTGCCAAATGGCGTAATAAAGCAGCACAAGAGCAAAGAGCAGCAGAACAGGCTGTTCGTGATGCTGCCAAGCAGGAAGCGGTTGAAGTCTACAAGACTTTCAGCGAACTTGATCTTGAAATCGTCGTTGATGTCAGAAGCTTTACGATTACACATCTTGCTGAACCAGAAGAGATTGTATTACCAAAAACAAGCTCCAGTTCTTCTACAAATGAAGAACAAAATCAAGAAAAACGTAATCTCTCCGAGATTTCGTCAGAAAAACAAAGACCTTTACTGGTAGCACCAGCTCCTGATACTCGTTTGCGTGGAGTCAAATCTTACCGTGATAAAACAAAAGTCAGTAAGGTTGTTGCTTGTATTCCGCCATCAATCAGTATTTCTGATTCTGGTACAAATACTATTCTGAAAACATCCACCTCTCAAAACCCAAACAGGGCATCCAGAAACGCCCCTGACCATGAAAGAAAGGATAAGACTACTCCACGTCAGGATAATATTTTCAAACGTTTCACAACTCTTGTCATAGATTTCTTCAAAGAAAAATTTGTATGGGCTAGATCAAGCAGAGTTAAGCATGATCCTGTCAGTACAGAACATGATAAACGTATTACTGAAAACTTTGTCTTTGATGAAGTATTAGGTCATCATGTTTCTCGTGCTGAATATGAGAAACAAGCTAAGTTTAACAGTGATACTTACAAACCAACACCTGATGAGATTCGACGTTTCCCAAGCCGTCCTAAGCACGAACGAGTCAATGCAGATAATAACATGGATTTTATACCGACTGTTTCAACAATAAATGATAAAAATCATACTCCTCGTTTAAGGCCACCTACACGCCGTGGCCTAGATAAACTATAGAATAACTTATATTGCTGTTATGCAATTAGTAACACAATTTTGTTTATTCATATTAATAAGATCGCATCTGCATAATCATTTAATAGCCTCTATATATTTTATAAAATCATTTTCCCATCCTTTTATTCTGATTGTTTTAGGGTGAGGCGCTCTAATCGTATGTTCTGGGAGGTCTGGATGGTATAATCTTACGAAATGTTTTTCTGGCAATCCATTTATGTTTTCAAACATTAAATCTTCATATAAAGACGTTAGTCGATGATCATATTTATGATTTGTGAAGAAAACACATATATCAGGAGTAAGAATATTAATTTCCTCCTTTAATATATAATCAAACGATGATATATCTCTAGCTAGCTCGGTATAATCTGGTGATCCGCAATCAACATCAAACCGATTCAGATTTGACCATGCAATTGCATATGGTTCAATACCAAGCGCTCGCTCTACTTTCCTTATGATATTCCAGAATGGACTGCTATAATATGATACGCCAAAATCGAACTCCTCATATGTTTCAAGCTGTTCATTAATATCGGGAGAGTTGCACCATCCATAGGTTTCCTGTCCTATAACCATCAATTTATTATGCTGATGAAAATAATTTTTTAGCTTTAAAAGGAGGGGGCCATGTAAGTTATTATCTGAATATTTCTCACGGTAATTATTTAATGCGTTAATGTTGTTGACATATAGCATATTAAGTCTTTTATTCATATTCTTTCCATTTTTAACTAATATCATAATAACATAAATAGTTATTATGATATTATTCGATTTGTAGACAGTCAACCTCTTTTTATAATAGGGTTATTATTTTTTATTTCATCATGGTTACAATAATCACATTCATTTATACTGCTAAAATAATATGAGCATGTATTTTTAAAACATTCTTCCTGAAAATTCCATCTACTACTTACACACGGCTATGCCCTAATACTGAATCAATTATTTCGTTTTAGCGTATAACTTAAATGGTAAATTTAAATTATCTAGTTTCGTTATAGATCATTTCCTTATGATAATTGATAATGATCACATCTTGAAATATAGCATGTTATTTACAACCTATGATATTTGATCTTAAACGTATAATAAAACTATATTTTCAGCAGCAGCGCTTAGTGATTATTCCAAACAATTACTAAGCTTAGATATAAATGCAAGAGAGGAAACTAATGCAATAAAAAGTAAAACTGCCTCCTAAAGCATCTATGATTAGTTGTTCTCATCTTCACTAACTGAATAATGAAGAAAAAAATGCTCTCAGGCCAGTTATAGCTAAAAAACAAGTACCGACTTCCGGGAGTTAAAGTCCCGAATCCCGGTACTTAAGTTGATAGCTATTTTTCAAATAAACATGTAAATCATTCTTATATAATCCAGCATTGAAAGCTTCAAAATACCATTGAACGTTATTTTGAAAGAACATTTAAATTTGACACTTTGAACCAATCCCTTAAAATAAAATATATACACAATCCACTAAAAATAAGAGGAGTCAACATGACAGACCATATAAAAAAAGAACCGGAAGATGAAACAATTATTGATAGTGCTAAAATTTACGATGCGCTTAGAAAAAATTATTTTGATAGATGCTTCCTTTCTTCTTACTTAGATGAAAAAATAGATGATAACTTACATCCTTTCAGTGACGAAGCATATAATAAAATGAAGTTCTTGCATGATGAAAAAGATAATCTTAATTTTAAAAACAAAATGAAAGAGATTAAAAGGAATTTATCTATATCACAAAAAAAAGAAATCGAAAAAATAATGAAAAACAAAATAAAATAATTTTTTAAATATCCAGCCATGAAAAACACTTTCTCCGATGAGATAAAGATCATGACTACTTCCTTTACCTGAATATATAGAAGCCTACATTGACTTCTATATCCCATTAAACCTATTAAATATTTTTAACTTCCAATATTCAGAACCTTCCTCTTTCTCTCGGAGATTGGCCTCAAGATTCTTCATGATTAGCGCTTTTACTCCTTGGTTATGTGCTGCCATTACTTTGTTATAGAGTTCTTTTTCATCTATATCTTCCCGTTTTTCTTTTCCTGTTCCATTCACTTTTTTGTAGTAATTGAAATCATCGAATAGATTGTTTATTTGTATTTTAAGTGCCTGTCCCACACACTTTTCATTTTCAATGATCATTACCGCTTCATTATGAAATCCATATGCTATTTCGTATATGAAATCGCAATATAATGATAAGACCGTGCAAATGGCAAAAGACATTGATTCATTTTTTTCGTATAATACCACATCATTCATATCATATTCCTCTTGTAATCGATGTACAGCCCCATTACGGGGCCACATAATCTAAATCAGTGAGTAGATAACAACTCTGCCCATGATTTCTTAATCTATTTTTATTTTGATATTATTTACAAAACTCCCATGAATGCCGGACCAGACGTTCCGCTACCTCTTCAAAGTTTACTTCTTCAAGCTTTCCTTCCAGACATTCACATTGGATAATGATGTAAAAATTTTTACTGATATGCTCAATAACATTGCCGATGAAAACACACATAAAATCCGCATCATATACCAAGTATGAGACATTATCAGAGGCCATATCCTGCATAACCTTCCAACTAGCCTCAAACGAACGCTCTGCAATATTATAAAACGTTTCTGTAGATACACTTTTAATTTCAAAAATTTTACTCATGGTTACGCCTCACTATTAAATGATATTTGTTTGCTTTTTTATTTTTTTGCCTCATGAATGAGGCTAAAAATGATTTATTAAATAACCTTTTTATCTTCGTTTGTGATTAACACGTAATGTTATCAACACCACCTCCTTATCAACCATTTTTACTGAATGCCCTTGTTCAAAGTACTCCCATCTGACTACCTTTTTAAAAGATGCGCTTGCATTTTTGATACAATCCTTATAAATACTATCCATGAATGCATCATCCTCCATTAACATCTCTGCTTCATCGGGTCGGACTTCCTTAAGCGTATTCATTTTCATTTCATAAAACAAACCTGCCATATGCATAAATACTTTTTGAGATTCTTTCATCAGTTTTTCACTCATTTCATTACCTCTTATTTTATATTACAGTCTGTTTATTTGCGCTGATTTCTATTCTTTTGTAATAAAGAACATAATCATCCCCACTAAAACATTTAATCAAAAACTCATGATAGCTACTTAGTATAGTTTTAACCTCCGGGACTGATATGCGTTTAATCTTTATCTCTTCAGGACTTTCAAACCATTCCTGTAACGTGAGATTAATAATATCCATTATGAATATCTCCCTGTAAAATCCATCCTTCATTTTTTTCAGAAAAGCATCCTCCCTTAGATTGTAATATAAGTAATGTATAAACTCATTGTAGACATTTACAACATCAGTAGCAAAGTTTGCTGTCTCAGCATTACTTGCGGATATTTTAACGGGTATTTCATTCCAGCCTAAACATTTTTCGTTCATATTCACCTCTCTCATTAATAGTTAGTACGATACGCAGAATAAATAACTCTCAGATTCCTTCTCACCTCATCCAAGAACAGATAATATTCTTTCCCTTTATTATCTTTCATTGATTCAGCAAACTCTTGTTTTGTTCGTTCGATCACTTTTCCAATCACTTCTTCAATATAAAGTCGGTCTTTAAAATGACGCTCATAATCATTTTCCATACAATCAATCATGACCTGAAGATGTTTTCTAAAGTTATTTATTGCCATTTCCATAAATACTTCTGTCTCATCATTCGTAACAGTCACCACACAAGGCAGTACGTTTTTACTTTTCATCTTAACCTCTCATTATTTAATAAACTTTTTTAGATATGATTGCGAGAATCAGAAATGATTTTGTAAATCCATTCATCAATCTCACTTTCAATAAATGCTATAGAGCGCAATCCGGTTTTTACTTGCTTAGGAAATTTACCCGCTCTTATTAAGGTATATATCCACGTTTTACCAAACCCTGTTCTTCTTTTTACTTCTGGCAAACGAATCAGTTTCGGATGTTTATCTGTTTTGTTTTGAACCATATTATCTCCAGTTTTTTTTACGTAATATCTTGGATATTTCGTTTTTTAGTATGTTGTTCGATGGAGATAATTCTAGGATTTTGGCTAGTTCTAAACTAGGGATGTTCACCAACCGTGAGTTTCGCGGAAATTTTTGGAGGGATACGCTTTTTAGGGATGTTCGCAGGTTGTGAACATCCCTTGTGTTTACTTTTTGTTTTTATCCGAGGATTTATCGTTAAGTGTTATCACATCAACGATACTCCAATCCTTCAACATATTGTTTTTAATATAGAAATCATTTAAAACCTTGAAGTACTCATCGTTATCAAGATAACTTTTCGCGTAATCATAATCAGTATCTTTGATGTTCTCACTACTTCTGACCCCATTATTACCATGCAGGATGTCAGCTAAAATGGTGAAAGGTATGTTCTTACCTTCGTTGTAGAGCTGTTCCCATGAGATCAAATCCATCAAAGGGATGACTTTGTAATCAAGTATTCTTTCAAAGGTCTTATGACCAAACCTAAATTTTCGTTTCGGGGGTTTAGGCGTTTTCAGGTGCTTTTGCCATAGAGCAATCAGTACTTTCAGATGTTCTGCGAGATCGTCACTGCTGGCTTCTTCCAAGTCAATTTCAATCAGCATCTTGTTAGCAGGATTCATGCCTCCTTGTTTCAGATACTCAGAGATGTAGTCGGAACTCACTGCAACAGGGTCTGTTTGCTCTGAAGTCTCCAGCCGATACATAGCCCGCCCATAGTTGAACAATTGAACTCTGGTCATTGGTCTTACAGCATAGCTATGCGACAGTCTGTGATTGTCTGAAATCCAGTCTGATTTAAGTATCACATCACCACATCGGATTGTGGCATCATGGTATATCGCTTGCATTTGATTATCTTTGCCTGCTGTTTCCCATTGTTGTCTTGTTTTGTAAGCCAACATCCGTCTTTCAAGCTCTGCATAGATTTGTTCTAAGGTGAGGTCTTTCAGGCCATCATATCGGCGTACATCAAACCAAGATAACGCTGCCCTGATTTCTTCCATTTCCTTTTGTGTAGTCATTGTTCTACCGATTGCTTTTGTGTTTCCTAAACGTTAGCCCATTCAACATGATAGAGAAAGTGGAAAAGAGGAGCGGGTTTTCAAAATGGTGTGAGCACAGTAAGTGACCTTGGAGGTCAGTGCTTTCACCTTGACTAAACGTGATTTATTTAATAAAAAATAACCAATTGTTTTTCATCATTTATTTTAGCAAAAACAATGACAACATCATGTTGATAATGAAAGCAAATTTAGATACGTATAGTCAGATGATTATGACAACAACCAATTGTTTTTAATTGACATTTTTACCACAAGAAAACAATAATGATGGTAAATATGTTGGTAAAAATATGGCTATATTTAACAAAGGCAGTAATAACAGGAGATGTAGATGAAGTTCGAGTCCAGTCAGAGGAGCCAAATTTTAGTTTTGAGATATCTCTATAAGTCTCAAAACAGTTAAAAAATAAAAATTATTTTTACCCGGCCGCTTTGTAAAAAAAGTGGCCGGGTTTTTTGATTTCTGTGTTTCGTGCGCTTAATCGAGTCTCACGCTTCAGTGAGCAAATTGCCCCTCCCCAACAGACATCACGATTCACAGGGTCAAAAATTCTGTTCCATGAAGTACCGTACAAAGATAAAGAGAAAAATGCCTTATGCGGGATGTAGCTGTCGCGTCTTTATCGGGAAACTATACGTAATTGCCACTTTGTCTTCGGTAATCAGAAAAAGAAGACCTGCCATTTTAATAAATATTATTTCTCTGGGAACGGGGATTTTTTATAAGCAATATGACGAGTTAAACATTATATTTTTTATAAGAATTATATGAGATTAAAGAAATCTGCCATAAAGACAGATTTCTTTAAAATATCATTAGAGATTTGCGACGTTATGATAAACTTTTTGTACATCGTCGTCATCTTCAAGGGCATCAACAAGCCCTTCAAAGATTTCTAAATCTTCTGGGGAAAGCTCAACTTCAGATTGAGCAATCATTTCTAATTCTGTTGTTGAGAACTCAGTGATTCCAGCTGCTTTTAGCGCCGCGATTCCTTTATGAAGGTCAGTAGGTTCAGTATAAATAACAATATTACCTTCTTCTTCAGTTACATCACGAACATCAACTTCAGCTTCAAGCAAAATTTCAAAAATATGGTCAGGGTCTGTTCCTTTAAATACAATCACACCCGTATTGTCAAACATATAGCTGACAGAACCTGCCGCTCCGATATTGCCGCCTTTTTTATTGAAAATTGTGCGAACGTTAGCAATCGTACGGTTAACATTTGAAGTCAATGTCTCAGCAATAATCATTGAGCCATTAGGACCAAAGCCTTCATAACGTCCCTGTACGAACGTTTCATCTCCGCCGCCTTTGGCTTTATCAATTGCTTTATCAATAACGTGCTTTGGAACTTGTGCCTGCTTTGCACGTTCAATAACGAATTTTAAAGATGTGTTTAATTCTGGATCGGGTTCACCTTGTTTGGCAGCAGCATAGATTTCTACACCGAATTTTGCATAAATTTTAGACGTTGCACCGTCTTTAGCCGTTTTTTTAGCAACAATATTGGCCCATTTACGTCCCACTGGAATGATCTCCTCGAAAATTTATTTACATTACTGGTAAATCGTTAACATGTGTTAATTCAGCATATTATATCATAACAGGAAAAATCTCGTCTATTAGAAATAAAAATATTCTAAAGCCATAATCTTATATTTAATTTTATAAAAACTAATGTTGTTGGCGGGATTTTTTATAATTGTGTTTTGAAAGCATACTTGCTTTTAATATGTGGAAATCATTAAGACGATAATAAAACTCGCATCTGCCCAAGGAAGCAAACAGCCCGCGTTTATTGCAGGCTATTTGCCAGATGTCTTACTTAATCCTTCACATCTATTTCTGATAAGAAGGTTCATAACTTATTATCGGAACGGCGGCTCATTAAAGGTTCGTAATTTACGTGAATGCAGTCGGTCGCCTTCTGCGCGCAGCAAATCGATCGCCCGAATGCCAATTTGCAGGTGTTCGGAAATAGCGCCTTCATAAAAACGGTTAGCCTGGCCGGGAAGCTTAATCTCACCATGTAACGGTTTATCTGAAACACACAGTAGTGTCCCGTATGGCACGCGGAAACGATATCCTTGCGCGGCAATGGTTGCACTTTCCATATCAATTGCTACGGCCCGGCTTAAGTTAAAACGAAGTGCAGAAGCTGAGTAACGTAACTCCCAGTTCCTGTCATCTGTGGTTACCACCGTGCCAGTACGTAACCGCTGTTTGACTTCTTCACCAGGCCTGCCGCTGACTAACTTGGTAGCGTCATAAAGCGCACGTTGCACTTCAGCAATGCTCGGAATAGGAATATCGGGCGGCAGAACCGCATCAAGAACGTGGTCATCGCGTAAATAAGCGTGTGCAAGGACATAATCTCCAATGGCCTGGCTTTCACGTAATCCGCCACAGTGACCAATCATCAACCAGACATCCGGGCGTAGCACTGCCAGATGATCGCAGATGGTTTTAGCATTGGACGGTCCCACGCCAATATTCACCAGAGTAATACCCTGACCATCAGCGGTAATTAAATGCCATGCTGGCATCTGGTGTTTTTTCCATGCAAGGTCGGAAATGGCTTCTTCTGGCGCTTCGGTTTCGGCAGTGATCCAGTTCCCGCCAGCACAAGAAAGGGCAATGTAGGGACTATCAGGATCGAGGATCTGGCTGCATCCCCAACGAACGAACTCATCCACATAACGTGTGTAGTTGGTAAACAAGACGAACGGCTGAAAATGTTCAACTGGCGTACCGGTATAATGGCGCAACCGCGCGAGGGAAAAATCGACGCGGCGCGCATCAAAATGCGATAGCGGGGAGAATTCCGTTGGATGATAAATGCCGTCTGCAGTTTCATCGCCGATTTGCGCCAGTTCTGTTGTCGGGAAGTAGCGAGTTAAACCAGCGCTCATTGAGCGATCAAGTGTCAATTCAGAGCCATCGATGACATAAGGATAAGGGATTTCATGCTGCGAGGGTTGCACAGAGATATGCGCACCATAATCCTGATACAGCAACGTAAGTTGTTCATTGAGATACGAACGAAAGAGAGTAGGGCGAGTAATCGTGGTGGTGTAGCTGCCTGCGTGAGTAAAACGACCAAATGCGCGCGTTTTGGGGGGATTAGTTGTGCTACCGTCCCAGGTTACGGTCAGTGATGGATAGACAAAAAGACCTTGTTTGCGGGCGTTTTCATCAGGTAATTCGCCACTTGTAATATATTTGCCAATGGCGTTGCGTAAAGCAACTACAGATTGCTCATACAGCGCGTCGAGTTTATCCAGTGCCTGAGCTGGGGTCAGACCGGAGCCCTTATTATTCATGTGTGTCTCCTGTTCCATACAATTACCGCACATCCGATAGTATGTCACAGGAATGTGAAACAAAAGTATAAGGCGAAGATCGGATGATCTTCGCCAGGCTATCACGAGCGTTGATTGTCTTTCATCAATAAAGCGGTCATTGCAGAAATCAGGCATCCAGCCAGCAAATAAATGGCAACGCTATGCCAGTTCCCGGCAAAGTAAGTGATGAGTGCAGCGGCAATAAAAGGTGTAAATCCACCGCCAACCACACTGGCAACCTGATAACCGACTCCAGCACCACTGTAGCGATAACTGGCACCAAACATTTCGGTAAACATCGGTTGTTGCACACACACCACCATGTCATGCGCAATGTTTGCCAGCATGATGGAGAAGAAAACTATCCAGAAAATGGATTGTGCTTCAAGCGCCATAAAGAAAGGAAATGCGCTCAACGTTCCGATTAACGCGCCTGTGATATAAACCCTGCGCCGACCAAAACGATCGGCAAGCCAGGCAAAACAGGGAATTGTCAGGCAGCTTAATCCACCTACCAGCAAACCAATATTAAGGAAAAGTTCGCGCGGTAACCCCATATTCTGGGTTGAATAATTAAGTGCAAAGGCAGTAACAATGTACATCGTCAGCAACTCGCACAGTCGTAGTGCAATAATCTTCAGGAAAGCACCGGGATGTCGTAACAGAGCTTCGATAACCGGGATGCGTTTTTTCGCGGCCGCTTGATTATGTTGCTGTTGTTCAAATTCCGCGGACTCCTCCATGCCATTGCGCACCCACAATGCTCCCAGTACCAGTACGATGCTAAACAGGAAAGGAATGCGCCAGCCCCAGCTTAAAAACTGTTCGTCAGTCGTCATCATACTGATCAATGAAACCAGTCCGGTTGAAAGCAGTAAACCTACTCCGTAGCCAACTTGTACACCGCTACTGTAAAAGGCTTTTTTATTTTTCGGCGCACTTTCAACGGAAAGCAACGCCGCGCCTCCCCATTCGCCGCCGACGGCAAATCCCTGAATGGCACGCAGTGTCACCAGCAAAATAGGTGCCCACCACCCAATGGTCGAGAATGAAGGAAGAATACCAATCAAGGCTGTCGCGATGCCCATCATCCAGACGGTCAGCATTAACATGCGCTTACGTCCCAGCCGGTCACCAAAGTGACCGAAAATGACACCGCCGAGCGGTCGGAAAAGGAAGCCGACACCAAAGGTGGCAAATGCGGCGAGCGTTCCCATCGCCGGGCTTACTTGCGGGAAAAACTCGCGATTAAACACCAGTGCGGCGGTAATGCCATAGAGTAAAAAATCATACCAGTCGACGACGGCACCAGCGAAACTGCCTAACGCAGCTCGTCGGGCGCGACTTAACGAAAGCGTCCCTTCATCGGGACGAGTGGAGATGAGCGTGGAGTCCATAATGATCCTGTTTGTACTGTCTTTTTATAATTAGTATGGAAAAGGTAACTCACATTGCCGTCGATCTATAAACGAACCTTATGAGACTACCTCGACAGAGCGCATCTGCAAATGATTTTATGGCTGATTAGCGGCAACATGAAAAATTCGATGGAAGATGAAAGCGCAGGAGTTGCTGGTGTTGTTTAAGGATTAAGCAGAGGGCCCACAGGTTCGAGATATGAAACATAAAAGTCCGCATATGCACAAAATTGTACCCTGATGATTCTGATAGACTGCATTGCATTATAACCAGTAGGGAGGCGAGGTTAGTTATGTTTTTAGTATCATTGTTGAGACGTATTGCATTTAGTTACTACGATTATAAAGCTTATAATTTTAATATTGAAAAAACAGACTTTGTTGTCATACATATTCCCGATCAGATTGGCGATGCTATGGCCATCTTTCCTGTTATTCGGGCGCTTGAATTGCATAAAATTAAGCATCTATTAATTGTTACGTCGACAATTAATTTAGAAGTCTTTAATGCGCTCAAACTTGAACAGACTAAATTAACATTAGTCACAATGACTATGCAGGATCACGCAACATTAAAAGAAATAAAATATTTAGCGAAGAACATAACACTGCAATACGGTACGCCGGATCTTTGTATAGAGGCGATGCGTAAAAAGAACCTGAAAACGATGATATTTATCAGTCAGTTGAAAGCAAAAACGAATTTCCAGGTCGTCGGTTTAACCATGAAGTGCTATTCCCCTTTGTGTAAGAACGCGTCCCGGATGGATCAGAATCTCCGGGCTCCTGTACCCATGACATGGGCATTTATGATGCGTGAGGCGGGTTTTCCGGCAGTCAGGTCAATATATGAATTGCCATTAAGCGATGATGTACTCGATGAGGTACGCGAGGAAATGCGATCGTTAGGATCTTACATTGCGCTCAATTTAGAAGGTAGCTCGCAGGAACGTATATTTTCATTTTCGATTGCAGAAAATATAATAGTAAAAATTCAAAGTGAAACAGATATTCCAATAGTGATCGTTTATGGACCCAAAGGGGAAGATAAAGCCAGGGCATTAGTGGATTGTTATAATAATGTCTACCGTTTATCCTTATCACCCTCTATTAAACATTCAGCAGCAATCATAAAAGATGCTTATATTGCAATAACTCCTGACACCTCAATATTACATATGGCAAGTGCCTATAATACCCCTGTTGTTGCAATTTATGCTGATTACAAAACGCGATGGCCCGCAATGGCCGATGTTTTGGAGTCAGTCATCGTTGGGCAAAAAATTGACAATATAAGTCTGGATGAATTCGCAAAGGCATTAAAAAGTGTTTTGGCGAGAATTTGAGGCAGTACTTATGCATAGTAATGCCGATCTGTTATGAACGGTGGTGTCATCAATACTCTGAGGCTGGTCAATCATCACAGAAAACCAGCCTTTGGATCAAAGCAATACTCACCGAAAATGATCATAGTCACACCGAACGCGATTCATGCGGAACTGTTTGGTAAATAGCACCACCGGATCTTGGGGGCGCTGTGATTATTACAGTATTGCTATCACCGTCATTTTTGAATGTCACTTTACCAGTAGCATCAACGCCTACCCAAGAGGCCGAGTTTGAAACGAATAAGCAGCCGCCGTTTTTCCTGGTGCAAAGTTGTCATTATTCAACTGATAATACGCCCCGGTAAATCCCTGCGAAGGGAATGAAGCTGTCGGTAGGTTTGCACCATTCACTGACACTGTACCGGTCATTGGTCTGGTTTCCGCGCTAATGAATTCTATCGTGGTACTCAGGCCCGCCTGATGAACACCATTCAATACGGGGATCAGCGTTGCGATACCCTCTCCGCCTCCTGTAACAGTAGCTTTGTAATCACCGTTGATATTTTGAGTGTAATCAATTGCGCTAATTTTCATATAGGGCACGTTTGTACCTGATTGCACAAATTCCATCCCTTCAGAAACTTTGATCGGATTGCCTGATATATCGTGCAGAACAAGATGTAGCTCAGCACTATCGGTAAAGTCCCCTTTCAGTGATGACTGGTTGTTCTTAAGGATGGACTGCGAGGCGTCTGCTGGGCCTGCCACTAGCGATATATCTACTGTTTGCATTCCACCTGCGCTTGTGACTGTGCTTACAGTGACGCTCCCCGTTATCGCTCCTTTCACGCTTGTTGTCGCGATTCCGTTTTGATCGGTCACCGCTGTTAATGACGTTAATGTGGTGGAGCCGTTTTTTAAGGCGAAGTACACAGTGAGACCTTCGATCAGGTTACCACTGCCATCCTCAACCGTTGCCTTTAAGGTACTTAAATAACTGTTGGTGGCGGCGATAGTCGACGGTTCAGCGATAAAGCTAGCAACATGTGCGGTGCTTGGGTTGCCAGTAACCTTCACGGTTGTCTGTGTCTGTATTGTGACGCCGTTATGGAACGATGCAGTCACCGTATATGTACCGACTTTATTGCTGGTCAGAACGACTGGAGCCTGACCTGAAGAGTTGGTTCTCACTTTTCCGCCACTTAACGTCGCACCTTCTAGCGTTACGCTAAAGTTGATGACCTGACCCTCCACTGGAGTGCCATTTGCAGAGGTTAGCATTGCCGTCAGAGTAGCGCCTTTAGGAGCATTGACACCGATAAGCGGACTGGACGTGAGTGTCAGTTTTTCATCAATAGCCTCCAGTTGTTTCTCAAGTGAAGCTCCATTCGCTAGGGATGCTTTTACAGTATACGAGCCGTTTCTTTCAGGCGTCATGGTGACCTCGGCTACTCCCTGCGTATTAGTAGAGACCGTATTCTGGCTGATGATCATTTGCGAGGATGGCGCTGCACTGAATGTCGCGGGTTGATGCGTCACCGGGTTGCCAAACTGGTCGTTAACGTGAGCTTTAACTGCTATGTCTTGTGCGACCATGACCTGACCTTCAGGTATCTCCTGACTGGTAATCGTCGCAGAATTAACATCTACCTTGGCATTCAGTAATCGCGAGATGACTTCAGTAGGTTTATCTGCCAGAGAGGCTGAAACTGTTTTTAGTCCGACCTCGGTGCTTGTCACAAGAATTTCAGCGAAAACCTGATCATCCGTTTCAACGCTGGTGCTGCTTAGCGTGACGGAGGTTCCACGGAAATTAACTTTTATACCTTCTACTGGGTTGCCGTTTCCATCAGTCACTGTTGCCTGTAGCCTGGTCATTCCAATGTTATTGGCGATGAAATTGTCCTCGGTAACGTTAAGATTAACCTGCGTAGTGAGCGTATCCGCAGTAAAGTTCACCACCAACTGCTCACTCTTACCGCCAACCATCGATGCTGTCACGGTATGAGCGCCTGCTTTTGTACCTTTCAGCGTGACTTTCGCTTTGCCATCGGCATCAGTAACCGCTTTGTCGCCATCGCTCAGCGTGAAGTTCGCCTTCACATCTTCCGGTAGAGTAAATGTTACCTCAGTGTTGGCTATCGCATTGCCCTCTGTATCAGCGACGGTGCTGTTAGTGTCGTGAGATCGTTATTGTCGGCAATCACCGGGTCCTTCGAGGCTGCCAGCGTGATTTCAGCATTCGTGACGTTCGGCACATAGTTCACTGTTTGTTGCATCGAATCGCCATTTTCGAGGGTTGCCGTCACGGGAGTTCTTCAGGCTGAAATCTTCATCCACGCCCAGCGTGATTCTTGCGGTACCGAAGCGGCTTAACCAGTCTGTCATTACCCCTGAAGCCTGAGAAGAGGCCCATCCACGTGCTATGTTTGCCGCTTGCTCGCTGTTCATATCTTCGGCGAGCAGAGATCCAATTAGCTGTGAAGTACTGGCTATCTGTTGCTCAAGGTTGCCACTGCTGTTACCCGGCGGCGGGGTTAAATTTTTTTCACTAACTTGTGCCGGGACATCCAGTTCATCACCCGGGCGGACATTACGAACAAACGTACGAAACTGGTTGAGTTTGCGTAACAGGGGGGTATCTATAATTTGTTGCACAGGACAAATATATCTAGCTTCTGTACAGAGTCTTAAATTTTGACCATAAATAAAACCGTCCCTGTCAAGCATGCATAGTTTATCAAGTAGGTCTCCCACAAACTGCCTGAATTTTATTTTTCCATTAAAAGTTTGTATCTTCTTAAGTATCACAGGAGACTGGAAATAGACCGATAGTAGGATGTTGCCACTCAAGGCATGACGATAAATATCGCTAGGAGTAATTTTTTGTTTTATGGCTTTGGTAGTGATCTCAACTGCTTCCGTTATAGTGACCCATGTTGACATATAATGAGTTATAAGCAATGGCTGATATTTTTTTTGACATAATATTATCTCCTTCTACACAACAATTCGTTCCGTTAAGGAAAAAGATTGGTGTCACAAGTATTTATTTATGATTAATTAGAGGGTTTATGACAGAGAAAAGGATGTATATTTCTGAGTAAACATGTACAGGCCTATGGGGTGACTATTTAATGAGTAAATGCCGAATGATTTTCGGGGTGATGATTATAACTTGAGGAAAAATCCCAGCGTGGTTTGAGTAGTGTACCTGAGTGATATTTGTGTTATGTATGCATTGATTGCAGCAGAATAAATATAGTTCAGGCTAGTATAGTTTGTGGTAGCTATGAGAATATATAATCTATTTTACCTATAAAATAATTTATATGTATGGGGTTGTTTTTTTTAGGTTGTTTGTCTGTGCTTTTATATTCTGGAGATGTGCCTTGTATATAGGATTGTTTGTTGGTTGTATTTTTTAATGTTGCACTGTTGTGAATTTTTATTTTGATATGATTATTTCTTTAGTATAAGGAGAGAAAGGAACGAGAAAGTTAAATCTATTTACCCTAATCGCAATTTCATTGTTTAAATAATCACTATGGATTAATATTTTTTGCGACTCTGCTGAGTTACTGGTTTTAACTAGTGGTGTAAAAGGGATACCTTTTCGGTATCCCTTTTACAATAATCAGAAGAAATCAATTCGCGTATTGATACCGACGGTGCGACCCATATTGACCTGCGCGACGGCGCTGCTGCCGTTCATGTAGCCATAGGTACGGTAACGACGGTCGAACAGGTTATCGACATAGACGGAAATGTTCATCCGTTCAGTCGCCTGCCAGCCCAGGCTGCTGTCCAGGGTGGCATAGGTGCCTTGCCGCAACTGGTTGTCGCCATCGAAATAATGCGGCCCGACCAGATTAACCGCCAGTCGGGGCATCAGTGCGCCATAGCGCGTATCAATCACGCCGTTCACGCTGCTTCCCGCGCCATAACGTGGTACGAACGGCACCCGGTTACCGTGATACAACTCACTGTCATTGGTGAATTCGGAACGGATCACGTTGCCATTGATATCCCATGACCAGCCTGGCGCAAACCGCCACTTCGCTTCAAGCTCAACGCCGGTGGCGTCGGCTTTACCCGCATTGCTTAATGTCTGCATCCCGACCGGGCCAGAGTAAAGCTGCATGTCTTTGGTGTGGGTATAAAACGTCGCAGCTTGCAGCGTGACGTCAGCGGTTTCGTAGCGGGTGCCAAGTTCATAGTTGATGGATTTCTCGGCGACGAACGGTTTGGCATCAAGACCCGCAGTAGGCACGATGTTGTACCCGGAAGGTTTATATCCCTGGGCTACACGGGTATACACTCTCCAGTCATCGGTCAGCATATAGCCTGCGGATAGCTGCCCGAGCACCTGATCGTCATTGCTCTTACCCTGGTCGCCAAACGGGTTGCCGAGCATGCTGCCGTGATATTGTGTACTGGATTTATCATGCGAGAAGCGCACGCCGCCGCCGATATCAAAACGATCGGTTAAATGCCAGGTCAGGTCACTGTATGCGGCCAGCGTTTCAGCGGTGGTATAGCCGGTACTGCTTAAATAAGGCATTGTCGGCATGTCGTAGGCTGAATTTAACTTCTCGCGGGTGTTCTGCCGGTACAGCCCAAACACCATATCAACGGTACGCGCATCGCCCAGGGTTGCGGCGCGCAGCTCCTGCACATCCTGATTCCAGCGCTGAGGCATATTGACGATTAACGAACCGGAAGGGAAGGTGCGCGAATAATGCTGCTGCTGCCAGGCGCTGATCAGGTTGAAAACCCAGTCATCGGTGGTGTATTTCCCACTCAGGGTCTGGCTGTCAGTGCAGCGCCGCATGTACGGGTCTGGTGAACCATCGCTGATCGACAGCTTACGGCCCTTAATATCATTCCATCCCACATAGGCGTCCTGGGTGGCGCGGGTACATTCGCGTGAGGCGGCAAAGCCCATTTCCCAGGGCTGATCGTCCGGCGCCAGACGCAGTTTCACATTCCCTATGCTGGCGCGGGTGCCGCCTAAGTCATCGCTTCCCGTCGCGGGGTTAATCATGTCGCCGTCATCAACCTGGCGTAACAGGGTGACGCTGCCGTACAGCAGGCCATCCTGAATGGGGCCGCTCAGGTTGAACTTACTTCGATAACTGTCGCGGCTACTGACGCCGCCTTCAATATAGCCGCGCGGCGTGCTGTCCGGCTGCTGGGTGACGATGTTGATGATCCCGCCCTGAGCGCTTTTGCCATATAACGTTCCCTGTGGGCCTCGCAGCAACTCCACGCTTTGCACATCGGTAAGCGCCTGGATGGTGTTGGTGGAAAGCTGAGGGACGCCATCGACATACAGGGTGACGGCGGGGTTATAGAAGTCCTGCGCTGAAGAGACGCCGCGTAGCGAGATCGTCGAAAAAAGCATGTTGCCGCTATTTTCAATATTGAGCCCGGGCAAGACTCTGGGGAGTTTGTCGCTGGCGGTGACGCCGGCGTCGCTTAATTCCGGCGCGCTGACAACAGTAGACGAGACGTTGTTGGCTGATGCCGAGCGGGAAGATTGTTTACTGGCGGTAACCACCAGCGTGCTTTCGTCTTGCTGTGAAGTCTGGGCATTAGCAATGGCGGGGAGCAATAATCCCCCCAAGGCCAGAGGATAAAGCCGTGTCATTTTCATTGTTGTGAGTCCCTGTAAGACGGCGAAACGCCAAAAATACCGACAATGGTGAATTGAAAATGATAACTATTTCTAATAGTAGTGCTACCCGAAACGGGTTTATTTCAACCTGTTTCGGGTCGGTTTGCGCTTATTGGGCAGAATGGCGATAACGGTCGACGGCGAGAGCCGTCAGGCGTTTTTTGTCTATCTTGCCGACGGCGGTGAGCGGCCAGTGGTCCAGAAACTCGATTTGGTCAGGAATTTTCCACGCGCTGAGCCCCATACGGGTCAGTTGTTGACGCAACTGCTGATAGTCAGTTGGCACCTGCTGCGCGATGATAAACGCGCAAATCCGCTCGCCAAGCAGCGTGTCCGGCGCGGCGACCACCGCGCAATCTTGCACTTCCGCTAAACGCAGCAGTGCCGATTCCACTTCAGCCGCGGCTATTTTTTCTCCGGCGCGGTTGATCTGCTCTTTTATGCGTCCCTCAACGTGCAGGTTCCCCACCTCATCCAGCCTGACATTGTCGCCTGTGCGGTAAAACCCTTGCGCGGTAAAGGCCTGCGCGTTGTGGGCAGGGGCGCGGTAATAGCCCGAAATGGTATAAGGGCCGCGCGTTAACAATTGCCCGGTTTCGCCCGGCGCGACGTCGTTCTCGTCTTGATCAACGATGCGGATTTCATCCAGAGGGGACAACGGGCGCCCCTGGCTGTGGAGAATGGTGGCATGCGGATCGTCCAGCCGGGTAAAACAGAGCAGGCCTTCCGCCATACCGAAAACCTGTTGCAGGGTACAGTCAAAGGTGGCGATAACCTGCTCAGCAAGCGTCGGGTCGAGCCGGGCGCCGCCTGCCTGAATGACGCGCAGCGACGAAAGGTCGCTGTCTTCCCACTCCCTGGCCTGCACCCATAATTGCGCCAGCGCCGGAACCAGGGCGACGTGAGTCACTCTTTCCTGCGCGATTAAAGGCATCACCTCATCACAGCTGGCGCTGTCGGTCAGCACCACTTTTCCGCCGCAGGCAAGCGTTCCCAGAATACCGGGGCAGGCCAGCGGAAAGTTATGCGCCACCGGGAGGACGGCGAGATACACGCTCTGTTGGCTGATGCCGCACAGTTCAGCAGAAGCGCTGAAGTTATAGCTATAGTCGGCATGTCGGCGCGGGATGAGTTTGGGCGTGCCGGTTGTGCCGCCTGAGAGCAACAACAACGCGGTGGCGGAAACATCAGGCTGCGGCCATGCCTGTCGCTCACCGTGAAGGGAGAAGAGCGGCGTAAAACCGTCGCTCACGGTCTCTCCAGCGACCAGAACATGACGCAAGCAGGCGTGTTTGTGCGCCATCTGTCGGGCCAGCTCTGCGTGGTTTTCCCCGTGAATAACGTAAGCGACGGGTTGCGCCAGCTCAATCAGCGCGTCGATATCCAGAGCCCGTTGCGAGGGCATCGCCAGCACGGGGATAACGCCCAGTCTTAACAAGGCGAACAGCAGGGTAACAAACGCGTTGTCGTTGGGAAGCTGCACAATTACATGCTCCCCCGAACGCAAACCCAGTGATGACAGACCTGCGGCAAGTTCGTCAACTTGTGCATCAAGCGCGCTGTAGGTTAACGACCCCTTTGCATCAACGACGGCAATTCGCGAGGCATAACGGGCCGCCCAGTGGCGCAACTGTTCGGCAATGGGTAAGGGATACTGTTCAATCAGAGATTCAAAGGAAGAATTCATGCGTCACCTTTCTGAAGTACTGGGCTGTTTTTGCAACGCGGTCATTGCAGAAAATGCGTGGGGAAAATGGCGGACAATCTGCGTAAAAAAGGACCGGGCTTGTTGAATGGGATAGAAATGATCGCCGTCAATCACCACCGGGCCTGTAACGTGGCTCAGCCACTGACGCCAGGCATCGACCTGCTGCCAGGAGGCTTCGCGATCGTGGCTGCCGCACAATAACAGCGCAGGCGTGCGCAGCGGCGGACAGACGTCGGGCGAGTCGTAGTGATAGCTCTCGGTGGCGTAAAAATCAGCGCGCAGAAGAGGAAGAAACAGCGACATTAATTCCTGGTTTTCCCGCAGTTCAGGAGAACATCCGCCAATGTCTATCAGCTCAGCGATAAAGTCGGCATCATCGCGATGGCTGAGCTGGCGTTCAGAATGCAGATGCGGGGCATGGCACCCGGAAATAATCAGTCCTTGTGGCGCAAGCCCCCGTTGCTCCAGAAGTCGGCAGGTTTCAAACGCCACCTGCGCCCCCATGCTGTGCCCGGCGAGTAAAAGCGGCGTGTCAGGCGATACGGATGCTTCCAGCTCGTTCGCCAGCAGTGCCGCCAGTTGTGTAATGCTTCTGAGCGGTTCCAGATGGCGAAGGCGATCGCGCCCCGGCCAGGTCACCAGAGAAAGCGCGCAATCAGCCAGTTGCTCAGCTTGCCAGTGGCGAAACGCGCTACTGCTGCCGCCAGCGAAAGGGCACATGACCAGATGCGCAGTATTGCCGTTCCGGGCGGGCCACAGCGGGATGCACATTGCAGATTGCGTCACAGCGCCTCCTTATCATCATCGTTGTAGAAACCGGCTAACCGGTCGTGGTGCGGCGGCGTCAGGCGTCTGATCTCCGCATTGCCGGTCTTACGTAAAATCTGCTGCCATAAACGTGATAACGCGATCTGATGTACGCTTTGGCAGGCCGCTGGTGGATGTTCGCCCGCCAGATGGCTGCGCAACTGGTGTAGCAACCAACTGACGCCCTCCGGCCCGACGGTTTCGCAGCAGTCGCGCCAGCTCAGGGGCGCCGCGCTGCGCGTCAGACCCGGCAGATCGCGCAGGATCTCCGGTCTGCGGTAGAGGCTGTGGGCGTTCTCCTGATGGTCTGCGACAAACAGGCTGGATGACCAGATGACGGGGCCGTAGCTCGCCTCCAGCGAAAGATGACCTTCCGGCCAGCCCAGCAGCAGGCGGTGCATGATAAGGCTATGCATATCTGGATCGTCAGGATCGAGATAGCGCTGAAGCAGCAGGCAGGCTTCTCCCTCCGGCCAGAAGAGTCTCAGACAGTGAAAATCGCTAAAGCTGCCAACCACGTCGCACTCCACGGCGGCGGCATCAACGCCCAGAGCCAGCAACAACAAATCCAGAGTGGAGTAGAGCAACTGTCGGCTGGTGGTGGCGTGGACTACCGGCGGCGTCTTAGCCAGGCAGCGACGCAGCTGCTGCGCATCGCGAAGCCATGTGCGTCCCGCGCGCGTATGCGGATAAAACGTGTTTACCCAATAGCAGCAGCCCTGTTCCTGCGCCAGCGTTTGTAAGGAACTGATGTCATCCGGGTGGAGGGGATGCTCCTGAATGACGTGTACGCCGCGCGTCAGAAAGTGTCTGGCAAGCTGCGTACCGGTTCCTCCGGCGACGGTCGAACGCACGACAATACAGGCGATATCCGGCATCCTGGTTATCTGTTCCGGCGAGGTATACAGCGGAATGCCAAACGCATGAGCCAGCTCTCTTGAACGGGCGCTTCCCTGCGCCAGCAGGCCGACCAGTTCCAGCCCCTCCGGGGGCTGCATAAAGGCATTCAGGTACATTTCGCCAAATTTGGCGCCCACAATCAGTACGCGTTGTTTTGGGGAGGCGGACGGCATCATAACGTGTTCTCCGGTTGCGTTGAGGTTGCGCAAAGCCAGCGCGTAATGTGTTGCGCACAAGCCTGAACGTGGGGGGCTTCCATCATGATTTGCCAGTGGCTGGCTTCAATCACAGCGTCGTCGGCGTTGTTTATCCAGCCCTGCCACTCGGTTTCTGCTGGCGTCCAGCGCGAGGGTCTCCCGGCGGCATACACCATGAGACAGGGGACCGGAACGCTTTCGCCCGGCGTATGCTCAGTCAGTAAACGCAGCAGATGCGCGATGTTGTCGAGCCACGTTTCTGCCGCTTGCAGCGTCAGGTTTTGCGACACCATACCGGCCGTTTTAGCGAGGCTGATAAAGTCGGCAAGCTGGCTGTCGGGCGTCTGCTGGTCGAAATGTTCGGGCAGTGCCAGAGGCGTTTGTCCTTCGGCTAACAGGCGCAGCAGGGCCGCCCGGTTTTCGCAACAGAAATCCTGTCGGCACACGGGATCGATTAACACCATCCGAACCTGCTCGCCTTTGGTGTACAGGCGTTGTGCGGCGCCCGCCGCAAGAAACGCGCCATACGACCAACCCGCCAGCACATAAGGGCCGTGAGGCTGCTGACGACGGATGCACCCGACATACTCATCGATCATCTGGTCGAGCGTGGCAAAGCGCTGCGGCGATTTTGCTTGCAGGCCGAAAACGCGCCTGTTCAACGCGCTAGCGAGCGGCAGCCAGGCGCTGATATCGCCGTCTGAAGCGTGGAAGACAAACAGGGTTTCCTCACCGTCGCCCTGGCAAAGGGGTATCGGGTTGTCCTCTCCTGACGTAGCCGCCTGTAGATGGGCGCAGAAGTCGCTCAGCGTCGAATGGCTGAACAGATCCTGAAGGTTAGCCCTGGCAATCCCTCTCCGGTTTAGCTGCGCGACCATCCTTGTCGCCATCAGGCTGTCGCCGCCCAGTTCGAAAAAGTCGTGATGCCTTGCCACGGGGCGAGACAGCAGCGATTGCCAGAGTTCAGCCACCTGTTTTTCCAGCGCCGGATTCCCCCCGGCAACTGGCGTGGGTTTGGCTGGCTCAGTCGGCGCATCAGACGGGGCATGCAGCGGCGTAAATAACGCTTCTCTTTGCCGGATCTGTAAAATGGGCAGACCGGTGCCAAAGCGCTGCTGTAAATAGCGGCTCACGGCTTTTTTATCCGGGCGATTTACGCCAGGCGAACGCGCTACCAGCAGATGCTGGCGCAGCGGCGACGATTCCTGCGCGGGCCACGCCAGCTCGTTTGCAAACCCGGCCTGAACGAGAACCTCCTGCCATGCGGAGCGGGTGAGCATCGGTTTCTCATCCCGGCGGCGGAAATCGCGGTATCCGCTTAATCCCTCAATAAAGCCCACGCTCGCCAGCTGGAATACGCTGTTTCGCTCCGTCGCTTCAACGATCAGCAAACGTCCGCCGGCTTTCAGCAACAGTTTTAATCTGCGCAACGTCTGGACGACATGGCTGGCGTCGTGGAGCACATTGACGGCAACGATCAGGTCGTAACCCGCCTCCGGGTGGGCGGTGAAATCCAGCGGCTGGTTGATGTCGAACAAGGCATAAGACACCTGCGATTCATCATGGAAACGGGCTCTGGCGTCATTGAGGAACTGCGCGGAGACGTCCGTGAAGTGGTACGACTGTCGCGTGTTCCGCGTGGCCTTCAGCACCGGCGCGGTAGTGGCTGCGGTTCCGGCGCCAACCTCCAGAATCCGTTCTGCGCTGCACAAGGCGGCAATCTGCGCGGTATAGCGATTCAGACAGGCGCTGGCGGGGTTGTCGCGATACAGCGCGTCGGTAACGCGATGCTGCTCGTTGAACAGCAATTCCAGCGGAGAACACTGCCCGGAGAAGAGGGCGTCGTGCCGGGCGATGCAGGTTTCCAGATACTGCGCCAGCGCCTGGCTCCATTGGCTTTGCGGGCACGCTTCCTGAGGCTCAGGAATCTCGCTGAGCGGAATGCGGCAGCGCCAGCTTTCACCTTCGCGGATTAACCACTCTCTTTCCGTCAGACACTGTAGCCACTGGCGCAGCAGACGCTGGTGAGACGCTTGCGCGGACAGCGCCTGTACTATTGCGCTAAAGCGATGGGCGATCTCCGGCGTGGTAAACAGGCCGTGACGATTTAGCGTAGCCGCGATCCCCTGTAGCGCACGCGCCTCCAGCCAGCGCCAGGTCGCCTCCAGCTCATCAAGCTGCGCCTGCTCAGGCAACGGCAGCGCCAGTTGGGTAAGTTCGTGCTCATCAGGCATCGCCGCTGATGGCGAAGGATCGTCGGCCATCACGATATCCAGCGTCAACGCGCCCTGTTCGGTTATTTCCGCTCTGGCCTGCCGGATGCCGGGGTATTCGAGCGTCGCCTGCTCAATATCCCGCAGGTCGTAGTCCGCCTGCGCGTTCAGCGGCCAGCGTCGGCGGGGAATGTGCCTGGCGATGCCGCTGGCGAGAGTCTTCAGGCTTTCAGGGGCGGCGATGACGGCTTGCAGGATGGCGCAATAGTCATTAAACATCGCCTCGGCAGCGCCGGGTTCCAGCACGTTGTCCATGCAGTACCAGCTAAACATCAACTCGCCGTTGCTCTCCATGACCTGATGATCCAGCCAGACCTGCGGCGTTTGCGTGAATACATAGCAGGGTTCGCCGAACAGATGGCTCATCGCCTGATCGATAGTCATGCCTTCCAGCGTCATCCCCAGCATACTGGTAAACACTACCGGCATCAGCGGTTGACGTTGTGATCCGCGCAGGCGGCCCAGCTCACGGATCACCTCAACACCGTTCATTTCACTGTGCGCCATGTTTTGCCAGAGGCGCTGTTGGGTCTGTTGCATCTGCTCTTGCAACGTCACCGGCGCTGAGAAGTTAAAATCAACCAGCGTGACGGAGGTAAAATCACCAATCAACTGGTTGATTTGCGGATGGATCGGCTGGCGATTGAAGAACGTCAGGTTCAGCGTAAATGTTGTGGTACGGCTCCAGCGCTCAAGGGTAGCGGCAAACAGCGTGAGCAGCGCGGCAGACGGTGTGACGCCTTGCTGCTGCCAGCGCTGTTTCACGGCCTGCCATTCTGTCTTGCCGATCGTCGATTTGAAGGTGGTGAAGTGTGGCGTTTCCGGGGGCGTCTCAACCACCGGCAGCTCTGGCGCTAAGGGCAGTTGCGGCAGTTTTTCCTGCCAGTAATCCCAGGCATCGTGCCATGCCGATGTCTGTCGGCGCGCCTGTTCAGCCATCACATAATCACGGAAGGTAATAGCGAGCGGCGCCAGCGTTTCACCGCGCCAGACCTGCGCCAGGTCGTCCATCATGACTTTAAAACTCTGCACATCAAACTGCAAAAGGTCGAGGTTCATATGCAGACGGTAATGGCAATCGTCGATTTCGCTGACCACCAGCTCAAAAAGAGGCCACTGGTCGGCAGGCAAAACGCGATAGCTCAGTTCATGCCGCCGTTTTTCCAGCGCGATGCGCTGTTCTTCCGGGGAAAGCGCGCGCAGATCGTCACGCGGGATGTGATACTCCGGCGTTGTCGCCAGGATTCGCTGCTGCCCGTCGGCATCAACCACCATACGCAACATATCGTGGCGTGCGATGAGCTGGTTCCATGCTTTCTCCAGTATGGCGAGATCGAACTCATCGTGGCGTTTATCCCACTCAAACAGGACGTGACAGGCGACGCCGCCATAGCCAATGAGGTGGGTTCGCCCCAGCCAGTAGGCGTGCTGAATGGGCGTCAAAGGGAAGGGCGCATAACGCTCGTCGGCGTCGTGCCGCAACACTTCCGGCTGCGAAGCGGCAGGCGTCGCCTCTGGCTTAGAACAGATAAGCTGCGTGAGTCCATGAGGAGACAGATCCTGCCACGCCCGTTCCGCATTGATGCGTACGCCCAGGTAGTGCTGAATATCGCTACTGAGTTCAAGGAAGAGCAGCGAGTCCATGCCGAGTTGCAACAGATCCTGGTTTGGATGCAGTGACGCCGGATCGCTCAGCCTTAGCTGAACCGCAATCCGCTTTTTCAGCCATGCCATCACCGCTGTTTCATCGCTCAGGCTGCCGTTAAAGGCGTTGTCATCAGCAGGAGGAATGACCGGCGTTGCGGCTTTTTCTGTGGCGCTGATGTTAAACAGAGCCTGTTGTAACGGGGGCATTTTGTCGGTAAAAACGCGCATCGCCAGTCGCCACGGGGCGCCGCGCATCACCGCCTGTTCCAGGTGCCAGCAGCCTTCGGCATCGCTTAACGCGCCCATACCTCGGCTGGCGAGCGTCGCCAGCATTTCCGGCGTGGCCGCCCGACCGCTTTCTCCCCATGCGCCCCAGGCGACAGAGAGCGTTTTCGGCGCATCAAGGGTGGAAAACTGCTGGGCCAGCCCGTCCAGGTAGCCGCAGGCCAGCGCATGGGCGCTCTGACCCGGCGCGCCGAGGGTGGCGGCAGCGGAAGAGTAGAGAATAAGATAGCGTCCGTCGTGGTTGCGCAGGGTTTGCAACAGCTGGCTTGCCGCCTGCGCTTTTACCGCGAAAACGGCAGCCAGCTGGTGGTCATCAAGCTCCTGCAAGGGCGCGTCAGCCAATACGCCAGCGGCATGAATCGCTCCGGCAATGCCGCCGTTGGCCGCCAGATCGTCAAGAACCGTGGCCAGTTGCCCGGCATCGCCCACATCACAACGGCAGACGCGCGTCTGCCCGCCCTCCACGTCGCGTAGCCATGACTCATCCACGCGCGGCGCCAGCAGGGCGATGCGTCGCGCCCCTTTTTCTCTGAGCCAGTTCACGGCAAGGCGGCCTAATCCGCCAAACGCTCCGGTCACCAGATGCCAGCGGCTATCGCCGGTAAACACGTTTGCCGGTAATTCAGCGGCGCATCCCGTATTGGGCGACAGTGAAGGGAGCCAAAGGGTGTCACCCCGTGCGGCGAGCCAGCGCTGTGATAGTGAGACTGCGCTCAACCCTTGATGCAGCGTTTCCCACGGGGTGTTTTCGGCGAGATCGATGGCGGCAAGCAACCGTTCCGGCTGTTCGTTGGCCGCGACGCGAAGCAAGGCCCATAGCGCGTGATGGGATGCAGAGAGTGCTTCATTTTCCTCGACTCGCCACGCGCGGCGAGTAACCACAATCAATCCGGCTGCGCTGGCGGTGAGCGCTGCTATCACTTTCTCCGCTAAGGCCAGCGTATCCTCGCTCTCCTCAACAATCATCAGTCGTGAAGAGGCGTGCGGATCGTGAATGATGCCGTATTGCGCCAGCTCGTCGCTGCGCGCAAGCGTACCGGCGCTGAAGCTAAAGGTAAGCGGATGGTCAATGCTGGCGACGTTGAGGGGCGTCCAGCGCCATTGATAATGCGTTTGCGGCGCAGGAAGAGGCGCGGCGGGCGATAGCGGCAGCCACTCGCCAGCAGGATGACGGGCTTCAACGCGCATCTGACCGCGGGAAAAGGCTTTGTTTTGCCAGCTTAAGCGAACCTTCCCCAGCCACTCCGGGGCGGCGACGGGGGGCGGTTCCACAGGCAGAGCGTCGCCATGACGCTGTGAAAGCAGACGCCAGGCCTCCTGCCAGCGGGCGTTAAACTGTTCGGGCTGACCTGCGCAATCAGACCAGTCGGCGAGATAATCACCGTTATCCGTCAGCGCCTGCCCCAACACGGGTTCTGATGGCGCGGTGAATGTTACGGCGCTAACCGCCTGACCGGGCAGCGTGGCGAGAATGATATGTTCGCTCATCCCGGCGGTCGGGCTGCCATCCTGCGGTAGCCACGCCACTTTGCTGAATCCGGCGTGGCGGCACTGTTGTTGCCACTGAGCGGTGGTGAGGAATAACTCACCTTCGCGGGCGTCGAGATCCTGTAGCGGAAGAACCAGCGGGCCGAAAACGAAGTCAAACAGACGCATTGGCTGGGTGATTTCGCGCATCAGCAGGCGCCCGCCCGGCTTGAGCAGGGGGCGCAGATTATCGAGCGTGCGGCCAATATGGCGGGTGGCGTGAATCACGTTCGCTGCCACGATAAGATCGTAAGACTGTGCCTGGAAACCCTGAGACTGCGCCTCTTTTTCGAGATCCAGCTCGCTATACTTCACAAAATCATAGTCGGCGAATTTCTGCTGGGCGCGACGGGTGAACAGCGCCGAGATATCGGTGAAATGGTACTCCAGTGCCGGAACGCCGTTGAGTTCCGGCAGCAGCCACGCGGTGGTGCCGCCGGTTCCGCCGCCAACTTCAAGAATACGCAACGGCTGGCGGGGCTGACGCGTCTGGACAATGCCGCGTAATACCCCGGCGGCGATTTGGTTGAAATAGCGGCCAAAGCTGAATTCCTGATACAGCACTTCCACGCCGTCGGAGGCGCTTTGCGGGAAGATAATCGCCACCGGTTCTTCCGCGCCGCTCATCATTTCATATAACCGATCGCCGGCACGGGCGATGGTGTCGGGAATAGCCTGAAAACCTTCACAATAACCGGCAAGTTCCGTCAGCAGTGATTCCCGCTGTTGATGTTCAATGGGGCGGGCGCGGACGTATCGCCCGTCGGTGCAGCGGTAATCGCCGTCGACCACGCAGTTATTCAGCAGGCGCTGGAGTAGCTGCTGGTAGCGGGGCAGCAGACGTCCACGGCGCATGATGGTCATGGCGTCCACGCCGTTCTCTATGGCATCGCCGGTACAGCGTTGTACCAGTTGATCGACGTAGATGGCGTGCAGTCGCGTGGCGCACTGTTTAAGCGCTTCCAGGCGAGGGAGATCGAGCGCTGTCGCGGCGCGACTCGCCACCTCCAGCCCGGCAGACAGCGCTGCGTCGGCAGGCTCGCAGGCCGGGGAGACGCGCTCTTTCCAGTAACGTTCAGTATCAAACGGATAACATGGCGCAGCGATACGTTGTCCATCGCCCGCCAGCAGGTCGGCCCACGGTAGGGCGACGCCGGCAGCGTAAAGCTGGAGCAGGGCCTGATTGAGGACATCGCTCGCCTCTTTGTTACGCCGGGCGCTGGCTATCCAGTATGCGTTATCGCGGTATTCGCGCTGCCCGCAAGCAACCAACTGGGCATCGGGCCCCATCTCCAGAAAAACGCGGGTGCCGAGCTGATGCGCCACCTGAATACTCTGGATAAAACGCACCGGCTGGCGCATGTGTCGGCGCCAGTAATCCGCCTGGTTGAGCGTTGACTCATCAATGACGTCGGCGGTGAGCGTGGAAATAATCGGTATTTGCCCCGGCTCCGCGTGCAGTCCCGCGCAGGCGTCCTGGAACCGATCGAGTATCGGCTCCAGTAAAGCGGAGTGCGCCGCACCGGTTACGCTCAGGCGACGATAGTTAATGTCATGCTGCGAGAGCGTGGCGCAAAATACCGCGAGACGGGCTTCCGGCCCGGAAAATACCGTATGTTGCGTACCGTTGTTGGCGGCGAGATCCAGCTCAAACTGGCGAGCCAGCGGCATCAGCGTGTCTTCGTCTGCAAATACCGCCACCATCGCGCCGCTTGCGCACTGCTGCATTAGCGCGCCGCGCCGACAAACCAGTGGCATGACCTGTTCAATCGTATAGTGTCCGCAGACAACGGCAGCGGCAAATTCACCGACGGAATGCCCAATGGCGAAGTCTGGCTTCAGTCCTTCAGCACGCCAGTGCGCCGCCATCGCGATTTCAAACGCGACAATCGCCGGCTGCGCCCAGGCCATATTGTCCAGCTGCGCCGAATCGGGGTTAAACATCGCTTCGCGCAGTGACGGCGTGAGCATTTCGCTACAGGCGGAAAAACAGCGATCCAGCGTGTCGGCAAACGCCGTTGAGTGCTGGTACATCGTTTGACCCATAGTGCGCCAGTGCGAGCCCTGGCCGGTAAACAGCCACACCTGCTTGCCGCTGGCGCCGTGGCCGCTGTAAACCAGCGCCCCCGATTTCTCACTAGCCCAGGCGCTGAGCGCCTCGGCGGTTTCACGGTTTAATGGCGCCGCCAGGCGGAAGGGGAGATCGAGACGGCGCGCGTGCAGGGCTGTGAAGGCCAGAGAGCTGGCATCCGCATTCTCTCTCAGCGCCCCGGCATAATCCGTCGCCAGCCGCCGCAACGCGCTGTCGCTGGCGGCGCTGAGCAGCAGCGCGGTACTTTTTCTGCCGCTATCCGTATTGGGGAGGCGCGCGTTGAGCGCGTCGGGCAGCGAGGCGACGATCATATGGCAGTTGGTGCCGCCAATACCAAAGGAGGAGACGCCCGCATAGCGCATTTCGTCCTGCCATGCCTGTGCCGACACCGGTATGGTAAAGGGGCTCTCTTCAAGTTTCAGCGCCGGGTTGGGGGTGTGAAAATTCAGTAAGGGAGGAATTTGCCCGCGACTGACTGCCAGAACGGTTTTCAGCAGTCCGGCAATGCCCGCCGCGGTATCCAGATGGCCCATGTTACTTTTCACGGAACCGAGCGCACAGCGCTGATCCTGCGGGCGAGGCGCATAGACGTTGCGTAACGCTTCAATTTCAATCGCGTCGCCCAGCGGTGTGCCGGTGCCGTGGGTTTCAATGTAACCTACCTGCCTGTCGTCGATGGCCGCCAGCATTAACGCCTCTTCGATGACTGCCTGTTGCCCTGCGACGGAAGGGGCGGTATAGCCGACCTTTCTGTTGCCGTCGTTGTTGACCGCGCTGGAGAGGATCACCGAGATAATCGGATCGCCTGACAGCAGCGCGTCTCTCAGGCGACGCAGCACCACGCAGCCGAGACCGTTACCGGCCCAGGTGCCCTCAGCCGAGGCGTCAAAGGGACGACAGTGACCATCAGGAGAGAAAATCATTCCGGGCTGGTAGCGGTAGCCTGCCTGCTGGGGGAAAGAGAGCGCCACGCCGCCGGCAACCGCCATATCGGATTCGCCAGCGCGCAGGCTTTCACAGGCCAGATGCACGGCAACCAGCGAGCTGGAGCAGGCGGTCTGTACCGATAACGCCGGGCCGTGCAGGTTGAGTTTGTACGCGGCGCGGGTGGCAATATAGTCTTTATCATTGCCCATCAGAGATTGCAGACCTTTTACCTGCGCGACTTCTGTCACGTTCAATGCTTCGCGACCGGGGTAGGTACTCATCCGGGAAGAGGCGAAAACGCCGGTCTTATGGGGGACGGCGCCGGGGGCATAACCGGCATGTTCCAGCGCATGCCAGACCGCCTGCAAAAACAGGCGCTGCTGCGGGTCCATCGACTCCGCTTCCTGTCGCGAATAGCCAAACAGGGTGGCGTCGAAGCAGTCGGCGTTGTCTAACACCGTACCGATATTGACATAATGAGGATCGTCAATGATGGCGGCATCCAGACCGACGGCCAGAAGCTCTTCGCGCGTAAAGCGTCGGCTGCATTCACGACCTTCCAGCAGATTTTGCCAGAACGTTTCGCCATCCGGCGATTCAGGAAAATGGCAGGCGTAGCCGATAACCGCGACAGGTTCGCAGTCCGGGTAGTGTTGAGCGATCGATGCATCAATGGAATCTGCTGTCGGCGCAGAAGAGAAGCGCAAGTTATCCATAATCGGTCCCGTTTCCTAAGATTCACAAAGTCAATGGAACGCCATGCGTTCGCGATGGCGTTCCGGGGAAAATCAGTTTGCTTCGCGCTATATCCGCCGCTGACGACGGCGAACAGGGCGAGGTCGTTGTGTTTTCTCCACCGTGGCGACGCCGGCCAGATAATCGGCCAGGGCAGCAGGAGAAGGGTGGGTGAAGAGGTCAAGCAACGTCAGGGTGGAAAATTCGTGACGTTGTAACAAAACGTGCAGTTGCACCAGATTCAGCGACGTTGCGCCCGCCTCAAAGAAGTTTTCTGCGGGCGTGACAGACTCGCCAACCACCTCGCGGAAGGCGTCGCAAATCAGGCTGACGGTGCTCTCGTCCGCCGCAATGTGTGGCTGAGAGTGCTCAGGGCATACGCGCGGTGAGCGCTCTGCGCATTGCCCTGCGTGTTTAACGGGAGGCACCAGCGCGGCGAGCGGCAGTTGCCAGCCGCTTTCATCCTCGGCCATTCGGTTTAGCAATGCGCAATACTGTTCAAACTGGCGCTCCACCTGCCCGGCAGGAAACAGCGCGGCGACAAAATCCCAGTTAAAGCGCAGTTCGCCTTCGGATTCATAAATCTGGTGATCGAGCCAGACCTGCGGCGTCTGGGAGATGCCCCAGACCGGTTTGAGCAGATTACGCCGGGCGAGGAAGTTATCCTGCTCAAAGCCCAGCGCGCTGGTAAAGACGACGGGCATCGGAACGGCTGGCACGTTTTGCCGTTGCGCCAGTTGACGCATCACGCGGATGGCTGACACATCGCGGTGGTTGAGGTTCTGGCTCAGCCGCTGCTGTAGTGACTGCGCGCTGTGCAGCCAGCTTTCGCCGGGATGCCAGCTCAGCAGCATCAGCGAGGTGAAATCGCCCAGAATCTGGTTGATTTGCGGGTGCAGCGGTCGCCTGTCGAAAAGCGTAAGGTTAAGCGTGAAGTCAGGCTGCGCACTCCATGCAGAGAGAACCGTTGACCACACCGACAACAGTACGGCCGACGGGGTGAGATGGGCGTCAGCCGCCCGTTTTTTCAGCCGATGCCAGCGCGTGCTGTCCAGTGCGCCGTTCAGGCGGGCGAAGCGCGGTGTTTCAACCTCCTGAGGCAAGCAGCGCAGCGGCAACGCAGGCGCCGGAGGAATATCATCAAGCTGCGCCTGCCACCATGCCAGAGAATCTGGATTGGGCGACTGTAGCGAGGGTTGTTGCAGATAATCCCTGAAGGTGACGGGCAGCGGCGGAAGCAGCTGTTGCGGGTAGCGGTAGCCGTGCTCCAGCTCCGCCAGCAGGATCTGCATGCTCAGACCGTCAAGCAACAGGTTATCCAGACACAGCCACAGGCGGGCAGGCATCCCGTCCACGTATCCGACCTGGAGATCGAATACCGGCCACACTTCGGGGTTGAGTACCTGATGCGCCAGTTTTTCGCGCACCCGCAACGCCTCTTCAGGCGTATGGAGGGTGTGTGCGGGTATCACCCAGGGGGGCGTCTGTTCGAGCACCTGTTGCTGTCCATCACGCACGATGGCGCGCAGCATATCGTGGCGGGCGATTAATCGGTTCCAGACCGTCTCCAGCCGGGTGAGGTCCAGATCGGCAATTTCAAATTCAACAAAGAAATGTGAGCCGACGCCGCCCAGGGCAAAGCCCGGCTGACGCCCCACCAGGTAAGCCTGCTGCACGTCGGTAAGCGCAAAGGGCTGGTAGCGATCTTCAAGGGAGTGGACGAATGGTTGTTCGACCGGGACGTCGGTTTTCCGCAGCGTGGCGGCAAAATCCGCCAGCCGGGGATGATTAAACAGGTCGCTTAATTGCGCTTCATAACCTGCCTGATGAAGTTGCCCGGTCAGACGGGTCGCCAGCAGGCTATCGCCGCCTTGCTGGAAGAAGTCGGTTTCTCTGGTGACATTGCCAGTTGATAAGAGTTGCTGCCAGAGGGCGGCAACCTGTTTTTCAATGTCGCCCTGGGGTAAATCCGCTTCGGCCGGGTTTTCCGCTTCAGGGGTATGACGACGCTTCAGCGCCTGGTAGTCAATTTTCCCGTTAGCTGTCAGCGGTAAGGCGTCGAGGAAGACGATCCGTTGCGGCACCATCCACCCCGGCAGACGCCCGGCGAGGGCGGCCTGAAGTTGACGGGGATCGCGGCGCACCTGCCTGTCAGGACATTGTACGAGGAAGCGTTGTAACCCCGCGACCTCATCGCCATGCTGACAGTTGAAGCCGGCCGCGCTAAATAATGCCGCCCAGTCGGCGCTGTTATGCAGCAAGGCCTCCGGCTGCCCATTGGTTAACAGGAGCGTGCTGAGTAGGGCGGACGGCGTTAACTGGCGAAACTCCATCACGTAGAGCAGCGCGCCGGGAACGGCAAGCTGTTGTAATGTCGCAAGGAGCCCGGGATCTTCCGGCAGCAGACGATGCAGGGCGTTATTAAGCCAGATAATGTCCGCCGAGTGAGCGTGCGCCGCCAGCGTGTCTGCATTCCAGAGGGACAGACGGGCGCCAGGCCAGGGGGCGAGCCTCTGCCGGGCGCTCAGCAGCATCTCCTGGCTCTGCTCAAGCCCGACATACTCAATCTGTCCGGCGTTGAGCTGTGCTAACAGCGATTCTGCGGTGCGGCCAGTGCGGGTTCCCACCTCAAGCAGGCGTACCGGGCGCTGTAAGCGCTGTGCAAGCTGTTGGCAAATTGTCGCCAGTTCCTGAATATACGGGGCACTGGCCGGATGGTTAAAGGCCAGGCTTTCCGGCGACCACTGCGCGTCGTTCAGTAACGACAGTTCGTTACGGGCACCGCGAAGAATTTGCGATAACGTTAAATCATGTCCGCTGAAGTGCGGGTGCTCATCCTCGCGTTCTTCACCAGCGCAGACCTGATAACCTTCAGCAGCGGGCTTCAGTCGCCGTTGTGTCACCAGAAATGCTAACCAGCGTTCCACCACGGCCTGCCAGCGCGGCTGGATAGCGAGTGAGTTCATCAGGGGGAGAGGATCGGCGCCAGCGGTGTGACCCGGCTTCAGTTTTAGCAGGCGATGCTGAAGGAAATCGGCTACCTGTTCTGCGGAGATCTCTGGCGAGATGGCGCAACAGGGCAACGTTCCCGCAAGCGTGTGCCACGCCTGCGGCAGTGCCGGGTTCCGATGATCGGTAACGCAAAAAGCCTCGCCCTGAGGAACAACGTATGCCGCCAGCGTTTTTTCTTTTTCGCCGATCGCCAGAACGGTTGCTTGTTTCACCCCCACCAGCTGGCTGAGCGCGCTTTCGATTTCGCCCAGCTCGATGCGATATCCTCCGACTTTGACCTGCTTGTCGCGACGACCGAGGAACTCGATTGTGCCATCTGGCCAGTAGCAGCCGAGATCGCCGGTGCGATACCAGCGCTCGTCCGGGAGCGTCAAAAATTGCTGCTCGCTACGCAGGGGATCGTTGAAATAGCCTTCCGCGACCCCAATGCCGCCAATCCATAATTCACCCGGCACCCAGTCAGGGCAGTCCCGGCCCTGTTCATCCACCACCCGGTAGCGTTGGTTGGTTAGCGGAAAACCGTAAGGGATGGAGCGCCAGTGGGCGGGGACGTCGTGAATTTCGCAGGCGTTAGACCAGATAGACGCCTCGGTGGCGCCGCCCATCGCGATAAATTGTCCTTGTGGCCGGAAGGCCCGATAACGGGCGGGGAGGTCAAGCCCGATCCAGTCGCCGGAAAGCATCACTGCGCGCAGGTTTTCCGGCGTGGCGTCGGCGAAACCTTCACACCAGGTCAGCAGCATATCGAACAGCGCCGGGACGCTGTTCCAGAGCGTGACCTGATGGCGCTGGATCAGCTCACACCATGCGTGAGGATCGCGCCGTTGATTTTCCATCACCATCACCAGCGCGCCGCCCGCGCGCAGTACGCCAAAAATGTCGTAAACCGATAAATCAAAATGTAGGGCGGAGAGGGCCAGCACCCTGTCATGCGGGCCAACCTGATAGCGGGTATTGATATCGCAACAGGTGTTAAGCGCTCCCCGGTGAGAAATGACTACCCCTTTCGGCGTACCGGTAGAGCCGGAGGTGTAGATAATGTAGGCCGGTTGCGTGGGGGCGCGTACTACCGGGTTGGCGATCGGCTCCGCCTCAATGGCCTGCTGCCAGGCAAGGGCGGGAATATCGTCTGACCCGGCGCTGGCGTCGTGCTGACAAATGAGCACCAGCCGGACGCTGGCGTCAGCGTAGATTTTCTCGCGCCGTGCGGCAGGCTGATCCAGCGAAACCGGAACGTAAACCGCCCCGGCCAGCAGGACGGCCAGAACCGCAACAAGTTGTCCTGCGCCTTTCGACATCGTGATAGCCACATTATCGCCGGGCTGAACCCCGCACTCGATTAACCTGCCCGCGCAACGGCGGGCATAGTCTGTCAGCTCATGATAATTCCACTGATAACGCATGTCCGTTACCGCCAGCGCCTGCGGCTGTTGCAGAGCGATACGGAAAATGCCTTCATGCAGCAAGCCTTCGGGAATGGGGGCGCCGGTGGCGTTGACCCGTTCGCGTATCGCGCGCTGGCTGGCGGGCATCATATCTGCGAACGGCTTTTGCCAGGCGCTTTCGTCATCGCAGAGTTGGTTAATCAACTGGCAGTAGGCGTCGAACAATGTTTCGACTAACGCCGGAGGGAACAGCGCGTCGTTGCTGTCCCATTGTAGCCAGACCTCGCCGTGATGCTCGAACGCCAGATGATCTATCCAGACCTGCGGCGTTTGCGAGATGCCCCATTCCGGCTCGCCCAACGGCGATTCTGCGCGGCTGCTGTAGAGGGAACGCCCCAGATTGCTGGTAAATACCACCGGGGCGCCGTGGGGGTAGCGCTGCTGGCGTTTGAGTTCACGGAGTAATTCGACGCCGGACCAGTGGCGATGCTCCCAGTCCTCCGTAAACGTGAGCTGGTTTTTACGCGCCAGGTTGCTGACGGTATCGCCATCGCAGGCGGTATCCAGCAGAAGAATATTGGTGAAGTCGGCAAGCATCGCGCCAACCGCCGGTTGCAGCGGCTGGCGGTCGAATAAGGTGATGTTAAGCAGCAGACGCGTCAGGCCGCCCCAGCGAGCCAGCACGGCAGAAAAACAGGTCGCCAGTGCCATTGTCGGCGTCACGCCATACTCGCCGGCCCGGTTGCTAAAGGCGTGCCAGCGTGTTGCCGGGACAATCATGCGGCGTCGGGTATTACGGACTTCACGTAGCGTGGCGGGTTCGCAGGCCAGCGGCAAGACGGGCGCGGGGGGAAGCGTCGATGCTTTCGCCAGCCAGTAAGCGCGCGCGACGTCTCTCAGTGGTTGATTGATCTTCTGCTGGTGCAGCAAATACGAGCGGAAATCATAGCGGGTGTCGATAGCCGGCAGCGATTCTCCGGCCAGCAGGGCGTTAAGCTCATCGAAGAAAAGCGTAAAGCTGGAGGCATCCATAATCAGCAGGTCAATATTGACATGGAGGCGGTGGCGATTGTCCGGCAAGAGCGTCAGCTGAAAATCAAACGTTTCGCCGATTTCCACGCGTAAAAGACGGTGGCTCAGGCGCTGGCGCAGTGCGTCCAGATAGGCCTGGCGGCTTTCAGCGTCGTTATGGCGTAAATCATGAACGGTGACGCCGTTCCAGTAAGGTTGCGGTAGCCAGACCTGCTGCCCGTCGGGGCGAAAGGCGATATGCAGCATTGGGTGGCGTTGCAGCAAGGTCGTGATGGCCTGCTCCAGCTGCGACGCCGTCAGACAATGGCCTTCAAACTCCTGATACAGGTGGCAACCCACGCCGCCAAGCGTCTGCCCCGGCATGCGGCCCGTCAGGTAGGCGTGCTGTACTGGCGTCAATGGGAAGGGGGTACTTTCGGTCATGTTCGGCCAGGATGATTCGTCGGGCGGCGTTTCTTCTTCCGCGTTCTCCGGCGACCGGCTGAGCATTAACTGGTTCCATGCCGCCAGCGTGGGGGCGGCATACAGCTCGCGAAGGGTAAGGCGGTAGCCATTTTTACGAAACCAGTGTAACCATCTCATCAATCTTATGGAATCCAGGCCGGCCTGGATCAGGTTGCTCTCTTCATGTAACTGCTGCGGCGTTAAATTCAGTTCCTGTATGAGCCGCTCGCGTAATTGTTGGTAATCAGCCGCGTGGCGGTTGTCCGGTAACAGCGAATCCTGAGATGGTGCGCCAGAAATCATTCTTCCTCCTGATGGCACGTCTTACCGAAAAGCATTACTCATATGAGAATAATAATTATTAACAATTGGATGCTACCCGAAACGGGTTTATTTATGCCCGTTTCGGGTTGGTAACAGGCGGAAAGAACAGAGGCCCGGATGGGGTATCCGGGCCTCTGTCAGGGAGGAGTTTAGGGGGGCGCGACCCCGGTTACATCCCGCGTTTAAAGGTCGAAGGAGTTACGCCAAACTGTTTCTGGAAGGCGGCAGAGAAATGGCTGGCGTTGGCATAGCCCAGATCGGCCGCCACCGTCATGACGGAGGTATTGCCGTTGGCCAGGCGTCTTCTGGCTTCCTGCATTCGTTCAGCCTGAAACAGGCCATAGACGCTGTTGTTGAACAGAACGCGGAAGCCTCGCTTAATTTTGAGAACGCTCAGACCGGACTCTCTGGCCAGCTCCGCGACGCCCGGCGCTTGCGTCAGATCAGCCAGCAGCAGATCCTTCGCCCGCAGCAGTTTCTGGCGTTCCATCGGGTTGAAGTGGCAGGAGAGGCAACTGGCGTCTTCGCGATGTTCATCCAGCACCAGACTGAGCATGACCAGACTTTGCCCCTGCAACCATAGCGTCGACGGCTTTTGTTCATGACTGAAGCCGCCGAGCATGCGCATCAGCGCGTGACGCAAGGCCTGAGCCGTTAAGTGGGTTTCAGCATTACAACGCTGCTGCTGGCAACAGCAGTGGGAGTCGATCTTATTCTTAATGACCGCGCTAATATCCGGCACCCACAGCGCGAGGGTTTCAGGGCTGAAGGAGAGGGTAATGCTCTCGAATCGGCCACAATAGGAGGCGCTGCCGCGACAGTCTGGCGTATGGGTAATGTAATGGCGATTGCGCGCAAGCTCCCAGTCGGTGTGGCGCCGGAGTCCCTGAATCGCAAAGCGCGATGTGCCTTCCAGGATGCACGAGAAGTTAATCCTGCCCAGATCGTCGTGTAGCTGCAACGTCTCTGGCCGCGCAAAATGGCCCCTCCAGAGCAAAATATCCATACCTTCCTGCAACGAACAGCGCAGCAGTTCACACTGAGCAGGAATATTGCCATCGTTTGCAGGTTTCCCGACCACCAACTGGTGAATAGAGATTTCAGATTGCGTTTGCGGTGACTCCGTCATGACCTGGTTATCTCCCTGTGGCTTAGACCAATGCGGGTATAAATAGAACCGAATGGGGTAGATGAGTTATTGATAATGGTTATTATTCACATTAATTCTCAGAACGCCACCCTGAATTGTCGTTTTTGGCGTCCGTAAAAATTCATCAGGAAATTCAGTTACTCCCATGTCATCTCAATCATCCAATACTGAATCGCTGTCCCGATTTCCTCTCTGGCAGGTGATTACACCGGTTCGCAGGAAGGTTATTTTAGCTATGGCGCTGGCGGGGCTGGCGGCATTAACCAGCCTGGGGGCGCTCCTTTTTCTGGCGTGGAGCCTGCGTGACATTCGCGCGACGCCTGACGCTATTCCGGCCTGGCCGCTGGGCGGCGTGATCGGCTGCGTGGTCTTAACTTTTGTTCTGCGCTTACAGGCGTTCAACACCTCTCATTACGCGGCTTTTCATCTGGAGAACATTCTGCGCAGCAGGTTAGCCCGTAAAGCATTGCAGCTTCCGCCTGGCGTGTTACAGCAAATGGGCAGCGGGTCAGTGGCGAAAGTGATGCTGGATGACGTGAAGTCGTTACATATTTTTGTGGCCGACAGCACGCCGCTCTATGCCCGCGCGATCATCATGCCGCTGGCGACAATCGTTATCTTGTTCTGGCTGGACTGGCGGCTGGCAATCGCGACGCTGGGGGTACTGGCGTTTGGATCGGTTATTCTCGTGCTCGCCCGCCAGCGTTCGGAAAATATGGCTCAGCGTTATCATAAGGCGCGCGAGCAGGTTAGCGCGGCGGTTATTGAGTTCGTGCAGGCCATGCCCGTGGTGAGAACGTTTGATAGCGGCAGCACCAGTTTTTTGCGCTATCAACGCGCCCTTGAAGAGTGGGTCGATGTGCTCAAAACCTGGTATCGCAAAGCCGGTTTTTCAGCGCGTTTTTCCTTCTCGATTCTGAATCCTCTCCCGACCCTGTTTGTCCTGATCTGGTCGGGATACGGCCTGTTGCACTATGGCAGTTTCGATTTTATCGCGTGGGTGGCCGTTTTACTGCTGGGCAGCGGAATGGCCGAAGCCGTAATGCCAATGATGATGCTCAATAACCTGGTCGCGCAAACGCGTTTAAGCATTCAGCGTATTTATCAGGTTCTCGCGATGCCGGAGTTATCGCTGCCGCAGTCTGACCAGCAGCCGCAAGAGGCGAGCATTACCTTTGAGCAGGTGAGCTTTCATTATCCGCAAGCGCGTACTGGCGCCGCGTTGCAGGAGGTGAGCTTTCATGTGCCTGCCGGGCAAATTGTGGCGCTGGTCGGGCCAAGCGGCGCCGGAAAAAGCACCGTGGCGCGCTTGCTGCTGCGTTACGCCGACCCGGACAAAGGCCATATCCGTATTGGCGGCGTGGATCTGCGTGATATGCAGACGGACACCCTGATGAAGCAACTCTCGTTTGTGTTTCAGGACAACTTCCTTTTTGCCGACACGATAGCCAATAACATTCGTCTGGGCGCGCCGGATACGCCGCTGGAGGCGGTTATAGCGGCGGCCAGAGTGGCGCAGGCCCATGATTTTATTAGCGCTCTGCCAGAAGGTTACAACACTCGAGTCGGGGAACGTGGGGTATTTCTCTCCGGCGGCCAGCGGCAGCGCATTACTATCGCCCGGGCGCTTTTGCAGGATCGCCCCATCCTGGTGCTCGATGAGGCGACGGCGTTTGCTGACCCGGAAAACGAAGCGGCGCTTATCAAGGCGCTCGCGGCGGCCATGCGTGGCCGGACGGTCATCATGGTCGCGCATCGTCTCTCAATGGTGACTCAGGCCGATGTGATATTGCTGTTTTCCGACGGACAGCTCAGGGAAATGGGGAACCATACGCAACTGTTGGCGCAGGGCGGCCTGTATCAACGGCTCTGGCAACACTATCAGCAGGCGCAGCATTGGGTGCCGGGTGGAACACAGGAAGAGGTGGTGGAAAATGAAAGACAATAATCCTGCGGATAACCTGGCCTGGCGCGTCATCTGGCGCCAGCTTATCTCCAGCGTTGGCAGTCAGGCCAGGATGCTGCGACGCAGTATGCTGGCGCTGTTGCTGGCGGCATTCATGCAGGGGATCGCCTTTGCCTGTCTTTATCCGATCATTGATGCGCTGTTACGGGGAGACGCGCCGCAACTTCTTAACTGGGCTATGGCCTTCAGCGTCGCCGCAATTGTGACGCTGGTGCTACGCTGGTATGGCCTGGGCTTTGAATACCGTGGTCATCTGGCGCAGGCTACCCATGAGTTGCGCCTGCGACTTGGCGAGCAGTTACGCCGCGTGCCGCTGGAGAAGCTCCAGCGCGGCAGGGCGGGTGAAATGAACGCCTTGCTGCTGGGCAGCGTGGATGAAAACCTCAATTATGTTATTGCGATAGCCAATATTTTGCTGCTCACCATTGTCACGCCGCTGACGGCGTCGCTGGCGACATTGTGGATAGACTGGCGGCTGGGGCTGGTGATGTTGCTGATCTTCCCTCTGCTGGTGCCGTTTTATTACTGGCGCCGCCCGGCGATGCGGCGACAAATGCAGACGCTGGGGGAAGCGCACCAGCGTCTGAGCGGCGATATCGTTGAATTTGCTCAGGGGATGATGGTATTGCGCACCTGCGGCAGCGATGCCGATAAAAGCCGGGCGCTGCTGGCGCATTTCAATGCGCTGGAAAACTTACAGACCCGCACTCACCGTCAGGGCGCTGGCGCAACGATGCTGATCGCCAGCGTCGTGGAGTTGGGCCTACAGGTGGTGGTGTTATCCGGGATCGTCTGGGTAGTGACGGGCACTCTGAACCTCGCCTTTTTGATTGCCGCCGTCGCGATGATTATGCGCTTCGCAGAACCGATGGCGATGTTTATCAGCTACACCTCGGTTGTGGAACTGATCGCCAGCGCCCTGCAACGGATTGAGCAGTTTATGGCGATAGCACCGCTTCCCGTCGCAGAGCAAAGCGAGATGCCGGAACGTTACGATATCCGCTTTGACAACGTCAGCTATCGCTACGAAGAAGGCGACGGCTACGCGCTTAATCATGTTTCTTTGACGTTCCCGGCAGCCAGTATGAGCGCGCTGGTGGGTGCCTCCGGCGCAGGCAAAACTACGGTCACCAAACTGTTAATGCGCTATGCCGATCCGCAGCAAGGGCAGATTTCTATTGGCGGCGTCGATATTCGCCGCCTGACGCCGGAACAGCTCAATAGCCTGATTTCTGTTGTTTTCCAGGATGTCTGGCTGTTTGATGACACGCTGCTGGCGAATATCCGTATCGCGCGCCCACAGGCGACGCGGCAGGAGGTAGAAGAGGCCGCCCGCGCGGCGCAGTGCCTTGAGTTTATTTCCCGTCTTCCGCAAGGCTGGCTGACGCCAATGGGAGAGATGGGCGGCCAGCTATCGGGCGGCGAGCGCCAGCGGATTTCCATTGCCAGAGCGTTATTGAAAAACGCGCCGGTCGTCATTCTCGATGAACCGACTGCCGCGCTGGATATTGAAAGCGAGCTGGCGGTGCAAAAAGCGATCGATAACCTGGTTCACAACCGGACGGTGATTATCATCGCTCACCGTTTATCCACCATCGCCGGGGCCGGAAACATTCTGGTGATGGAAGAGGGACAGGTGGTTGAGCAGGGTACTCATGCGCAATTGCTCTCACATCATGGACGTTATCAGGCGCTGTGGCAGGCGCAAATGGCCGCGCGCGTGTGGCGCGACGACGGGGTTTCCGCGTCTGGAGAGTGGGTGCATGAGTGATGTTCAGTCGAATGTGAAACCGCTGACGTTGACGACCGGGCGGGTGATTTTTGCTATTGCCGGCGTCTATGTGACGCAGAGTCTGGTATCGGCGCTGTCTATGCAGTCCTTACCCGCGCTGGTGCGCGCTGCTGGCGGTTCGCTGGCGCTTGCCGGTGCGACAACCCTGTTTATGCTGCCCTGGGCGCTGAAGTTTATTTGGGCGCCGTGGATCGAGCGCTGGCGGCTTCCGCCCGGTAGCCAGGAACGCCGTTCCCGCATGTTAATCCTGCGTGGTCAGGTCGCGCTAGCGGCGATCCTGACTATTGTCGCAGCGATTGGCTGGTTTGGGCGAGAAGGGGGATTCCCCGATACGCAAATCGTCGCGTTATTTGTTCTGTTTATGGTGGCAGGCACGGTCGCCTCCACCATTGATATCGCCAGCGACGGCTTTTGTGTCGATCAACTGACCCGCACGGGTTACGGCTGGGGAAACAGCGTGCAGGTCGGCGGCAGCTATCTGGGAATGATGTGCGGCGGCGGGGTGTTCCTGATGCTGTCGGCGGCATCCGGCTGGCCTGTCGCCATGCTGATGATGGCGGTGCTGATTATGGCGCTGTCACTCCCGCTGTGGCGCATTACGGAGCCGACGCGAACAGCGACTATCCCGCATGTTCCGGCGTTAGGTTATGCGCTAAGGAGGAAGCAGGCTCGCCTGGGCTTACTGCTGGTATTGATGCTGAATTCAGGCATGCGGTTTGTGCTGCCTCTTCTGGCACCGCTGTTGTTGGATCATGGGTTGAGCATGTCCGCATTGGGCGCGCTGTTCAGCGGCGGCAATATTGCAGCGGGCATAGCAGGAACGCTGGCCGGCGGATTGCTGATGAAATACACCTCACCCGGCAGAGCGCTGTTGACGGCTTATGGCGTCCAGGGGATCGCGCTGCTGGCGGTGGTGATGACTCTCATGATGGCGCCGGGTCATCTGCTGCTGCAGATTCTCCAGTGTCTGGTCCTTGTCCAGTCCATTTCGCTGGCCTGCGCGCTGGTCTGTCTTTACGCCACGCTGATGTCGCTTTCATCGCCTTTGCAGGCCGGTGTCGACTTCACCCTCTTTCAATGTACTGATGCGGCAATCGCCATTCTGGCAGGCGTTATCGGTGGCGTTGTTGCTCAACATTTTGGCTATGCGGCCTGCTTCCTGTTTGCCGGGGCATTCACGTTGCTGGCGGCGTGGGTTGCTTATATCCGGCTGCATTCGGCAAGAGAACTGATGACAAGCGCAATTGATTGATCCGGGAATAACACAGAGAGGTAAGGGATGAAAATCAGTGAATTTCTACATCTGGCGTTACCAGAGGAACAATGGCTACCGACGATTTCTGGCGTTTTACGCCAGTTCGCAGAAGAAGAGTGTTATGTCTATGAGCGTCAACCCTGTTGGTATTTAGGCAAAGGGTGCCAGGCACGGCTGCACATTAATGCCGACGGAACGCAGGCGACATTTATTGATGATGCCGGGGAGCAAAAATGGGCGGTGGATTCCATTGCCGACTGCGCGCGTCGTTTTATGGCGCATCCTCAGGTGAAAGGACGTCGGGTATATGGACAGGTTGGGTTCAACTTTGCGGCGCATGCGCGGGGGATTGCCTTTAACGCCGGGGAGTGGCCGCTGCTGACGTTAACCGTTCCCCGTGAAGAACTTATTTTTGAAAAGGGAAATGTCACCGTTTATGCGGACTCCGCCGACGGGTGCCGACGTTTGTGCGAGTGGGTAAAAGAGGCCGGTACAACGACGCAGAACGCACCACTGGCGGTGGATACCGCCCTCAATGGTGAGGCATATAAACAACAGGTTGCGCGCGCCGTTGCGGAGATCCGCCGTGGCGAGTATGTCAAAGTGATTGTCTCGCGCGCCATTCCCCTGCCATCGCGGATTGATATGCCCGCCACGCTGTTATACGGGCGGCAGGCAAACACGCCTGTGCGCTCGTTTATGTTCCGTCAGGAAGGACGCGAAGCGCTGGGCTTTAGCCCGGAACTGGTGATGTCAGTGACGGGCAATAAAGTGGTCACTGAACCGCTTGCGGGCACCCGCGATCGCATGGGAAACCCGGAGCATAATAAGGCGAAAGAGGCAGAACTGCTGCACGACAGTAAAGAGGTGCTTGAGCATATCCTTTCTGTCAAAGAAGCTATTGCTGAACTGGAGGCTGTTTGCCAGCCGGGCAGCGTGGTGGTTGAAGATTTAATGTCGGTTCGCCAGCGCGGCAGCGTTCAGCATCTGGGGTCTGGCGTGAGCGGTCAGCTTTCGGAAAACAAGGATGCCTGGGATGCGTTTACCGTGCTGTTTCCGTCGATTACCGCCTCAGGTATCCCTAAAAATGCTGCTCTGAACGCGATTATGCAAATTGAGAAGACGCCGCGAGAGCTTTATTCCGGCGCAATCCTGCTGCTGGACGATACGCGCTTTGATGCGGCGCTAGTTCTGCGTTCCGTATTTCAGGATAGCCAGCGCAGCTGGATACAGGCGGGGGCGGGAATCATCGCGCAATCTACGCCGGAACGCGAACTGACAGAAACCCGGGAGAAATTAGCGAGCATTGCGCCCTATTTAATGGTGTAGGAGTAACTGTTTTCTAACCTCACAACCAGACTGTCCAAAGACAATTGAGTCGCTCTTTGATTCCTCTGTGACTCTATTGTCTTCTTTTGGGATAAAATAGGTGTTTTTCGTCATGAAGTTGATAAAAGTCTATATAGAACCACCTCCTGTGGAGGTGGTGGTAATTTGCCAGAGTGAGGGATTCGTTAGTATACTATGGGATAAACTTATTTTTACCAATTGTATAAGGCGGTGCATAAGATTCTCGGCATGCTTCCAGATAATCCGACCACCACTGCATCATCGCTTTGCGGGCTTCTAGGTGCTCTGCCTTATGAATATAAGCCATGCGCACGGTATTGCGCTCCTGATGACTCATCTGGCGTTCTACTGCGTCCTTTGCCCATAAACCCGATTCCATCAGCGCACTGCATGCCATTGCCCGGAAGCCGTGACCGCAGATATCCTTTTTCGTGTCGTAACCCATCACCCGCAGTGCCTTATTGACCGTGTTTTCACACATTGGCTTATACGGGTTATGGTCGCCGGGGAAGATCAGTTCATTATTACCGGTGATATCCTTAATCTGTTTCAGAATGGCGATGGACTGTTCTGAGAGGGGGACGATATGCGGCATTCGCATTTTTGCCCCGCGGCCGGAATAACGCACGCCAATAATGGGTTCTCGCGTCGCGGGTATCGTCCAGACTCGGTTTGTGAAATCAATCTCTGACCAGCGGGCGAAACGCAGTTCACTGGAGCGAATGAACACATGCAGCATCAGCAGAACGGCATGCCGGGTCAGTTCACGGCCCTGATGATATGCCCCAATACGTTCAAGCAGTTCAGGCAGCCGCTCCAGCGGCAGGGCAGGATAGTGCCGTCTGACAGGAGGTGTGGTCACGCCGCCAAGGTTTGCTGCAGGGTTCGTATCGATTAACTCCTGATGGACCGCATGGCGCATTATGTTACTCAGGTGCTGCCGTGTGCGGGACGCAACCTCCAGCAGACCTTTTTCCTCGATCCCTTTCAGCAGGTCAATGAAATGACGGGGTTTAAGTTCTGATACAGGTAGGTTCCCGATGACCGGAAAGATGTGATTGTTCAGGCTGGCAAGCAGACGGTCGGCGGTGTTCTGCGACCATTTCCTGTTACTTTTATGCCACGCCAGCGCCAAGTTTTTAAAAACTTTCTCCGGTGTTCGTGAGCCACGTTCAGCAGCCCGCTGCTGTACCGGGTTGATATTCAGCGCCAGCATTTTACGGATACCTTCACGTTGCTGTCGCGCATCAGACAGGGAGATGGCTTGATAGGCACCCAGCGCAATGCGGGATTCTTTACCGCTAATACGGTATTTGAGATACCAGTGGCGGGAGCCACCCGGCTTGACCAGCAGATACAGACCGTGAGAATCGGAGACTTTAAAGGGTTTATCAGAAGGCTTGAGGGTGCGGATTTTTGCGTCGGTAAGGAACATATGGGGGGGCACTCCATTATCGAACTAACCTGACCCCAGATTTGACCACCAATTTTTCCCGATGCGTAGGGTAAAATCAAAATGCACCGAGAAGAGTTTTCACACTAACCTGTTGAATCAACATCAGATAAAGATTTGCAAGGATGCATGAAAACAGAAAATTGGCTCCTCTGACTGGACTCGAACCAGTGACATACGGATTAACAGTCCGCCGTTCTACCGACTGAACTACAGAGGAATCGTGTGAACGGAGCGCATATTACTTAGCGGTACCTTGTCTGTCAACACTAAATTTCATAAGCCATTTCAATTGGTTAATTAATCTGCAAAGTTGTTAATTAATGAACATTCGTCGCCGAAAACGAGTCTGTATCATTAGCGTGATGCAGTCTCTGCAAAGGATCTTGTTGATAAAATTGACAGAAACGTTGCCACAATGAAGGGAAACGAGGAGCAAAAAGTTCTGGGGCGCTAAAGAAATATTCAGAAAGTACGGCAAAACATTCAGCAGGATCACTGGCAGCATAAGCATCAATGCTCGCCGCATTCTCACCAACTAATTCGATTTCTTCCTGAATGTTGTTCATTGCAGCATGAAGATCGTGTTCCCAGCCAGCAACCTCACGCAACGAAATAAAGGGAACTCCGCTGGCGCGATCGCCGTTACGGGTGTCCAGCTTATGAGCGACTTCATGAATAATCAGGTTAAAACCAGATGCATCAAAAGAATCTTGTATATCCAACCAGTTCAAAACGATAGGCCCTTGCTGCCAGCTCTGACCTGACTGAACAATACGTTGGTTATGCACCAGACCGATATCGTCTTCCCATTCATCATCGACCACAAATGGCGCAGGATAAATTAAGACTTCATGAAAACCATCCAGCCATTCCAGTCCTAACTCCAGAACGGGTAGGCAAAATAGAAGTGCTATCCGGCAGCTTCTTAATGAATCCAGTTCAAAGCCCTGTAAAGGAACAAGCCGCTTTTGCTGTAAAAAACGTTCGGCAAGAGTGACTAATTTGCTTTGTTCCTGTTCCGTCAGACCCGTTAAAAGGGGGATCGATAGTGCTTCCTGCCAGGGAAGGGCAGTTTGATGTGCTGATTCTTGTACTTTCCAGGGCCACTTAATCATCGTTTTGCTCGCAAACTCGTCACTTGAACAAAATTGCACGGACAGGGACTGTTAAAATGCCAAATTTCCTGACATCATGGCAACCATCTGAACGGAGAGATGCCGGAGCGGCTGAACGGACCGGTCTCGAAAACCGGAGTAGGGGCAACTCTACCGGGGGTTCAAATCCCCCTCTCTCCGCCACTTTATCAATGACTTATCTCCTGACTTCCCGCCTTGCTTTTCCTAAACAGAACAATCGTAGAATATTCTTGAAGGGTTAGATCGTCACTGTTTTCTGTTCGATACTGTGACATTCAGCACTTGATTCGCTATGGAGCTGACAGGAAGGTTTCGAGCGAAAATCTACAGTTATTCAGTCGTTTTCTTATCGGTCACCATTATTCTTTTAGACATTGATCCTATGAAACTGCCGCAAAGTTGCTGGCGGGAACTGAAGTTGCGTAGAGAAGGGGTCAATAATTGAGTCAAAAAAGGAACGCGGCCGTCAGATTAAAGCCGCGGGACAAAGTCCATAATTTCCAAGAGTTGTTGAATTTCCCAGCTTTTTTGAAAGCCTTTGTATCATACTAACAAGTAAAAAAGGTTTAAACACCAAAATTAACCTATATTTCTGGTTAGCTTTACCATGACAGATGACTTGCTCCTGGAAACATTTGTGCTGCCAGTCTGTATGGCTGAGTTGTGTATTTATTGTTCGCCTTTTTCGCATTTTTTTTCTACAGACATAATAAAAAAGACACGACTCAAGTATGAGCGTGTCTGAGTTTGTCTTACTTATTTGTCTTGGCAAATTATTGTTGTTACTACCAGGCACTGTTCTGTTAAATAACTGAAGTCAGCGCAAAAAAATCAATGAGACATCATCTCCTCGACCACTTCTTCGCTACTCAACTGATAGGGATAATACGTTGGCCAGTTTTCCATTTCATTCAATAAAGACTGTTGGGAATCATTACCCATAAAAATGTGAAAATGAGATGATTTTCGTGGTGCAATTATATGATCGCTAAATTGTATATATTTAGGGGCTTTGCTTTCAGGATCTTTACATTCGAATAAGTAACGAACGCCTTTCTTGCCTGATTTATAGGTGAGTATTTTGTATCCATCGTAATCATATTTACAGGATGTTGTTTCATTATTTCTATGGAATTCGACAATGCCGTCCTCAATGCCAATCATCTCGATGTCTGTCACATAACCTTTGCGATAATAATCTTTAATTTCAGCAAATGTTTTGGTTTTATCTGCATCCGCTTTCTTCTGAAAGACGGGGTCAAGTTTGCCACTTTGCAGTAAAGGATAAACGGATTGCCAGACTCCATCCCAGTCACTGAGCGTTCGGTTTTGTACATTGGCATCATCAAAAACACCATTAGCAGCTTTTTGTTCGACCTCTGTTAAGGGTTTGCCGTGTGAGTGATGACCATGCGAAAAGGCAGGAGCGCTAACAATAAAGACACCTAAAGCAACAGCCAGTTTATGAAGACGAATCGCCAAAACAGTTTCCTCCAGAGTTAATGTATATGATGTGTAATGTTATATTGTAACATATAACAAAATGCAACAACTCTTAGGAGACAAGAGAATAGTTCTCTCAGGTGTGCTTATCTATCTTATTGAAATAAAATAAATTATGTCGATGATTTGAGGTTGATGACAAACGAAACATAACTTGATGTGATCTGCGTAGGCCGGATAGGGCGCTCGCGCCGCATCCGGCAGGGATAACGCGTACTTTGTCGGCAATATGAAGTTATACAGATAATTTGTTGTGAACCTGCTTGCGTAAACGGTTAAAAAGGGAAAGCAACTTCTTATACCGTAAGGCTAAAAGCAGTACCGCCAGCCCAGCGTAGATGAGTGGCTGCGGTGAAATAATCTTCACTGACCACAAATAATGTATTGGGGCCAGGATCGCGACAAGATAGACGAAGTTATGCAACTGTTGCCAGTGTTTACCGAGTTTTCGCTGCATCGCCTGGGTTGAAGTGAACGCTAACGCAAGCAAAATTACCCAGCTGATAATACCTAACGTTAAATAAGGCCGGGTAATTAACTCCTTACCTAATAACGCCAGATTATTCACGCCCAGCTCCAGCAATGCGTAACTGGTTAAATGCAGTGTCGCCCAGGCAAAGCACCATAAGCCTAACAGGCGGCGAGTGCGTATCAATAACGGCTGTTTTGCGTAGCGTGCCAGAGGTGTGATTAACAAGGTCGCCAGCAAAAATTTCAGTGCAGTGCGACCAGTAAAATGCTGAATATCTTTCACCGGATCGGCACCCAATCCACCGTGATTAATCGCCCAGACCAGCCAGAGAAACGGCAACAATCCGGCAAGATGCAGGCAAACTTTCAGCCATGTCACCTGTTTTGCTGTCAGACGCATTTAGAAATTCTCCCGCAAATCCAGGCCACGATACAGCGATGCCACCTGCTCGGCGTAACCATTAAACAGTAGTGTTGGCTGGCGCTGTACATCGAGGATGCCACCTGAACCAATAAATCGTTCGGTAGCCTGTGACCAGCGCGGGTGATCAACATGCGGATTAACGTTGGCGTAAAAACCGTATTCGTCAGGCGCTGCCAGATTCCAGGTGGTTGGCGGACGCTCGCGGGTCAGCTTAATACTGACTATCGATTTAATCCCTTTAAAGCCATATTTCCACGGCACAATCAGTCGCACCGGCGCGCCATTTTGTGGCGGTAACGCCTTGCCATAAACACCCACGGTCATCAGTGTGAGCGGATGCATTGCTTCGTCGAGACGCAATCCTTCGACATAAGGATATTTCAGCCCGCCACCGATAAAGCGGTCCTGCTGGCCTGGCATTTGTTCCGGTGCATAAATTGTTTCGAAAGCGACATACTTCGCATTGCTGGTGGGTTCGGCAAGCGCCAGCAATTTGTGCAGCGGAAAACCAATCCACGGCACCACCATCGACCATGCTTCCACGCAGCGCATACGATAAATACGCTCTTCCAGCGGAAAGCGACGGGTTAAATCATCGTGATCGAGGGTCAATGGTTTTGCCACTTCGCCGCTGATTTTCAGTGTCCATGGATCGGTTTTCAGGCTACCAGCATTAGCGGCGGGATCGGCTTTATCCAGCCCGAATTCATAGAAGTTGTTATAACCGGAGACTTTATCTGCTGGCGTCAGTGGCAGGTCATTTTGCCAGGCGGCAGGCTTGCTGAACTCCAACGGTTTTCCGGCGGGGGCGGGTGGGCGATCATTCCCTTTAAACCAGCTAAGCAGATCGGCATGCGCAGCGTGAGGCAAAGAAAGTGCAGCCGCGCTGATGCCCAGTGCTTTTAACACCTGCCGACGCGTCATAAAGAATACCGACTCGGCCGTAACATCTGATTCTTTTAAAAATTGATTCTTTTTCATAAGCCATCACACTTTTTTGTCTTTAGCCAGCAAGAGCCGTTTACTGTTAATCTGTCAGGGAGTGTCCTCCCTAACAGTAGCAGAGATCTGCTTTTACATATTTATGCATTAACTGCCACGATAGGTTGAATACCCATATTGGCTAAGTAATAAAGGCACATGATAATGCTCGTTCACTTTATTAATATGAAATTCAACGGGGATCTCAGGGAAGAAACTTTCAAGATTTTGTTTCTTGAAATAGTCCCCGGTTTTAAATACGACACGGTAATCGCCCGTAGTTGCAGTTTGCTCGGGCCACAGTGCCTTAATTCGTCCATCCTTATCTGTTTTGGCGGTATTAAGTTGTAACCAGCCGTTGTCCGCTTTCTTTTCAAGAGTGACTGTCACGTCGGCAGCGGGTTTTCCTGTTTGCTGGTTCAAAATGTGCACACTAAGAATGTTTTGTTGTGCAGCATAGACCAAAGAAGGTAATGAAAATGCAGCCGTTACTACGGAGAGTACTAAATAACGCTTTAACATGTTTATATCCTTGTCATGTGAATGAGTTTTGAGGATAGCGAAAAAGCGTCCACGGTAACCTTACAGCAGCATTACAATTTTGTAATGAACCAGGCTGTTTCTATAACATATGATTTATGGCATATTATTTTCATGAAGATTTTACTTATTGAAGATAATCAAAGGACCCAGGAGTGGGTAACGCAGGGGCTTTCCGAAGCGGGTTATGTCATTGATGCCGTTTCTGATGGCAGAGATGGGCTTTATCTTGCGCTTAAGGATGATTATGCATTGATCATTCTGGATATTATGCTTCCGGGTATGGATGGCTGGCAGATCTTACAAACGTTAAGAACAGCAAAGCAAACTCCGGTTATTTGCCTTACTGCAAGAGATTCTGTCGATGACAGAGTCAGAGGGCTGGACAGTGGGGCAAATGATTATCTGGTAAAACCTTTTTCATTTTCTGAGTTGCTGGCAAGGGTTCGGGCACAATTAAGGCAACATCACACTCTGAATTCAACATTAGAAATCAGTGGCTTAAGAATGGACTCTGTTAGTCAAAGTGTGAGCAGGGACAATATCAGTATTACACTGACGCGCAAGGAGTTTCAGTTACTTTGGCTACTGGCCTCCAGAGCTGGCGAGATTATCCCCAGAACGGTTATTGCGAGTGAAATTTGGGGAATCAACTTTGATAGTGATACCAATACGGTGGACGTCGCCATTCGCAGGCTCCGCGCAAAAGTTGATGATCCTTTTCCTGAAAAGCTAATCGCCACAATCCGGGGGATGGGCTATTCATTCGTAGCGGTAAAAAAATAATGAAAAGATTATCTATAACCGTCCGTTTAACCTTGCTTTTTATATTGCTGCTGTCTGTTGCTGGCGCTGGAATTGTATGGACTCTCTATAATGGCCTGGCAAGTGAGTTGAAATGGCGCGATGATACAACACTCATTAACCGGACAGCGCAGATCAAGCAGTTGTTAATTGATGGGGTAAATCCAGATACGTTACCTGTGTACTTTAACCGGATGATGGATGTTAGTCAGGATATCTTGATCATTCATGGTGATAGCATCAACAAAATTGTTAACCGGACGAATGTCAGTGATGACATGTTAAATAACATACCTGCTACTGAGACAATCAGCGCAGCTGGCATTTACAGAAGCATTATTAATGATACAGAGATAGATGCTTTACGAATTAATATTGATGAAGTTTCGCCATCATTAACGGTTACTGTGGCTAAATTGGCTTCAGCCAGACATAACATGCTTGAACAGTATAAAATTAATAGCATTATAATTTGCATTGTCGCCATTGTACTTTGCTCAGTATTAAGTCCGCTGTTAATCAGAACGGGATTACGAGAGATCAAAAAGTTGAGTGGTGTAACGGAAGCGCTGAATTATAACGATAGCCGGGAGCCTGTTGAGGTTAGCGCATTACCGAGAGAACTAAAACCTCTTGGGCAGGCGTTGAATAAAATGCATCATGCTTTAGTCAAAGATTTTGAGCGTCTAAGTCAGTTTGCTGACGATCTCGCTCATGAACTTAGAACGCCCATTAATGCATTACTGGGTCAGAATCAGGTTGCGCTCAGTCAAACCAGAAGTATCGCTGAATATCAAAAAACAATTGCCGGTAACATTGAAGAGCTGGAAAATATTTCGCGGTTAACAGAGAACATACTGTTTCTTGCCCGGGCAGATAAAAACAATGTTTTGGTGAAACTGGACTCACTTTTTCTCAATAAGGAAGTCGAAAATTTGTTGGATTATCTTGAATACCTTTCAGACGAGAAAGAGATTTGCTTTAAGGTCGAGTGCAATCAGCAAATCTTTGCGGATAAAATTTTACTGCAACGAATGTTATCGAATCTTATTGTTAATGCCATTAGATATTCACCAGAAAAATCGCGCATTCATATAACCAGTTTTCTTGATACCAACGGCTATCTTAATATTGATATCGCCAGTCCTGGAACGAAAATTAATGAGCCTGAAAAACTCTTCCGTAGATTTTGGCGGGGAGATAATTCGCGTCATTCCGAAGGTCAGGGACTTGGTCTTTCTTTAGTCAAAGCGATTGCCGAATTGCATGGGGGAAGTGCTACGTATCACTATTTTAATAAGCATAATGTGTTCCGAATTACGTTACCGCAAAGAAATTAACATAGGGCTTCAGTACGCCATAAATCAACCATGAAAAAACGCAGCCACGTCGTGAGTATTAACGTGGCTGCGATTGATTATGCGCTTACATTCATACGTAACAGGGATTAACCCGCATAAGCTGCCAGCATTTCCTGCGCCGCCAGTTTACCCAACGCATTCGCTGCGAAAGGACTGTCGCCGGTGAGAACTTTACGGTCCTTATGTACTCGCCCGGTGATGTCGTCATTAATAATGTTCATTCCCATTTTCTTCAGCTCTTCGCCGAAGTACCAGGTGAGATGACCCGGCATATAGCCTATCTCTGGCGTTTGTTTGTCTGCGGCGTCTGGGAATGCGCAAATGGAATAACCATTCAGTGGGTTATCGCCGTGGCGAAGCGCCAGAAAAGCCGACGGGCCGTGGCAAAGGGAGATAACAAAACGGTCATTTTTGATTGCCCACTGCAAAGCAGCAGCCACGTCCTGGCTTTCTGGTAAACCAATAAGTGCGCCATGACCACCAGGAACAAAGATTGCTGCATATTCGCTGTCTGCGTTGAGGCTGACGACAACATCCGCGAGTTTTTTCGGATTGCGGAACAACGATTTATGCTGCTCAAAGAATGGCATTACTTTTTCATCTTTGTGCGGCATAGCCCAGTATTCAAACTTGGTCATCAGACCGGAAATGGTCGCCACTTCGAATTCGAAACCTGCAGCATGGAGATGATACAACGGCAGCAACGTTTCAATCGGATGGTTACCGGTCGAGAACAGTTTTCCGTTATCGGTCGGCAAATAACGTTCGTCCGCGGCGATCACCAGAATTTTATGTTTACCGCGATACGGTTTTGGATAGTCCACGCCATCAAGATCAGAGACAGGACTGGTATATTGGCTAAGCGAATATTCTGAAGGGAAGAATGCATTATCTTCAGCAATATCGACCTGCGGATTTTTACTTGTTTGAACAGTCATAGTGTATTCCTTATTGTTGCTTAGTTAGGGTAGTCACTATATTTGCGACTGAGCTGGTCGCTATTTTTAACCAGTCTGGAAAATTGAGTCAATATATCGAAAGCGGTAGTCTGCGGGTGTAAGTATGTAATGATGATGCTGCACTGGTGTTGAATATTATTCACGCCAAATTTTCCTTATTGAGCAACGTCGTCGCAAGTGGCCTCAATGATTTTAGACCATTATCAGAGATGCGGGGCGGAGGGAAGATATTTAGTGCTGTGGAATATTGTGGTGCTGATCAATATTTATATCCCGGATTGGTAGAGAAAAAGCTTATTTCATGCACTATTTTTGCAAATATTTCTATATGGGAGGCGTGTTTGTTGCGGATTAATACATAAAGAAATGTATTTGGAGTGTTGGCTGGAAGAGTAGCTGGTAGAGATATTGTGCCAGGAGGGGCAGGGTAAGGTGCTGTATCGATATGCTTTGGCAATTGCGTGTGCCGCAGATGGAGATGAAATGCCAATAAAAAAGCCTGAGTTCGATGAGGGACGAACTCAGGCTAGTGTTATGTTTTACAGTAACACGCCGCGGCGCGTTGGCTGATTAGAACTGGTAGACGATACCAAATGCGAGTTGGTCGTCGGTGTTCAGTCCATGAGCGAGAACATAATCACTCTTATCAAGCAGGTTGATCTGATAAGCGGTATTGAAGTGGTCAACAAAAACTGGCCACCGAGTTAGAGTTTTTTCCAGTATCGAT
>OLNY01000115.1_pt1 | contig 82043 bp, 86 predicted proteins | sample 1671981 | NCBI WGS metagenome assembly OLNY01 (sample SAMEA3136632, study PRJEB25190) | human gut metagenome | biome: human gut; feature: human-associated habitat; material: faeces | place: Austria | collected 2013
CTTTTCCGATGACCGGGATCAGGCGGACTGCCGTTGTTTTCTGGTTGACCATACCGATGGCAAGCTCATCTGCGATGATTCCGGAGATGGTCGATGCTTTCGTGTCTCCCGGGATGGCGATCATATCAAGACCTACGGAGCAGACACAGGTCATTGCCTCGAGTTTTTCAATGGTCAGTGCGCCGTCGTTGACTGCGTTGATCATACCCTGATCCTCAGAAACCGGGATGAATGCGCCGGAGAGACCGCCGACATAGGAAGATGCCATAACACCGCCCTTTTTCACCTGATCGTTCAGAAGTGCCAGCGCTGCTGTCGTTCCCGGTGCACCTGCGTGCTCGAGGCCGATCTCCTCAAGGATATCCGCAACGGAATCTCCGATCGCCGGAGTCGGTGCCAGGGAAAGGTCAATGATACCAAACGGAATGTTCAGCCGCTTGGAAGCCTCCTGTGCAACGAGCTGGCCGACACGCGTTACCTTAAATGCGGTTTTCTTGATCGTCTCGCAGAGTACCTCAAAGTTCTCGCCGCGTACTTTTTCCAGAGCATGTTTGACAACACCAGGACCGGAAACGCCGACATTGATGATGGCATCCGCCTCGGTTACGCCGTGGAAAGCGCCTGCCATGAACGGGTTGTCGTCCGGTGCATTGCAGAAAACAACGAGTTTTGCGCATCCAAGGCAGTTGTTCTCTTTGCTTGCCTCCGCCGTCTTCTTGATGATCTCACCCATCAGTTTGACAGCATCCATGTTGATACCGGTTTTAGTGGAGCCAAGGTTGATGGAGCTGCAGACAAAATCCGTCACAGCCAGTGCCTTCGGGATAGAACGGATCAGAAGCTCATCTGCTGTCGTCATACCTTTGCTTACCAGAGCGGAATAGCCGCCGAGGAAATTGACGCCGACTTCTTTTGCCGCACGGTCCAGAGTCTGTGCAATCGTCACGAAATCCTCCGGCGTTCTGCAGGCTGCTGCGCCGACTAAGGCAATCGGGGTAACGGAAATTCTCTTGTTTACAATCGGAATACCGAACTCGCCCTCGATCTCCTCACCTACGGAAACCAGATTTCTGGCAGTCGTCGTGATTTTGTCGTAGATTTTGCGGTTCAGCTTGTCAAGATTGGAGTCGATACAGTCCATAAGACTGATTCCAAGGGTAATGGTACGAACGTCCAGATTCTCTTTTTCGATCATCTCGTTCGTTTCCTTTACTTCAAACAGATTTATCATGTCGTTTTTCTCCTTCGCTTTAGATACGGTGCATCATATTGAAAATATCTTCATGCTGGCAGCGGATGACAACGCCGATGGAACTTCCAAGCTCCTCCAGATCTTTTGCAAGCTCTGCGTTGGATTTCTCGCTCTTGGAGACGTCCGTTACCATCATCATGTTGAAATATCCCTGCACAATCGTCTGAGAAATGTCTTCGATGTTTACCTGGTTCTCTGCCAGATAATTACATACCTTTGCGATAATGCCCACGGTGTCCTTGCCTACGACAGTGATAATTGTCTTCTTCATGTTTCCATTCTCCTTTTTCTGGTTTTATGTCAAAGCCCCGGAAAAACCGGTAATGGCGGCCTTGCGAAAAACATGGTATGTAGCTCTAAAAATGTATATTTAAACCTCAATTAACGGTGATACTTCACTTCTTTTAGCGACAGCGAGATGAAAATCACCCGAGTGATACGGATTATCACCCGTTGTGACCTCGCAGGCCACGGTTTCAAAGGCCAGTGCCTCATAATTATTTTCCTTGCTCAGATGGCCGAGCAGCACTTCCTGCAGATTGTCGTGCAGAATCTCGCAGAGGAGATGGCCTGCCGCCAGGTTCGATAAATGGCCTTTTGCCCCGGCGATCCGCTGTTTTAACGGATACGGGTACGGTCCGACCGCAAGCATGTTCTCGTCGTGATTTGCCTCTAACAAAACGGCATCCAGCCCGGTCAGATTCTGAACCGTGTAATCGCTGTAAACGCCAAGATCCGTCGCAATCGCAATCGATTTCCCGCCGGATTCCATGCGGTAGCCGACCGGCTCTGCCGCATCGTGGGAGATCGTAAACGGATGTACGGCGATGTCTCCCAGTGTAAACGTGTCATCCGCGTGAATCGTGTGAAAAATCCCCTCCGGAAACTTTCCAAGGCTCTTCGTCTGCTGCATCGCCTGAATTGTTCCATCCGTTGCGTAAATCGGAATACCATACCGGCGCGCCAGCACGCCAAGGCCCTGGATATGATCGGAATGCTCATGTGTCACGAGAATGCCGTCCAGCTCCTTCGCGCTGCGGTCGAGAACAGCCAGTCCCGCCTCCACGCGCTTTCCGCTGATGCCCGCATCGATCAGAAGGCTTGTGGTCTCGCTTCCCGCGAAAATGCAGTTTCCGCTCGAACCACTTGCAATACTACAAAGTTTCATATTTTTTCATCCTATGGTCTAACTGTTTTTTTGTTTCCTCAAAATCGCCGCTGTTGTCGATTTCAAAATCGCAGTGGCTGCTGAATTCATCCTCGGAAAGCTGATTTGCCATGATTTCGCGAACTTTCTTCTCGGAATAGCCGCGTCCTTCGATCAATCGCTCCTTCCGGACTTCTTCATCCGCATAAATATACCACAGTTCATCACAAATTTCATCATATTTTTCTTCGATTAAGAGTGCGGCCTCCACAAAGACGTATTCCGTCCCTGCTTTTTCCGCGGCTGCAATGGCTTTTTTGATATACCGTTTTACCGCCGGATGAACGATCGCATTCAGGGCTTTTAACTTTTCTTCGTCCTGAAAAACGATCTCAGCAATCCGTTTCCGGTCAAGTTCGCCGGTCTCTGTGGTGATCTGTCTGCCGAACAGCTTCACAATCTCTCCATAGCATTCGCCGCCCGGCAGCATCACAAGGTAACCTGCCTCGTCCGCCTGGATCACCGTTGCATCATAATTCTGTCCAAGGTACGTGAGCACTTCGCTTTTTCCGGCGCCCACGCCGCCTGTAATTCCAAAAACTTTCATTCTTTTGTATCCTTTCGCTCCTGGTATGAGTGCGCTATTTTGCCTCGTACCAGTTGTTTCCTGTGTGCATATCGATCTCGAGTTTGACAGCCAGATGTGCTGCCCCGGTCATCTCCTCTTCCAGGATCTGTTCTGCCTTTTCGAGCTCGTCTTCCGGCACTTCCAGCAGCAGCTCATCGTGTACCTGAAGAAGAAGTCTGGTCTTTAACTGCTCCTCTTTCAGCCGTTTCGCCACGCGGATCATCGCTATTTTAATAATATCCGCCGCCGTTCCCTGGATCGGCGCATTCATCGCAACGCGCTCGCCGAATGACCGCTGCATAAAGTTGCTCGATTTCAGCTCCGGCATCGGCCGTCTGCGTCCGAACATCGTCACGGAATAGCCTTTCTCTTTGGCATCCTCTACGCAGCGGTTCAAAAACTCATGGATACCCGGATACGTCTCGAAATACTGCTGGATATAGGCCTCTGCCTCTTTCCGGCTGATGCCGAGATCCTGGCCCAGACCGAACGAACTGATGCCGTATACGATACCGAAGTTGACCGCCTTCGCATTTCTTCTCTGCAGCGGTGTTACCTCTTCAAGCGGCACATGGAACACTTTCGATGCCGTCATGCGGTGGATATCCTCCGCCTCGCGGTACGCCTCGATCAGGTTTTCATCGCCCGACATATGGGCCAGCACGCGGAGCTCAATCTGGGAATAGTCGGCATCCAGAAAGACACAGCCAGGCTTTGGCACGAAGGCTTTCCGGATCAGACGGCCAAGCTCCATCCGCACCGGAATGTTCTGCAGATTCGGATCGGTACTGCTGATGCGGCCGGTCGCGGTAATGGTCTGGTTAAATGTCGAATGGATTCTTCCATCTTTCCCGATCACGGCCTGCAGACCGTCGGCGTACGTCGATTTCAGTTTGGCAAGCTGGCGGTACTCCAGAATATCGGCAACGAGTTTGTGATCCGGTGCGAGCTTTTCGAGCACATCGGCGGCGGTGGAATAACCCGTCTTGGTCTTTTTGCCGCCCGGAAGCTGCAGCTTTTCAAACAGAATCACGCCGAGCTGCTTCGGGGAATTGATGTTGAACTCCTCGCCGGCCTCCTCGTAGATCTGTGCCTCCAGCTCTCCGATCCGCTCCGCCAGCTCAGCTCCGTAAACGGAAAGTGCTTCTTTTTCTGCGGCGATTCCATCCGCTTCCATCTGACGGAGCGTAAACACCAGCGGAATCTCCACATTCCGGTACAGATCCCACATGCCCTGCTCCTTCAGCAGCTTTTCCATGTTTTCCTGTGCGGCAAATACAGCATACGCCTGATGACCTGCATACGACTCCTGCTGTTCCGGCGTCATCTTTCCTGCGGCCGGAATCTTGCTTCCGCCGAAGATCTCTTCCACTGCCGGCACATAGCGGTGTACGTACTCTTTTACGATATCATCGTACGAATACTGTGATTTCAATGGATTTAATAAATACGCGGCAATTCCGGCATCAAACAGATGGGCTTCATCGGCGTCCGGCATATCCTTCAGAAATTCTTTTCCGTCCATGACGCAGAAAACCGGAATCTGCTTCTGCAGCTCAGTCAATTTTTCTTTTAAATAATCTCCGGTCAGGAAACCTTCTGCTGGGAAGTAAACAACATCCGGCTCTCCGCTTCCATACGCAACTGCCATACCGACAAGTGAACGGCTCCGATCTGCCATCGGTCCGTCCTTCGGGGTTTCTTCTGTCAGAAGAGCGGCTCCTGCCTTCTCCTCCTTCGCGATGGTTTCAAAGAGTTCTTCCGCCTCGGAAAAATCCGTTACGGTGCGTAGAAAGACGGCATCCTCTGGTTCTGCATTCGTCTCCTCGAAGCGGCCCAGCAGGTTCTTAAACTCCAGACGTTTGAACATCTCATACGCTTTTGGTGTATAAAAATTCGAGAGTGCCGCTTTTTCACGGTCGAGCTCCACCGGCGCATCGGTATCAATCGTTGCAAGTTTTTTGCTTAATTCCGCCAGATCATAATGATCACGCATCGCTTCTTTTGCCTTGTTCGGTTTGATCTCCTCGAAATGTGCATGCGCATTTTCCAGTGTCTCGTACTGCAGCAGGATTTTCGTCGCGGTTTTCTCGCCGACACCCGGCAGACCCGGGATATTGTCTGCGGTATCGCCCATCAGCGCTTTCAGATCGATGATCTGTTTCGGGAGAAGACTGTATTTTTCCAGCACCTCTGCCGTGTGGTAATTTTCAATCGTCGTCACACGCTTTACGGTCTTTGGAATCCGGATCAGAATGTGGTCCGTTGCAAGCTGCAGCAGGTCGCGGTCTCCGGATACGATCGTAACTTCCATCCCTTCCGCCTCGCATTTGCGGCCGAGCGTTCCTAAGATATCATCCGCCTCATAGCCCTCTTTTGTGACAATCTCAATGTCCATTGCTGCGAGCACTTCCTGGATCACCGGGACCTGTTCGCGCAATTCCTGCGGCATCGGCTTTCTCGTTCCCTTGTACTGGTCATACATTTTGTGGCGGAATGTCGGTGCATGGAGGTCAAACGCCACGGCAAGATACTGCGGCTGCTCCTCATCGAGAATTTTAAACAGAATATTCAGGAATCCATATACGGCGTTCGTGTGCAGTCCTTCTGCATTGGACAGATCCGGTACGCCGTAAAAAGCCCGGTTCAGAATACTGTGTCCGTCCAGTAATACGATTTTATCACTCATAATAATCCTTTCAGCCAGGGTAATTCTATCACTTCAAAATAGTGCAGAGCCAGGAGCACCAGAAACAGAACGAGAATCAGCATCAGCACCCGGAAAAACGTATCTTTGTACCGGCGGTGTCTCGCTTCTTCCTCTTTTTTCTCCAGATCGCGTTCCAGAAGTCCTGTCAGATTGTAGGAATCGGGCGCGTCATCCTCGAAATATGCCATCGCACGGTTCACAATAAAATATGTCTCCAGTTCCTCGTGGCATGTATGGCATTTCCGGATATGGGAAATAAACGGTTCCATCTCTTTCTCCGGCATATTTCCCTGCACGTATGGCTGTATTAATTTTTCTGCTTCTTTACAGTCCATAAAATCCTGCTCTCCTTTTGTATCCGGCCAGTGTTTTCCTCTGGTCGTTTTTTCTGCTATCTACCATCATACACTATTTTCTCATAATTTAAAAGAGACAACCCGCCGAAAATGGGTTGTCTCTTGTTCTCTTATAAGATAACTGTTTTCTAGTGGATTTCCATTATGCACGGACAATGTTCGGGGTCTCTTTTCCTGCCTCGAAATCCAGTGCATTCTGCAGTGTGGTCTCTGCAATCGCACGCAGTGCTTCCTCGGTGAAGAATCCCTGATGTGAAGTGATCATAACGTTCGGGAAGGACAGGAGACGTGCTGTGGTGGAGTGCTCCAGAATCTCATCGGAACGGTCCTCGAATACGTTCGGGGTTTCCTCCTCGTATACGTCAAGGCCGACGCCGAAGAATTTTCTTGCACGGATTCCCTCGATCAGGTCGTCTGTCTTTACCAGACCTCCGCGGGACGTATTGACCAGGATCACGCCGTCTTTCATCTTTTTGATGCTCTCGCGGTTGATCATGTGGTATGTGCTGTCCATCAGCGGGCAGTGCAGGGAGATCAGATCACTCTGTGCCAGCAGTTCATCAAGAGTTACGTACGTAACAAAATCTTTTAAGGATTCATTCTGGTATACATCGTAAGCAATGACTTTCATGCCGAAACCGCGGCAGATTCTTGCCATAGCCGCACCGATTTTTCCGGTTCCGACGATCCCGGCGGTCTTCTGATAGAAGTTAAATCCCATCAGTCCGCCCAGGCTGAAGTCGTTTTCTCTTACTTTCGTATATGCTTTGTGCATGTGGCGGTTGACCGTCATGGCCAGTGTCATCGCATGCTCAGCTACAGCCTCCGGGGAGTAACCCGGTACACGGCGTACATCAATTCCGTATTTTGCAGCTGTCTTTAAATCTACGTTGTTGAAGCCTGCGCAGCGCATCAGGATCAGCTTGACGCCTGCCTCATGCAGTGCTTCTACGGTTTTTGTTCCGACATCGGAGTTTACGAAGGCGCACACGGCATCGTAGCCCTTTGCCAGGGAAGCGGTTCTTGCAGCAAGGCCGGTTTTTAAATATTCCACTTCAATTTCTGGAAACTGCTCTTTGGTTCGGTCGAAAGATTCTCTGTCGTAGTTCTGGGTATCGTAAAATAAAATTTTCATAATGTTTTTCCTCCTCGCTTTGCGGTCATCTTATTGTTCCCGCTTACAGGTATTACTATACTTTATTGTTAAAACTTTGTCAATGTATTATTTGTTAAAATTTTATCAATTAGTAAATTTATTTTCAACATCTTTCACAACAGTACAAATTTACTGGATCACCTCGTCCAGGAACCGGGACGGCTCGACTTTCTTTTCAAACCGTTCCTCCACATAACAGAGCGTCAGCTCTTTCCGGGCGCGCGTCATTCCGACGTAGAACATCCGCCGCTCCTCCTCGATCGCCTCCGCAAGGACTGCTTTCTGATACGGCATTACGCCCTCGTTGACGTCAAGAAGATAGACCTTGTCGTACTCGAGTCCCTTGACGCTGTGCAGGGTGGAAACCATAACTCCTTCCGCACTCTCTGCGCGCTGCTTCTGTTTTTCCTTCATCTTCTGCTGGTATTCCTCAATATGTGCAAACCAGCCCTCGATGCTTTTCTGGCTCTTTGCCGCCTCCTGCAGCTCGTCCAAAACGGAAATCAGATCATCCTCTTTCAGATGGCGGTATGCAGCATATTCCTTCACATACTGTTCATAGCCGATCGCATAGCGGATGTAATTGACCGCGCCGAACGGCGATAAATGCGTCAGTGTCGTGATATCCTGCTCCAGTTTGCGGATCCGCTGGCACATCCAGTCTTTTTCTTCGTAATATTCCAGAAGTGCATCGAACGAAACAGTCGCCTCCTCAAAGGCATCCCGCGACAAATAACGGTTCGGGCGGTTGGCAATCTTTAAAAACTCGCCGCGCTTCCGGCTTCCCATCGCAAGATTCAGATACGTCAGCAGATCTTTCGCAATCCAGTGGTCATAGAGATCCGGCAGGGCATCCCGCATCTGGAACGGGATCTGTGCTTCCATCAGTTCCTCTACTGCTGTCCGGCAGCCAAGATTCGTGCGGAACAAAAGCGCCATCTCTTCATATGGACAGCCGTTTTTCTCCGCCTCCCGCAGCTCCTCGGCAACGGCACGCATCTCCTCGCGCGGGTTCTTATATCCCCGGATTGCAACCGGAACGCCTTTCTCGTTGTCGGTGGAAATCGCCTTTTCATACCGCTTTTTGTTGTGGTGGATCAGGCATTGGGACCGCTTCACAATAAATTCCGTACTACGGTAATTTTTATCGAGCACTACCTGCGCCGCGCCCGGGTAATCTTTCGGAAAATTCAGCATGATCTCCGGCTTGGCCCCGCGGAACTGATAAATCGACTGATCGTCATCCCCGACAATAAAGAGGTTATTTTCCGGCAGCGCCAGCATCCGCACAATCTCATACTGCACGGGGCTGATGTCCTGAAACTCGTCAATCAGGATATACTGAAATTTCTGCTGCCAGGCGCGAAGGACCTCCGGCCGCTCCAGAAAGAGACGTTTGCACTGCACCATCAGATCGTCGAAATCGAGTTTTTTGTTCTCCTTCCGCCATTTCTCATACGCCTCATAGATTTCGCGGAACTTTTCCTGCGGCATACAGGCGGAATAGTAATGTTCCAGCGGGATCTGATTGTTCTTCACAGTGCTGATTTCGCGCGCCAGATTTTCCTCGAGATCCTCTTCCTCCAGGTCTCTGGCATAGTGGTTGACCAGCTCGCGCATCAGCCGCTTTTTCTCTTCCTCGCTTAAAATATTGTTGCCGGACATGCGGTACGTATGGCGCAGAATCGCGTAGAATACCCCGTGGAACGTTCCAAAGGTGACCTGGGTACTCGTCTTTCCCATCGCCTTCAAATACCGCTCCTTCATCTCTTTTGCCGCCGCACGCGTAAATGTTACGACAAGAATACGAGAGGCGGAAATGCCGCTCGTTACAAGCTGGCAGGTCCGCCCCGTAATCACTGCGGTTTTCCCCGACCCCGGTCCGGCAAGGACCATCATGGGGCCGGTGGTATGCATCACCGCTTTTTTCTGTGAATTATTATATATCATTTGGATAATTTCTCAATCGCTTTGTCGATGCGGGCAAGAGACTCCTCTTTTCCCAGAACCTCAAGGATTTCCGTTGCGCCGGCCGGTGTCATCTGTTTTCCGGAAAGAGCGGTACGGATCGGCCACATAATATAACCGGTCTTGTATCCTTTTTCTTTTCCGAATGCGCTGAGCATCTCAAAGAGAGCATCATTGCTGAAATCTTCCTGCGCTGCCAGCAGCGGTTTTACTTCCTGAAGAAGTGCAAGGGAGGTCTCCTCGTTTGTCTTCATCTTTTTGTGAGTGTACATCGAAGCGTCGTACTCCGGAACTTCCTCGAAGAAGTCGATGAGGTCTGCAATATCCGGGAATACTTCGATTCTTGTTTTTACCATGGCTGCAATTTTCTTAAAATCGAGCGGACGGTGGACTGTCTTCTGGATATACGGAAGCGCCATCTCATAGAACTTCTCGTCGTCCATTGCCTTCATGTACTCGCCGTTCATCCAGCGGAGTTTTGTCATATCGAAAACGGCCGGAGATTTGCTGATGTGGTGGTAATCGAAGATTTTTACCAGCTCCTCGAGAGAATAGATCTCGCGGTTTCCTTCCGGGCTCCATCCAAGAAGGGCTACGAAGTTGACAATGGCATCTTTTAAGAAACCCTGATCAATCAGGTCTTCATAAGAAGAATGGCCGCAGCGTTTGGACAGCTTCTGATGCTCCTCGTTGGTGATCAGCGGACAGTGTACGTAAACCGGAACTTCCCAGCCGAATGCCTCGTAAATACGGTTGTATTTCGGGGATGAGGACAGATACTCATTACCGCGTACAACGTGGGTTACACCCATCAGATGGTCGTCGATGACGTTTGCGAAGTTGTAAGTCGGATATCCGTCGGATTTGATCAGGATCAGGTCTTCCAGCTCCTCGTTGTTTACGGTGATGTCTCCGTAGATCTCATCGTGGAAGGTTGTGGTTCCTTCGGTCGGCATATTGAAACGGATGACGTACGGTTTGCCGGCTGCCAGATTGGCCTCTACTTCCTCTTTGGAAAGACCAAGGCAGTGTTTGTCGTAGATCGAGATTTCTTTTCCGCCTACGTTACGCTTGCACTGGCTCAGGCGCTCTGCGTCACAGAAGCAGTAATAAGCGTCACCCTGCTCTACCAGCTGTTTTGCGTATTTCAGGTACAGACCTGCTGCATTACGCTCGCTCTGTACGTACGGGCCGCAGCCGCCGTCTTTGTCCGGTCCCTCGTCGTGTACCAGGCCGGTCTCTTTTAAGGTACGGTAGATGATATCAAGTGCGCCTTCCTGGAAACGCTCCTGGTCGGTATCCTCGATACGGAGCATAAAGGTTCCGTCATCGTGTTTTGCGATCAGATACGCATACAGGGCAGTACGCAGATTTCCTACATGCATCCGGCCTGTCGGGCTCGGTGCAAATCTTGTTTTTACATTGCTCATTTTTCTTTTCTCCTGATTTCTGGTTTTTCTGGAACAATCCTTTTGTCTGTTCCCTTCCACCATTTATTTAGAATGGAAAACAGCCCGGCGTTTCTTCCGAGCTGCACCATCCTTCCACTTTTGCCAGCGGCAATGCTCTTTTTCAGACCTCTACGCCGTGCTGTTTCAAATATTCCATAAAGTCGCCGACGGTAGAAAGGTCTGTCAGTTCGTCGGTGTCGATTTCAATTCCGTACTCGTCTTCTAATGCCATAACCATCTCGTAGAGATCCAGGGAATCTGCACCCAGGTCATCTTTAAAAGAGGTATCTTCGTTGATGCTGTCTGCATCACAGTTGAGCTGTTCTACTAAAATTTCTTTTATCTTTTCTAACATTGTTCTGCTCCTTTCTGCCTCTACCCGGCAGCCAGTATTTCTTTCGAAAAAAGTGTATCTGTTATTCCGGCATTTGTCAATAGATTTTTCTACTTTTACTGTTCTTCCGCCTGTGCCTCTCCTTCTCCGCTCTTTCCATCCTGGAACACAATAAAGCGGGAGACGCACAGGGCAATGCCGATTTCCGTCAGGATAAAGAGCACCGATGTTCCTCCGTAACTGATAAATGGAAGGGTAATTCCCGTTGCCGGCATCAGTTTCAGAACGACACACAGGTTCAGAATAACCTGAATGGAAATATGTGCAAAAACGCCGCTCACCATCAGCATTCCATACGCGTCCGGCGCATTCTGTGCAACCACAAACAGACGGTACAGCAAGTAGCCAAACAGCAACAATACAAGAAGCGCGCCAAATATTCCAAGCTCCTCGCAGATGATCGAGAAGATCATATCGTTCTGTGCTTCCGGAATTGTTGTAATCTTCTGCGTACTGTTGCCAAGTCCTTTTCCGAGAAATCCACCGGAGCCAATCGCATAAAGTCCCTGCAGAATCTGATAGCTGCCTCCGGAAAGCCATTCATAGATACGGTTCGACCGGAAGTCACCGCCTATTCTTTCAAAGATCTGCAGATTATTTTTTAAAATGATAATCGCAAAAACGCCAATTACCGCCGCGCCCGGAATCACACGCGCATAAAATTTTACCTCCGGGTCCGCCAGAAACAAAATGACGCAGGCGATGAGTCCCAGAATAATGGCGGTACTCAGGTTGTCCGTCAGAATCCACGCAGCCAGCGCCTGCAGCACGCCAAGTCCGAGGACAATCGCTTTTGCGCGGATGGTACGCATATTTTTTCCCATCTTCAGGATAATGTATGGCAAATACAGAATCAGCCCCAGCTTTCCAATCTCCGCAGGCTGAAGACTGACACCGACGATCCGGAGCCATCTTCTCGCCCCATAGGCTTCATAACCAAGCGGCGTAAACCTTACCGCCGCCATCAGAAGGAGACTTCCCCAGTATACCAGTGCTGCAATCCGCTGGAACCATACACTATGATAATCTACAAACTTCGACAATATCACAATCCCCACCAGAACAATAGCAGAAAGCCCCGCCTGATGCGTGAAATAATACATATCATTTCCTTTGAATGTACTGGCCGCCTCGTAGGCGCTCGCGCTGTACAGCATAATCAGTCCGAAGCTGACCAGCAGAATGGTGCAGGCCAGCAGGTTATAATCATAAAAATCCGAAGGAAGTTTTTTCTTCCTCTTTTTCTTCTTTTCTTTCTTCTGGGATGGCATGTTTACTTTCTCTGCCATGAAGTTTCCACCTCCATTGTTTTACTCCATTTATTTCAGTGCATAGCCAAGCAGGCTGACAAAGCCCGGATTTCGGTCGGTCGTTCCGAGGATAACCTTACGCACCAGCTCCGGATCGTCCGTGATAATGTTGTCCACGCCGCAGTTGACCATCCGCTGCATATCTCCCTGATAATTCAGCGTCCAGGCACAGACTTCTTTACCAAGACTGTGCGCATGCTCTACAAAGCTTTCTGTGATGTACGTATATTTTACAGAAAAGAAGTCCGCCGCGTCCATATCCTCCAGGCCTCCGTACGACATTTTCATCGTATACCCGGTCTTGATATCCGGATTGATTTTCTTTGCCTGCCTGAGGAAATTGTAGTTCATGGAGGTCAGCACACACTGATCCACAAAGTCATTGTCCTCGATGATTTTCACCACTTTTTTGACAATATTCTGGTTGTGGCCGTTGTATTTTACTTCGATATTCAGGTTGATTTTTCCTTTCGCGTACGCGATGACTTCTTCCAGCTTCGGAATCTGCTCGCCGCGGAATTTTTTGTTGAATCGTACACCGGCATCGAGCTGGCTGATTTCATCGTAGGTCAGGGTCCAGATGCTGGCATTCAGACCGGTTGTCCGCTTCAGATTTGTGTCGTGCATAAGGACAATCTCACCATCACTCGTCTCCTGTACATCGATCTCCGCGTAATCCGACATGCTGTCCACTGCATATTTGATCGCGCTCATCGTATTTTCCGGTGCTTTTCTGGCTCCGCCCCGGTGCGCTGACACCGAAATATACTGGGAGGAAGCCGTTGCCTCTGCACGTGTTGCGCGCATGGCATATACAAGATAAACCGTTTCTCCCGCCAGCATGGCGATCGTGAGAACCACCGCCGTTACCGGACCGCAGAAGGTGCGTACCAGCTTCGAGCTCGGCTTTTTCGTTGTCCGGCTCTTCTGGTAGCCCTTTCGGGAGGAACGGATAAAAATCAGATACAGATACGTAATGCTTCCGACAAGGCCGAACGCTCCGCCGATCAGGCTCATCGTCGATTTGACCCAGTCACCGTAGACGATGACGGTACTGACAACGGTAGACGGCGTTTTCACCAGCTTTGCATAGGCAACGACAGCCGTTCCGAAAATCAGATACAGAACCCACGTAATCAGAAAAATCATCACCTGGAAAGAGACGTTGATGCCAAGCTCACGCAGCACGCGTTTTTCCAGTGTCTGGCGCACCCGCAGATGGGTATTTTTCTCTTTTTCCGTCATCATGCACCGGAACGGGATGGTGTAGGAAAACACAAACGAGAACGCGACAAGCAGAATCGTCAGCACCACCGGGATCCAGTATGCCGGGAAGGCATTGAAAATCTTCGTCAGGGAAACCTGAAGCAGTTTCATACTGCGGATGGCGCTGTAGCTGCTGTGCAGCCAAAGGTACGGGAAGCTCGCCGCCATGTAGAAAAACCAGGTCCACGGGCGGGCGCGCACAAACTGTGCGGCTCCTCTTCCGCCGGCAAGCATCATGGCAGGAACGGAAATCCGTTTTCGTTTCCAGGAGGCCTCCAGAGCCGCCATGACAGCATAGATTTCAAACAACATACAGAAAAAGAAAACAAGCAGAATTCCAAAAATCAGCAGAAGGGTCAGCGGATGCAGCATGATCTTGTTGAAGTTTTCCGATGTCATATAACTCGTTCCCAGCTGTTTTAAGGAAAAGTTGATCGCCGCATTGGCGAGTCTTGAAACCAGCTGGCTGGAAAACAGGCGGTAGACCGTCTCAAATATCACGATGCTAAGCAGGTCTTTCTGCAAAAGTTTCCATGCCATATTCAGATAAATTCGTATCATTCCTGCATTTTTTACTGCCTTTTTTCTCATCTGCTGTTGTTCTCTCCTGTCAGCCGCAATTCCCCCCGATGAATCTGTATGCAAAAATTACCTTTATTTTTTCTCTTTTGTATTTTACATTTGACACTTCGAGTCTTTTTTGAAGCTCTTTTTCTTTCTGTTCATTTTAAACTATCTTCCAGTATAACACAAAACCGGGTCTTTGAGTATTCTTTTTTCTATTTCTGGTTGCACCACTTCTGCAGTTTTTTTACCATGGCGGATGGGCTGCTTACTGTGCCGTCGATTGGCGTGCCGAGTTTTTTCTGCCAGGCGAGGATTGTCTGCGGACCGATATAGCCGTCCATGCCGGCCGATGCCCATTTCTGCATTTCTTTTACAAGGGCCGATCCGCCTTTTGGCGTACTGTCCCACTCGGCGGCTGTGATGCCATCACAGAATTTCCGGTTGACGGCCAGCTGATTGCTGATTTTTCCATCCTGCGGTGTGCCGAAAAGTTCCTGCAGACGGCGCGTCAGATTTTCGCCCCAGATTCCGTCCTCTGCGACTGTCTTTCCGGATGGCTTTGCTGTCTCTGCCGATTTTTCTTTTGCGGGACCGGCATAACGGCAATACGCTGTATGGCAGTTGACCCAGCCTGCCCCTGAGAGAAGCCGTCCCCAGCTTGTGTTCTGGATTTCCGTCACCGTGTAGCTTCCCTGATCCCGGATCGTTCCGGCAATCCTGCTGTCCGCATCCGGTGCCTGACGGATGTTGAGGGCCGCTGTCTGCACCTGATAGATCCCGGGCGCATACGTTTTTCCTGTTCCGCTGCCTGCTGTTCCCGTTCCTGTGCTCCCTGCACCGCTTCCGATCATCCGCTTCATGCGGTCCCAGTCACCGCGGTTCATGATCTGGCTCGGACAGTATTTGCTGCAGATGTCATAATGACGATAGACTCTTTCCAGCGGAATCCCCGTCTCCCGCATGATCTCCCGCACCAGTGCCGCAGTATTCTCAAATGCTTTTTCATAATTATACCCGGCCTGCACACACATCTCCACACCGATGCTGTTCTTGTTGCCGTACTGCTGAAACAGATTTTTTCCGCCGTAATTAATGCCGACATGCCAGCACCCCCGGCTGTGCGGTGCCGCCTGGTAGGCTGTGTCACCGTCATCGACGTAATAGTGTGCGGAAATGTTCTGGAAATTCCCGTCATGCTGTGCTCTCGCATGTGCCCGCGCATCGGCACCTGCTGCGAAGTTGTCGGTGTTGTGGACTACGATACATTTGGGATTGTTTTCCGCATACGTATTCTGATTGCCAAGATACGACCGATCAATTCTCATATTCTCCCCTTTCTGACGGTTCCGACTGCTCCGGCATAACACAGATTTTTTGAAGCGCCGTTCACTCCGGCTTATGGATCTGCTTGATAATCTGATTCACATAATTGCTCAGCCCCGCCACCAGAATCCCCTGCGTGACCGCCGTAAAAACCGCCATCGCCCCCTCCTTCGCCGTCTCAATCTCACTCGTCGCCATCACCCAAACCGCACACAGCACCATGCTGATGCCGCCTAAGATCAGCGGAATGTACTTATTCTTCACCGCCTGCGCCTGCCGCAAAGCAACACCGAAAAAATACAGCACGAACGCAACGACGATGAGTTCGGGCTTTACATAATTCATTGCTTCCATGGAACATCCTTTCTGACTTTTCTGTTTTTGAAAGTCTTTTTTCTATATTATGATGGGATAATGATTTACGACTGGATAAGATTTTCTTACTGTAAACCCAAAAAATCCCACCTGTTTTTCAGATGGGATTTTCCAGTGGTGTGCTGTTCTTTGATTTTTAATTTACTATCTTGTGCAGCAATTCCCCTGACCTGCCCCTGGCTGCGGTGCCGCACAGAAAGTCTTTGCATCAAACGACGGATTAAACGCATAAAAGTTCTTCGAATTCAATTCATCCTGTACAGAACGCAGTGCTTCACCAAAACGCTGGAAATGCACAACTTCACGCGCCCGCAGGAAACGAATCGGATCTGCAACTTCAGGATCTTTTACCAAACGAAGGATGTTATCATACGTTGACCGGGCTTTCTGCTCCGCAGCGAGGTCTTCGAACAAATCTGTCAAAGGATCACCTTTCGACTGGAACTCACAAGAATTAAACGGAACTCCGCCAGCCGCCTGCGGCCAGATGCCAGTTGTGTGGTCTACATAGTAATTGGCAAAACCAGAGTTCTGAATTTCTTCCAGAGAAAGATTGCAGGTGAGCTGATGAACGATCGTTGAAACCATCTCAAGGTGTGCGAGTTCTTCTGTCCCAACATCATTCAACACCCCTGCTACAATTCGGTTCGGTGCTGTGAAACGCTGAGAGAGATACCGCATGGATGCGCCCATCTCTCCATCCGGGCCACCGGAATGCAATACCAGATGATATGCTGTAACTGTCAATATTTCGATGATACAATATGTTTTCCCGGGATTTTTCATATAAAAAAATCCTATCAATCTTTTGACTGACAGGATTCCACTTAACTATTATATTGCCATTAAACAAGAAGCTGTTTGGCAGGCGTACCATTCTCCTGCGTCTCTCGGGTTTCCCCTGTCAAGCCATCGGCGTGTGGACGGGTACGAAATCCTCCACCTCAAACAGCCTCTTGTCTTATGGTATTTAAATAATAACACTTTTATTCTCTTTTGTAAAGAATTCGTTTATTTCGAATCAAACGGCTCCATTCTTTTTCATTTATTTTCATAAAGGTAATAATGGAATTCTTAAAAACCTTATTATCTTTTGATGTTTTCAATCTGAGAATCGTTTTGAACTGCCTTTCATCTGATTCAATAATTTCTTTCAAAATTAAAGCTGTATTGGGTTTATTCGCTTCTATAATATAGTCTGGATCTTCAACAACTGTTTTCAGATACGCATAATATTGTTCATAGTCATTCGGATGTCTCTCCACTATATGCTGGATTCTTTCTTCTGTAATAATTACTTCATCAGTCGTGATGTCATCCGTTATGCATTCATATATTTTTCGATCTATCCTTCCGACTATATGCATATCTGTTCCTTCTTTCTTATCTTCTTTGGTCATTATAGCAAAACCAAGTGTTTTTTCAATATGTTTCTTCATATATTCTTTATTTTTGCCCCGGGGATCTCCGGGGCTTTTTTGTTGGCCGATTACTGCCGATTACACCACTCCTGCAGGGCGCGAACCATCGCGGATGGATTGCTGATCACACCATCAACCTGTGTGCCGAGCTTGCGCTGCATCGCGCGGATGGTCTGTGGTCCGATGTATCCGTCAGCAGTTACCCCCGACCATTTCTGGATGGCCTTGATCAGAGCTGATCCGCCGGACAGATGATTGCTCCACTCGGCCGCTGTGATACCGACGCAGTATTTCTTGTTTGTCGTGGACTGGTTACTGATTTTCCCGTCCACGCCGGTCCCGAAGATCTCCTGCAGGCGGCGGGTAAGCTCCGGACCCCATACGCCATCAATTGAGATCGCTTTTGCGGTCGGTTTCTGCTCCTCTTTCGGAGCTGCGCCGCCATAAGTGCAATACTTAGTATGGCAGTTAATCCAGCCAGCGCCAGAGAGCAGCCGTCCCCAACTCGTATTCTGGATCTCCGTCACCGTGTAGCTGCCCTTATCCCGGATCACTCCGACAATTTCGCTGTCAACGTTCGGCCTCTTACGGATGTTGAGCGCTGCATCGTTGACTTTATAGATTCCAGGCTCGTATTTCGTATTTTCCGGCTGCTTCGGCGTGTTGGATGCACCGCTGATCAACTTCTTGAAGCGACCCCAGTCATCCCTTTCCATAATCTGGCTAGGGCAGTGCTTGCTGCAGATATCATAGTGCCGATATACCATGGATGCCGGGATTCCGGTTTCTCTCATGATCTCCTTGACCACCGCAACGGTATTACGGAAAGCCTTCTCATAGTCATATCCGCTCTGCACACACATTTCCACGCCGATGCTGCTCCGATTGCCATAGCGTCCAAACAGGTTAGCACCGCCATAGTTGACTCCGACGTGCCAGCATCCTCTGCTGTGCGGCGCTGCCTGGTATGCTGTTTCTCCATCATCAACGTAATAGTGGGCAGACATATTGGACAGCTCACCATTATGCTGCGCTTCTGCATGTGTGCGGGCATCGGCACCCGCACGGAAATTGTCCGTGTTGTGGACTACGATGCACCGCGGATCGTTCTCTTCGTATGTGTTCTGGTTGCTGATAAAAGATCTGTCAATTCTCATGATACTTCCCTTTCTCCGGCAGATTTGCGCCGGCGCAATTATTTAAAAATGGGTATAAAAAGAGGGCCTGTCAACACTTCATTATTCATGACCAAGTGCCAACGCCCTCTTATACTTTAATTAAATATGTTTCTCTTTTCTTTTAGATCTTTCTTCACGGATTCCATGTACTTTCCCGAGATTGTAAAATACAGATGCCGCAAAAGGATCGCATTTACGGTTCAGAGCCTGCTCAAATGCTTCGTATAAATCGCCAAGTGGTGTATCTTTGAAAAATACGACTGGCTGATTTGCTGAAATCTTCAGTTCTTTTTCGATGTCATATGTCGTCTGATTCATGCCCGGACACCTCCCCACAGATTAGCCTGAGCATTTTTGAATGCTACCTGCTCCGCCAACACGTATGGAAGCTGATACCCAGCGACTACGGCTACCGCATGTTCACACTGATTTCGCTTGATCGCCTTGTATGTAGTGACGCCAAACTGGCGTTTTAATTCACGGTAGATATCGTTGTAAACCTTTCCTCGGAGGGATCTGTCTGAATAGGCCTCGCTGTTCTTGCCTCCGAGACACTCTACGCCTTTCTTCTTCACCGCCGCGGTGATCTGGTCGATCTCAATGCCAAGAATCGGAAGATCATATTCCAGACGTTCTATTTTCTTATCAAGCGTATCTACTTTCTGGTTCAGTTCCACATTGCCCATCGCAAGAAGCTGGATCTGCTCCGGGATCGTCATGGGGACGGCATGGCGTACAGTCTCTTTCAACTTTTCTTCCACTTTAAGGAAATACTGGCGCGCAATCTTTCCTTTGGCTGAATGACTTTCCATCGAAAGGTGCTTTGCAAAATCCGTAGTAAGGCGGTAATCCCTGCATTCATTACCGTTCGCCACGGTGGCGAACCTCCACCAGTCAACATCTTCCTCAAAATATTCATTTTCTTCGATATTCTTTTTCGCCCATCTCGCAAAATGACTTTTCTCTCCACTCAGGAACTCATACAATGCTCTGGCTGTGGTATATCCCTCTTCATCAATTCCCAGTGCGATCTCAATAGGTGTCTGGTTTGCTGTGTTGTTCGTAATTTCATTCATAGTTTATTTTCCTCCAATCTTTTAATTGCAGGAAATCCCTATCTATGATAATATATTTCATAGAGGGATTTCCTCTGTGCAGAAACACTCAGTTGACTTGGTAGGTTGGTGAGTGTTTCTTATTTTTTTAATTCTTCGTCGATTTTCTCATTCAACCATTCGGACTTTGACTTTTTTTGCTTTAATAATTTTTCTTCAAATTTTAGCATTTTTTCTTTGTCAACAGTCACACTAAAGGTTTTTTGCTTTTCCCTTCTGGTTTTCATGTAATCGGCTCTGCTATTATCCGCGATTATTCTCACCTCCTTGCGTTACGCGTTACATTTAATATATCATTGTTACGCGTAACCGTCAAGAGGTATTTTTATTTTTTTCGCCCTACCTGCGAACAAAAATAAGACACAGCCTTTCGCCATGTCTTCCGTTTCTTCGGGGAGGTCAGGAGCATACCCTGACAGGACTTCTCCCCATATTCAATTACTTTCATCGCATTTTCTCCCCAAAAAGGCATAAAAATAACACGCATCTTTGCGTGCCTGTATCGTTTCTTTTGCGCCGGCGCAAAAGAAGGACGGTCTTCGGCCGCCCTTACTCTGGTTTCTGTGTCTGTTTAATAATCTGGTTCACATAGTTGCTCAGCCCTGCGACGAGGATTCCCTGCGTGACCGCCGTAAAGACGGCCATCGCCGCCTGCTGACCGGTGCACACCTCACTGGTAGCCAGCACCCAGATAGCACACAGTACAATGCTCACGCCGCCGAGAATCAGAGGAATATACTTGTCCTTTACAGCCTGTGCCTGTTTCAGGCCCATGCCCAGGAAGTACAGGACAATAGCTACAATGATCAGTTCCGGTTTTACATAATTCATAATCTGTTCCATATTTTTTATCCTTTCTGCTCTAAGTCATTGATTCTGTGGTTGGCAACTTTGATCTGCTCTTCTTGTACTTTAAGTTCCTGTTCCAGAGCATACGTTCTTTCTACTACATTATTATGCTTATCGACCCGTTTCGTGAGCTCTTCCAGCTTGTATTCCATCAGTGCCCGTGTCTTTTCCTGCTGACTGTGGTTACTGATCAGGCAGACCACAAGTGTAACGGCGGCACTGATGCAGGCGGAAATAATCGTTTCCATATGTTTTTTAGTTCTCCTTCTTTTAAATTAGCAAAATCTTTCTTCGGTGCTACTCCACCGATTCCTTTGCTTCCAGATCTGCAGTATACTTATCATACTCATCCCAGATGTCGTTCTCGAATTTGTCAACAACATCATCGATATCCTTTTTATTGGCACGATACTTTCTACCGTTGTTGATGTAGCGATTGATGATTGGAACATCCGGATGTTTTGCATCCATATTGGCGTCCATAGACACAACAGTCTCGCCATCAACTGTGATGATTCCAGAATAATGAATGTCCTTTGTGTAAGTTGCTGATACTGCCATATTTTTGTCCTCCTAAAAATTAATTTGTATCTCCAGAGATATTATCTCTCATGGATTCAAGTTCACTTCTTAGATCCGCAACCTCTACTTCAAGGTTCGATCTTCTTTGCTTTTCGAGTTGAAGCTCATGCGTTATTATCGCAATCAAATTGGTATATACCATACTATAAGTATCAATATAGCCATCCTCAGTGTTCTTCCTGTCGTGGTGTACCAGATCCAGCTCGTCTTCTCGGATTCCTAGTTCTCGCATGGCTTCTACGACATCCTGTGCGACGAATCCATAACAAATGCGCCCATCACCGTCAATCATCCGATACTGAACTGGTTTTAAGCGATCGAACAGCTCTGAATGAATATCCGTCTTATTGATCTTGCTCTCACCGAGTGGAAATATGTTTGTTTTGGCGCGGCGATCGGATGTGACCTGTGGGGAGTTTTTAACAATCAAACGCTCCCATACTCTTCCACTATCTCCTAACATAATCTTTTCGGAGTACGCCTTGGTCGGTGCGAACGCTCCAGTATACACTCCTCCAGACCAGCCACAGCCATAAAATTCGACCTCTGCCTGATAACCTTTCTTCTTTGATTCAAGAATAATGCTACCGTTACCAATATCGAAGTTTGCTTTGTTGTTGGCATCCGAGTAAGTATTTACAACGAAAGAATCGTCAACAGCCCCGGCTATACAGCTTCCAGAAGAACTTGATGTCTCCAATACAGATTCGTGGACACCTTTAATATCTACATATTCGCTCTGGATTGACAGAGCCGCATTGCCGGATTTTGTTTCAACCAAAATCTTACCGACACCGCCACATAACTCAATAACCGCATCTTTTGCGTTCTTTCCAAGCTGGATCAACTTATCACCATAATATGCGAGTGTCGTTCCTGCCCGGTTAAGAATCTCAAATGCTGATGCTGAAATCTTAGTCCGATAGCCAGACCAAGATCCGCTGGTTTTATTACCAACTTCCAATCCGGTCCCATCAGTAAACTGCATAAAGTTGGTGGCTGTTTTTGCTGCTTGTAAAGGATTCGCATTAATTGAACCAGATGGTAAAGAAGCTAATTTGGTTGATGTCCACGTCACTGTATATGGACCAGAACCTTGAGTATAGTTAAATACTCTCAGCTGCCCATACGGTTCATTTAATCTTGTTATAAGGCCCCACGTTGAAGTAGTCTTTTTATAAATCCATAACGACCATCCGCCTGAAGATCTTAGGAAATCCAATCCAGGATTTGAGTTATTTGCAGAGATAAAACTAAACTGGACATCTGTTGTCTCAAAACCTCTGCCGCCAAGTTTAAATGTTGTTGGCTGATTTGCATACGAACCTGTGATCTTTATTGTAGCAAATTCGACATAAAGATTTGACTCACCGTTTCCATCTACCGTATGCACTACCTGATTTGCGTCCTTACCTGCAGCGCCCTGTGGACCTTGAGGACCAGTAGCTCCAGTTGCTCCTTTATCTCCCTGAGGACCTTTATCGCCTTTTACACCTTGAGGACCTTGTGGTCCCTGAGGACCAGTTGCTCCTTTATCCCCTTTATCTCCTTTGGCACCGGTTGCACCTGTGTCGCCTTTGCTTCCCGTGACGCAAACTGCTGTTGTCGTTGAAGTCGTGTTGTCAGTATAGGTAATCACCGATCTCGTCCATATATATTTACTGTTCTCCCATCCAGGATAAGTCGTGCTCCACGATCCGCCGGACATGGCTGTTGCTGACGTTGATTTGTAATACTGTTCTACAATAGATTTAACGCCTTTACCGGTTGCACCAGTACCTCCAGTATCTCCTTTATCACCTTTGGCTCCGGTTGCCCCCTGTGCTCCTGCAATGCAAACTCCATTTTGATTTGGCGAATACGTTCTGTTACCAGCTCCGTCCGTTGTTACCGTACGGCTCCACATATACTTTCCATTAACCCATGTCGGCGCTGTCGTCGACCATGATCCACCAGAAAGTGATGTTGCCGATGTTGAAAGATAATACTCAACATCAACAAAAGATACATAATCCTCTGGAGCTGGTGTCCAGTCAGTTGCCGTATTGCCTTTTTCGATCTTAAGGTTTTTAAACTGATATGAGACCCCAACATTACTGTTCATTCCGGTAAAATATGTATTCTGTGAAGTTCCGCTAGGCAATGTTGCTGCTGATTTTACAACCCATACCAGTTTTGTCCATACATTCGCAACTGTTTTGTTGTTTACGGCTTTACATGATTGTATCAACATGTTTGAACTGTCAGCATGTCTAAAGCTTGGGTCCATCGATGTAGAAACGCTTGCTTTGACATCTACGGATACGGTATAGTTCGTGTCAGCCTCCCATTTTGTGCGTCCAATATAAGAAAACTCTATTACAGACCATCCGGATTGTTTTACCGAATCTCGTGTAAGTTTACATGTATTAACCCCAGTTTCGTATACAGATTCTTTGGAATAGCCACCCGTTTGCATATTCCAATACCACCCGGTTGTTCCTTTATTGGTATTGGTCGCCAAATTTCGCCCACCAACGACGATTCCCTCTGGAGTGCTACCAACATTATAAGCAGTTGAAGTAGTATTGTCTGTGTAGGTAATAATTGTACGAGTCCAGAAATATGGCTTATCTGCACTTGTTGCCGGAGGAGTTGCCGACCATACCCCCGTAGGAATCGTTGTTCCTGAAGAACTTGCTTGGTACGTAACCGCCGTTGACTTAACACCTTTTCCAGTTGCCCCGGTATCGCCCTTATCTCCCTTACTGCCGGTAGCTCCTGTTGCACCCCTCGGGATAATTGTATGGCTTATACACAAACCTTTCAGATCTCCAGATGCAGTATTACTCCGATAATAAGCAACATGAGCATTTTTTGTGTCCGTTGCAGTTCCAACGATCGCAAACATATCGCCAATCCGGCAACCATTACGGATACCAGATGTGCTGGACCAAGTTTCTTCGCGATTAATCGTTCCATATCTTGTCCACTGAGACTCGGTGAAGGCATCTCTAACCACATTTGCCACAAGACTATATCCCTGTGAACCAGTAGCCCCTGTAGCACCTTTGTTACCATATACACCGATAACTCGTTTTGTTGTGTCTACAGTTGTCCCATTTGTATAAGTAATTGTCTCGTAGTTCCAGAGATATTTATTGCTCTCTGTCATTGTCGGAACGGTGGATGACCACGATGTAGGAACAGTCGAATTGGATGTGGAGACTGCGTAGTGCTCAGTAATGCTTTTAATGCCATTTCCGGTTGATCCGGTATCACCTTTATCCCCTTTACTTCCCCGATCACCGTATGATCCAATGATGCAAGGCGCAGTTGTACTCGCCACGGTTCCGTCGGTATACTTCACAACCTCATAATTCCAAAGATACTTCTTAGCCGCAGACACCGACTGGACAGCTGTTGTCCATCCACTCGTCGCCGTTGTAACTCCGCTGGAAGATGCCGTTGCCAGGTAATAATTGACTACTGATCCAATACTCTTTCCATTGGTGCCATTTGCACCATTGGTTCCCATACGGCCGACACTATATATCGTGGATGTTGTGTCGTCAGTGTAAGTGATGATTGTACGTGTCCACAGATACTGCCCCGCGGATGCAGATGGCACAGACCCAGACCATGTGCCAGTTGGAACTGTTGTTCCGGAAGTTGAAACCTGGTATGCAACAGATGTCGATTTAACCCCCTTACCCGTATCACCCTTATCACCTTTGGCTCCAGCCTCGCCTTTGATTTTCGCCCACTTATACATTCCGACACTTGTAGGATCATCTTTTGCATAGTCCACGCATGTTCCGATATAAGCGCCAATATCCTCACCACTGTTCCCGGTGAATGTCTTCCCACCGTCATTACTATATTTGATGTGCAGATAACTGGTTTTCCCGTCTGCTCCATTGGTACCTGAAATTCCCTGTTTTCCCTGTGGCCCCTGCGAACCTTCCAGCTGCTGCCAGCTGTACTTCTTCGGATCATCCGAATCCGTCTGTGTAAAATCCACATACGTTCCAATGTATTTTGACGGTGTCTCTGTCATCTGAGACGCATAGGTCGGATTCGAAACCGCAGAATATTTGATGTGAAAATACGTCGTTTTTCCATCTTTTCCGTCAGCGCCTTTGGGTCCCTGGATTCCCTGATCACCCTTATCGCCCTGCAGGCCGCGCAGTCCTTGCTCGCCCGGATCTCCCTTATCTCCTTTCGGCCCCTGAAATTTGCTCCAATGATACTTCGCCGGATTGGTGCTGTCAGCCTTGGTAAAATCCACGTATTGGCCTATATACGTTTTATCGACGGCGTTGGTTGTCGAAAAGCCTGTCTTTCCATCCGCGCTTGTTGCATAAGCGATATGCAGATAACTGGTTTCACCATTCGCACCGTTTTCTCCAGGGGTTCCATCGGCGCCGTCCTCTCCGTCATCGCCCTGAAATTTTCGCCAGGTGTACTTGGTCGGATCTGTACTGTCCTCCAATATATAGTCCACGTAGGTACCGATATATTTTCCTGTATCCTTCCGCAACTGATTTGCTGTCGGGTTCGGAACATCAGCATATCTCACATGGAAGAAACTAGTCAGACCATTCTTTCCGGGCTCTCCCGCAATTCCCTGCTCTCCAACAACCTTTACCCAGGTATAGATGCTCGGGTCTGTAAGTACCGGCTGTTTTGTCGTCTGATTGTATGCGATACCCATGTATGTCTTTCCAGCTGATTTGAGCGATATTCCGCCGCCCGTTTCCGTATCAGCAAACACAACCCAAGTGTAAAACGTCCGGTTCTTTGCCAGTTTTTCAAACTGCGCAGCCAGGCTCTCCATCTTTTCTGAAATTCCACTCGATTTCAGCTTGTATTCGCCCAGCGTTGCCGTGTACTCATCATTGCAAATGGAGGACTCCAGTTTCATGATTCTTGCAGACAAATACAGTTCTCCGGCATCATCTACAATGTTCACTGTATCGCCGATCTTGATTCCATCCGGCAGATACGCCAGTTCCACTTCGTAGGATACGGCTGCATCATAGATCTTTTTCAGCTTTGATACGGCACGATTGCACAACTCTGACTGACTTAACGTATCATAGGTGTAAGTCTGGACAATATGACCGGTTCCATTTCCTTTTTCGGAAAGATACCGGCTCCATTTGGCCACTGCGCTCCGGGAATAAATCGTACTGCCGGACAGATATATATCGCCGTCATCATACTTATACCCTTTCAGATTGATCGGCGTTTCACTGTCTTCCGGATATCCGCCGGTAACGGAAAGTGCCGTAGCCAGATCTTCTACTGAACTTTTTACAATGATATTTTTCACTTCCCGGTTGATCCGAAGTTCTCGCCCCTGATCTACGCCGCGCTTCTTATGCAGGTTGATATATTTGTGCTTGATTTTCAACCGGTCGATTTCAAAAGTATAGGAAACTTCCGCGTCAAACTGCGTGGCAACGCTCAAAATACGCTCAGAAGCGGTGGTCTCACCCTCCCAGGACAGTTTCCGGTTATAATTGCTGACCTCATTGATTCCAATTTCAAAGCCGGAATCGTCGCTGAATTTTTCAACATAGTAGCTCGCTGGATATGCCTTGTCTGCTTTGTATTCGCCAACTGTCTCGTTCAGGAGATCCATACCGGCATCCTCGGCATAGATTTCTACTTCCTGTTTGAAAATATTTTCTTCGCTGGTAATGATCGTATAAAATTCCTGCTCATCGCCATTCTTCCGAAGAATATAATTGCCAACAGAACCATACTGTTTCGCATCATTCCGCGTGCTCGCCGTGTAATTCAGCGTAAATTCTAGTGTAGCAACACCTGCTTCCACCTCTTCTGTTTTCAGATCATCAGAAATGTACAATCCCTTCGGTAGCTCTGTGCTTGCCTGCCCAAGGACATTCATATGTCGGTCCGCAAAATATAAAATCATAGAAACACCTCCCTGTATTTCATTGTGTATGTTGGCTGTGTTGCCCAGTCCGATGCAATGCATTGGATCTGATTCATTCCAGGCTGCAGGCAAAAGTTCTCCCAATCGTTGCCCAACGCACCAAGATCCTGTCTCGGAAGTCCCTGTAACATGACCTCTCCATTGCTACAGTCAGCTGTCAAAACCTGATTTACCGAAAATTTATTCGGAATATCACGCCATTTTTCTACATTGTCAATTCTCACGAAGATGCCGCGGAAATAATTTCTGGTGACAAGCTGATTTCCTGTATTTCGACTTCCCCACTGTCCCAAATACAATTTCACTGTTGCCACTTTCACATCTTTTAATTCTGGAACTGTAAATTCCGGATAACTGCCCTTCCAGAAAAAACGTATTTTCTCTCCATGTTTCATCATGTCGCTTGCGCCATACGTTTGGCTGTATGGGTTTGCATCTTTTCGATGGCAAGGTTCAAAAGTATATGTTTTGACGATACGCGGGTTGTTTCCACCTACCCACATATTCATGTGCGCTGTGTTTCCGATCGTATCGGTTTTGTATATCTCCTGGCAGCAGATCATTTTTCCGTTCGCATCGCAGAAAGCAATCGCCTGGCAGCCCGTCTGCCCCATAAGACCAGTTTCAAACCAGCTGTTCATGTAACAATAGAGGTGCGTCGCTCCCTTTGCTCCATTGGAATCTACCACATCAATAGATTTCATAGCTCCATTCCAGCCGTTTGTGTTTGGACTTACATATCCACTGCTGGCCAGATACAGACCTTTGATGCTGTCTACGCTCATGACACCCAGCTTTCCAGCCGTCTTGCTGTTACTGTATAAGAAGTTGCTCCCTGTATCATCTTTCCACGCCGCATCCTGTGACCAGACATATTGGTCAGCATAGCTTGTTATCAGTTCGCTTTTTTTGTATGTTTCTCCGTTCAACTCATCCGGATCACCGAACTGAAGAATTTTCTTGGAGTCATTTACAAAACCTACTACTCCATTTTCACTGTGCATTACTGCCTGAAGCTTTGGAAAGGCCCGATAAGTGCCGTTGTACGACACAATGAACGTTTTTCCGTCATCCGCAGTCGGATTCACCGTAAATTCTTCCACCGAATACTTGAATGGATCCGCGCAGTAAAATTCCAGCTCCGCAGTGATCGCATTTCTTCCCGCCGGCACTTCACTCGTTCCCTGCTTTGTTCCGATATAATATTTGTCCGGTTCATCTGCAAAAATAAGGGTTGCCTGTTCTGCATCCAGAAGAGCATTCAGTTTGTTGTAAGCACTGCGAAAAGCTGCATTATCTTCGGCTACCAGCTGATATCCCACCACAATAGTCCTTGGCTGATAACGCTTTCGTCGATACTTTGTACCGTCAGACACGCCTGTTTCCAGATCTGTAATCTCCGTACCCAAAATTTCCCGGCCGGACACATAAAGTGTCCGATAGCCGGGAATTACGTTCTCAAGATAACTTCCATTAAACATGAGAGCCTCCGAAGGCAGGTTCTGCCCTGGGTATCGCTCTGTTGTATCTACAAAGTTATACATTCATTCTCCTGCCTTTCTTTCGGTTCTCCCTTGTCTCCTGTTTCTCAATTTCTTCTCGTGTATACGTTGCGGTCGCTTTTCCGATTTCTCTTCCGTCCAGATTAACGGGTACATAGATGGTATATTTTCCATTACTGCTGTACTGGTAGCTGTCGTTCAGGTCTTCAGATCCTGTCCGAAGGCTCATTCCGATTTCCGGCGCAGGTGTAAGCTCCGGAACCTGTATCAATTCCATGGCGGCCTGCCTCGCCTCCTGCACATGATCCATAATGCCGTTGACCCAGCCGATACCGAAATAATTGCCGAGTTTATCTGTCACCCGTGATGGGCTGTGGATCTGTGCTCTCGCCCGGATCGCCGCCTCTGCAGCCGCCGCAAGCTGTGCCGCCACTGCTCTTACATGTCCAACCTGGCTTGCCATACCATTTGCAAGTCCCATTCCGATGTATGCGCCGCTGTTATAGGCACCGCCTGCCGATGATCGCATGGTAATTACAATCGAATTTGACATTGTTCCGGCCGTAGAGACCGCCTTTGACATTCCTGCTGAAACGCCATTGTTGAAATTATTTCCAACCGCTTTTCCAGAAGTTTTTGCCTTGCTTTCTCCCTGAGAAAACTGCTTAATTAATGCACTGATAGCGTTTTTTGCTTTGTTCCCCAATGCATCCAATCCGGAATTTACAACATTGACGCTCGATTTCATGCTCGTGAGCGATTTTTCTGCGCTCTTTGCATTTCCAGCAATTGACTTCATGCTGGAATTTACTGATTTCAGAGCAACTACCATAAGACCGGTTCCTGCGGCTCCGGCCACCATTGCCGCTGCAAATACGCCAACTGTTACAGCTGCCGCGCCAGAAGATCCTGCCAAAATCACAAAAACCGCACTGGCCGCAGTACCTGATCCAAGTAATGCCGCCAATCCGGCTGCACTGACCTTTGCACCAGCCGCTACAAGTGGAAATGCTGCTCCCATAATTGTCAAACCTGCACCTGCCATCACAAGCGAAGCTCCAAGCACCGCTGCTCCGGCAGCCAATGCAATTACTCCTGCGGCTGCAGCCAGTGCAGTTACGCCGACCAACGCAAGACCAACTCCGAGCACGGTTGCGCCAACTCCTCCAACAGCAGCTCCGGTGCCAAAAACAATCATGCTTGTGCCAAGCTGAGCAATAGCTACCGCTCCCTGGCTTCCATATTGTACAATTGAAGGAAGAACAGCGGACACAACCGCCAATGCCGCGCTGGCAATCAACGCACCTGTTGCTACCAAAACAATAGCGGCTCCAAATGCAATAAAGCCAACTGCTCCCGCTGTTAGTGCTGGTCCAAGAGCAGCCGCTCCAACTGCCAACAAAGCGATTGCCGCAACCATGCCAACCATACATCCAATAGCCAGCGGACCGGCATTTGCAAGATTAATAGCCGCCAAGGATAACAAACTGATTCCGACTGCTGCAATTAATACCGCAGCGCCAAACGCAACAAATCCAACCGCTCCGGCCGAAAGCGTTGGTGCTACATTTTTCGCTACCAACATCAAACCGCCAAGTGCAACCACCATTCCAGCCATCACTCCAATAGCCAGTGGACCGGCATTCGCCAACTGAATCGAAGAATATGCCAAAAGTGCCAAACCTGCGCTAATCATTAGCACAGCCGCTCCCAACGCCAGAAGCGCCGGTGCCATCGCTGTTAATTTCTTTGAACCGCCGGACATAGATGAAAACATTTTCGTCATACCAACTGCGAGCCCTACTACCACGCCAATCAAACCGGCAAAAACAGCTATTGCCCCCGGACCAGCATTGGCTACTGCAATTGCCGACTGTGCAAGCAAGTAGAATCCTGCGCTGATCGCCAGCACTCCAACGCCCATCATCATAAAAGCCTTGGCAGACGCTACCATTTTCTTCGCACTACCGCCGCTGGATTTTCCAACCGCCTCCTGGCCTTTTGAAACACCAAATAGCCCTGGTGCGATTTTCCCGAGTCCAGCCTTTGCCAGCCCTCCAACAGCTCCTGTAAATGCGCCAACAAACGGTGCTATAGCCTTAACGATTTTAAAGCCTTTATATGCAATCAAGAGTTTCGGAAGTGCCACCGCTACTTTTGCAATCGCGTCCGAATGTTTTTCCAAAAATCCCGAAACTGCTACAATTACATCTTTGACCTCTCCCAAAGTGGTAGAGAAATTTTCAATACTTTCTGTGCTACCAAAAGGACCTGAAAGCTTCTTGATATCTCCTATGATCGCCCCAGCCGCATCGCCCAGTGCCGTTCCCGCTTCCAATGCGTCCGTTTTGAAAATATCCCAATATGGTTTTGCTTTCTCAACCATTGATTCTATTTTATCGACAGCCTTTTCGATCCATTTTCCGCTGGCAAGCTTTTCATCAATTTTTCCAACCGTCTCAGTTGCGATGCCAACCAAACCTCTCATTTTTCCGCCAACCTGGTTGAATGCAGTAATTCCAAGTCCTTCCATAGCAGACTGCAGTTTCACGACATCGTGCTGAAGATTATCCATTTTGATCTCTGCCATTTCTTTGGCTGCACCGTCACTGTTATAAATGGCATTGGTTAACTTGTCAAAATCCTCTGGTGCCGCACTCACGATTGAAAGCAGACCTGACATACCCTCTTTTCCAGCTAACGTAGCAGCGTATTTGGCCTTTAACGCTCCCTCTGCTCCATAAGCCTTTTCCGTTAAATCTGCTAATGCTTCATTATACTTCTTTTCTGTCAGCTCTCCATTGGCATACTTTTCGTCAAGTTTTGCAAGGTTCTCTTGGAACTGATCCATTGGCATTTTGCATTGTCCAAATGCACCGCGCAGATCGGTTACAATGTCCATCAGAGACTTCATCGAGCCATCACCATTCTGCAACGATATGCCCAAATAATCCATTGCGTCACTGATATCATCTGTTGGCTTTGCAAGATTCGTCAGAATAGTTCGAAGGCTACTTCCGGACATGCTGCTTTTCAATCCTGATGAAGCCATGAGACCGAGAGCGATGGCTGTATCTTCTACACTATAGCCTAACGATCCAGCTACCGGAGCCGCATATTTAAATGATTCACCCAACATGGCAACATTTGTATTGGAATTGGCCGAAGCCGCTGCAAGAACGTCAGCAAAATGTGAAGCGTTAGAAACTTCTTTCGTAAAACCATCTTTAATAATTTTGGTTGTGCCATCTGCTGATAAGCCGAACGCTGTCATCGCATCTGTTACAATGTCAGAAACGCCTGCCAAATCTTCTCCCGACGCTGCGGCTAGATCCATTACACCTTCGATTCCATTTAACATATCCTCAGTTTTCCAGCCGGCCATTGCCATATACTCCATCGCAGAAGCTGTCTCGCTTGCGGTGTACTGCGTGGATTTTCCAAGCTGTTTTGCCTTTTCAGACAGTCTATCAAAGTCGGATCCTGTAGCTCCGGAAATAGCTGCTACAGACGACATAGCATTCTCAAAATTCGCGCCAGCGTTTATTGCACCAGCAGTCAAGCTTTTCAGTCCGCTTCCGATTGCCGAGACTGCCTTGGATCCAATCGCCGCCATAGCACCAAATCCAATTCCACTTGTAAGCGTATTTTTCAGATTATCAGCATAACTGCTACATGATTTCATCATTGACGAGAAGTTTTTATCTTCCGCGCACAAAACCGCTTTTACGCTATAAGATTCTGCCATCTGTTCGCCCTCCTTTCTTTAACAACTTGGATATTCCAACAAAACGCGGATCGCTCTTCTTACGTTTCTTTTCCTTCACATTTTTTAATTCTTTTTCATAGTCGAAGAAATTTCGGAATCTTTTGTATACTGGCACTGTTTTCTTCCCAGATTTTTTCTGCGCCTGGGCAGCAAAATTCAGAAAGGCTTGCCGATGTGCCCTGTATTCGTCGTCTACTATCCGATATCTCAGCGCTTCCATCATAATTTCGTACTGTGCTATCGTCAGACGATCAACCTGCTCAAACGATGTGAATCCCAAATACCGGAAGCAGCTGATTGCAGCTTCCCGGTATTGTTCTTCGAAGCTCGCCTCTTCATGAGTTATATCGCCTACTTCTTCGCTTTTTCTTCCTCGATCGTCTTCTCGAGATTCTGGACGCATTTCTTCGTAGCATTTGCACTCTTTAAGAAACCCATCGTATCTTCGAAGAGCTGATTGATATCGGTATCCGGATCATCAATATATTCATCCAGAATTTCTGTAGTTGCTCTCGGATTCTGCCCTTTATTCGCTACGAGTAACAGATCCTCAAGAGACTCTACATCTCCGTCCATGATCCCTGCCACAGCGTATCTCAGGCCAATATTCTTCTTAGCATCTTTTACTCCGTCTACCGGCATAGTTACTTTTTTATTCATTTCTCTCATGAATCCCATGCCAAAATTAAACTGATACACCTGTCCATTGATTGTAAGTTCCATATCATTTTTCTCCTTTACTGTTCAAAAAAGAGGACGATTGCTCGCCCTCTGCATTTTTACGCTCCTGTTTTAGTTGTATCTGTAAATACGTATGCCGCTACTTCCTGCTGTGCGGCTGTCACTGTCACATCGCCTTTCTCGCCGGTTCCGTTTACGCCAAAGGTAAGGGATACTTCTACCATATCCTCGGCATTCGAAGTCTTTTCCAGCTCCGTTACGTAACCCTGGAAATATTTTCCCTTGAATTTATTGCTTCCGCTGGATGCTGGTTCATCCAGATTTGCTTCCCAGATCTCGACCAGTTCATCATTGATCATGGCATCTTCAAGAGAGTCGATCAGTGTGTCGCCCTTGGCAAGAATACTGGTTGCCGTAATCTCAACCTCGGCTGCTCCCGGGGTTCGAATCGTGCCGTCCTTGGTCTCTGTGGTATCTGCATCCTTGCTTGTCGTTCTTCCGTTTTCTGTCGTAAAGGCTAATGCTGTAGCTGCATTTTTAGCCGCGTCTTTTTTAAGGCGGTACAGATAAACGATCTTTTTACCACGTACCGCATCTGCGAATAACTGTAAATCAATTGTTTTTCTCATGCTGTTCTCCTAACTGAATAAAAAAGTCACTTCCACGATGCCGTGAAGGAGTGGCTGGTTGGTAGTTGTGTCCGGCAATATTCTCTGATTCAAGTCCTGCACGGACCAGGAGAAGCTGCCGGTATGTTCCAGTTGTCTGCAAATCTGCTTAATCTGCAGAAGCATCTGTGATACTGTGCCGCGCTGCCGCGGATTGTCATGCCAGACGTGAATTGTCTGGCTTGCAGTGCCGAATACAGCCGTTTTATTGGCTCTGTCGGTCAAATTGCTGTCCGCCAGATAGATAAACGGGTATGGCGTGCCTTCCGGCGGTAGAAACGTGTCATACACAATGCCTGGATACTGCTTTTTCAGTTCCAGAAGCAATGCACTGAATAATTCCTGCTGTGGATCCATCGCGTCACCTCGCTAATTTATTTAAATCTTTTATGAATTCCTGTTTCTGCTTATCATAAGCTGGCTTAAGGTATGGCTGCGCATCCATGTAGCGTGTTCCATGCTCGACATACGTTGCGTATTCTGCTGTAGGCTCCACTTCAGCTGTAAGACCGCCATCCCGGATTTCAAGAACGATGCTTCGTTTCAATGTTCCTCCTACGTATCCCGGTATTCCGGTACTTTGTGGAGTTCCCACCGGAGCCTTTCTTTGCGCCGCTTCCTGCAAAGCCGCACCATTTGCTTTCACTACTCTCTTTACATCACTCATCTGCACATTTTTCTTCAGCTTCACCTGCAACTTTTCCATTCCTTCCAGCTTGATTTTCGGCATCAGACCACCTCCGACAAAATAAAAGTTTGCTTTACGCGCAGTTTCCGCGCGTAGTCCACTTTGTAAGTTGTTTTCCCGATCCGGATTCTGTCAAACGGCTTCGGATAATGATTCTGGAGCTGTACCGTCACGCAGCCCTGACGGATTCCTCCGTATATAATCTGCATAATTTCTGCCCTCGTATCCATCACAGAAGCCATTTTCCGCACCTCTGTGATCTGATCAGCAGCATAGTCCCCGGTCGTTGGATCATATTCACCCGGAACCACACGCTGGAAGAAGATTGGCGTATCGTATCTCACAAAAACTTCACCTTTCCCTTCCTTGCCTCCCGCTGGCTGTCCAGATAAGACTGAATATCATCCATGTACCCGGCAAAATCATTTTCAGACCAGGAAAGGCTCTCGCCCTCAACACTGTGAGAGGAGAGCCCTTCTGATCCGATTCGGTTGAATCGAATGACTGAAACATCCAATATGATGTATTCCATTTCTTCCGGCGGCTCCAGACCGCCAAGAAGAAATTTCAACCGCTGTTTCGTGGCATTCAGAATCAGCTGTAGCTGCTGTTCTGTCTTTTTATCTGTGTCTTCCAGTCCAAGAAGCAGTTTCAGATCTTCGAGCATCGACTGCCTCCTACTTCTCTGGTTCTTTTACCAGTTCGATCACCGGGGTTCCACGCAGGTTTTTATCCGAAGCAAGCTCTTCCAGACGCTCTTTCGATACCTTGATTCCCTCGCGTGGGAAAACATCACCCTCTCGGTACTCATGGTCATCGTCATGAAGATCCGTAAAGTATTCAATCACCCTGTACATAGGTTCCTCCTTCTCAGCTCTTCACAGCTACTGTTACATCGCCGGAGCGAACTGCTTTATAATTCTGATCGCACTCAACCAGTGTAATATGGTGTCCTGTTATAGTCTCGATCTCGGACTCACCGTCCCATTTCGTCCAGTTCTTCACATCATCACCGTACTTCACGGTAGTTGCAGATGCTGCGTCCTTGTACTTCCAGTTATCTTTCATGGAAAGCAGCTGCTCTTTCACGGAAAGTTTTGTTTTTCCGGTTTCAGAACCTTCTGCGGATGTCAGGGTCAGTTTTCCCAGTGTCTGGGTATCAGCTCCGCCAACAGAGATATAGGCGATCGCATCCAGGTACTCGCAGAAGATCCGCAGTCCCATGATTGCAAACAGATCCGACATTGCACGCTCATAAGAGCCCTGAGAGTGGAAACCGATGAAATTTGTGGTTGGATCTGTGGTATAAACCAGGCCTGATTTTGCAAATTCAGAATCACCCGGGTCAACATAATATCCGATGATATTGTTGAGCGGAGTGGCGATGACTACGTTTTCCGGAATTTCAGAACTGATAAAAGCAACCTCCGCTCCAAGGAAATTTTTCATGTATTCAAAGCCGAATGCCGTCTGCAGCGTGATGTTCGCAGCGCCAACATATTTGTATACATCCAGTGTGTTCACCCAGAGGGCTGTTCCGGTTGCACTTCTCCGCATCTTTTTAAATTTGTCCTTTACTTTACCGATTGCCATCGCAACCGCCATCTGCCAGGTGCTTTCGTGTCCGGTCAGGGATCCGGCTTTCAGCTGAGCATAGAACTTATCCATGACCACGTTCTGCAGATCCGTTTTAAATTCTTCATCTGTGGACTGTACAGCGGCATCATAGCCCTTTTCTGCGATCGCTTCCAGGGATACACCTTTTCTGTACTTTTCGATCCGAATGGTATCAAACGGTGTCTCCACTACCTCATAACGGGAATACGGGATTTCCTCACCCTCGCCTACATCGCCGGACTGAAGGGTTCCTGTTACTTTCTTTGTTTTTAATACCGAATTGTTTTCTTTTCGGATCATCCGGGCAATACCAAGAATGTCCAGAAGTGCCTGAATATTCTTTCCAAAGCTCGTTACGAAGTCAATCTCACGGGCTTTTACCTGGATCTGCGCCTGCCCTGTCATGTTCTCCGGTGCTGCAAATACCTGCAGCCCTAATTTTCCAATTTTGTGCATATGTTTTCCTCCTACTGAAATAATGCAATGTTTTCAGCGATCAGCTTCTGTCTTTCCAGCGGATTGCTGACCGCCATGATCTGTTCTTTCGTCATGGATTTCCCGCCGGAACCGCTTTTCGGTGAATTTCCTTTCAGAGCTTCTTTCACTGCTGCCTGGACAGCTGCTTTGTACAGCTTGGAAAAAGATTCCACTGCTGTCTTGGTATCCTCTGCATTGTCCGATACCAGATGCCCCAAAAGTTCATCAGGAATGTTGATCTCTTCGTCTGCCAACATCTTTCTGGCTGTCTTTGCCATTTCCGTAACAGCATTCTGTCGCTTCAGATCTGCCAGCTCTTTTTCCAGCTGTCTCGTTTTGTATTCGGCTTTCTCTTCCTTGGTCATCTTGGCCAGTTTTTCCGCTTCCGAAAGTTTGTCGTCCGTCAGTGCCTTCCACTTTTCCTGTGCTCTGGTCACTGCTGCATTTACTGCTTTCTGGATTCTGCGGTCATACTCTGCCTGGTTGTCTCCCTCTTTCAGGAAATCGTCAAAAGATAATTCGTTGCCGTTATCTCCAGCCCCTGCTCCAGCTCCGTCCTCGTTTCCGTCCCCGGCCCCGCTGCCGTCTCCTTCGCCTTCTGCAAATAACTGCAGGTTCATCATCGGGATTCTCCAACGATAATGGTTGTTTTTGTACTTCATTATTTTTTTGTCCTTTCTGCCCCGTCCCGTTCTATAATAGCCCCGTGCCGTTGCTCCGGAATCATAGTTTAACGACATTTCGGTCACATCAGTTACATGATCCGGACATGTTCCGGAAATTCATCGACCATCAGACAGATGCCGACAAAAAAGGAATCCACCAGAGTTCTTGCTCTCTCTGATAGATTCCCATACTGTATATCAACCCAGCCGGGCGATACTTCGTATTCTATTTCATCCCTTGTCAGATCCTCGACCGAGCGGATCAGTGTCCGCACAAGGCTGGAAACGCCCGCGCAGACAATATCCTGCCCATGTGGTGCGTACATTGCATGACCGGACACAGTCAATCGGTCTTTTCTTACCGTTACATCAATCAACAGTCATCACATCCTTTCATTCCGGCTGTTCCCTGCCGGTTGGAGATGTATGGATCACCGCTTTTCTACTCTGCTGTGTAATCTTCAATGACCGGAATACCGTACTCAATAGCACATGTATTTTCGATCTTGCACCCTCTGGCATCCTGCCAGCCTTTCGCAAAGTAGGCAATGTCAGCACCAGCCAGAAGTTCCAGGGATTTTCCAAGGAACCAGAGTGGCTTTGCATCCACCGGAGCTTCCTGGAAGAAAGAATCAATAACCTCTACTGGCTCTCCGATCTTCTCTTCTGCACTCTTGATTGCTTTCTTACGTTCTGCAAGGATGTCTGCATCAGACTTTCCTTTCATTGGCTGAGAAATAAAAAGTTTCTTCATGGTCTTGTACCTCCTATTCTTCTGTATGGCATGTATTAGTTATTTTACCGTATACATCTTCGTAGAGTTCCTGCTTGTCCCCGTTATAGGTGTACTCAGCATAGATGCCATCTCCGCTGATAGTCGTAGATGCAAGGCACTTGTAATTCTGGAGTGTTTTGCATGACCATACCACGAATACATTTCCAAGGTCGATCTGAACCTCCGGTCTGTTCTTGTGGTACCATTCAACGAGTTTCTTCTGTGCTACACTCTCGAAATGTGCCATTCCTGTGATAATCATATTTCACCTTGTCCTTTCTTAAAAATGTGTATAAAAATACCACCGGCCTCTCGACTGGTGGTTAATTATACAAATGGAACCATTTCTTTTACGTCTTTCAATGTCCTTTTTGCCTTTTCGATCAATGAATTCTCAAACAGATATGAAATACCTTTGGGCGTGATAATAGCATCCGGCAGATCGCCTAAAAGAACGCCATCTTTCGTATGATTAACAGCAATGCCTTTTACATATTCTTCTGTAATCAGGCTTAAAATGATATATTGCCAATAATTCTCAGGAATATTATAAGCTGATGCTGTAAGGTAACACGCTTCTGGTTTTTCACCCTTTTTCAAGCATTCATACAGATATTTCAGTACCTGGTATACAATCACGAAATAATCATTCTGAGCCATTTGTCCTGTCTCCTTATCATCAGTTGATAATTAACTGATTCTTGCAAGAATCACAGTAAAAAGTATTGGTTTTTTCACGGTCGCCAACAGGGATCATGATTCCTGTTTTACATTTTTTGCACAAAACTTTTTCGCCTTTCCTCAAGAGCTTTACTCTCTCATGAGGCGGAATATTCAGAGTATTCGTCATAAACAATCACTCCCATTTCAGATTCGGATATTTATCATTTATATGATTAATTATATCCTGGAGCACTTTCTCTGTCAATTCAATGTTTTGATGCCTGTACTCGTTCACATAGCATTGCAGTTCTTGACTTTTGGTATTTGGCTTGTTGATTTTGGCATGCGTGGCCTCGTGAATCACCGTAATAGCCGTTTCACGAACCGTTTTGGTATTATCAGCATAAATGTTGATTTCTCCATCTTCGAAAAGTCCGTCCAGTCCTTCATCAACATCAACTCCGTACCATACCTTTATTTGAATATCATTTTCCTGAAGATATTCCAACATTTCCGTTCCGATGCTGGACTTTCTCATTTCTTTCATGATATTTCGAGGTTTGATAACGTCTCGCCCCTTTGATCTGCCATCCAATGTTTGGAATATTCCTTCGTTGTCTTTATATCTTGCCTTTCTGTTTTTCGATGCTTCCCATTCTTCTGTGGTACCACCCTGCTCCAGAAAGTCCAACCATTTCTCATATTCTGCACTGTCTTCATAGGCTGCCGTGGAGCAGTGACACCGCGGATGCATCGGCGGCGCGTTCGTCCCCGGCATCATGTCCTGAACTTTGAAATGCCTGCCATCCAACGCCTGGCACCGTTCGCAGACATCTGCATTCCCGCAGGCAACGTATGTATACTCCTCGAATCCGTTTCGAAGGTAGGACTGTTTCTGCGCTTCTGTCTGGACTCTGGCAAGCTCCGTGACCATGAGCCGCTCTGCATCCTCCCTGCTTGCGCCGAAGCGTTTCTGCAGGTGCACCGCAAGCTCCCGCGGGTTCTTGCCCTGGATTAGCCCTGTTTTCAGCAGCTTGTCCAGCTCTGCTTTCAGCATATCCTGATACATCCAGATTCGATCGGAATAAGTGGCGTTATGGAATGACGCATCGACAATTGCCCGCGCCATTTTCCCATTTTCCTGCACGGAATTGCCAAGAATACCCGCCTGTCTGCGAAACTCTTCTATTGTCTGCTGTGTCAGCGTCCGATCGAAATATTTCTGCAGTTCATCGAATCCGGATACCATTTCCAGCCCAATATTGGCTTTCAGCAGTTCCAGACGGTTGATCTTCATGGTTGCATTGTACAGCCGCATCTCTTCATTCGCCTGGTCGGAAAAATCTTTTTCTTTGACGTATTTCGCCGCTTTCCTGCCATACTCTTCGATATCGAGCTTGGAAACCCTTCTCTTTGCTTCTGCCAGCGAAATCTTCTCAGCATTGGCGTATTTTGCGTAAAATCCATCGATTTCCTTCTGAATCTGATCCGCCATATACGCATAGGTCTTCCGGATCTCTTCTGCATAGGTCTGCTCAGACATCTTATTCTTCTTGGCATGTTCCGTCTCACGTTTCTGCCAGTATTCCTTACTCGTCATCCTGTCCACCGCCGCCAAACATCTGCTTCATCACTGGATCCGCTCTCACCTTGTTCTGATCGGTATCAATTTTCTTGATTTCATCCTGTACATTGTCCACAATAGACAGCACCCCGAGCTGTGTTTCCTGGCTGACCACACCTTCCAGATTCTTCGCGATCTCTGCCTCTTCCTGCAGGTTTGCCGGGAAATTTGGTGTAAAATGTGGATGGATCTTCACCCAGTCATCTTTTTTCATTCCTGAGACCGGATTTGAAAAAATCAGACGATACCTCCGGTTCATACCGCTGGTAAATTTCCGCTCTTTCGTTTTTTCCAAGTTACTCATTGCCTGCAGCTTATATTTCATGGCGATGCCGGAACTGGTGCCAAAATTCTCATCCGAGATATTGGCCACCATGCTGATATGGAAAATGAGCTTTTCCAGACGATCGATCAGATGCTCCTGCGTGGTATCACCATCCGGTTTCTGAAGAAATTCGACAATCAACCGTTCGGTGTCCCCGTCGAAATTAATGATTCTGTCATCCCGGATATGCGCCACATCGTCTTCTTCCAGCTTGGAACCAAGAACCTTGAGATAGGCATCCGCGAAATAGTCAACATCATTGGCTTTCTCGCTGATCGCCTTGTTGTATGCATTAATCATCGTAAGGACCGGCTCGAAGATTCCCATACGCTCCTTGTTTTCTACGTACTCCGATGCCGGAACGCCGTCGAAGCCGTGTATCTTCTCGTCTGCATCCCAGAGCAATTTTCCTTTGATTGTAAACCAGCGGACCTTCGTCTCGTCCGATACGCTTCCATGAAGGATCTGATTCGAATCGTAATACAGCCGCACGAAATATCGTTCCCTTTCCAGCACGGAATCATCGTAGATCATGAATGCATCCAGCGGGCTCAGGTATGTAATACCGATATTCCCATTCTCATCCACATAATACATTTCATAACCCTTGCCAAAGATACTGCAGATTTTGGACAGTTCAGCATTGTTATCGTCCTGATCGTTGTACTGATCCAGGAACTCAACATATTTCTCAACCGCTTCGTTTCCACCATCAACCAGTAGCTTAATTGGATGCCCGATGAAGAAACCATTCATCGTATCCACGATATATTTTGCAAAATTGACCATGATTCGGTTGTCCGGCTTCCACTTGGGCTTTAACGGCTCATGCAGGATCGGGTAATCCGTCTCGTAGGCCTCCTGCAGCCTGCTGTATCTAAATGCGCACTCTCCGGAATGCCGCATGATAAATTCGTTCAATTTGGCATCTGTCAGCGTCTCTTCCGACGGCAGCCTATACAAATTCGTTTGCACTTCTATATCCCTCCTTTCACCTTTCTGTTCAGCCGTGGTTTCGCCTTGCGTTCTTCCTCAATGGAGTACCGAAGCATCGCCATGGCATCATCAAAAAATGGAACTGGCTCTTCGAGATAAGTGTTGGTACGCTCATCCTTCTTCCACTTCCATTGCTGAATTTCTTTTATTGTATTGACGCAGGACGGGTAAATATGGATTCTGTGCTGTTTCAGGTAATCTATCTGGGCATGCACGCTGTTCGGCTCCTTCTGCACGCCTTTTGCGCGGTATCCCGCCTTCTGCCACATCTTGATACGGTCCGGCTCCGCAGAATCGCACCACATGCGCAGGCGCTTGTTGAACTGCCCCTCCGCCAGCCGGATGATCTCGTCCGTGTCCATCTCATACACGTACAGTTCCCGGCATAGATACAACTCACCATCCTTAAAGCCAACCTCACCGATGCAATTGGCGTGATTGAATCCGAAATCCTGTGCATTGACCATGTAATCGAATCGTTCCGGTGAACAGTCAAATTCTTCGACAACATAGTTTTTGAGGATCAGTCCGGCGACCTCGCCCCATTCCCCCAGGCCATATACCCGATACCCCTCTGGATCCACTTCCTTACGCCGCATCATACGTCTTCGGTAGGCATCATCGATAAAGCGGTTCTGCTCGTAGGTTGACTGATGTGTCAGAACATCCGGATCTGACCGGTCAAAGAACACACGCTTAATCCAGTGATACGCCGATACCGGGTTGAACGTCATCCGTATCTGATAGAACTGTCCATCCGGCAGTTCACCACGGAGACGGTCATCAATGATCTCGAAGTCCGCCTGCGTAATTTCCGTGGCTTCTTCAATCCACACATCGGTCAACTTTCCACGCTTGAAAGTAATGGATTTCAGCTTTTCACGCTGTTTCTCATCATTGACTCCACGGAAAATGATCTGATTCCGGTTGATCTTACACTCCATAATCATGTTGGAACTGTTGATGTGCCAATATCTCTTATACTGCTCCCCAAACATACGAAAAATAGCACCCTGCAATTCTGCAAAAGTGCTATCCCTGTTTGTCACGTCCGCCTTTCGAACGCATAGAAGATTTCTTCCCGGATCCTGCATCAGCCGCAGGATATAATTCTGCGCCGTATCAACACTCTTTCCTGATCCAGCAGAGCCTTTCATAACGATATATCTTTTCCGGGAACGGTCAACTTCTTTGAAGCCCGGATTCATCTGGACGTTTATATTCATCCGGAATCGTCCTCCCCGTAGTCAATCGTGATGTTGAGATCCATATCGGTTGCCACATCAACTTTCTCTGTATACAGTCCGTATCGCTTGCCGAGAAGCTCCGCAGCCTTTAAGCGCTCTTTCTCAGACGGTGCCTTTTCGATGGTTCGTGCCTCGGAGCAGCCGTCGCCGGTTCCTTCAACTACAATTTCTGTGGAACTGCTTTTTCCGCGAAGCACGGAAGTCAGATACTCTATTACTTCCTGGGCGTCCGCCGTCTTCTCGTTGTGGATCTCTTCCATCCGATCAGCTATATATTTTTTAACGTTAACATTAGTTAACAATCTGCTTGCCGCCGCTTTAGCTACTTCATCACTTTTCACGCCTTTATACACTGCTTTATATGCCCGAGTGGCGTTCAAATCACTCAAATATTCATCGCAAAACTTTTTCTGTTTTTCCGTCACTCAAGCTCACCTCATTTCTGCACGCAAAAATTCCCCGCATCTCTGCGAGGAATCCTTGTATAAGAGTAACAAATCGGAGAATCTCCATCCACTGGAGAGTTGGAACGGCAGGATTCGAACCTGCGCCTCGTGCCGGCGTCTCTGCGCTCTCCTTGAGCTACGTTCCAATAGGCGCAGGGTGTGCACGCCCAGCACCGTACATCATTTGGCTCTGCCAAGGTTGATGCCGACCTTATTCAGTGGCCAGGTTGTGATGCCTGGTCACTGATCAAAATACATTCACAAGGAGGTAAAGAAAAGATGAAACCCTTCCTGCCGTTCTTCCATGATACACTATAACATTTTGAATCGTAACATATGTAACAAACGTAACAAAGTTTACTCTTTCTCGAAAAATCTTTGAAATTCCATTTTCACACTGCCCTCCGTAGCTTTCCGCCCCAGTTTACTTGCCACCTGGCTCCAGCTCATCTCCTCGAAGACTCTGTACTTGATGATCCGCTGCATCCTCTGTGGAATGTGGTTCATCCACTGCTCCACTTCCGTTTTCAGTTGCTGGGCGTTCTCCCGGCGTTCTTCCAGGATCTTTTCCTCGTGTCGCAGTCTACTATCCTCCTCATAAGTGAACGCTGTTCCCGCGATCTTGAAGTGCTGCGGGTTGTACGGAAAATCCGGATTGCTCCCGGACACGTTTGTCTGCACGATTGTCTGCCTTTTCTTTTTCAGCCGTCTAATGTCCTTTTCCGTCTCTTTGATCAGCTCGCACGCGTCTATGTACTGCTCCAGAACCTTTTTCTCCATTGGAATCACCTCCCCATGTATGTTCTCTTCCGGTTGTTCTGTCTCTCATTCTGATCTCAACCAACTCCAAATGCGACACGTTCAAAACCTCCCGTACAGCCTTGACCACACTCCAGATCTGTCTCGGCAGGCGGGCGGCGTTTCGAATTGCCCTGTCCGCTGTCGGATCACGATAGCCTTCACTGTTCATATTCAATCCTCCTATTTTACGCAAATCTCAACTGCTCCTGGCTGTCATCAATGTTAAGGTTGGGCACCCGCACTCCTACTTTTAGATACGGGCAGTTTGCTTCTACCAGCTTTTGCGCCATGATCGGCACCACGCTGTTCCCAATCCGCGCCACCTGCTTTGACTTTGGATACGGTTTCCAGTTGTAATCTTTATCTATGATGTAGTCTTTTGGAAATCCTTGCGCCAATTTTAACTCCTCTGGCTGCAGCATTCTCAGATAGATGTCCAGCAGCACATATTCGCTTCCAAGAATCGTAATTAACGCAAACCTGTCTTTCGTTACTATCGTGTGTAATGGTTCACTTGTTGTCTGCCCTGTACCACAACCATAATATTCCATAATGAATTGTGATACCCACGTAGCTTTCTGAGCTATTTCCGGCTTAATTCCAGCTTCTTTCAGTTCTTCCCATTTCACTGCAAGAACCGAAACTTGTCCAAAATGTCCAGGACTTGTTGTAATCGTGTGCATTGGCTCACTCATCGGCTGTCCAACCCCCGATTTATAGAACTTTTCAAGAAACATAGCTACCAAACCGTAACGATTGCTCGTGTCGATCGTTTGCAGCGGATCTGCAATGTTCTGACCTCTTACCTCGTTCTTTGCAGTTTCCGAATGATACTGAATAATATATGGTATTACCATTCCAAAGCCATGCTTTCCTGTAATTGTTGGTATCGGTTCGTGAATATCCTGTCCACGGAAGTTATCGCCGCCATGATTCACTTGCACTATAAATGGCTCTGGGTTATTAAAAACAAATTTTTCTAATCCTCTTGCCGTGCGTTTCATCGTATTTTGTGCAAGCGGTTTTGCCCGTCCAAAAATTGACTGTCCCAAGTCGCTGAAATTCAAGACTGATGCCACCGATACCCACCTTTGCTTTCCGTTTGTTCCATCCTTACTGTGTGTAGGTTCCGGCCACTGAATCTCTTTCCCATCCCGTCGGAACACCGCATACCATCGTTTTCTTGTGGTCGGTGCTCCATAATCTGCAGCTACCAACTCCCGGCAGTCAAATCTGTATCCAAGGCTTTTCATAGACCGAATGAATTTCTTGTAATCTTCGCCCCTTTTCTCTGGGATCGGATATCCCTTTTCATCCAGCGGCCCCCACTGCTGTATTTCTTCCACATTTTCCATCAGAATCACATCCGGCAGAATCTCCTTCGCATGCTTGTACACTGCCCACGGAAGAATCCGCAGACCGCGCTCCCGTGGTTTACCGCCCTTTGCTTTGCTATGGCTTGTGCAGTCAGGACTAGCCCACATCAACGCCACATGCTGATCCTTGACATATTTCCGCAGGTTGACCTTGAAAATATCCTCGGTCAGATGCAGCGTGGTCGGGTGATTGGTTTTATGCATCAATATGGCGTCCGGGTCGTGGTTTATCGCAATATCTACCGGCCGCCCCAGTGCCATCTCGATGCCGACGGAGGCACCGCCCCCGCCAGCAAAGCAATCTATAATCAACTCTTTCATTTCAGAAAATCCTCCAAACTCATCTGCACCGCCGGAATGTCCTCCCACTCCACGCCGATATAGTCCAGCACCCTTCCCCAGCCATATTTTTCGCCAGTGTTTGGATCTGTGCAGCAGCGATACATCCAGAATTCCCATTCTTTCGGGTTGCGCTCCCGGAGCTTGTCAAACCGGTGCGGCCGCTGCTCCAGATGAATTCCAAAACCGCACATGCTACAGCCGGTTCTCTGTGCTCCTGTTGTGTATAATTCTCCATTCTGCCGCTTCGCTATCGTTCCATAGATTTCCGGCACAATGGATTCCAGCGGAACATATTCTTTCGGACTTCCGTCCTTATTCCGGCCGTATGGCTGCGCATGATACAGCTTCTCGAACAGCGCCAGATGCTCATGGTACCAGCGGTTCATATCCAGAGCCAATTGCAGAATATCCTGCCGCATGAAGATCGCAAAGGGAGCAGATCTTATCACCGTCTTACCGTAATAATTGCAGCCATGATCGATCAACGCCTCTTCACGCTGTCCCCCTTCGCTTGCCATGATTCCAAGGTAAGGACTGCTGTTATGGTTCTTCGCCCAGTCGTCGCAAGGTTTCTCTTTTAGCCAGTAACAACATTCATTCGAAATTTTAATGTCCGGCTCAGGCTTGCCATAGTTGACACCCTCGTTCTCGTTTTCATAACCGCCGAACAGTCGTAACCATTTCTGCGGCAACTGCATGCGGCTGTTCTTGGCATAATGCCCCTGTGCACCGCATTCGCCGGTGATAATCGCATGCCGCACCGTTTTATTGTTCTCTGTCGGGTTCTGTAGCGTATTGATCCGCCCGGCGATCTTCTTGCTAATAACCGGAAATCCAATCTCATTCAAAATCGTAACCTTGCTCTTATACGATTTCACAACTTCAAGCCCCAATGCTCTATGTACCTTTTGGATGCTCTGATCTTCAATACCAGATACCGTAATTCCTGTAACGTGGATGCCGATACTGTGCAGCCAGATAAACAGCGTGATGCTGTCCAATCCACCAACGCTCACATGGCAGTTTTTATTCTCGTATTCCATTTCCGTCCAGAACTCCCACGCTCTTCTGGCCTGACGACGAAGTTTCACTTCATACGGCAGATTCTGCTTCGCCGTAAAAATCGCTCTCTGTATCTTCTTCTGTTTTTTCCACTCTTCTGTGCTTAATTCTCCCATTATTTCAAGAAGCCCGGTATACCCTTGCCCCGGCCGGAGGCTGGCTCCTTTCTGCATTTGTTATTTTTTATGTTTCTGGTTCCACTCGTTCAGATATTCCATCTGTTCCTCGTCCTCCCGCGGATCCTTCGGCCGCTCTGGCCGGTTCAGCAGCAACGCCGCCGCACCAACGACTACTCCACAGAACACGATAATTCCAATCACTGCCATTTCTCACCCTCCTGCACTCTGGTTTTCAAGTAACATCTGCTCAAGCGATCCCATATCATATTGCCGCTGGTGGAAATTATTGAACTTATTTCCTGTGATCGGCTTCGCACTTTCCGCCTGACGTGGTTTGTTATCATAGTTTCCATCGATTACCTTCGCAAAATTGGCATCTTTCATCAGCCAATCAAAGTTTGCTGACCAGTTCCGGTTATTGGCACCCTTTAAGAAAGCGGATCCCTCTGCCTTTTCAAACATCTTTCGAAAATCTTCTAGGCTGTAAACTTTCAATCTGGCTCTGATTGCCTTCTTCCTGGCTTCGGATAATGTTTTTACAGATGGATAAGAAACGCAGATGGACCGGTAAAGGTCCACAACCTGCTCGCAGGTTGCTTTCTCTTTACTCTCTTTATTCTTATCTTTATCTTCTTCTTTATCTTTCTCTTTATCTAGGCTGTTAACGTTGGATTCATGTAAATATTTATGTAAATGTTTACGTGAATCTTCACATGAACTTTCCTCTGTATTTTCTTCCTGCTCAACAGTCAGCAGAAGCTTCTGTTTTCTGCGGTAGTCCCGCTGGTATTCTCTCTGGTACTTCTTCCGGGCCTCCAGCTGCTCCAGGTTCTGATGCTTTCCCCAGTTCGGGATGGTAATCACACCGTCCAGAATCTCAATCATGCCAAACTGCTCGAAGGTCTTAAGTGCCAGTTGTACCGTAGATTCCTTCCGCCGGAAGATGGTTGCCAGCATTTTGTCCGTGTAGGCGATTTTATCACTCAGCAGGAACACACCGCTGTTATTCATCTTCCCGGCAAGGCACAGGAGCTTAAACCAGATCACAATAATCGAGTCCGCCTCCGGCAGGCTCTCAATCAACAGAATCTTCTCATCGTCGAAGATATCTGTCGTGATCTTAATCCATTTGATATCCGCCATGTTACTCTCCTCCCTAAATCTCCCTGATTCGTATTCCATACACGGAAAGCATCAGCTTCCGTTTGATGATATAATCTTTCGTCCGGAATCCCTTGGTGTCTTCTACGATCGTAAGGGTATCCCCGTCCGGCAGAATCGTCTTGTATACAAAATCCGCTATGTAGGCACATTCCCGCTCAACGCATCTTCCGCGCCCTTTCTTGGTTGTGCTTTCCGGATGCTCGTACTGTGCCGGAATCAGCACATATTTGACCTGCCGCCGGATATCCTTTATTTCTCCTACTTTTTCGAGGAGCAGAAGCTCCTGGTACCGCGCCGCCTCCCGCTTCGAGTCGAACACGATGCCATTCACTTCCGCTTTTCGGCTGCCGTATTTATTTCCGGCATATCTTTTCCACGCCATTTCGCACCTTCTCTCTAGTTGAATGGAAGTTCTTCGTCGATGCCATCCGGGAGGCTCATAAAGCCATCCGGGTCTGCCGCCTGCGGTGCTGTTCCGCCGTTTCCAGAACTTGCGCCCTTGCTCTCTGCAAATTCCTGATCTTCTACAACTACGTCTGTCGTATAGATTTTCTGGCCATCCTTATTGGTATAGCTGCCGGTCTGGATCCGGCCGGTGATGATAATCTTCGTGCCGCGATGCAGGTAATACTCCGCAAACTGCGCCGCCTTACCGAACGCAACGCATGGAATAAAATCCGCGGTCTGGTCACCTTCTCTCTTAAATCTCCGATCCACCGCCAGACGGTACCGTGCAACGGCGGTCTGATTCTCGTTCTGGCTGTATCTTACTTCCGGATCCGCGCACAGCCGGCCCATTAAAATCACTTTATTCATCCTCTGCCCTTTCTATCTGCCCAGCACAGCCATTTTCTGGCCGCGCGGGTAATCTTAATTAAAAATGTCATCTTATAGTGTTTAAAACGCCTCTTACATGCCCGGCACTGCACCCGGATAATCGGTGATATCCATCTGTCCCGGAAGATTTTCTTCCTGTGGTGGTACATTCTGTGTAGCCCGGCGGTTCGGCGTCTTCTGCAGGCGGCGCATCGCTTTGTTATACTGCTCCACGGTCAGATCACTGATTTTTCCGACCTTGAATGTATTGTTGATCTGCACCTCCTGCACGCCGGTTCTTGCCAACTCTCCTTGCAGTCTCCGCAGCATCTCACCGTTGATTCTGCTGGTTCGCATATCAGCCGCTGGTGTATTCTCTGTCTGCTGGGTCTGCGGCGGGTTTCCGGCTGTCTGCAGACCATTTACCGTCTCCACATCCGGATCTGCCATATCAGACGTTGGGATGCAGAATACCTGGAAGCACGCATATTTGTATGCAATCGCCATGGCCTTGTTGGTAGCCTTGTCCCCTGTATCCAATGCTTCTCCCACGAGTGTAGACTCAATGGAAGATCCGTCCTCTGCATAGAACGTAAACTTGATTGTGCAGGTAACATGATGCATCAGCGTTCCTTTTGCCGTCTGCAGTTTCTCTACCTCCCGTTCCAGAATATCCGGCACGATGACCACCTTATTTTTCGCCAGCGCCGGATGCAGAGCATTATACACATCATCGATGCTGCGGAACTTAAATCCCTGCTGTTTATTCATCTTATCTTTTCCAACCGCGCCAACATCCGCAATCACACCGGCAATCGAGCGATAGATCATCGGATATTCCTTTTGCTCTGTTTCTGCCATTATGCCTGTCTCCTTTCGAAATAGATGCCGAGGCTGTTCAATGCCATTTCCACCTGCTCCAGTTCATCCGGTGTAGCAATGATCTTATACCACATCGTAACTGTCTGCGGCTGTGGGAACGGAAGATCATCGCCGTCCTCTGCATCATCGAGGGAAAACGGTACTTCCGGCTCTGGTGTTTCCATTGCCGCAGCTTTCAACGCTTCTTCCGCCTTTTTCCGTTCTTCCTCTCTGGCCTTGGCGATTTCTTCGAGTTTCCGGCGCTCTTCCTCACGCGCTCTCTCGATCTCAGCCTGTCGGCGCTGCTCCTCTTCCTGCTGAATGCGGATGCGTTCCGTCTCCAATGCCCGCTTTTTGTTGTCCTCGTATGTATTAATCCGGGTAAGGGCGGCACCAAGATCACGGCTCTTCTGATAGATCTTCAACGCATCGTCCACAACATCTGACTGCGTGTTTCGGATAATGGCAACCTCAGAAGAAACCTTTTCAACCATCGCCAAAAGCTCTTTTTCGATCTGTTTCAGGCTGGTGGTGGCGTTATCCCACTTTTTCACGTAGATCTCTTTGAGCGGCAGGTACTCCGCCCACTCACCGGTGCAATCTGCATACATCGCCTCAACATCTGCATGACGTTTTCGGATGCGCTCTGCTTCCATCTCTTTCAGCTGGCTGTCGATCAGGCAGATCGGCTCGTCGATGATTTCCAGCAGCTCTTTCACCTTCTCCTCGAAGTCATTGTACGGTACCAGGCACTGCGCCTTGACCTCTTTCCGGCGCTTCTCAATCTCGTCTCTGGTCTTTCGGAGAGACGCAAGCTCCGCCTTGGCGACGCTCTTGGACTCCTCCGTGAACACCGCGCCCTGGTACTCCGCCATCTTTGCAGATAACTGTGCTTTCACATCCTCAAAGTTACACCGGATCACCGCCGGTTCCTGACTGATCTTAATCTGCAGTTCCTTCATTCTCTTTCTCCTCCTACTTCTTCCATGGCTCTCCCATGATTCCGAGCAATACGCACAGCGTGTTTACAGCAACATCTCCTTCGCGGATCACCATATCGCGGATGATTTCCACGGTTCGCTGGTCCTTTGCTTTCTCCTCATAGTCATCCAACGGCACCAGAATCTTATCTTCATTCACCTTTCTTTTCTCCTTCTTTTTTGTTTTCTTCTACCCGCTGCAATCCCAAGATTGCCGCGATTGTATCAGCGTCTGGAATGTTTTCAGCTTCCATGTAACGGCGTACCGCTTCGATGTAGCAGGTTGCCGCATCTGCCGCGCTTTTCTCTGTGCTTACGTCAATACCAGCATATTCATACTTTTTCATTCTTCTGTCTCCTTGCCTTTGTTAAAGTAATTCCATACGGTCCCCGCACTGCATCCTATTTCGTCCGCAATCTTTTCATAGGACCATCCGGCGTTTCGAAGTGCCGTCATCTTTCCAGTGTCCAGTTTCCTCTTACGGCCCTGTCCTGCAGGGCTCTTCGGGGGGGCGTTGGTTTTGCCTCTGCTTTTGGCTCCGGCTCTTTCTTCGGCCGCTCTTCTGCCTTGACCTGCGTCTGCATTACCGCAAACACTGCACCACCCTCTGCGGCCGCCCGCACATCCTGCATGGTCATACTGCTGATGGCAACCGGATGCATGACGTAGATATCATCATGCATTCCGTGCATCGTCAGATCCACTGCCTCCGTATATTCAACAATCTGCATCATTCTCACCCTTCTTTCAACGATCCTGAGCGGATCCACGCCGCAAACACCTCGTCCCGGCGCTCTTCTTCCCACTCTTCCTGCTCCTCGCGGCACGCTTCGACATAATCGCCGATTTTCTTTGCCGCGAGCGCAACAAGGAACATTCCAGCTCCCAGGGCGGCGCGGCCCCACAGATCCGAATCCACGCCGCCGATGTAAATCCATGTACCAACCGCGCCGATTACCAGTGCTGTTTTATCTGATGCTTTCATTTCTGCGTCCTTTCATACCCGATCGACTCCACCGCGGCTTCCACACGCTGGCGGACAATCTCTTTTGCTTTCTCTTCTCCGAGTTCCTCTGCCGTATACTGCTGTCCTCCGATTGTGATCCGAGTAACAACCATGATTTCTTTCATAATGCACCACCTCTTCCTTATCTCCTTATCGTATGCAACCCGGCTCCGTAATGATTTTCTATTGATTCATAACCATTTTTGAGCTATTATGTAGTTGCAAATTGTTTTTGCAGTACGTCCCATGGGAACTGGTACTTCCTGTGGGACTTTTTTCAAAGACATCATTAACGTGAAAGGATAAACCATACCATGCGCTTTTTAGCATTATTTCTTTTGGTTGTTGCATATAAATTTCTTACAAATTTAATGCATTATTTTAGAATCAAAAAACTACAAACATATTTTTCTGAATTTCTTGAGCATAAATGCGACAATATGAATCTCTATCGTCAAGAAGTACTTTCCTTGTTTGAAAAAGCTCATGTCAAAGATATAAAAATCCCTGTATCCGAGCATATCGGAAATCGAAAAATTGTTTCGGGAAATGTAAGTACCTTCTCTATGTTTCCGAGCACACGAACCGAATTTTCTGTCACTGTATTAAACATGTTCGAAGAGGCAGAAGGCGTGTTCCGAAAAAATATGCTTGATAGTTTTAATCCGTTTTACTGGATTGATTTAATCGTTTTCCTTCCAAAATCATTACTGTCTTATATTGGAATATCCTCTGAAGTTACCGCTTACAAGATATGCAATGTCCTATTTACCTTCATCTGGTGGATACTCGGAATTCTTGTTGTTTATTTCAAACCCCAACTCCAAGATTTCGTTATCAAACTGGTGCGAAATCTTTAAAATGAATTTTGATAATATAACAAGTCCTTTTGCATTCCCGGCCTCTGCTATTTTCGCTTGTGAAGATAGCAGATTTTTTATTGCCTGTTCTCTTATAAATGAACCATAATTCATTTTCAAACAAATTCCTTTCTTTTGTGCTACAGAAGGCACTTCGCATCAACCTCAAGCGCCGCTGCGATGCGGACTAAATCACTTACCTTAATCAGCTTTCGACCATGGATCATATCACTAAGGTTCTGTGCGTTATATCCGGCCTTTTCAGAAACATGTACCTGCTTCAATCCTTTTTCAGCGATGATCCGTGCAATGTTCTCAGCTACCGGACTGTTACACTCCATTATCGTCATCGCTCATCCCTCCTACAAACTTATTCACGAAGTAGATCTGTGCCTTCCCGGTTGCCTTCGGCGTTCTGGTTACGATGTTGCAACCGTTTCCGTCAATGTGCGTGCTCTCTTTGATTTCGAACAGACCCATGTTCATCGACTTCTGCGTTGGCATGTTCCAGTCGGAACCTTTTCTTTTGATCAGGTATCCATGGTTTCGCAGATACTCGAACAATCTTTTCTGCCCGATATCCACGCCGTTCTGGCGCAGGAGCTTTGCGAGATCTCCGATCAGGATGGAACTGGTGCTTGCTTTCACCGCATCCGCGAAGATTTCCTTCGGACGCATGCGCTCGACATCTTCCAGCAGACCGGCGTTGGTTTCTTTCAGCTTCTCGATCTTCTGATCTGCCATTTTCAGGGCGCGGGCGAAGATCTGCTCCGGAGTGTTCCAGGCTTTCTCCAGATCAATGAAATACTGACGGTACTGCTTGCCTTTCTCTGATCGCTGGATCATGCAGATCTGTTTTGCCATATCGATGGAGATTTCATGGTCAATCATATTCTGTCCACCGTGACTCTCGCTTTCCATTTTTGGAAAGCAAGTTTTAAAGTCTATTTTTTCTCTGAATCCATATTCACACATGCGATTAAACCATGTTGTAAAATTGCTTTTGACCTCTAATGCTTCATGTAGATCTCTTGCTGATACGGTCGGCTGTTCTGCCTCGTAGTTAATTTTTAACAACTCGTTCATCTAATTCCTTCTTTCTATCTTTATTTTTGATTTTGTGTTATACTTCTTTCAAAATATTTTGAAAAGGAGAATTGCCATGAATAGTGATGTAACCATTATCCAATCTCGCTTTCACTACACCGAAAAAGCATATGTGCCAAACACTTCGAACATCGTAGTTATCATTGACGAGCTGATCAAATTGATGGAACCGTATTTTCACAAACAAGCCCCTACATTCCGACTTATAAATGATATTCGCTTTGATCACCCAGAAACCGCTTCTACTTACGATAAAATTCATATCTGCTGTATGGACACTTCTTGGTCTCAAATAGCCTATCAATTTTCCCATGAATTCTGTCACCTTTTAATTGGAAATCCAGTTCCACAAAAGATGCGATGGTTTGAAGAAAGCATTTGCGAACTTTCCTCTTTGTTTTTCATGGAACAGCTGGCCATTGTTTGGGCAAAAAGTGGAATCCTCGGTCATCCCGAATACGCGGGATCTTTTATCTCCTACTGCGATAATCGCATGAATTCCGTATCTAACCTTCAAAATCTTTTGGATGTCTCCGATCCATCTTCTAATATTTGGGTTCATGCTGTTTCCGAATGCTATGACAGAAATTTCAATTTGCAAATTGCCAAATTACTTCTACCAATTTTTCGCAAATACCCTGCATTATGGGAAACTGTTCCCCTTTTAAGCAGGTTACCAGAAGATGAAAGCTCACTTACTCGGTATTTAAGTTATTGGAGCATCCTTTCTGGAGAATCATTCCGGCAGCCTTTTGTAGAACTCGCTGAAACTCTTCATTGTTCCATGTAAGACCAATTTACCCACTGATTCTCACGCCATAACCAAAACTCAGCCGCGCCACCGTTGTAATAGATATAAACTTTATATCCTGTTACCTCTGGTGGCTCTGGTTTCCCGCCAAGCAAGATCTCTTCTCTTTTCGCCATGAACTGATGCATAGCAAAAGAAATTGTTTTTTCAAGCTGTGCATAGTCAACGCCCATAGCTCCCGGTGCTCCCTTAGGGCATCCGTAATTCTTGAACGTGTTCATGTAACTCACCTTCTTTCTTTTTTCTGTCATCCTGTTTCTGGCTTACCATGGCTTCTCCCATTCCCAAGAGATAACCCTTGTCAAATTCAGACATTTTAGGAATTGCCGTTGCGATGGTTTCCAGAATCTAAAAATTTGTTTACGAAATAAGTCTGTCCTCTCCCCGTCACTTTGGTCGTGCGGTTGATCCTTACAGATCCGTCCGGGTTGTTGACCGTAGACTCTTTTACCTCAAAAAGCTTCATGTTCATGGCTTTCTGGGTCGGCATGTTCCAATCAGATCCCTTTCTTTTGATCAGATAGCCTTTTTCTCTCATCCAATCAAAGAGACGTTTCTGACCGGTTTCAACGCCGTTCTGTTTTAAGAGCTTCGCCAGGTCACCGATCAGAATCGACGTGTGGCTTGTTTCTACCGCGTTGGCAAAAATCACCTTCGGTTTCATTCGTTCGATTGCCTTGCTCTGCTCCTCAATCGTCTTCTGTGCTTCCAGCACTGCCAGCGCAAGCAGTTCTTTTCCCTGCGGTGCCTGATAGCTACCAGTTTTCCGGATGGCTGGAAGAACCTCGGATGTCACCCAGTGCTTAAACCGCTGGGCGCTTTTTAATCTGCTTCCAAAAACCAACGCATAAAGCCCTGACTCATTAATTACCGTCATTTTTTGCTTTCCACCAAGGGTGTCGATACTTTCTACTCCCTTATCTTCATCGAAAACATGCGTTGAAATTGCATCCCTTGGATTTGTAAATCCTAATGCCGCTGCAACATCTTTTCCAACGAACCACGGATCTCCATTAATAGTTACCGTTCGGACATCGCCGAATTCTTCTGAATTGAAAATTTTTACTTTGTTCATTCTTCCTCCTATTATTTCTCTTGTAATATTTTTGTTACAGTGTTAGAATTAGTCTGTACCCTTATATGGGCAATGAAAGGAGCTGGTTATATTGACCAAACTTTTGACTTTGCCCTGTTCCCTTTATGAGCTATCATAGTCTTTCTCGTATTCGTCAGCTAATGGGCTAATCTTTTATTTGCAGAACTAAGACTGCGTAAGTGACGAAATATTTTATAGAAGCATTTGGCACTACAGATGTGATTGAACATGTATGCAACGGATCGGGGCTTCGGCAACGGTTGGGGGCTTAAGTGAACAGTCTGCAAAATATATAGGGTAAACAAAATTAGGCAAAAACTGATAGAATAGTGCTTCTGTCAGTTTTTTGTTCGCTTATCAGTGTCTTTTTAAGACACTTTTGAATCAAAAAAAATTGCATCCACATCCTGTGCCGTTAAATTATATCTCTCCTTCATCATTCGTATTTCGCCCTGCGTAAACTCTGCACCTCTTGTTTCATTTAGCTTATTTGAAAAAGTAGGCCGCGCAATACCAAGATACTCTGCCAATGTCTGCCCCGTATCATCAAACAGTTTCATTACAGACTCTAATTTTTTCTTATTCATTTTTTCACCTCTTTCTGTTTCTTGAATTGTGTCTTTTTAAGACACTCAAATAATATCATAGCTACAGCTGCCTGTCAATACACTTTTTCGTCTTTTCAAGACACTTTTTAAGATTTTTATTGCATTGTCATTAAAAATGTAGTAAAATTAAGACACTTCAAGGAGGTGCTATATATGTGTACAATGGCAATCAGAATCAAAAAATGTCGTTTGGAAAATAATTTAACGCAGGAAGAACTCGCTGAAAAGTTGGGATTAAAAAAATCCGCTGTTGCAAAATACGAAAATGGGCGTGTTGAAAATATAAAACGTTCCACCATCGAGGAAATGGCTCGCATATTCGATTGTACACCATCTTACTTAATGGGCTGGGATAATATGAACACTACCGTTGCCGCACATAAAGATGGGGATAATTTTACACCAGAAGAATTGCAAAAAATTGAAGAATACAAAAAATTGCTTATTGCAGCACGGCCGAAGGAGTGATTCTTTTGACTTATGAAGAAATGCAAAAATCACATAATGATTTGAATATTGTAGAGCTTGATCTATCAGAGGTGTCTGGACTAAAAGGATTTTATTATGCAGGAAATATAGCTATAGAGAAAAAACTTTCATCTATCGAAAAATCTTGTGTTCTTGCTGAGGAACTTGGTCATCATTATACAAGCTATGGAGATATTATGGATCAGGATATTGTTCAGAACAGAAAACAGGAACTCCGTGCCCGTCTCCGCGGATATGACATGCAGATCGGTCTGATCGGCATCATAGAATGTTATAAACACCACTGCCGTTCACTCTATGAGATGGCTGAATATCTGCAGGTGACAGAAGAATATTTACAGGAAGCTTTGGAATGCTACAGTAGAAAATATGGAGAGAATCTTGTTACAATAGATAACTATGCAATCCGGTTTGTTCCATCTTTACAGGTGATGGAATTCTGGAAATAAAATTTAAAATGGAGCTAAAAATATGGGTAGAAAAATATCTCAAGAAGCTTTACGCAAGCACAAAGAAGAATCTTTAAAAACTCTCGAAACTTATATTGACTCTTTAATTAATGATGAAAATCCCAAAATTCAATCTAAAGCAGATAAATTAAGCTTTTGGCTTGAACATTGGACTACATTTCTTTCATTTGAATCAAAATTTCGCTCAACTTCTCTTCGTAGATACAAACGTGGGGAAATCATAAAAGTTCATCTCGGCTATAATATCGGAAGCGAGGAGGGAGGCTTGCATTACTGTGTCGTTGTTGAAAAAAATAATTCTATTAATTCTCCTGTGATAACTGTAGTCCCGTTGACTTCTGTTAAAACTGCCACTGATGTAGAACATTTAAAACCAGGATGCGTATATCTTGGGAATGAACTTTTTACCAGCTTAAATTCTAAAATTATTACGACTCAAAAACATCTTAGCTCTAATATTGCAAATGCTCAGGAACGTCTTGAGCATCTTAAGCAAATTGCACCATCTGATTATTCTTCTGAAAATTTTTCAGAATTGAATTCTTTGCAAAAAGATCTTGCAAATATGCGCAGGGAAAGTTCTCTTCACTCAAGAATGCAAGCTGAAATCAACAAAATGAAAAAAGGTAGTATTGCTTTGGTTGGGCAAATAACAACCATTAGTAAGATACGAATTTATGATCCTAAAACCAATTATGATATTTTAAGTAATGTTAAATTATCAAATGAGATGCTTGATCGCATTGATAACGAAATCATAAAAAAATTCACAGGTTTAAAAAAAATATAAATTTTTTTGCATATTTTATTGACATTTACATATATTTGGGTATAATGAATAGGAAAACAAAGCCGATATCCGGCAGTATAGAAGACATCGCCCTCAGGCAACTGACGGGCAACTATTCATTAGGAAGACCCTGTAGAAATACAGGGTCTTTTCCGTATTTGATTTTCAAAAAAGAAAAACCGCCTTGGTGTTCACAGCACCAAGACGGCTCAGTAACATTCCGAAGAATGATACCGTTTCTCAACAAAACATATTGTATCATCTTCGGAAACGCCAGACAAGCAGAACGTTTGTTTTGGTGTTTTTCTTATACCCAAAATTAAAGAAGGTGATATTATGTCAGCACTTAAAAATGGTGCTCTCTACATCCGCGTCAGCACCGCGGATCAGACCGAACTCTCTCCGGATGCGCAGCAGCGTCTGCTCCTGGACTACGCGAAGAAGAACGGGATTGTCATCGCAAAAGAGTTCATCTTCGAGGAATCCGTCTCCGGCCGGCATGCGGACCGGCGGCCGAAGTTTCAGGAGATGATCGCCCTTGCGAAGCAGGACTCCCACCCGATCGACGTGATTCTGGTCTGGAAATACAGCCGGTTTGCCCGTAATCAGGAGGAATCCATCGTCTACAAATCACTGCTGAAAAAGAGCAATGTAGATGTGATCAGTATCTCAGAGCCACTGATCGACGGCCCGTTCGGTACGTTGATCGAGCGTATTATCGAATGGATGGACGAATACTACTCGATCCGTCTATCCGGTGAAGTCCTGCGCGGTATGAAGGAAAAAGCCCTGCAGCATGGCTACCAGGCAACGCCATGTCTCGGATATCGGGCCGTGAGCGGCGGCAAACCATTTGTCATCGATGAGACAGAATACCAGATTGTCAAGTACATCATGGATCAGTACGACTTCGAGCATCTTGACCCGACAGCAATTGCCCGCAGATGCAATGACCTTGGATACCGCACCAGACGCGGAAATCTCATGGAGCGCCGCTCGATCGAACGTGTACTGCGTAATCCTTTCTACGCTGGTACCGTGGTCTGGAACGGGATCTCTTTCGACGGCACACACGAGACGCGGCTGGATCCGGCACGCTATCAGGAGCGTATCAAGCGCATGGATGCCCGCAGACGCTCTCCTAAGAGCCGCAACCCATCAACCTGCCGCCACTGGCTCTCCGGTCTCTTAAAGTGCCCAATTTGCGGTGCTACGATGACGGTAACAGCCGGAAACACATCTTGTCCGTACTTTCAATGCTGGAAATACGCAAAAGGTTTCCACAAAGGCTCCAATTCAATCACCGTTGCCAAGGCAGAGCGAACCGTCTACCGCTACTTCGATGATATCCTCGCCGGTGCGGATTTCTCCTTCACTGTCCGCGACCGGAAGCAGGAGCAGGAAGATGATGAAACCATCCAGCGGCTGCAACAGGCCCTGGAGCATCTGGCTGCCCGCGAAGCTCGCGTGAAGATGGCTTATGAAAATGGGATTGATACGCTGGAAGAATACGGTGCCAACAAAAAAAGGCTCGCCGAAGAACGGCAGAGCCTGCAGGAAGAACTGGACCGCGTGCTTACGCCCGCCGCCCCGCCGGAAACAATCTCGAAAGAAGATTTCCGGAAAGAGATAAAAAACATCAATGATATTCTGAAAAATCCAGAGGAACCAGCCGAGAAAAAAGGACTTCTGCTCCGCTCCATCGTGGATCGTATCGTCTATGAAAAAGCTTCTGGGACCATGTATTTCGACTTTTTCGTTTCCTGATTCTTCCTTTAAAAAATCCCGCAAAGCCGCATAAACACTGGATTTTCTGGCTTATCATCTGGTACGGAACTCCGGGCCACCGTACTGACTCATGATAATTTGGGCGATTTTGGGGTTTGGTGTCGTGATGTTTACAGGATACTCGAGGCGTTTTTCATAATTCCACATCCGTCAGCACCCTCCTTTCCGGTTGACTTCCCACGGCCATGGCTGCATAACCCATTCGAAAGAACGGCTCATGCGGTCGTTGGCGGTATCGATCGTGAGCGGGCCGTACTGTTCGGCGTACTGTTTCAGTGCTTCTTTTCGAAGCTCCACTTTTTCCCGGAAAAAGGCAAGTGCATCTTCATCCTCCGGGTGGGTGTCGAGGTAAAGGTTCATTTCAACAACAGCAAAGCTGACCTGATCAATCCAGGCGAGCAGCTTTTCACGGGATGGCATCTGCGGCATCATAGGCACTCTCCTCCTCCCTTTCCACAGAATGGTTTACAGAGTTCCGGGAATAAGGTTCCATTTTTTAATGCTGCGGAAAGATCATAGATCTGTTCAAACCGCTGCATCGGAACGTACGCCATTGCAGGTATCATATGATCTACATGCTGCATTTTCCGCGGGAAATTCCTTGGTTCCATCTTCAGTTCCATATTGTTTGAAGCGGCGCGGCGGTTCTGCATATTGTTCGCACCGCAGCAGCCGCGATTCATACGGGATGAATCCATACCATGTTCCTCTTTCATTTTCTGTTCTTTATAGAGTATGAAGAAAATAAGAAAGTGTCAAAAAAGGCAGCGGTTTCTCTTCCGCTGCCTTTCTGTCATACTAATGAAATTTTCATCAAAACTGCATCTCATACAAATGCGCATAAATCCCGCCTTTCGCGAGCAGTTCCTTATGTGTGCCTTCCTCCGCAATTCCATTCTCCGTCAGCACCAGAATCCGCTTTGCATTCCGGATTGTGGACAGCCGGTGCGCAATCACGAAGGTTGTCCTGTCTTTCGCCAGAAGTTCCAAAGATTTCTGGACGACTTTTTCGCTTTCGTTGTCGAGCGCTGAGGTTGCCTCGTCGAAAATCAGAATCGGCGGGTTTTTGAGGAATACGCGGGCGATGGAAAGCCGTTGTTTCTGGCCACCGGAAAGTTTTACGCCGCGCTGGCCGATATCGGTGTCGTAGCCGTCCGCCAGCTCCATGATAAATTCATGTGCATTGGCCGCTTTCGCTGCGCGGATGACCTCCTCGTCGGTCGCATCCGGTCTGCCATAGCGGATGTTGTCGATGATCGTTCCCGCAAACAGGTACACATCCTGCTGCACAATACCGATCTCATCGCGCAGATCCTTTAACTTCACATCGCGGATGTCCTTTCCATCCAGCAGAATTCGTCCTTCCGTCACATCGTAAAAACGCGGAATCAGCGAGCAAAGCGTCGTCTTTCCGGCGCCGGAGCTGCCGACCAGTGCCACATAGTCGCCGGCCGGGACATGCAGATTCACATTGCTTAACACGTTTTCCTTCGACTCCTCATAGTGAAACGAAACGTTTTCAAAGGTTACTTCTCCCTGCACATTCTTCAGTGGCAGTGCATCCGGCTTGTCCTGGATGTCCGGTGCGATGCTCATAATTTCCAGGAAACGTTCATAACCGGAATAACCATTCTGGAACTGCTCCGTAAAGTTCACCAGCTTTTTCACCGGATCTGTGCAGTTGTTGATGTACAGAAGAAAGGTAACCAGATCCGCTGCCCCAAGTTTCCCACCTGTCATCAGCAATGCGCCGACAATCAGCGAAATAACGGTAATCAGCGTCGAAAAGGCTCCCATTCCCGAATTGTAAATTCCCATATAGCGGTAGCTGACCTTCTTCGAATCGACAAAACGGTCATTTCCCGCATTGAACTTACGCATCTCTTCTGTCTCATTTCCAAACGATTTGACAACACGGATCCCCGAAAGACTGTCCTCAATCTGACTGTTGATATCCGCAATTCTGCGGCGGTTTTCCTTGAATGCACTCTTCATGCGGCTGTTCATCACTAACGCAAACAGCAGCATCACCACAATAACCACAAGCGGCACACATGCCAGCATCGGATTTACCACAAACAGAATAATCATCGCGCCGATCAGTTTGATAAACGAAATGACAATATCCTCCGGCCCATGATGTAAAAGCTCACTGATATCGAACAGATCGCTTGTGATGCGCGACAGCAGATGGCCGACCTTCTGGTTATCGAAAAAAGCAAACGAAAGCTTCTGATAATGGCCGAAGATCTCGTTCCGCATATCATGCTCAATCCGCGCCCCCATCACATGGCCGTAATAGGCAATATAAAAGTTACAGTACATTTCAACCAGAACCATAGCAATCATCAGAATACCGAGGCGGATAATCTCACCCGTTGCCTGCTCCAGCGGCTTTTCCACAACCGTACTCGTAATATACCGTACAATCAGTGGAATCACCAGTGTAATGGCTGCTCCAAGCATTGCAAAAAACATGTCGGTAAAAAACAATCCCTTATATGGAATGTAATACCGCGCCAGCTGGCGGATTCTTCTCTTCTCTTTTCCGGTTTCTTTTTCTTTACTCATCCTGTCCTCCCTTTCCGTTGGAAACCATTTTGTAATCTTTTCGGAACTCAGACGGTGATACGCCGCATGCCGTTTTAAATGATTTCATGAAATGCTTATCATTTTCAAATCCAACCTGTTTGGCAATTTCCGTAATTTTATCTTCTGTTTGAATCAACAGACGCTTTGCCTCCGCAATGCGGATCTCCTTCAGATAGTTCACAAAATTCACACCGGTATGTTCTTTAAACGCTGCTGAAAACAGCGAATAATTCATACAAATATGGTTAGATACCATTGCCATATTCAGATCTTTTGCATAATTTTCCCGAATATATGAAATTGCCTCTTCCATTTTTTCTTTTCCGGCTGTCTGACTTTTCAGGCTTTCCCTGTAAACGTGTATCCATTTTTCAAACGCATCCAGAAACAGATCTGCATCACGGTACTGCAGAGGGCGCGGACATTTTTCCTGTTTTTCCGCCACTCGATGAAAAAGATCCAGCTCTTTACAGATTGCTTCTGTTACTGCCAGAAGCTGATAGGGGGAAACCCTCTGATGTGCTGCCTCAAAATACCAGTTCCGCATTTTTCGCAGCACAGTATCTGCCCGGTCCGTTGGCACCTGCAGAATAAATTTTTCCTGAAACTGTGCCAGTTCCGGCTTTTCCTCAAAACATTTTTTCTGATATTCTTCCACAGGATTTTTCTGTATAAATGCCATTTCCCGGGCCAGCAGTGCTTCCTGGTATGCCTCTGGAATTTCCATCACAGAACGATGTTCTTTTCCCACTCCGAGACAAAATCTCTCATCTTTTTCTTTCATGATCCGCTCTGCCTCCGGTTCCGGCAGAAGATACAGAACTCCTCCTTCTACGCCTTCCAGCAGAATTCCGCTGCATTTCGAAAACCGTTCCCCATTTGCCTTGCTGGTCAGCAGGATCCGGAAGCTGTCGTTTCCGATGTGGCGCCGGATCCTGCTTTCCATATCCATCCATTCTTTTTCTTCGGCCATTTCTGCATTCATCATCAGATAACGGAGCTGATTTAAAAAGCACCGTTCTTCCTCTTCTTCCGTTTCCCGGGTCTCCGAAAGCTCTCGTTCCAGATTTTCCAGAAGCTGTTCTATCGTCTCCCGCTTGATCGGTTTTAAAATATAGTCCCGAACTCCATGTTTCATCATTTCAACCGCATAGGAAAATTCATCATAGCCACTTAAAACAATAACAACAGGTTTCTGTGACAGCTCCTCCATTTTGTTGACCAGTGTCAGACCGTCCATTTTGGGCATACGGATATCAGTGAACATGACGTCCACCCTCTGTTTTCTCAAAATCTCCAATGCCTCTTCTCCGTTTCGACACTCCAGAATCTCCTCCACCGGCACGCTGCTTCGCCGGATCATCGCCACGATTCCCTGTCGAATCAATTTTTCATCTTCTACAACCAGCAGTGTATTCATTTTCTTTTTCTTCCTCTTTCTCGTCACCCTCTTGATCCATCGGAGAATATTTCCCCCTCGTGATGGGAAGATGAATGCTCACCTTCGTATAGCAATGCTCTTTTGTATAAACTGACAGTCCATACTCTGTTCCAAATTGAATGTGGATTCTGTCCTGTACATTCCGAAGCCCGATTCCATGTTTCGGCTGTGTATCTGAATTCAGGCGCATTCTTAGTTTACGTCTCAGAATTGCAAGCTGCTTTTCTGACATGCCTATTCCGGAATCTGTGATTTCAATCTCAAAGCTCTTTTCATGCTCTATTCCTTTGATTTCAATGACGGCGTCTGCATCCAGCTCCTCAATTCCATGTGTGATTGCATTTTCCACAATCGGCTGAAGAGACATCTTGGGGATATCCTGCCGATACAAATTTTCCGGTATCTGAACAGATAATGTAATTGTGAAATCATACCGCAGATTCATCAGTTCCACATAGTTCTGAATATAATTCATCTCATCCTGAACGGTTACCAGAAATTTATTCCAGCGCATATTGTAGTGCAGCATTTCACCAAGTGCTGTTACCGCATCGGAAATCGTATACTCTTCATCAATCTCAGCCATCATCTTAATGGATTCCAGAACATTATAAATAAAATGAGCGTTAATCTGGTTCTGCATTGCCCGGATTGCCGTATCTTTCAGCGCTGCCTCCCTTTTGATGCTTTCCTCGTTCTGTTTCTGAATTCTCTCCAGCATTCCGTTGATACCATAGCTCATTTCCCGCATCTCTTCTGCGCTGTAACAAACCTTTATCTTTGTTGTTCCATTGTCAATCTGACGCATCTCACACAGGACGTCATAAAACTCCTTCAGCAGGCCACGCACAATCAGATTGACCACCACAATCAGAAGCAGCCCGAAGCCGGCAAATTCAAGCAGCATTCTCTGCTGCTGTTTGATCATGTTTCCGGTTGCATCATCCAAATTGGTCAGTGTTACAAACATTCCATTGAGTTTATCGACTTTCCGAAGCACAATTGCAACGTTTTTCCGGTCAATCACCGCGCTCTGCTGACTCTCTTTTCTGTCACGGATTCCTGCCCGGAACAGAATCAGCCCCCGATAGGACTGCCATTTGCAGGCTGCCGCTGTTTTTCCGCAGTCATATAAATTCCAATTTTCATCAACAAAGCAGGCCCAGCTGCTGTCACCGGATCGATAAATTTCGGGAAATATGTCTGCCATACGCATGGATACCTCGATCACGCCAAGCCTTCCTCCGCTTTGATCCCGCAGTTCCCGTACATAAGTCATCAAATGGGAACCTTCTTTTTTTGTACCGGAGATAATATTTTTTTCCTGTATGTCAAAAAACCACTGTCCTCCGCCCTGATAGCTTCGGTACCAGGCGCAATTTTTCATCTTTTCCTTCTGGTACAGGATCGGCTGCTGCTCCAGAAAACCATCTGCCATGGCAAAAATATGGATCTGGTACAGATCTGGCATTGCCTCCTGCATTTTATCGATTATGCTGATGCTGTTGTTTCGAAATTGCTGATAATAGCTCTCCGAGATCTCCTCTCCCCTCCTGAGATGAAGAAGATATTTTTCCAACGGTTCATACTCCTGCAGCGTATCTACAACCATTGAGCAGGCATTCGCTTTTGCATTCACCTCCGCACAGGTAAGATCTATTGCCGTTACTGCTTCATTTACCCCATGATCTATGGCATTCTTTTTGATACTCCTAAACCCAAAGCACATCATGCCAAAAAGCGGAATAAAAATAAAGATCAACGTTGTTACGGTAAATTTTTGGTTCAGTTTCAGTCCGCGAAACCAGTTTCGCATTTTTCATCCCCCAGTTTTCTTTTCGGTTCTGTAACCTTACTAATTTTACCAGTTTTTTCTTTAAAAAGCAATTTTTTCAGAAAAATTATTGACAAAAAGAGAAGACGGTACACTTTTTTTCCGTGCACCGTCTCTCTTTTCGCAAGACTCATATATGACGCAAAGCATGATTCCAGGGAAACAGCTTTCGTACCATTGTTATACTGTTGTCAGATCCCACGGTTCATAAATCTTTGGAACATCGCTGATCAGACGTTTGGTATACGCTGCTGTCGGGTGAAGAATTACTTCTTCTGCCGGTCCCGATTCCACAAATTTTCCATGCTCCATAATATAAACATTATCGGATACATAGTAAGCAAGACCAATATCGTGGGTGATGAAGATAATCGTCATATTAATCTCATCACGCAACTTCAGCAGCATATCCAGGATCGTTGCACGTGAGCAGGCATCAATCATAGACGTCGGCTCATCGGCAAGCAGAATCTTTGGTTTCAGAAGGAAAATACGTGCAATCATCAGTCGCTGCATCTGGCCTCCTGACAGCTCAAATGGATATTTGTTTGTCAGTTCTGCGTATTTTAAGTTTACAAAGCTGCAGGCCTCTGTCATCAGACGTTCTTTTTCTTCTTTCGGCAGATTCTTGTCACCGCGCATATTAATGCAATCCAGCAGAACAGAATCTACACGTTTAAACATATTGTAGGAAGCAAACGGATCCTGGAAAATCGCCTGAATTCCCTTCCAGTACTCTTTTTTCTTCTTTCCGTTCGAGATGTCTCTTGGTTTACCCTGGAAATCAATTTCACCTTCCGTTACGCTGATCAGCCCGAGCAACATCTTCGAAAGGGTTGTTTTTCCGGATCCGGATTCTCCTACGATAGAAACAAATTCACCTTCATGAAAATCGAAATCAACATGGTCTACAGCGACCGTTTTTGCATCGCCAAAGCCAAACACTTTCGTTACGCCTCTTCCGGAGAGGCATGGTTTTAATTCTTTACCATCACGCATTTGCATACACCTCCCGAACCTTTCTCTCAGACATCAGGCAGCGGTACTCTCTTCCGTTCGGCAGTTCGATGACCTCTGGTTTCATACCGCGGCAGGTTGGCTGTGCATAAGGACAGCGGTCTGCGAAACGGCAGCCCTCCGGCGGATGCTTCAGGTTTGGCGGAGTTCCCGGAATTGCAGTCAGCTTCTGTTCTCTTACACCTTCCTCCGGAACGATGATCGATCCCATCAGACCTTTGGAATATGGATGCAGCGGATCGAATACCATTTCTTTTGCGGTACCTTTTTCTACAATCTGTCCAGCATACATAACCATAATATCATCGGTTACGTTGTAAAGAAGCGGCAGCTCGTGTGTGATGAAGATCATGGATTTGATAAATCCTTTTTCCATCAGATCACGCATCATTTTAATAACCATTTTCTGGGAAGTTACATCCAGCGCGGACGATGGCTCATCGGCGATCAGTACCTTCGGAGAAAGAATGGTCGAAATTGCGATAACGGTTCTCTGTTTCATACCTCCGGAAAGCTCAACCGCATGCTTTTGCAGTACCTCCTCCGGCAGGCCTAAGATCTGAAAACGTTCTTTTGCCAGATCATAAATATCCTTTCTCGGCATTTTCGGATCATGCGCATGAATAACGTCTTCTACAAATCGGATGATTTTCTGTGTCGGGTTCAGAGCATTCATTGCTGCCTGCGGAATGTAGGCGATCTCATTGCCCAGAATATTTTTCCGGACATCGTCTGGTTTCATTCCGGAAATTTTTCTTCCATCTACGATAATATCGCCGCTGATGTAGTGAAGCGGTGCGAAATAATAGCCCATCAGGGACAGTGCCAGCGTCGATTTACCACAGCCGGACTCACCTGCTACACCGAGGGATTTTCCCTCCTCAATCTTCAGGGAGACTCCGTCTACGGCGTATACATCTTCATGAAAACGAGTTACATATTTCGTTTTCAGATTGTTTACTTCCAGCATTACTTTTCCCATAGCTGCCTCCTTAGTCTCTTAACTGCGGGTTGAATACCTGGTCAAGACCGGTGTTCATCAGGTTAAGAGAGAATGAAATAAGTGCGATTACAAGAATAACCGGGAAATATGCCCACCATGCACCATTTAAGTGTGCATTGTACTGGGTTGCCCATTGCATCATAAGACCAAGTGTTGCAGTCTTTGTGGTTGCCGGTCCAAGTCCGATCATAGAAAGCTGTGCCTCTGCCAGAATTCCGGAGGAAATCTGGAGAATGAAGGCCATAACAACGTAGGATGCAACGTACGGAAGGATGTCGGTAAGGACAATCCGCAGCATGCTGTGGCCGGACAGTTTGGAAAGGTTTACATGGTCACGGTTTCGAAGAGAAATAACCTGGGAACGTACAGAACGTGTTGTCCACGGCCATGCGGTAATTCCGATCAGGAGTGCCACCATCATGATTCCCCTCTGAGACTCACCTACGCTGTAGGAGATGAGGATCAGGAGAACGAAGGATGGGATAACGGTGAACAAGTTGGTAAAGAACAGAATCAGGTTGTCCACAAAACCTCCAAGGTAACCTGCAAGAAGTCCGAGGAACAGTCCGATCACAGTTGCAATGATTCCCGCAACCAGACCAATTTTCAGGGATGAACCTGTTGCAGAGATCAGCTCAGTCAAAACATCACGACCAAAGTTATCTGTACCAAGAACAAAGTTCTGACGGTTAATGACATCTTTTTCATTGATGTACTGCTTGCTGTCGATGCTCTGAACCTCTTCCAGCTCACCGGTCTCTTCATTTTTCTCGGCAATAATGGTTGGAACATCCTCTAAAATACCGTCGATTTCGTTGTCAAGACGCTGATATTTTTTCTTTTTTGCTGCGATAAGGCCTTTCTGTTCTGCATTTGGGTCATATTTTTCCTCCCAGAGAGCAATCAGACCTTCTGCATCGGTAACATCGATTTCACTGGCATCTACACCGCCGTATTTTTCCAGCCATTCTGCCATCATAGAACGGTTTTCCATTGTCAGTTTGCTTTCAACGATGGATGCGGTTGCATCAACATTCATCTTATACGTTTTGCCGGAATTTACGGTGTCCTGAATCGAAAGATAGGTACCCGGTTTGAAAAAGTTTCCGTTTCCGATCATTGCCAGCGGATCTTTTGCCACAACAAGCGGATAGATGATAATAGTCAGGAGAATTGCCAAGAAGATTACAAATCCTGTCACGAATTTTCCTGAATGAAAAATCTGTTTGATTGTATTTTTCATAGCGTATTCTCCTTTCTAATCCTGCTGGGATGCTTTGACACGTGGGTCAATGACTGCATACAGAAGTTCAACAAGCAGGTTGGCCAGCAGAACCATGATAGTAATGATTAACGTACAGGCAGAAAGCAACGGATAATCCTGGCCGGTAACTGCTGAGAGCATCGTTGTTCCAAGTCCCGGATAACTGAATACCATCTCAGCTACCAGGTTACCGCCTATCATGGTACCAAGGGACATTGCAAGACCGGTGATCTGCGGAAGCATTGCGTTACGGAACACATATTTCACAATCGTATGATCCTTGATTCCAAGGAAACGACTGTATTTTACATAGTCGGCATTCAATTCATAAATTGACATTGAACGCATACCAATAGCCTGGCCGCCGATCGTGATGATTACGATAGACCAGAACGGCAACTGGTAATGTGAAAGCACAGATTTCATAAAAGCAAGGCTCATATGCGGAATCATACTGCTCGCATAGCCGCCTGCTGCAGGTGCAATATGTAATTTCAGTGAGAAAACAAATAAAAGTACGGTTGCCATACCAAAGGCAGGTACGTTACTGATAAACAGGAATGCCGGAAGGATTGCCTTGTCGAAAACACCTTTCATGTAAGCTGCAATTGCACCAAGCAGGTTACCAAGAATCCATCCAACAATAATGGCCGGAAGCTGTAAACATATGGTCCACAGAACCGAACTGGAAATAATATCGGATACGGTACGCGGATACTGGCTGAAAGAAATGCCGAAATCACCGCGAAGTGCATTTTTTACCCAGGTAAAAAACTGGACATACATTGGTTTGTTAATACCAAATTTCGCTGCATAGTCTTCATATACTTTCTGAATTGCAGTCGCATCGGTCATACCTTCTACCGATTTGGACGCAATAGTTGAAACCGGATCGCCCGGCATCAGACGCGGAAGAATGAAGTTCAGCAGCACTGCAAAGACTAACGTCAAAAGATACCACATGATCTTCTGCGTATAATACTTTTTCATTCCTTTCATAGAGGAACCCTCCTTCTGATTTTGTAAAAGCGGCCGGAGCACCCCGGCTCCGGCCGCCTCTGTTACAATTCAGTGTGTGCTTTCTTTCTGTTTGGCAAATCAGCCGTCAATCAGTTCCAGATTGTACAGTGCTGCTACGCCATAACCATCGGTGCAGTCCATCGGAGGAACATTGGTTCCATCGTCTTTCTGCGGATAGTTGGTCCATACGGACTCGTTTACTTCGTGGAATACCTGCGGTCTGTACATCAGCGGTACACACGGGCAATCTTCCAGCATAATCTTGGAAAGTTCTGTATAGTAATCTTTCAGTTTTGCATCATCGGTCTCATGAGGAATTGCTGCAAGGATTTCATCTACACGGTCGTTCTGATAATGACCGAAGTTACCACTGAAGTTAACCTCAAGATCGTTGTAATCAGAGCTCATGAAGAAACGGCATCTCATGTACGGGTTGGCAACCGATGTACCAGGGCCGGACTGCATGGTGATTTCGAAGTTTCCGGTACTGTAATCCGTGCTGTAGTTTGCTGCTTCCGGGAAGTAGGTCTCAATGTTGATACCAATATTCTTTCCTGCTGCTGCTACGATTTCAAGGGTTGCATTCCAGTCAGACCATCCTGTCGGGCACTCAGCCTTATAGGAAAGGTTCTTTCCGTTGTACTCACGGATTCCGTCTCCGTCGGTGTCTACGATTCCGGCATCGTCCAGAAGCTTCTTAGCACCTTCTACATCGGCATTGGACCACTGATACTCTTTTAAGGCATCCTGATCCACCATAGCCTGCTCAGCATCGGTCGGGTTCATGACAGAACGCGGAACATCTGCGAAGGTAGGAGACTGTCCGGACATTGCTGAAGAAATAACCTGATCGTAGTCAACTGCCATAGCGATTGCCTTACGAACAGCTACCTGATCCAGTCCTTCTACTTCTGTATTAAAGAACAGGGTAGGCATTGTCATACACAGCTGATACGGTGCTTCATCAACATAGGTAGAAATCGGAAGATCCTGCTCTAACCACAATTTCTGAAGGTCTGTGATGAATATCTGTGCCACATCAATATCACCATTCTGGAATGCGGTGGTAGCTGCTGCGTTATCTTTAAAGATCGGGTGAGAAATATATTTCGGAACCGGAAGCTTACCCCACATGGAATCTGCCTGTCCCCAATAATTATCATCGCGGATCAGAACTACGTTCTGGTCATTGTCAAAGTATTTTTTGTACGGTCCGGAAGTTACCAGATCGTCCATCTTATCCATTTTAATTGCTTCAGCATCGTTGTTGTTTCTGTCAGCTACGGTCTTCAGATAGTTTTCCTGCATGATATAAAGCATTGGAAGATATCTTTCCGCAAGAACCGGGTTAACTGCTTCGCCGGAGTCATCGGTTGTCAGTTTGAAGACTACGGTACTGTCATCCTGTGCAACAACATCTGCAATGTAGCTCTTCATTTCAGCGCCGGTAGAAGAATTGTAATCTACATGTGCATGATAGGTAGCTGCTACATCTTTTGCAGTAACCGGTGTGCCGTCATTCCATTTTGCGTCAGCTTTGATCTTAACGGTAATTTCGGTACGGGCATCGTTCCAAACCGGATCTCCGTCTGCAAGCAACGGATACATTTTTGCATCCAGCGGATTCCACATATAAAGAGTTTCATAAACAAGTACACGTGAAGCATCGCCCTGTGCTATAACCATTGCATTGTTTGAGTTTGCGGACATTGGGTTGTAATCGTTGACGGTACCCCACTGCTGTCCTGCGAAGTAAAGAGTTTCATTTCTTGGAAGCTCTCCTACCACATCATCTGAACCTGTGGTATCTTCGCTGGAAGCATCTGCTGTGCTGGAAGATGCTGCTGTGGTATCGCTTGATGCATCTGCTGTTCCGCTGGAGGATGCTGTTGCTCCTCCGCTTGAACTAGTGCTTGTGCTTCCGCTGTCTCCACATCCGGCAAGCATCGTTCCTGCCATTGTCACTGTCATTAACAGTGCAAGGACTTTCATGTTACGCTTTTTCATACTTTTTACCTCCTTAAGGTTTTCGTTCTTGCTTGATGAATTCATTATACACAAAGACTGTTAGAAAAACAGTGTCTATTTTTTGTTTTTGGTGTTCTTTTTTTGTTTTATGTTGGTTAAATTGCTCATTTTACTCTTTTTAACTCCCTTTGTTCTGCTCATTTTTCACATATCCATTTTCGCAACATCTGCACTATTTCGTCATTATGATTATTTGTGCTATTTTTCCGTCTTTTCCGACATTTTTCCGTTCGCTTTTTCCATCTCTTTGTGCTATGATGAATATCGTATCAATTTCAGGAGGTTTTTTCTATTATGAATACTGTTTCTCATAAGTACCGACAGTCAGCGCTTCTGCTTCTGACCGCTGCGATCTGGGGTTCTGCCTTTGTCGCACAGCAGACCGGTATGGATTATGTCGGACCTTTTACGTTCAACGCGGCACGAAACCTGCTCGGCGGACTTACGCTTCTTCCGCTGATTGTCTTTTTCTCCTCGCGTAAAAAGCGAACCCTACCGCCGGATGCTTCGTCAGAAAATGGCACACAGCCAAAAACGCTCTGGGCGGGCGGTATTCTCTGCGGCATCGCACTGTTTGTCGCCTCAACTCTGCAGCAGATCGGCATCCAGTACACAACCGTCGGAAAGGCCGGTTTTATCACCGCACTTTACATCGTACTTGTTCCGGTCTGCGGTTTTTTTCTCCGAAAGCGTGTACAGCCGAAGGTCTGGCTCGCAGTTCTTATTGCCGTCGCTGGTCTCTATCTGCTCTGTATGACAGACGGCTCCTTCTCTTTGCAGAAGGGAGATTTTCTTGTGCTTGCCTGCGCGCTCGGATTTACCGTACATATTCTGGTTATTGATCATTTTTCTCCGCTTGTCAGCGGCATCAAAATGTCCTGCATTCAGTTTTTTACCTGTTCGATCCTGTCCGCTGTCTGTATGGTTCTCTTTGAAACCGTAAACTTCTCCGATCTTCTGCACGCCTGGATGCCGATTCTCTATGCCGGAATTCTCTCTTCAGGTGTTGGCTATACCCTGCAGATCATCGGGCAGAAAGGATTAAATCCTGCCACAGCTTCTCTGCTTATGAGCCTGGAATCCGTTTTTTCTGTTCTTGCCGGTTGGATTCTCCTTCATCAGGCTCTCTCCGCTCGCGAGCTCTCCGGCTGTATTCTGATGTTTGCAGCGATCGTGCTGGTACAGCTTCCGAACTTTCACAAAGCCAATGCTGTTTCCTGATGTTATTCCTTTTTCAGTGTAAGAAAGATTTCTGTTTTGCGAGCTTCTTTCTTACGGCAGCTTGCTTTGATGACATAATTCCCCTCCGCCGCAGCGTGATCCTGTCCGGAGGGCTTTTTTACGCCATCCGAAAATTTAACCGAATCAAGTAAGTCCCCGGCTTCCATTGCGAATATCCGCCTGCCTAACATTTTTATAGCATAAAAATACAAAATTCTGCATATTGATTGCAGGATTTTTTAATTCGTGCTACACTGTTTTTATTGTACCAATAAGCACTTATTTTTATTAGGAGGTTCTGTCATGCCCGTTTTTGATTTCAGCAATTCCCCGGAAAAAACAAAAGTTTCCGAATGTACGTATACTGTTTTCCGCACAAACGCACCGTTTACTTCTCCGGATCAGCCGATCCTAATTCTGGATACAAAAGAGAAGGCTTTCCCGCATCATCCCTGCGGTATTTTCACAAACCCATCCAAACGGACCTCGTTTGAATTTAAAGATGAAGAAGAATCCTTCATTGCCGACATTCTTCAGATCGATGCCCGTTTTGTCAGCCTTTTAAAATGGCTCGGTGAAAACCATATCAATGTCCGCCTTTCCGGTACACAAACATCCGACGGTTATGCAGTTTACAAAATCCGCGAGATCGCTTTCGGTGGCGGCGCAAAGCTTTCGGCTGAGGATGGATTTTTACAGTTTATGATTGAGCGTCTCCTCGCCAGCAATGCACCGGAAGAAGAAGTTGAGGATGAGGATCAGGAGGAAACCGGTGACAGCATGAAGCTCACCAGCATCCAATCCATCACTGATTTTATGAACTGTGCCGGAAGAACGCTGCCGGACAATATCCGCCTTTGGGCTCGTCGAAACCTCGCTGTTGCCCGTTCCCACGAAGTCTCTCCCGAAGAACGTCGTCACGCACAGCGCGCCCTCTCCATGATGATGAATATTCAATGGAAAAGCAACTATTTTGAAGCCATTGATCCAGTGGAAGCACGCCGGATCCTCGATGAAGAACTGTATGGCATGGAACGCGTGAAGCAGAGAATTATCGAAACCATCATTCAGATTAACCGGACTCATACGCTGCCGGCCTATGGTCTGTTACTGATCGGTCCTGCCGGAACCGGAAAATCGCAGATTGCTTATGCCGTTGCGCGTATCTTAAAACTGCCGTGGACAACACTCGATATGAGTTCAATCAATGACCCGGAACAGCTGACCGGAAGCTCCCGCATTTACGCAAACGCAAAACCGGGAATCATCATGGATGCTTTTTCCATGGCCGGCGAATCCAACCTCGTCTTTATCATCAACGAACTCGACAAGGCTGCCTCCGGCAAGGGTAATGGAAACCCGGCAGATGTTCTGCTGACCCTTCTTGATAATCTTGGTTTTACCGATAACTATATCGAATGTATGATCCCGACCGTCGGTGTATACCCGATTGCAACCGCAAACGACAAGGACCAGATCAGTGCTCCGCTGATGTCCCGCTTCGCTGTGATTGAAATTCCGGATTACACACCGGAAGAAAAGAAAATCATTTTCTCCCGCTATGCACTTCCAAAGGTGTTAAAACGTATCGGTATGAAAGAAAAGGAATGCATTCTGACACCGGAAGGACTCGATGCCGTAATCTCCTGCCACGAAAACACAAGCGGTATTCGTGATCTTGAGCAGGCTGCTGAGCATATCGCAGCAAATGCGTTATATCAGATAGAAGTCAACCATGTTTCCTCTGTTACCTTTGATGCAGAAATGGTACGTGAACTGCTCTTGTCCTGCTGATCTGCCTTATTTTCTATTTTGAAGGCGTATCAGGGTACGGCGAAAACCAGTGACGCAACAATTCACGCTCTGTGGTGCTGAAATTTTTTGTATTATTTTAGAGTGTGCTGTAAAATAGTTTCCTGTCCCATCAGTCTGTACTTTCGGGCAGGGAACTATTTTATTTCTCCAGATATTTTCATAAAAGAAAGCCCCTGACACTTTCATGTCAGGGGCTTCCTTTCGATCAATTCAGAAAATTTATTTCTGCGGGCCGGCGGAAACAAGTGCTTTACCAGCAGCGTTTCCTTCATATTTTGCAAAGTTCTTGATGAATCTTTCAGCCAGTTCCAGTGCTTTGGTCTCCCACTCGGAAGCATCAGCATAGGTATCACGAGGATCCAGGATAGCCGGATCAACGCCCGGAAGTTCAGTCGGAACTTCGAAGTTGAAGTACGGAATAGTCTTCGTCGGAGCTTCGTTGATAGCACCGCTTAAGATTGCATCGATGATTCCACGGGTATCACGGATGGAGATACGTTTTCCGGTTCCGTTCCAGCCTGTGTTAACCAGGTATGCTTTTGCTCCGCTCTTCTCCATTTTCTTAACAAGCTCTTCTGCATATTTGGTTGGGTGCAGCTCCAGGAATGCCTGGCCGAAGCATGCAGAGAAGGTAGGAGTCGGCTCGGTAATTCCGCGCTCGGTTCCTGCAAGTTTTGCAGTAAATCCGGACAGGAAGTAGTACTGAGTCTGCTCTGGTGTCAGAACAGATACTGGCGGAAGTACGCCGAATGCATCTGCGGACAGGAAGATAACATTCTTAGCTGCCGGTGCAGAAGAAATCGGGCGAACGATGTTCTCAATGTGGTTGATCGGATAAGATACACGAGTATTCTCGGTTACGCTCTTATCATTGAAGTCGATCTTGCCTGCTGCATCAACGGTAACGTTCTCAAGCAGAGCGTCACGTCTGATTGCATTGTAGATGTCCGGCTCAGACTCTTTGTCCAGGTTGATGACTTTTGCATAGCAGCCGCCCTCGAAGTTGAATACTCCGTTGTCGTCCCAGCCGTGCTCATCATCACCGATCAGAAGACGTTTCGGGTCTGTGGAAAGAGTTGTTTTTCCTGTTCCGGAAAGTCCGAAGAAGATTGCGGTGTTCTCACCGTTCAGGTCTGTGTTTGCAGAGCAGTGCATGGAAGCGATGCCCTTCAGCGGCAGATAGTAGTTCATCATGGAGAACATACCTTTCTTCATCTCTCCGCCGTACCATGTGTTGACGATAACCTGCTCACGGCTTGTGATGTTGAATACTACTGCTGTCTCAGAGTTCAGACCCAGCTCTTTGTAGTTCTCAACTTTTGCTTTGGATGCGTTGTATACGACGAAATCCGGCTCGAAGTTCTCAAGCTCTTCTGCTGTAGGTTTGATGAACATGTTAGTTACGAAATGTGCCTGCCAAGCTACCTCAACGATGAAGCGGATAGCCATACGGGTATCTTTATTTGCGCCGCAGAATGCATCTACAACGAACAGTCTTTTGTTGGAGAGCTCTTTTTTTGCGATCTCTTTTACTGCTGCCCATGCTTCCTGGGTTGCCGGATGGTTATCGTTTTTGTACTCATCAGAAGTCCACCATACAGTATCTTTCGAATTCTCGTCCACAACGATGTATTTGTCTTTCGGTGAACGGCCTGTATAGATACCGGTCATAACGTTAACTGCACCAAGCTCTGTCTCCCGGCCTTTTTCATAGCCTTCCAGCTCTGGTTTTGTCTCTTCCTCAAATAACTGCTCATAAGAAGGGTTGTACACAATTTCTGTGGTACCGGTGATGCCATACTTTGTTAAATCGATCTGTGCCATCTTGTAATTAACCTCTTTCCTTTGATAGTAATACTGCTTCATTCTGCAAAATGCAGAAATTTGAAGGTATCCTTTTTAAGAAACCGGACCAGCCGGCCTCTTCTACTCTAATTATACATAAAAGGCCAAAAAAATCAACTGAAAATCTTCCGTTTTTTTACATAACGTGTCCCAAAATCTGTAAAAATTTTATAAACTTCGATTTTTCGAAATTTTCTGACAATTGCACTTTTGTACACTTCATCCTGCAAATTGACATTTTTTGATTTTTTATGTTATAATATTAACAATTATGTCCGGAAAGAAGTTTCTTTATGTATTACGATCTGACCCGCGGGAAAATCTCCCGCTCTCTTATCCTGTTTGCCCTGCCGATGATCGCAGGAAATCTGTTGCAGCAGTTTTACAACATTGCCGACACCCTGATCGTCGGACGCGTTCTCGGAAGCAATGCGCTCGCCGCCGTCGGCTCCTCCTATACGCTGATGACGTTTCTGACTTCCATTTTTCTCGGCCTGTCGATGGGCGCCGGTGCGCTCTTTTCGATTTATCAGGGACGAAAAGATCTTTCTTCTTTAAAACTTTCGATTCTCCACGCGTTTCTGCTGATCCTTGCCGTTACGCTCGTGCTGAATCTCGCTGTTTATGCAGGCATCGAGCCGATCCTTACGTTTCTTCGCGTCCCGGATGAAGTCCGTCCCGGCATGCGGACGTATCTTCTGATTATCTTTGCCGGCCTTATTGCAACATCCGTATACAATTTCTTTTCCTGTATGCTGCGCGCGCTCGGAAACTCTTCTGTGCCGCTGATTTTTCTCGCTGTCTCTGCTGTGCTGAACATTGCACTGGATCTGCTCTTTGTCGCTGTACTGCCATTCGGCATCGCAGGCGCGGCGCTCGCTACGGTTCTTGCGCAGTATGTGTCCGCCGTCGGTATTCTGCTCTATGTGCTGCTCCGCTGCCGCATGTGGCTGCCGTCAAAAAAAGAATGGCGTTTCAGCCATTCCATTTTAAAAGAGATTCTGAATCTTTCCTCGATGACCTGCATTCAGCAGTCGGTCATGAATTTCGGCATTCTAATGGTACAGGGGCTCGTCAACAGCTTCGGTCCGGCGGTCATGGCGGCATTTGCGGCCGCGGTGAAAATTGATACCTTTGCCTATCTGCCGGTGCAGGATTTCGGAAATGCCTACTCCACTTTCACCGCACAGAATTACGGGGCCGGAAATCACGAGCGGATCCGGCGCGGCACGAAAGATGCTTTTGCACTGAGCACTGCTTTTTCCATCGTCATTTCTCTGCTTGTCAATCTGTTCGCGCATCCGCTGATGCAGATTTTCGTGAAAGCATCAGAAATGGAGGTCATCGCGATCGGCGTACAGTACCTGCGGCTGGAAGGCTCGTTCTATCTCGGCATCGGATGGCTGTTTCTGCTGTACGGGTATTACCGCGCTGTCAAACGCGCCGAGATGTCGGTTGTTCTGACCGTCATTTCGCTTGGCATGCGTGTGGCGCTGGCATACCTTTTCTCAGCCACGGCGCTTGGCGTTGCCGGAATCTGGATCGCCATTCCGATCGGCTGGGCACTGGCTGATATGACTGGACTTTTCTTCCTGCGGCGTGCATTCCGATCGCAGAAGCCTGCATAAGTTCCAAATCTTATATCGCAGTACGGTTTTCTGCGGATAAATTGCGGAACTGCCCCGGCGTCTGGTGCATGCGTTCCTGGAAGACGCGGTTAAAATAGCTGATATTTCGGAATCCGCAGTCGCTCGCAATCTTGCTGATCGCCTCCTCTGTGGAAAGCAGCAGCCGGCAGCTCTCGGCAATCCGCAGGTTATTGACATATGTCACGGCGGAAATATGCATAATCGACTTAAAGAAGCGGCAGAAAGCGCTCTCACTCATATGAAACTGGCTCGCCAGTTCCGCGATTTCGAGATCCTCACAGAAATGAGCATTCATGTATGTGAGGATCTCTTTCATTCTGCTGACACGGTAATTCGTCGAGGCATCCGTTTTTCCGCCGTTCTTTTCTGCCGCACTGTAATATCCCTGCCAGATTTTCAGAAGTTCCGCTTTTAACAGCAGCTCCCAGCCCGGTTCTTTTCTTTCCTGCAGATTTCGGATCTCCTGCATGGCCTGTGCCGTTTTTTCTGCAAGACGTGTTCCCCGCTCTGTCTTGGATGGAAAACGGATCTCGGAGGACAGCACTGGTTCGATATACTGCTGCTGGATCCGGTCAAGCGATGTGCCGGACAGAAAACGCGGCTGGAATACAACGGCAAGAAACGTAAATTCCTGTCCGTCGATTCCCTCTACCTCATGCAGACGGTTTGCATTGACAAAGGCGGTCTCCCCTTCCCGCAGGAGAAAGGTCTCGGTATCCATATGAAAAACAGCTTCGCCCTTTACTGCATAAAAGAGCTCCACTTCCTCATGCCAGTGGCAGTACACCCGCACGGTACTCTGCAGGTCTGTCTCGAAAACGTGAATGCTCAGCGGAAAAAGCTCATCACCGTGGGGCTGTGTTTCTTTTCGGTAATTCATCTGTGAGAGCATATTTTTGTCTCCTCTCTTGTTTTGCTCTGCTGTCCCAATTGTAACACGAACTTTGCGATTCCGGCAAGTTTCCATGTTCTGCCGGCGAATCGCCCTTCCATGACCGTATTTTTCCTTCTTAAATGATAATAATTATCATATTTTATCAGCTTATTGACATTTCTTTTCATCCGCGCTATATTTTAGATACCCCGATAGGGTATGTGATTTCAAATTTTTCATCAAACTCCAGGAATACAGTCCGGCACGCTTTCGTTTCGCTGTATTCCCGGAAGAAAGCAGGTATTGTATGATTAAAACAGTCTTAAAAATTGATGGTATGATGTGCGGCATGTGCGAATCCCATATGAATGATGTAGTCCGCAAGAGCTGCTCTCCAAAAAAAGTAAACTCTTCTGCAAAAAACGGCGAGACCGTTGTCATCAGCGAAGCACCGCTCGATATTCCGTATCTGAAACAGCAGATCAAGGACATCGGATATGAGCTGGTTTCGTATACGAGTGAGCCGTATGAGAAAAAGGGATTTTTCCATTTCAGACGATAAACGGCTTTCATGCCTTTCCTTTTGCAGTTTGTGCGTCGGAAAAAAGCACCGTTTCAGAAGTTTATTTTCTTTTGGAAATCTGCCTCTGAAACGGTGTTTTCTATTTTTTATCTATGATTTGATCAGCCGCAGCAGCATCCGCAGGACGGCGGCGTTTCTTTCTCCTCTTTTTTCGGAGATTCTGCGCCCAGATCGTACCAGGTCGGGTCGATATCGAATCTGCGGTTGTTTCCAAGATAGATCGGATGGGTCGGGTCTGAGGACAGGTAGGCGCGCTCGGTCGAAACCTTCCACTGTGCATCCCACTCAATCTTCGGAAGTGCCAGATCGTAGTGTGTGCTGGCGCGGAAGCCGTCTTCCTCTCCCTCAATTCTTCCCTGGCGGATGATGGCTGCAAAATCTGTGTGATGTGCAAATGCCGGAATCTGGTACAGATCTTTTAAGTAATCCGAAACATTTTTCAGATCCTGCACACGGTATTTCACCGGTCCGAGGTAACGGGAATATAAGAGGTCAAAGCGCACAAGGGTAACATAAAGCGCTGCGTCTGCCTCGGTCACAAAGTCTCCTGCCAGGAAACGGGTGGCTCCAAGTGCTGTTTCGAGCTCTTCGAGGGCTCCGTAGAACTGTTTTGCACTTTCTACGTACTGTGCCAGTTCTACGGCATTCAGCATCGTATCCAGCGGCCCGGCGATCTTTTTCTTTACTTCTTCAGCGGCTGCTGTGGACGATTTTGCATTTGCTGTTGGTGACAGCTCCGGTCCGTCCGGCAGTTCGCGGATTTCGGCAAGAATCGTCTGATAATCTTCTTCTCTAGTATCAGCCAGCGGCGGAAGGCTTGCCGGATCTATTCATCTTGTCAATCTCTTCCCGCAGCTCCACCGGATACAGCTCCGGCGCGCCTTTTTTGTGCCATGGGCGGAAGTTGACCTCGAAATAAGTGGTCAGCCAGTTGTAATCGTTGTTGACTACCTTTCCCGTCGTTGTGTCGATCAGCGCCGGAACGGTCGTTCTTCCCTGGTAATCATCATCAGCACGGTAATACGCCTCAGAGATGAACTGATCACCGAGCACCGGGTCGATGTTATTTTCATTGTAAACGTATTCCCAGCCAAGGTTTTTCTCATGCGGGGCATGTTCTACCATATTGACGGAAATCTGATCTTCCAGGCCCTCCAGCTCTCTTACGATCGCCGCGCGGTTGGACCAGTGGCACAGCTTTGCCCAGACGAGACGGTATCTCTTATTACCTTCTGCCTTCAGATCGTTTTCACCGTCGCCGAACGGAGTCGTGGAGTGATTCGGCTGTCTGCGGAAATAGCCGTTTTTGTCGATCTCCGATACGGTTTCTTTTAGTCTTACGCGGATTTTTCTTCCATTTACAATCTCATAATCATAATTCGCCATTGATTTTCTGCCTCTCTTTCGCGTGTTCTATCGAATGAATTTTCAAATAGGAAAGCTTTTGTTTTCCTATTATTTCGCTATGTTTTCTATGCAGTTATCATACCATATCTGTCTGGTTACGTCTAATTGCTAATTCTTTGGAGTGGCTATAGGATTTTCTTATAGTAAAAGGCCAGTGCCGCATTCTCTGCAAATGGGCACTGGCCTTGTTTTCGGCGCTTTTTGTTTTTCAGATTTTTCCTTCCCGGCGCAGATACGCCAGAAAGCCGTTGCATCCCTCCACGACATCGCGGTACGTCGCCTCAAAATCTCCCGTATACCACGGATCCGCAATATCGCGGCCGGAACCGGTGAAGGAAAGAAATTTGTAAACCTTTCCATCCGGATCATTTTTCAGCATCCGGTTCAGATTGCGGATATTCGCGGTATCCATGCCGATGATGTAGTCGGCGCACTCGTAATCCTTCCATGTAATCTGCTTCGCGTGATGCGGCACGAGCGGAATGTGCTCCTCGCGCAGTTTATTGACTGTCCCGTAGTGCGGCGGATTGCCGATCTCCTCACGGCTGGTGGCGAAGCTGTCGATTTCAAAATTGTGGGCAAGGCCGAGGGAATTTACTTTGTGGGTGAATACGCTCTCAGCAAGAGTCGAGCGGCAAATATTGCCGTGACAAATAAAGAGTACTTTTATCATTGTTGCATAACCTCGCATTTCTTAGTTTTTCTTGGTTTTTCGGGCTTTGTAAGCCTTTGTAAATTTTTGCTTTCTGGCATAACCTGGTTTAT
>OLNY01000127.1_pt1 | contig 76789 bp, 98 predicted proteins | sample 1671981 | NCBI WGS metagenome assembly OLNY01 (sample SAMEA3136632, study PRJEB25190) | human gut metagenome | biome: human gut; feature: human-associated habitat; material: faeces | place: Austria | collected 2013
TGGTTAATATTATAGAATTAAAAACTATCAAAACAACCACGCTTTTTAATTCTATTCTTATATACATAGAAAGGAGTCAATCATGGCTGACCAGAACATTCTCATCAAGCAAAAAAATAATTCTCGGTCTTATGATAATTTATACCCATTCAGCCCACCAGTGCAGTATGTTAATTACACTCTCTCCAGCTCATCTTGGTCAAGTGGAACATATAGTTTTGAATCTACCTATCCAAATTCCAAATATAATTTGTCCATCTCCGTATCATCCGCAGCTACCTCTGCATAGTTCGATGCTTTTACAAAAGCTAAAATTGGAAGTTCGTCTACTTTTAATACAATTAAAGCTTTAGGCACAGTTCCGACATCAATAGATATTCCTGTTGTTCTAAAGGTGGTGAGTAAAATATGAGCGTAGAGGTTCTTACTCAAGGTGGAGGAGCTAATCTTCAATCAAGGAGCGTTAGTCTCACATCTACTTCATCTACTACATTTTCACCGCAATCTGGTTATGATGGAATGTCTTCCATAATGGTTACGCCAAATCTTCAAACAACATCAGTTAATCCTGCTTCATATTCACAATCAATTTCTCCTTCTTCTGGATATTGTGGTCTAAGTAGTGTATATGTGTATGGAGATTCTAATTTAGTTTCCGAAAATATTAAATCTGGAATTAGCATATTTGGTGTAAACGGAAGCTTATCTAGTGGAGGAGTAAATTTTTACGAAGGTGTAACAACTCCACAATCTGATTTAATTTTACAGTTTTCCGTACCATCTGAAGCGAATTAGATTGTAGGTCTTATTACAGGTTTTATTGGTCAAGGCATCCATGGAGATATGTTTTTTTATGGAGCATATTAGTCAAGTAATATGGGACTTATATCAACACGGGTTCGCCTAGATAAAACATATAGTGATTATGGTGTTAGTATTTTTAGTTAGCTTAACCTAAACTTACAATCTGGTTATTTAACCCTTACAATTCCTCCTAATTATGGAGTCTAGTGGAGTAGTCGGCAATGGGTGTTGGGATTTTTTTATACTTAACTTATTCATTAATTATCTTTCAAGCCTGAGAGTTATCATCGCAAGAATAACAACTCTCAGGCTGTATAATTTAATTAAAATTTTAATTAAACTATAGTATCACCTTTAAAACTATAGTTTATAAAGTAACATTAAAAACCCAGAAGTCTTAAGCCTTTCTGGTAATTTTCAACATTACAGGAATATCAACAGTAGGAACTGTTCCCAAAGCTTTAACAACATTACTACTTGCATTGCCTACAATCTTAGCCTTTCCAAAAGCATCAAATTGCGCTGAAGTTGCAGTGCTAGCAACGGAAACAGAAATATTATAACTGTCATTGGGATAAGTGCTTTCAAAGCTATACTAAGAGTTACTCCAACTACCATGCGTCATGGTAACATTTACATAAGTTTCTTCTGTAATAGGATAAAGAGTATCATAATCAGAAGAGTTTTTTTGCTTCATAAGAATGTTTTTAGTTGTTGCCATTAAGAGTTGTTCCTCCTTTCTTGGTTGTTAATAAGTGTTCAAATATTTTTAAATATAGAAATACACAAGCCAATATGTTTTCCCAAAAAATCCGCTACCGCCGTAATAATTCATATTAAAATACCAATAATTATTTTGTATGATAGGATATATAGCGTATTCTCCAGCAGTAGCAACCCAATAGGGCGATGTTTTAAAGGTTAAATAGCAAGTACCAGAAAACAAACATTGCTATCTATCTGTTAAATTAAAAGATTGAGGATACCATAAAGAAGTAATAGGTGACATAGAACTAGAAGAGTCTTCTTCCACCATACTTAAAAACATTCCATAAATAGTGGTGGTTGTACTTGGAATAGATGTTAAAAAACCACCTAAAGATGTTGTTACAGCAGTTCTTTTTGTTTTTAAATCGTTTTTGCCGTAATTACCGATAACTCCGAATATACTAACACCATTCTTTATATTTGAACTAATCAAATTACTATCTCCCCATACAATGACTTGACTCAAAGCATCATACCGAATTTGAGGGGTAATATATTGAGTAGAACTTGAAGGGTTAACAGTACGAGCTTGCAATATTGGTGATGAATCTGATGATTTTACCTGTACGCTCAAGATTTCGGCAATTGGGCGCAACGTTAATATATTACATAAACAAAGGTATTATTACCACTTTCCACCTACATTGTACCGTTGTTAACTACAGTCATAGTAAAAGTATTGGTATATCCATTAGCCATATAAATGGAATTAAATTCTATACTTCCCCAACTCATAACAGATATATTAATGTTTGAATCAGGAATGAAAATACCACAAACTTGGTTTGTTAAATAGGAAGAAATAGATACCGCTCCATAAAAGCTCCAAAAAATCCGCCAAATCGAGTTTTTAGTTACCTAATATGGAAGAGTGCATGTTGCTATATAAGTATTCCACTCATCTATGCTATAAGTTGCGGTGTTAACTACATTATAAATTTGCACTGGATTCACCGTTACTTGACTAAAACCATCAAGATTATATGAAGAAGCGAACTATGTTGCTATTGTTTTCGTTGATTTTACACTGAATGCGCCCAATTTTGGGTCAGACCCTCCAGAGTTAGCAACTTGAACACTCATATTCAATCGGCAATTAGAAGCAACATGTTTTTTGAGAACCTAAAACAAAAAAATTAGATTTTCAAAAGACCTCTCAAATATGCTCACTTTACTTAAGCAAAGCTGTTGCGTTAGGGTTAAAAAATGCAACAAAAAAGATGCAAGTTGCGTGAAATTCTCAATTAAATGCAACTTTGAGAAAAATGTGATTTGTTGCGCAAAATAGTATCAAAAAATGTGCAAGATTTCTTGCATGATGAAATTAGACACTATTGCGAGATAAATATAATAAATATTTGCTACTTGTGAAAGGAAGGAGAATAATTATGGGAAAAACAAAAGTTTCATTGTTTGAAAGATTTAAGCGAGCCATGGAGAAAACTCCGACCATGAAAAAGTGGGGAATTATTTCTTGGATTGCTACTATAAGCTTGACTGTACTGTTCGTTATGTATGTATTTTTTGGCCCAACTGGCGCTGATACCACATCCTTTGCTACTGTTGTAGGTTTGTCTTGGGGTGAGGTTGCTGTATATAATGCGTGCTATTGTTTTAAAGAGCGTGCAGAAAATAGAATGAAGATAAGTCTGGCATTTATAAATCAATTGGCAGATAAATACGGTATAGAAGCAATTACTCCTATTATTCAAAGTATTATTCAGGAGTAAAAATATGGAAGAGCTTAAAAAGACGAAAGTTTGTTCTTGTTGTAAAATAGAAAAACCTCTTGAAGAGTTTGACATCTGTAGAAAAAATAAAGATGGTAGATAGTGTAAATGTAAAGAGTGTCGCAAAATTTATCGACAGCAGAACAAAGATAAAATTAGAGAAAGTAAGAAAAGATATGCTGAAGCCCGAAGAATTCAAAGAATATTTAGAAAACACTTTCTTTAATAATTATGGTTATAAATATAATGGGGAGGATATACATATTGACCATATTACCCCTTTAGCCACTGCTACAACTATCAAAGAGGTAGAAAAATTATGTTATTATACAAATTTACAGATGCTAAAACCAGAAGATAATTTAGAGAAAGGCAAAAAGCTTGATTGGTCATTAGATGAAAAAAGAGAAGAAAATAAAGAAGGTAAAAAAGAATGAAATTATTGAAATGTATGTTTACATCTAATAGGTGTTATAAAAACGGAATAAAAATTACCCCAAAAGGTATTATGATTCACAGTACTGGTTGTAATAATCCTAATTTGAAAAGATATGCGCAACCATCTACTAATGATAGTAATTACAATGCTTTGATTTCACAGCTTGGCAAAAACAATGGTGGCACATCTTGGAATAATTCTGCTACAAATGTATGTGTTCATGCATTTATTGGTAAACTGGCTAATGGCGAAATCGCTACTGTTCAAACCTTGCCTTGGAATTATAAAGGTTGGCATTGTGGTAAGGGAAACAAAGGTAGCGCTAATAATACCCATGTCTCGGTGGAATTGTGTGAGGATGCGCTGAAAGATGCAAATTATTTTAACAAAGTCTACAAAGAGGCTGTTGAATTTGCTGCTTACCTTTGCCAGCTTTACGGTTTCGACCCCTTAAAAGACGGAGTAATTATTGGACATTATGAAGGACATCAAAGAGGTATCGCTTCTAATCACGCTGACCCTCGTAATTGGTTTCCTCGTTTTGGTAAGAGTATGGATACTTTTAGAGCAGACGTTGCTGCTAAGATGGGTAAAAAGGTAACTCCTACAACCCCTACTAATACTGGAACTACTGTATCTTATTCTGGCATTGTTACCGCTTCGGTTTTGAGAATCCGTAAAGGACCTTCTGTTTCTTCTTCTGTTGCTGGAACTCTTAAAAAAGGAACAGGTGTCTCTATTATCCTTGAAGATAATGGTTGGGGTAAATTGGCTGATGGTAGTGGTTGGGTAAGTTTAACTTACATTAAAAAGAATTCCACTCCAACTAGCACATTTAAAAGTTACCGAGGTAAAATTACAGCATCTTCTGGCGTTAATATAAGAACTGGTGCTGGTACTAACTACAGTAAAAATGGAGCTTTAACTTATAATTCTGTCGTAACTATTGTTAGCGAGAAAAAAGTTTCTGGTATAACTTGGGGTAAGTTAGCCGATGGTAGAGGTTGGATTAGCCTTGCTTATTTAAAAAAGATTTAATTTACGATATAAAAAGAGGGAGAGTGTTTAACCATCCCTCTTGCAGTTTAATTTTATTTAATCTTCTTCATCAAACTTAAGAAGTTTATCTTTATATTCTTTTTCAATGCGTTCGCGTTCTAATTTTTCTGCTTTTCGCTGATTTTTCTCTACAATACTGGGTCTAAAATACCCTCTTTTATCACAAAAACGTTTCATCGTAGAACGATTAACATGAAAAAGTTTTGCTACATCTGCGTAACAGTTGTCTTGTTCAACAATCAATGCCTTAATGGTCTCTTCGTATTGAGTTAACTTTGTACTTTCTCCTAACGAACCTTTCGGTCTACCAAGCTTTACTCCACTTGCTTTTCTCATCGCAAGCGCTTCCTTGGTTCTCTGACTAATAAGATTACGTTCAATTTCAGCAGAAAGTCCAAAAGCAAACGCTAATACTTTGCTCTGAATATCATCTCCTAATACAAATCCGTCTTTGATTGTTCTTACTTGACAGCCTTTTTCCATGCATAAAGAAAGAATGTCCATAATCATATAAAGACTTCTACCAAGACGAGAAATCTCAGAACAAATAATGATATCTCCACTTTGTACCTTTTTAAGAAGTTTTCCTAACTTACGCTTTTCAGGATTCTTTGTGCCAGAAATCGTTTCTTCAATCCAGCCATCAATTTTCATGCCGTGTTTTTCACAATATTGGTTGATTTCAAAACGCTGGTTCTCAACAGTCTGCTGGTCAGTACTTACTCGAATGTAACCAAAAGTCATAATTAAAAATCTCCTTGTTTATGGTATTTTTTAATTGGATTGTAAATTGATGATACCATAGAAGGGTGAAAAATTCAACAACTTAATAGGGAAATAATATGTCTTGTTTGTGCAGATTAATCAATTTTTTGTTGAAATTATTAATTGTTAATATTAATTTTAATATTAACATGATTAATATTCATTATAGAGGACATATTTTAATATAAGGAGTATAGAAATGGTCTATAAAATAATCGGTGATTTCAATACCGATAGCTTTGAATCAATGCTTTCTAAAATCGGAAAGTATTATAAATTTATCTATCAAGATGACAATCTTTATCTTGCTTTGGCTCAATATAAATTTAGAGATGAAGCTTATGCAACATTGAAAAAATCTTTAAAACCAGCTCGTAATTTTATTATTAGAGAAGTTAATGAGAAAAATATTATGAATGAAAATGATTTCGTTATTGAATGGTGTAGAGATAATTTGGTTGCAATAGAAAAACAAAGATATGAAATAGAAAAACAGAAGAAATTAAGAGATACTATGAAAGCTCTTGATAATTTCGAACATATTTTAGCTGAACAAGAAAAAGCTAAAAAGTCTACTAAGACTGCAAATATTAATAAGAAGGGAGGAAATAATATTGGATAGTCCCAAAAAAAGAGGAAGACCCAAAAAGGTTGAATCGCCTAAAGCTGTTGTAAACGAAGAAGCTAAAATGATTACTATGACTCGGGATAAACCTGAAGAAGATGTTTCATTAAAAGCTATACAACAAAGATGGGCTACTATTTTTGGTAAATACGCTTCTACTGGTTTTGATAATTTAGCTGGCGCTTGGGCTATGTCTTGGAGTCAATTGAACAACCCATTTTTACAGAATTAGCGTATTAAACAAATTAATGCTAAAGCTCAAAAAGTTCAATCAGAAGAACTCCAAAATGCTTTGAATAATCCTGAAAACTCTGAAATGACTTTTTAGAGAATCAGTATGTGGCTGTATTATACTAATTATGTTTACAATATTTTAGTAAAACTTAATAGAGATACTCCCTTATTTAATTATTATTATATTCCAGAATATGTTGACTCAAAAGATATGTCTACGGAGGCTTTTAAGAAAGAAAGTCAAAAAGTAGATAAGATTTTAAAAGCTTTTAATCCAAATTTAACTTTAAAAACTATTACTACTTAGGTGAGTTTGGAAGGCAAGTCTTCTTACTTGCCTCGTACAAGCTATGATAAAAATGATGTTAATTTCTTTGTCATGCAAAAACTCAATACTGATATGGTTAAATTGATTGGTTTTGGTAGTAAACAATAGTTTACTATTGCTTTTAATATGGCAATTTTCCTTCAACCAGCTTATGATGTTAGTCAGTATCCTCAATTTATTTAGGATGTTTGGAATCAAATGTTGGAAACGGGAATTGTTGTTATAGATTAGAAAACTAAGAAAAAGAGAATTTCTCCTAAAGCTAAACTTCCCGATGGTCACATCTTGGAAAGTAATGGAGAAAACTATATGTATTGGGTAAGATTGCCCCAAGATTTGTGTTATACATTCTATTTTGATGGCTCTCATCCTAATGCGTTTCCTGATACTATTGGTTTGTTTGATGATTTGACAGATTTGGATGACTATAAATGGTTGCAAGCTAGTTTGCTTAGTAAGGGTATTAACAGTGTTTTAACGGCAGAGGTGCCTTTGGTTTAACAAAATAGACCACGTTCACAGCAATGTGTTCGAAAAAATTTTCCATCGAATTGCTGGAAAGTCCTAAAGCTTAGTTGACCAGAAATGGTTTCGAAAGAAGAAACAACAACTAAGATTTTCTCATGGTTAAATCCTAAAAGAAAAAATTATTTAATCACAAAATATAAAATATAAAAATAAAGGAAAGGAGGTAAAACATGTCATATGAAACTGGTTTTGTAAAGCCAAACAATAATGAATCTTACAAAGAATATGTGGATAGATTATTATTAGATGGAAGATTTTTACGGAAAAACAACCGTCCAAAAAATATTTACACAGAAGGACATCATATTCTTCCTAAATGTTAGGGAGGTTCCGACAAAAAAGAAAATATTATTATAATTTTTCCAGAAGAGTATTATTTCTGTCACAAATTGTTAGCACAAGAAAATCCAGAGGAATCTACGCTTCAATTTGCTTGGTGGAATATGTGTCACAAAATGGATAGTGATGCTAAACGTTTATATGATGTACCTCCCGAAGAATACGCTGAAGCTAAAAGAAGAACATCATTTATTTCTTCAAAGATGAATAGTATTCCAGTTGTAGAATTTGTTAGCGGCGTAATTTATCCCAGTGCTGAGGAAGCGGCAAGACAATTAAATATTGGTAAAGCTTCTAATATTACTTCTTGTTGTAAAGGTAAAAGTAAATCAGCAAATGGATATAAGTTTTGCTATTTATCTGATTATCTTACGGGAAATTATAAAAATTAGACCGTAGGAAAGAGAAAAAGAATAATAGATATTGATACTAAAAAAGTATACGAATCTTCTGTAGATGCGGCAAACGAATTAAATTTAAGTAAGGTCAAAATTAGAGAAGTTTGTCGAGGAATAAGGAAGTCTGTTGGTGGACATAGATTTGTTTATTATGAAGATTATCTTTCTGGTAATTATGTGGTAAGAAAAATTGGACACGAAGGTAAAAAAGTGAAAGATGTTGATACTGGCATAATTTATGAAAGTGGTGCGGAAGCTGGAAGACAATTAAATCTTGATGCTTCAAGCATATTAAAAGTTTGTAATAATAAAATACAATCTACTAAAGGTCATCATTTTATATTTTGTGAAGATGATAATTAAAAATGGATAATCAGCAGCCAAGCTTTTAGATATATATTTAAAAGAAGGTTCAACGACTATCTTGAAAGAGAGTAGACTTAAATTAATCACTTAAGTCGAAGTGGTGGACATCTATATTTAGATGAAGATATAGTCTGCACACAATAGAAATATTGTGGTTACAAAAGTAACGGTATTAGAGATTGATAATCTCAAAGATGTGAATCTTATACTAAACATAATGGAAAGACCCTAAAGCGGGTTCTGATGCTACTGTTATTACACCTGATACAATTCTTGGTTATCAGGATTTCTTTGAAAGTAATGTTTCTGGAAACATTTTGGGCTTCTTTGCACCATTTAACGATTTCGAATTACACACCTTAGAAAATCAGCCCGAAGCAATGGATATCATTTATGATAGAACTAGAGATTTAATCGCTACTTCTGGCAACTCTGCTCTTATGAGTATTACTGATAAACCTTCTATCGCTTCTGTTAAGGCTGCTCAATATATTTAGGCTGCTAGAATTGATTACCTTACCAGACAATACGAAAGTTTCTTAAATGAAATGATTAATAAAAATTTCGATTTGAAATTCCAATGGAAAGTCTCTCTTTGGGGTGATATCTTTAATATTCGTGAGGATATTAAAATCCTTAGAGAACAAGTTGTGTCTGGCTTAGAAGGCTTTATTCCTAAACTTCTGTCGGCTAATGGTATGACTGTTGATGATTATCAACAAGCTAAAGCTTACCTTAAAGCTTTAGATATTAAAGTTGAAAAAGTCTTAGACCAAGAAAATTTAATCGCTAACCCTGTTGGTAGACCAAAGTTGAACGATGATGAGATTACCAACGATAATACTGGTAACTCTTCCAATGCTGGAACTAATGTTTCAGACATTAAGGAGTTTTCATATAATATCAAAAAGTGCCAAATTTGCGGAAAAGAACTGAATGAAGATGAAGATGTAATTTGTAACGAATGCTTGGAAGAAATGTATGAGTCTCGTATCAATGATATGAGCACGTTTACTCATATGATTCCAAAGAAAGTAAAGGAATGAAAGTGTGAAGATTAAAACATTTAAAGAGAAAAAGTGGCGTATTAAAAAAACCCACACAAATTCTGAACCTTGTTGTAATCATAATCCTTTAGACTTTAATACCACGTTGCAAAAAAGCACGAAAAAATTAATGGTTTCTCCTGATAAATAGTTTTACATTTGTTCGCAATGTCAAAAATGTTTCGTCTTTAATACGGACGAAAAGGGAGAATTAATAATTGAGTAAGCTTGATTGTTCCCTTTTTTCAGTATTTCGTAAAGGAGGTCGATTAAATTGGACCCTACAATTATAATTGCTATAATTTCCTTTATCGGAACTTGTGTTGGTACTATTGGCGGTATTATTACTACTAATAAATTAACCAATTATAAAATCGAGCAGTTGCAACGCAAAGTGGATGCTCACAATAATCTAATTACTCGTACCTATGAGTTGGAAAAGAATATGGGAATCGTTTTTCAGAAAATCGAGGAAAATAAATCCGATATTCAAGATATCAAAAAAGATGTCAAAGGAATTATGGAGAAACTATAAAAAGGAAAGTGAGAGGACAATAATATGGTAAGTAATAATTATACGCCAGAGATTGTCGAAGCTTTAAATGATTTGTTAGGAAGCTTCTTTCAAATGAACTCTGCTTCTGATAACATGGCTTACGCTCTTGATTGTGAGCTTAATTGCCCCTGCGCTTCTCAGGTGTTTCACTTGAAATTCGCTCATGTGTTTCCAAGTGATACCTTCGCAGATAAATTAAGTGAAGTAATGATTCAAGAAGGTATTCGCCCTGTTCGTAAATCTCTTAACGGTAATGAAGATACTTATGAAAATATCGAATTGCTGTTTAACGATGCCTACACAGAAATGGATTCTTTGAAGAGAAAAATTCTTGATACTATTGAATTTTTAGATTACAACAAGTCATGTAAGGTTTTTGTAATTGTTCTGGAAAATATGGCAGAAGTCGCTAGCTCCCTCCTCCATCAATGTGATATTTGGAGACAAAAAGCTAAACTGTACAGCGCTTCTCCTGAATTATTCGATGCTGAATTCGAAGGATTTACAAAAATCTAATTTGTAAAATAAGTTAACTATACAAAATAGGATATTATACAATGGGCTATGTTTATTTTATAACCAATGGGGAAAATATTAAAATAGGATATACTAAAAATTCAGTTCAGAAAAGATTAAAACAATTAAATACTGGCAGTGATAAGCAATTATATATCTTAGGATATATGAAAGGCACTATGGCTGATGAGGAAAACCTTCATTCTAAATTTTAGCAATATAAAACTAGAAATAATGGAGAATGGTTTGAACCATCAGATGATATATTGGACTATATTAATGTAGTCAACCTTGTTCCTAATTGCTACGTTCGGAAGAATGAGGCTTGGAATAACAAAGTAATGGCTATGGCTTCCGTGTCATTGTCATTTACATCATGAGGAGAAAGGAGGAAGAAAAATATTGGATAAAAAAGTTCTGAAATTTGAACTTTCTCCGCAAAGTTTGAAAATTAAGAATGTGTTAAAAAATGACTTTATTGCTATCGACGTTTACGCAATTTCTGATGTCTACCCTAATAGAAATAATAGCTATTTTCCCGTGTCTGCTATGCAAGATGCTAAACCTACTTTCTATAATAAACCCGCTCTTGGCGCTTTTGATGTCGCTCATGATGATTTTAAAGCTCATGAAATGGAATATAGATGGGATAATGAGTTACAACAAGATTACTTTGACTTTACTAATGGTAAATGCGAAGTCCCACTTGGCGTAATTCGTGGCGAAGATTTGGTCGAAATTGTCGAACATGACGGTCAAACTTGGGTGCATTTTACCTGCGTCCTTTGGGCTAAATATGCTTACAAACAAGTTAAAAGATTGCTTAAGGATACTAAAAAGAAAATTTCTGTAGAAATAGAAGTCCTTGAAAGTCATACCGATGAAAATAAAGTCGAAGTAATAGATAAATTCGTTTTCGATGGATTTACTATTCTTGGTTCTGCTGTTACTGAAGCTATCCCTAATGCACATTTAACCATTCTTGATAAAATTAATGACGCTGTTTATCAGAAACAGGAAAAATGCTTGTCTTTCGCTTATAAAGAGTTGGAAGATAATAACAATAAAGATAAAAATTCTGGTTCTGATACAGATAATAAAAATGAGGATTTTGATTCCACTATTCCTGATAATGGAGTTGCTAATGAAAAAGTGGACGAAATCACAATGGATAATGAACAAAGAGGGGAGGAACCAAAAACAATGACCTATGAAGAGAAAAGACAACTTCTCGAATCTTTTCTGAATAGCGGTCTTGATGAGAATGCTTCTCATTATAGTGTCACAGAAATTAACGACAATGTTGTTTGCTTTAGCCTTGACGATGAAAATTTTAAGGCTACTTATAGCATCAATGAAGAAAATGTCGCTAGTGTTGATATGGACGCTAAAGAAAAGATTGTGCTCTCTAAGGATGAAAATCCTGAAGATGAGAGTGGTAAAGAGACTGAATCCAAGGAATGTGAATCTGAAGACGGCAAGTGCGAAGTCTGCGGTAACAACCCTTGCACTTGTGCGCGTGAAGATGACGATGGCAATAAGGATGACGGTCATAAAGAGAATGAGTCCAAAGATGACAAAAATGATGATGACCATGACCATGATGATGATAATGATGATAACGACGATGATGATGGCAAAAAAGAAACCGAGGCTGAGGATAACGACGGTGAAAAGAAAGTCGAAAATTGCGAAGACCCCGCTCAGTTTGCCGCTACTGACGTAACTGTTGATGAATCTCATGCTGACCATGGACAGGTTGAAGGTGAAGAGCTTGGTTCTCCTAAAGTTGATACTGATATCCTCAAAGAACATGATGATGGCAGTATTTTAATCGGTCAACCTTCTGGTGAAAGTAATGTTATTCAGGATATCCACTACGCTGTTGGTGATGAACAACTTACTGCTGATGAACTTTATGAGAGATTCAACACTCTTAACACCTCTTTCGCTGAACTGACTGAAAAGTATAACACTCTTAATGCTCAGTTTAATGCAAAGAAAAATGCCGAACTTTATGCTTTGGCTTGCTCTTTGGTCGATTCTGAAGAAGATTTGACTGAAGAAAATGCTAGTAATATTAAAGTATTTATGAAGGAAAATTGTGATAACAGTACTTACGCTTCCGATGAGGAACTTAATGAGGCTGTTGACCATAAAATTGCAGATGCTCTTTATGCTCAGAAGAAACTTAGTAGAAAAACTAAGGAGAAAGAGTTCTCTGCTGATATCGTTAAGGATAAACCTGTTGTTACTGAAGTGAACGACAGCGCAAATAACCTTAAAAATGCAATGAAAAATCTTAACAAGATTTAATTAAAAAAGGAGGATAACTTTATTATGAAATTTATTGAGAAGATTTTGATGGCTTCTGAAGATGTTAAAAGCTATCTGGTTTCTGGCGTTTGCAAAGACAAGGAACTCGCTGATGGTTCTTTGGTTGAAATTGGCGACCTTATCGACCATGAGGTTTATAAGGGTCTGAAGGATATGAATACTCGTGAGATTAAGCCTTATGCTGGCACTGGTCGTGTTGGTATTGTTGACTATGTTGGCGTTTCTAAGGGCGAAATCATGGGCGTTATCTACAGTGAGGGTGTTAAGACTTGCGGTCTTCCTTGCCCTGCTGGTGCTCATACTCGCGTTCGTTGCCCCAAGCTTGGTGACGAGTTCTATCTCGGCGAAGATAACTTTGAGTCTGCTCCTACTGCTGGCCAGTTCGCTATTGCTGGCTCTGACGGTCAGTGGGCTCCTGCCGCTGTTGCTGCTGATGATAAGCTCTGCGTTAAAGTCGAGTTTGGCAAGGATAAGATTATTGGTGTCAAGAACGAGGGTAAGAAGTTCTATTGCACCGTTATCCATGAGTAATTTTAAATTATCATTGAATAATTTGAATAATTCGAATAATTTAAAATAAATATTGATATTTGCTTTATGATTTTTATAAATTAATTAAGGAGGATTTTGTTATTATGAAACAAATTTTTAGTTATAACAAATTCAACGAAGATGTCGCTGATGGTCTCGTTGAAACTTGCTATTCTTTGGCTCAGAAGTCCATTGAGGGTAAGAACAACACCCCTGAGTATGTTGAGGCTAATAAGACCTTTAACGAAGAGTTTATGAAGTATTGTGTTGAGAACGCTGGCATGAAGTGGAGCGGTCTCGATATGATTAAGAATCCTATGGTCTACAAGAAGAGTAATTTCCTTGAGACTTTCGATACCATTCTTGCTGGTGCTATTACTCCTGTTGTTCCTACTGTTGCTGCGTCTGGCTATGAACAGCTTTATGATGTCACTCAGGTTGGTTTCGGTGATGTCGCTAAGTATGAAGTCGATAGCAATGAGCTCTTCATCGTGAATAGCCTTGCTGAAGGCATTGCTCGTGGTGGCGTTCAGACTGCTTCTAACACTGAATATACTATTTCTGCTAAGAGAGAGCAGATTTCTCTCTATGTTGACTGGTATCATGTGGCCGCAGGAAGGACCGATTGGGGCAAGCTTCTCCAGAAGATTGGTGCTTCTTTTGCCGCTTATATTCAGGCTCGTCTTGCCAAGGTAATGGCTACCATTATTACCAATAATACTAATGGTAAAAATGAAGATGGTATCGCTGGCTATATGGCTAACGGTCTTACAGATGAAAACTGGCTTAAAGTTGCACGTTTGGTAAAACTTGCCAATGGCGGTGCTGATGTTTATGCTCTCGGTACTTCCATTGCTCTTGCTTCTGTTCTTCCCGACAGTGCTAAGGGCTTCCGTTATGGTGAGGATAGCGCTATCGTTAAGGATGGCTTCCTGCCTGATTACAAGAATGTTCCTCTGATTGAACTGGGCAACGCTCTTGTTCCCAATACTATTAATGGTGAGCCTGAAGTCGTTCTTCCTGATGATATCATTTATTTCCTTCCTCTTGGCATGAATAAGCCTATCAAGGTTGTCATGGAAGGAAATACTGTTTCTGTTGAGAAGGACCCCTTGTTTGCTGCTGACCATACCTACGGTTTCACTGTTGATATGCGTATGGGTATGGACGCAATTGTTGGTAGTAAAGCGGGAGCTATTACTCTTAACTAATATAATTAACTAAAAAGATTCTATGAAAAGAGGAACCACAAACAAAAATATCTTATTGGGTCCATATAAAGAAGAAATTATTTCCTCCTACGAAAAAGGAGAAACAATAAGAAATATTGCGTCTTCTTATAATGTGGACCCAAGAACAGTTAGTAATTTTTTAAAATAGTTTGGAATTAATATAAAAAAGCCACACCCTCCTAAAATATATACTATAAATGAAGATGTTTTTAAAAGTATTGATACAGAAGAAAAAGCATGGGTGTTGGGGTTTATATATGCTGATGGATATATAGATTCTTCAAAAACAAAATTAAAAATTACGTTAACTGAAAAAGATAGAGATGTTTTAGAAAAGATAAGACATATTCTTCGGTCAAATTTCCCCATAAGGAGAAAAGAGGGAAAATAGATTAAAGGGACAAATTATTTTGGAAATTCTACTGTTACTTTAATGATAAGTAATGCTCAAATTTGTCAAGATTTAGAAAAGCACGGAGCTTTTTACAAAAAATCTTTAAAGTTATAGTTTCCTCTTTTCTTGAAAGATGAGTTAATTAAGCATTTCATAAGACGGTATTTTGATGGAGATGGATGTATAACTTTTGGCAGAAATAATTTTCCAAAAGTATCTATCGCAAGTAATGGAGAATTTTTAGAGCGGATAAAAGAAAATCTTAAAACAGAAGGAATAGTTGGTCATATATATGCATCTAGCTAGTCCAAAGTTGAAGAAATAGAAATATCTTCTCATATTAGTGTAAAAAAATTTTTGGATTACATTTATCAAGATGCTACAGTTTTTATGGAAAGAAAATATTAGCGATATAAATGTTTTTTCGAAACTGGTAAAATGTTTGAAAAATATTAATTATCATGTTTAAAAGGTTTAAAAGGAGATTGTAAAAAATGGCTGTAAATAAGAAAACTATTAAAAATACAGAAGAAGTTGTAAACGAAACTAATAAGGAACAAATTGCTGAGAATGCGGAGACTTCTGTTAAGGAGTCTCCTGCTACTCAGTCTTCTATCTCGTTAGAAGATATTCAAGCAATGATGGCAAAGTTCCAGTCTACAATTGAATCTTTGAGTAGTGAACTCAAGGAAGAGAAAGCAAAGAACGAAAAGTTGGCAGAAGCAATCAAAGAATCTACTTTGAATGATAGAGAGGGCGATACAGAAAGTTCTTTTAAGGAAAAAGAAGTACAGGATAATACTTCTAATACAACAGAAAGACTTCTGGAAATTCTTGGCAATAGAAAGAGTGACAAGGAAATTGTTATTGTTCATAATCGTGAGTTGCTTGGTGGGCTTTCAACCGCTATTCAACTTACTGGTTTGACTATTAATTTCCATACTCTCGGTGAACAGCGTGTTCTTAGCTGGCAACAGTTTGAGGAATGTGTTTCCAAATATCGTAAGTGGTTCGATAAAGAAATTATTCTTTTGGCTCCCGAATTCGCCGATGTTGCGGAACGTTATAATGTATCTTGTTTGAAGAGAGAGGGTCATGCTGTTGTTACGAAGGGAGACCTCGTAAATATTTACAAGAAGAGTGAGCGTGAACTTGAGGATTATATGAATTCTTTGACTGAAGCTGATAAAGACTTTATTTGTTCTTATTGGCTTGGAAAATGCTATGAAAATGATGCTAAATATCGTGTTAGAAGTAAAGTTGAGCTTCTGAACAGAATTTCTAACAAGGGTGTTTTTGACAATCTGTTGGCTCAAATGAATTTTGATTCAATAAGACATTAAACAAATAAGGAGGGTTTAAATGGGCATTTTGTTTAGTGATGTCTATCGAAAAGCAATAGCCTTATTTGATGACCCAAGGATTACGACAGCGTATGAAACTAATCCTTTGCAATTTAATAAGATAATGTACACTTATTTGCAAAATGCAATATCTATGTTTAACAACCCTCTAAGCGTTTCTTTACGTTTATCTCAATATAAAGAACCAAAAGGTATCATGCAAGTTTTTGAAGGGGATGGTAAGAATAATAAATTCGAACTTGACCCAGAGTTTGAGATTCAGGATAATTCAATATATAATTATATTGAGGGAGAATTATTGGTGCAAGGCTCGATTGATAAAGAAGCTCACACTGTAGAATTCCCCGATGTGTTACCTGAAGGTAAACAATATGCAGTTGAACAATATTACGTTGGTGAATTTACTGATAATTTTGAAGGTTTAATTAACAAAAATGTAAATGGTACAAGTTTAGTGGTAGGTTATGTTAAAGATATTCTTGCTCGTTTGCTTGTAAAGGCATGGGGAGAAGAAGAACGCAATTTGTTATTAGATATTCGCAATTTAATGCAAGACAGCGATTTCAAGATTATGTCTAATGACCGTATTTTAAAAGCGAAAAACGAATGGGTAGACCAACTTGATTCAGAAATATACAATTATCAAAATAGACTTGCATGGCAAATCCGTTTTATGGGTGGTAGTAAGTTTATAGGAAGGGGGTAAAGATGGATAAAGACAACAAGAACTTCAAAGTAGTTTTATCTATTAATGAGAAAATTATATGCTTAGAAGAAATAATTTCAAAATTGAAGAAAGTTCTTTATGTATATGACAAATCTCAAGAACCCGATTCCACTTATAATTACCGTGTGTATTGTGGTGGAATAATGATGTATGTTTCGTCAAGTAATATTCTTTTTGATGGTGAATTAGTAAGTATTATAATTAATATCAATGCTATTTTAACGAATCAATTAGATAAAGGACAGATTAAGAAATTAATATTTGAATCAATCAATTATGCAGAGTATTTATTAAAGAAATACAAAAACGAAGGCTAAGGAGATTATGGATTAAAATGGCGATTTTAAATACTACTGATATTGTTGATAGCAGTATCATGCTCAAAGCTCGTTTAAAGCATAATATGGTTGGAGATAATTATTATATTCAAAATCTGCAATATAAACGCGATTAGGATTGGGAATATAGATATAATACTGTTGACATAGAAGAAGAAAAAGACCGACAAGTTGAATACACAACCAAAATGCCTGAATATACACCTCTTGAGACTGTTGTTATAAGAAATGTTAAGGGTGAACGTGGTGAAGATTTGGGTACAGATTGGGCAGAAATTTCTTTTAGAGATTTGAAATATCCCAATCCTCTTGGAAAAAGATATCGCTTTTCTTTGGAATTTCAGGATTTAAGCGTTATGACAGAGGAAGAAAAACATTATAATACGAGTGTTTGGATTGCTATAAATAATTCTCCTATAAATCCACGGAATTCTTGTGTAATTCGTAGATGTAATGCTAATATTGCATTACTTGGGTCTTCAACAAACAGTCAAACAGATGCCACTGAAATAAGGTATGAGCCTATTGTACTGGAAAACGAATTGAAATATATGAACCAGTATTACAACAAAACTTTGGTAATACCTCAAGCTGAGTGGTATGTCACGATGCAATTAAATTATTTTTCAAATGCTGTTAAAATTAATAGCCGAGTTATTCTTGGTGGCACAGATTAGAACGACATTGAAAATAATGCTATATATAAAGTTAAAGCTGTTATAAAGAGTACATCCACTAAAACTTTTGCAAAAAGTGGTTTTACTGGATTAGAAGATATACCTTTCGTGGTCTTGGCATTGGATAAAGATTTATGGAGCGCTAATGACGATGCTGTAACACGTGTCGCTAATAATGCTCCTTTATATCTTATTCCAAAAAAGGAAGACCTTCACGATGAGGAGTATCATATTACTCTTAAAGATTGTGACGATTATAAAATAATTCTTGGCAATAGCAAAGAATGTGAAACTGAATTAAGTTTCAAAGGTGGTACACTTCCCACTCACTTCGAGTACAAAGTTGTTTTAAATGGTATAAAAGAAGAAAATTGGTCTAAATATTATGAATTTGAAAAAACTGGTGATAACACCTTTAAGATTAAAAATTTAAAAGCTTGCAATAGAGGTACATTAGATGTAATTGCTACTTGTATCGACCCTGATGTTGCAGGGGTTACTATTAGTGAGACTTTTAGTTTTAAATTGGGAGGTTTTTATTAATGTTAGATAGTAGTTATGCACCATCTGCATTTAACCGCTTTGTAAATTTAGATGGAGTAGAAGATAGAATAATTTATTATTTGTTATCTCCTAATAAAAAAACTCCTGAAGAATTAGAACAAACTCATATTATTTGGAAACTTTTATATTATAATGATGCAGATGCTCTTAATAGAGAATTGCCTACATATCAATAGATTACTTCTTTAATATGTTCTGATGATATAACACAAACCGACAAACGTATTTTTAGAAGTCCTCATTTTGAAGATGCTTGGACGGTTGAAAGTACGTTATTAAAAATTTATATCGACCAAATTATTCCTACAGATAGATACAAAGCTGTTGTTAACTTTGGAATTGATATAATTACACATAATAAATGTATTAATATCAATCCAAGTGATGATGATAAAACTTATCCTGTTGATACGGTTGACGGGGTTGAAATTCCTATTACTGGAAAAAGTCGTGTTTCTACTTTGTTAAAAGCTGTTTTGTTTTTGCTCAATGGCGCTCATGTACAGGGTGTTGGCAATTTAGAGTTTTCAACAATGATGAGTAGATTCCAATAGGCTCAATATGGAATTTGGAACAACAGAAATTTTGAAGGAATTAAAGTTGTATTAGGATGCTACATGAGTGGGGTGTCTTAATTGGCAATATCTAAAGAGTTACAAGCTAAAATGGAAATGTACGAACAAGCCTATTTCGGTCTGGATTTACCAGTGCCATTTAAAGGTTTGTTAATTTATCCAGTTTTAACGAAAGATTACTATAATTTTTATGCTAATTTATCTTGCTTTACTCAAGATAAAAATATTAAAGAAATAAAAGTTGTAGATGAAAATGGAATAGAAACCACTAAAAAAGTGGCTAATCCTGAAGGTATTGGTATGTCTTATATGGCATATTTAATATAGAATATGGAAAATCAAGAATATGGACCTATGGTTACTTCTTAGGTAATTAATATGTTCGAACTTGTGCTCCATGAAAAAAATGGTTTGTTTTGTCCTCATTGTGGATTCAAACGAACTTAGTTTGAAGTTATCAAAGAATATGCTAAATTCCAAGAAACATTACCTGATAATTTAAGCGAAACTGAAAAGAAAGTTAAAGCTCTTGAGTTTATTAATAATTATGCTATATGTCCAGAATGTAAAAGTAAGATGAGAGATATTTATGGTATAAAAACAGAAGCTAATGGTATGAAAAAATTATATATATATGATATAGTTTTAGAGCCTAAAGAACTTGATGAATTTATAGCTATTATCACGCATCAAAACATTTTAGATTATGATGGAGATAAGTATATTGACCCTAATTTAAGAGAAGAGATGGAATTAAAGGCGAGGATGTAGAACAAGAATTACACTTCTCCAAGTTTGGAAAAAATGCTTGTTTGTATATCTATTAGTTCTTCATATACTATGGAGATGTTAAAAGAACAAGTAAGTTTGAGAAAACTTTCTTTAATGCTAAAAACCATTGATGCTAAGGGGTATTATTATGCTTAGATTTAGGGTGCTATGTCTCGGCTAGTTTAGTTTAAACGGGATATTCCCCATTGGATATTTACTGATAACAAGAAAGATATATCTAAAGAAATTATGACGATGAATGATTTCCAGAAGAAATTCGCATCTGTTACTTAATTAAAAAAGAAAGGAAGAAAATATGGAAAATTATTCTGTCTATTTACACATTAATTTAAAAAATGGTAAAAAATATATTGGAAAAGCAAAAGATGCTCCCACAAAAAGATGGGGAATAAATGGAAAACGGTATTTGGTAAAAAGAGACGGCAAATTTTGCCAGCCTTATTTTGCTCGTGCTATTTTAAAATATGGATGGAATAACTTTTACCATGAAATTCTTATTTCTGGATTGGATAATTAGGAAGCTTGCCGACAAGAAAAGTTTTTTATTCTTCTGTTTAGGAGTAATAATCCTGTGTATGGATATAACTCTACTCTTCGGGGAGAAGGTTCGTCTGGTAGAGTAATTACTGAAGAAACCAGAAAGAAAATGTCTGAAAGTCAAAAAGAGCGATTTCAAAGACCCGAGGAAAAAGAAAAGTTAAAATTGCGTTCTAAAGATAAAAAACCTATACCAAAAAGAAGAGAAAGGTGGAAACATACAGAAGAAGAAAAAAAGCATTTAAGTGAAGTTTTAAAAGGAAGAAAACTTTCAGAAGAAACTAAACAAAAGATGAAAGATGGCAGACAACGGGAAAATGCACATATGTATGGAAAGAAACATACAGAAGAATCAAAAAGAAAGATGTCTGAATCAAGGAAGGGAAAGAAAACAGGAAAAGATAATCCAAATTCTAAGCCCGTAATTTGTGTTGAGACAGGAGAAATTTTTGAAAGTTGTAGTTTAGCTTCTATAGCTCTTACAGGCAAACCCATTTAGGGACCACATATAGGTAGTGTTTGCCACGGCAAAAGAAAATAGTGCTTAAATTTTCATTGGAAATTTGTTGATGATTAAGATTTAATCTTCATTAAAAAGATTGTTTTAAAAATCTTTTTGAAATGATTAAATAAATAATAAAGAATAAATAAATAAGGAGGATATATATTATGTTATTTTTAGCTGGTGTAGGCCGTGCCACTCTTCTTGATGGCGAGCGCCTTGTCGCTACTGCCAATACCTTAATTGATTCCAGTATTACCATAGGAATTTCGTTCGAAGACCTCCGCGCTGGACAAGGCAATAAGCTTTACGGTCGTTATGCGCATACTTCTACTTTTGACCTGAAGCTGACTGATGCCATGTTCAGCCTTGAGTATCTTGCTATGAACACTGGTTCTGATGTTGAGCTCGGTGGCGATGCTATGAAGGACGAGAAGCTGACTGTTGCTGGTGGTAAGGTTACTCTGTCTACCAAGGCCGTTCCTATGGTTGGTAATACCAATGTTTATGCTTATGTTAAAAAGTCTGGCACTGACGAGGGTTATCAGCGTTATGCTGTTACTGGCGCTGGTGTCAACGAAGTTGCTCTTGATGAATCTCTGAACGATTCTGAAGTTTGTGTTCGTTATATGTATCACAACGATATCGCTTCTAAGATTACCATTAGCGCTAACTTCATTCCTAAGACTCTGACTTGCATTCTTGAGGCTAATCTTTACAACGGTGGTTCTTGTGATGTTGAGACCTCTACCCTTGCTGGTAAGGTTATCATCAAGGTTCCTCGTTTCATGCTCAACGGTTCTCAGGAACTCAGCATGAGCGCTTCTGGTGTTTCTAACACTTCTATTGAAGGTTCTGCTCTTGCTTCTGGTTGTGCTGGTTGTGATGGCGACGGTGTTTATGCTGAAATCGTTCAGGTTCTTGAAAACAAGACCGCCGCTGATATGTTCGCCAGCATCGTTGTTGAAGATAAGAATCAGTCCGCCAAGAAGGGCGATAAGATTGAGCTTAATGTTTATGCTTGCCCTGTTGATGGTGCTCCCATTAAGCTTAACGTTGACCAGTATAATGTTGCTGTCTCTGGTTCTGGTACCAGCACTTATGATAATGGTGTTATCACTGTTGTTGATACTACCGAGTTTACTGTTAAGTTTAAGCTTAACGAAGAGCTTACCGATACCATGAAGGTTACTGTTGCTTAATTTAATTAACGAACAGGAGATTAAAACAAATGCTTTGCAGTAATGCACAGCAGGAAAATGGTGGAAGAATAACGTGCAGAGTCGATGGGAAAGAACCTCATCGGCTCTGTCCTTATCAAAAATATTGTCATTAGAAGTGCGCATGGGAAAATTCTCCTGCCATGACGAGCTGTGAGAGGAGATTAAGAAATGGATGAAATGAACAGCGCTTTTGATATTGAAGTTTCTTCCAAGAAAGAAAATAAGGAGAAGCAAATTCAATATAAAAAGTATGACAAAAACAAGCGCAACAAGGAAATTGTAAAAGAAGAAATTGTTGAGCCTGTTAAGCAGGAGTTAGAAAGTGTCACTGAAGAGGAAGAAGTTAAGCCTGTTGTTGAAGAGCCTGAATTAAAGGAAGGTTGGGCAAGAGGTGTTGTACATAGTAAGTGGAAGACTTCTGCTTGGGTAATTCTTGAAAATGGGTGTGGACTAACAATGGATAACTTTGGTGCTTATTCCATTGGAGATACTGTTGAATTTGAATTACCTTCTTGGTACAAAGATTTACAAAAGAGTAAGTAATGACAAATAAACTGAGGATGGGGTTAATCCCATCCTCTTTTTAGACGCGAAAGAGAATAAAAGTATCATTTTATTTGGTAAAATAGGTGTATTTTTCTCAGTAAAATCAAGGATTTTGAAAAACATCTTTTTGATGGAGATTTTATTCGGTAAAGATTTTTTTCAAAGTCCTTGACAAAAACATTAATATTTGTTATTATATGTATACAAATAATAATGTTATAAATATATCAAGGCAAAAATCTACAATTAAAAAAATTGTATTATTTGTATTATAGAAATATAATATAAGTTCCTATAATAGCATAGGGGGTAAAGTATGAGTAAAAGCAAAGACAAGATTAGAGTAAGTTTTAAAAATTCTGGCGCAGCAGAAGATGTAACAGGTTCTTGTACAGTTATTACATGGGGAAAGCCAGAACGAACAATTCTTGTCGATTGTGGATTGGTACAAGGTAATCAAAGTCTTTTGAAAGAATATCAGGCTAATAGTGCAAGATTTACATTTAAAGAGAAGAATGTAGATTATGTATTTGTGACCCATTCGCACGTTGACCATTCAGGTCGTTTAAGCCTCTTAACCAAAAGAGGATTTGATGGAAAAATTATTGTGCCTGATGGCAATAAAGATTTAATTCGAGAATTGCAATTAGATAGTGCTAAGATTATGTTAAGAGATGTTGAAGATTTGTCTCGAAAACTTAAAAGGGAATATTCTCCAATTTATGAAGAGTCTGATGTAAAAGATATGCTTACTCATATTGAAGAATATCCTTTTAAGGAAAGAATTAAATTAGACGATGATGTAACGTTTGAGTTTATTCCTTCTGGACATATTATTGGTGCTGCTCAATTGATTCTATATATCAAAAATGGTAGTGTTACCCGTAAAATAGCGTTTACTGGTGATTTAGGTAATATTAGAACTGAAACTTATTATGCAAATAAGTTTGAACCTATTCAAAACGCAAATTTGTTAGTGGGTGAATCTACTTATGCCAGTAAAGAAAAAAGTGCTAAAGCAAAAGATAGAGAAAAAGATTTAGAAAAGATTAAAGCTTTTGTGTATGATGTTTGTATTGATGGAAAAGGAAAGTTGCTTTTTCCTTCTTTCTCTTTAATGAGGAGTCAAGTAATTTTAACTATTCTTTACGAAATGTTTAAAGATGACGAGAATTTTAATATTCCTGTTTATGTTGGCTCTCCTTTAACTTGTAAAATTAATAAAATTTTTAATGAAATTTTAGAGGGTGAGCAACTTAAGAGATGGATTGAAGCTTCTTCATGGGATAAGGTTAAATTTATCAATAATTATGAAGAGATTGAGCAGATTTTAGTAAAGCCTGACCCAGCAATTTTTATTTCTAGTGCAGGAATGCTTAACGCTGGTTTTGCTGTAGGTATTGCTGAAAAACTCCTTCCAAGTGCTAAGAATGGAATTGCATTTATTGGGTATTCTGTTGAAGGGTCTTTGGCTTGGAAAATTAAACAAAAAAAGACTAAGACCGTTGCCGTTAATGGGAAACAAATCCTGAGTCGTTGTAGAGTAATTAATTTAAATAGTTTTTCAAGTCACATGCAAAGAGATGAGCTTTGCGATTATTACAGCGGTGGGTTTGGAACTAGCGGTTATGGTAAAGTTGTCCTTCAGCATGGTAATATGAAAGATAGAGTTGAACTGAGTAAAACTTTGTCGGAGCTTATTAGTAAAAGAAATAGGACAGATAAAGTTGTTGTAGCCAACAAATCAACAGAAATTTTATTGTAATTAAATAATTGTATAAAAAGCTTTACAAAGCTTTTTAAATAAACCTATTGACACAAGAGGTCAGGGTTGCCAGAGAAGTTGTATATTGGGCTACCATCCAGTGATGCAATGGAGGCTTATTAGGGTTGTCAGGTTTCCACAGGGTAGCAATTAAAACTGTCCGACCAACATACTTTCATGCGTGGTTTCAAATGGAAGAGAAAGGCGTTTTAAGGTGTCGGCATAAACCTTATCACCTTATATACCATGTTGTATATTTAGACCAGCTACGAGGCATAGTCTTGCAGCTTTTTAATGTGGTGTCCATGAGTACAGGATGAGGACTTAAAGAAGACCAAATTTATGGGTTCGTAAAGCGTGTCTGAGCCACATATCTCATGTGCCATGTGTACAAGGAGTTCCTTAAGACGTTAGAGACTGGCTTTAGCGTTTTTATGTAATGAAAAGGAACAGGACAGGGATAGCTACCTTTTGTTAAAATCCTGTTATTTAGCAATTACTGTTCCTTTGAATGTATTTTTTAATAAATTAAAAGGATTAAAAGGTATTAAAATGGATAAAATTAAGAATGATACTTTAGATGATTTGTTTTGTTTAGAGGAACTTGGTCCAGAAGCTAATTTACAACTTCCAGACCCTATTTTAGTTTAGAAATATAGGTCACTTAAAAATAGGGAACTGTGGATAACCAAGGATATTGATGAAACTTTGTTTCAAGAAATGCAGCAAATTATTCGCTGGAACAAAGAAGATGCTGATAAAGATATTCCTATTGAGAACCGTAAAAAGATTTTTATTTACGTCCATTCTTATGGTGGAGATTTGTATTCAGCGATGGGCTTTTTATCTGTCATGAAGCTTTCTAAGACGCCCATCGTCACTGTTAATCTTGCTTGTGCTATGAGTTGCGGTGCCATGATTCTTATTAATGGTCATAAAGGTCATAGATATTGTTTAAAGAATTCTACGGCACTCCTGCATTCTGGCAGCGCTATACAACGGGGTGATTTTAACGCAGTTCAACAGCAAAATCAGCAATATAAAAATTTGATTTCAAGAGTTCATAATAATATTATTGAGAATACTACTATTTCCAAATCTACTTTAACTAAAAAGCTTAAGACTGATTGGTATTTGGATGACGCTCAACAGTTGCAGTATTCTTTGGTTGACCATATTGTTGATGACATTTCACAGATTCTTAATTAAGGAGATTTAAAATGGCTTTAGTTACAGATAAAGTACCCGAAGGTTATCTTCGTGAAATGCGTCAATTAATGATAGATATTTCAAATGGTGACGCAACTTGGAGTAATGCAAACGATATTCGTAAAAAGTATGGTTTGTCTTCTCTGACTATTGATACAATTCGTAGAGGTGCGCTGCTTTATTCTGAATTTAATGCTTCAGGATGGGTTAACGAACCTGTTAATAAAAATATTCCCACTAAAAATACCACTACTTTAGATAGTAAGGGTGTAAGAACAAGTGAGAAATTCGTAGCTTTATCAGAAGATGAACTTACGGATAAAACAGCTCTTTTAAAAGCACACGGGTATAATCCAGTTCAGTTTGAATTGCTTAATGCTAAGAATAGTATTTGGCAACAGGGTGATGGCAAAGGTGGTTTAAAGAATCTTTATTCTTCTCGTATTACTGTAAAGCCTACCGATTGTGGCTTAGATTTAGAAGAGCTCAGAAAATATTTCGAAGGTTTTAAATCTCCTCGTAAGACAGAACATATTAGAGGAGATATTAGCAATAAACCTAATGTAGTTTTCTTCAGTCATCTTGATGTACATTTTGGTAGAATTTCTCAGCCCTATGAAACAGGGGTTGAGTATAATATGGAAATTGCAAGACAAAATATGCTTTCTACCACTAAGAAGATGATTGATTCTGTATATTGGAATAATGTGGGAAAGATTATTTATATGGTTGGTAACGATTATCTTAACAGTAGCTTTACTGGTTACACAACAAGTCAATCTCACATGCAGGATAACGAAGGAACTTTTAATACTATCTTCAAAAAAGGCACAGAAGCTTTGATTGAAGTTATAGATATGCTTAGTAGAGTGGCGCAAGTAGAAGTTGTATTTGTTTCTCGGAATCACTCTCGATTTGAAGAATTTGCGTTAATGCAGATAATTGAAGCGTATTATAAAAATGTAGAAGAAGTTAAAGTTGATGCAAGTCCTTTCCCAAGAAAATATATTAGAGTTGGCAAAACTCTTCTCGGCTTGACTCATGGTAGTGATGAAAAAGACCGTATTAATGGTTTGATGCAGACCGAAGCTAAAGAAGATTGGGGGCAGACATCTTATCATTATTGGTTGTGTGGTCATTTACATCACAATGATTGGGCTTTGAGAGAAAATTATGGTGTTTCTATTTTCATTCTTTCCGCCATGACAAAGATGGATAATTGGACTACAAAGAGTGGATATACTATGGCTGATGCTGGATGCATTGCTTTTGTTTTTGATTATGATAAAGGGCTTAGTGATATTAAGTTCTATTATGTTTAACTAAAAATAAGAGAGAATTTATGGGTAAGAAAAATAAAAATTAGGCTTTTGATTAGTACAGAGATGATGAATCTGAGGAGAGAAAGCCGGTTAAGAAAAAATAGATAGCGAAGAAGAAAAAAGAAGAAGAGATTTTTGAATTCGAAGAGGATTACGAAAAGACTCGAAACAGAAATAGATATGAAAACCGTAAAAAGAAAAAGAAGCATTATGAAGATGATGACTACTATGACGGTTGGAATTAATTGCCCTTACTTAAAGTTTGTGGCTTAAAAAAGTTTTGAATGATTGAACTGGATAATCAACGTTCATGGGAAAGGAGATAGCTTAACTGAGTAAGGTTGGGCTATCTCTTTTTTTCCCATTCCAAAAAGGTTAAAAGAGGTGAAAGATGAATAAAGGAAAAGCTTTTGAAAAGGATTTTCAAGAAGCGGCTAAGAATGATGAACTGTTTGTGTTAAGATTGCATGATACTTCTTTATCTTGGTAGCATGAAAAAACTTCAAGGTTTCAACCTGAGAACCCCTGTGATTTTTTGGTATATGAACTTCCCAATTTATTTGCTATTGAGTGCAAAAGCACTTGTTATAAATCTTTGACTATATAGAGAGACATAAAAGACAAAACCTCCAAGATGATTAAAGCTCATTAGATTAATAGTTTGGTTAAGTTTGCTCAATAGGAGGGTGTATTCGCTGGTTTTTTATTTAATTTTAGAGATGATGAAGACATTTCAAATAATGTAACTTATTGGTTATCTATATAGAATTTTAGCAAATTTTTATGTGAAAATGATAAACGGTCTATTAATAAATTAGATTGTATTCAATATGGAGCAATTATAATTGAGCAAAAAATAAAGAGGACTCATTATACTTATAATATAAAGAAAATGCTTGAAGATATTAGAAAGGAAAATATTTAAAGTACTTGACAAAATAAAAAAATATGATATAATTAAATAAGAGTTGCAAAGAGACAGTGGAAAGCGCGTCCATTTTACTTATTCCTTACTAAGTAATTATCTTTGTAGCTCTATTTTTATATTTTAAAAAGTAAGGAGTTTAAGATATGAAAAAATTATTATTACAAGAAATTACCCCATTTGTCCCTTTAGAGGACGAAAAGTATGATAATTACATAAACAGGATTAAACAAGGTAGAGAAAACAAAAAATATAAAACTGTTTATATGGAAAGACATCATATAAAGCCTAAAAGTAAAGGTGGGACTAACGACAAAAAGAATTTAATTTATTTGTTGGCGCAAGAACATTTTTATGCCCATTAGTTACTGGCAAAAGAAAACCCGTCTGATTAGAGTTTAACTTGGGCTTTTTGGAATATGAGTCACATAAAGGGTAAAAAGAGCTAGAATAGATACGTTCCAACACCAGAAGAGTATGAATATTCAAGAAAATTGTTTGTTTAGAGTATTTCTGGAGAAAAATCACCTTTGTATGGAAAGCGCCTGTCTGAAGAAACAAAACAAAAGATAAGCGAGGCAAAAATTAAAAATCCTCATGTTTATACAGATGAAGAACGAAAAAAATGTAAATAGAGGACAGCGGCTTATGAGCATAGTTTTGCTAAAAAATAGCCAGATAGAGATATTATGAGGAAAAAAGTATGGGATAATAATTGTTTAGCTGTTGTTTGCGTAAATACAGGAATTGTTTACAATTCAGCCGCAGAAGTGGAGGCTTTATTAAAAATTGACCATAGTGATATTGCAATGGTTTGTAGAGGAAAATAGACTTCGGCCGGCAAGGATAAAAATGGTAATCCGCTATTGTGGAGATACGCTGACAAAAATTTAGCTGAATAGTTTAAACCTAAAAAGAATTAGCTAAAGAAAAGTGTTCTTTGCGTAACAACAGGAGAAATTTTTGAAAGCAGTAAAGAAGCCTGTAAAAAATATAATATTTCTCCATCTAGTATATGTAGTTAGTTAAAAGGAAGAAGTAACGAGTGTTGCGATAGAGACCACAAAAATAGATTTGTGTTTGAGTATTATATAGAAGGAGATGATAATTTTGGCTCGTCAACAACCTTATAATAAAATTTTTGATGAGGAAGAATATAAAAAAGTAAATCGAGAAAATAAAGATTTACTTGATGATTTTATAATTGAATGTAAGGCGACAAAAAAGAAACCATCAACTATTGCATAGTACTACAATGATGGTAGAATTGTATTACTTTATATTAAATAGAAGCTAGATAATAAAAGTATTTTAGAGTTAAGTAAGAGAGATTTTCGTAATTTTACACTTTATTATTCCGAAGAATTGGGAGTAAGTGCGGCACGCATTAATCGTCTTATGTCAATGGTTAGAACGATGCTTGAATATGCTTCTAATGAGCAGGATTATAATTATTTAATTAACAATGCTTCAAAGGTTAAGGGACTGCCTAAAGAAGCTGTTCGTGAGATTGAATTTCTTTCTAATGATATAATTATGGAACTCTATAATTATTTTATGGAAAATGAAAGATATAAAGATGCTACTTTGTTAGCTTTGGCTTATGAAAGTTCTGCGAGAAAGAATGAGTTGGCTCAAGTACTTAAAAACAGTGTAACCGATGATAGGAATTGCACTTCGCCAGTGGTAGGAAAAAGACGGAAGGTTTTTCCTTTAATTTATTTTGATTACACCAAAAAAGCAGCAAAGAAATATTTAGAACAAAGAGGTGAGGATAACATCCCTGAGTTGTTTGTAAATGCGGAGGGAAAAGCTGCATCTCCACGGAATTTATATGAATGGGTGGTTGGTTGGAGAAAGATAGTTGAGCAAATGACTGGAGAGGAACAATCTTTTAATGTTCACTCGTTACGTCATAGCGCACTAGAGAATTATTCTAATGGCACGCATCAACATTTGATTGATAATAATATGCCATCTATTCCAATCGAAAAACTCAGACTTATCGCAAGACACGATAATATCAGTACTACATAGGGATATCTTGCTCCGAAGGATGATAAAGAGCTTGAAGATTTATTTGGTATTAGTATTGATAATTAAAAGGATTAAAAGGAGAGAATAAAAAATGGCAGATGAAAACAAACTTTTGTATGATGAAAAACAGGTCGATTTGACCCAGAATGAACAAAAAAATGAGGAAAAAGTTGAAAAAATTACTCTGGAAGAGCTGATTTACAACGCTTCTAAAATTATTTCTGGCAAAATTAAACAGGAAGATTTGAATGCTTTTGGAAATAAATTAACAGTTCGTACTTATCTTCCAATCCTTGATAAGATGAGAGCAATGATGACTCTTATTTTTGATATGAACAATCAAGATGTTGAAATGGAAGAAATTAGAGTCGTATCATTAAGAAAGAATATGTTCTTTAATGTTCTTCTTGCCGAGTATGCAATGATTGATGTTTCTAATAAAGATTTACAAACTTATCAAACTTATGATTTACTTTATCCAATTTTTGCTCCTTTTATTTTGCAATATTGCGAAAAAGATTATAATGAGATGAAAGAAATGATTCAAGAATCTTTAAATATTTATGCAATGAAAGATTTGGATAGCTTGTTGAGTAATATTAATTATCAGGCACTTGCGGAATCCGCGAAGAAGAATGAAGAGCTTTTAAATAAGATGGCAAGTGATAAAGAAGCTCTTAAGGAAATTAGAGAACTTTATGAAGCATTAAGTAAGTCTCAAAATGCAGATAAAGCTACAGAAGCTATTAAAAAGTTGACTCAATTAGAAGCTATTAGAACTGGTAAAGAGAAAAAAGCAAATAAAAAGGATTAAGCCACATTAAATTGTGGTTCTCTAGCTAGAGATACATATTATATATCTAAAAGAGGGAAGTAAAACGCTTCCCTCTTTAATAGTTTAAAGAAAGGAAAAGAATATGAGTGATTTATCAAATACAGTTTCAAAAGCATTTGAAGATGCTTGTAAAGAAATTGTAAAGAAAATAGAAAAACAAATGCCTCAAAGAATGGCAACCATTAAGAATGAAGTTTCTTTTGAATATATGTCTTTAGTCAAAAATGTTTTTGAAAGTGTTTTTGATAATTATTACGGAGATAATTATGATAAAGATAGTTTAATGGATTCTTTGTTTTTTGTCCCCAGCACAAAAAATTTGTGGCCTGATTTAACTTATAATAAAAACAAATTAAAATTTTTAAAGCCTATAGAAAAGGAAAAGAAAGCATTTAATAAAAATGCAATAAGAGAATCTACAATAAAACAATTTGGCGATATAGATTTAGTTTTTGATATGGCTACAACTTTATTTAATGAGGCAGAATTCGAAGAGGATTTTGCGGGTTCTGATTCATTGTCTTAGTGGGATGAAGTGCAAGAATTAACATTTGATTTTTGGAATATGACAAGAGCAAATAATAATAGAAACAATTTAAGTCTCTCTCCTATTGAAGAGACTTATAAAATAGCTTATACACGAAGTCAACGAGAATTTGAAAAAAGATTTAATACGGTAGTTAAGCCTAAAGTTTTAAAAAAATATGGAATAAAACTTAATTAATAGGAGGGAGAATTTATATGAATGAATACGAAGTCCAAATAAAATTGGGTTTAGATAAAAGTGTTGAGGTATTAGATAAATAGATTGGAAAAATCGAGCAAAAACTTCAACAAAGAATGAAAAATGTTAACAAGAGTTTTGAAAAGAGTATAAAAGGCAAAAATTTATCATCCCAAGAAAAATTTAACGCTAAATATGATTATGCTAATAATAATTATAATAATAGTAAATATGTTCAAAATTTAGAAAAAAAGAAAATTTCTTTAACGCAACAAAGACAAAATGCTGTATAGATGTCTAAAGATATAGATTCTATTCGGCAAGGAAATGAATCTTTGCCTAAGATAGAAGATTATATTAAAAGTCGTATTGATTTTATTAAAGGGTTAGATTCTTTGGTGAAAAAATATGGAGAAGAAATTGAATCTTTTAAAGCTATTGTAGATAAAGGAGCAATGTAGGATTTTGTGGCGGCTGCTGGCACAAAAGGTAAGACTCGTGCTTCTACTAAAGTAACTTCTCAAGAGCCCGCTCCTAAAAGTACCACTCAAAAAGTAAGAGAGCTTTCTTCTAAAGCAGACAAAATGCAGGGAGAAAAACAAGCAAGGGTTGATACATATTATAAAAAAATAAAAGAATAGGCCAAATCTTCTGGAATGTCTGACACCGATTTTACTAAAATCAAGGATAAGATATTGTCTGATTTGATGATTCAAGTTGAGAATGAATTTCAATCTGGTAGGAAGACTGTTTCTGGTGGTAAGAGTGGTAGAACAGTATATGGATATCAATCTGGCGGAAAAGTTGATTAGACAAAAGGACAATTAGCGTCTAAATATTTTGGTTCTTTTATAACGGAAGATGGCAAATATGTTTCTGGTATTGATTCAGAAGGTAAATCAAGGAAAACAGTTATTGTTGATGATGCTCGTTTAGCTAACCCTAAAAATATTGGTGGGGTTGGAGATTTGAGGAATTCTTCTTTAACAGGATTAGAAAAAGCTTTTGATAGTTTAATGAAACAAGCTGTTTCTTTAGAAGAATCTGGCAAAGGAGACAGTAAAGAATACGGTTTAATTAAAAGTTTTTTATCTGATATCTTTAGTAGTATTAAAGATTCTTATGAGAATACTTCTTCGGATGAAATTAAAGAGCTACTTAAGAATTCCTTAATAAGCACCAAGAGTATGAAGGAAATTGAAGCGGTTAGAAGTGAAAAAGGTTATATTCCTAATCGTGATTCAGCTTTAAGTAATTTATTAAGAACTGGTCTTAAATTAGAAGGGGAAGTTACCAAGATGCAACCAAACGAGTATGGTTGGTCAGATGAAACCTCTAATAATAAGACAGACCAGACAAGTGAAAAAGAAATTTAGAAAGCGGCTGAAAGAGAAGCAGATTCTAAAATAGCTGAAAGAAAAGAACAGGATGAAGCTTGGAATGCGATAAAAAACAGTCGTGAAGATATTAAAGATAGTTTGTTAGAGTTTAACGGTGCTTCTGATGAATTAACGCAAGCTGTTTTAGCTTTAGCTGAAGGAATTCTTAATGCTACTGGTTTAGATATTGACCGTGAAAAGGGAATGTCTGAAGTAGTTCCAAAAGGTTCTTTAGATAGAAGTGTTAGCGAAGGAAGTAAAACCACTTTTGGAGATTTAGTTAATGCTGATGATTATGCTGAACCTGTTATTACTAATTATAATGCAGAATGGGAAGCTAGAAGAAGACGTATGGCTGGAGGTCTTGGACCAGAATTTTAGAAAATTCAAGGTGCAATTTCAGCTTTCCTAGGAAGTAAAAATGAATTAGCAACAGATGATTCTGTTCCTCAAGTAACAGAAAGATTAAATTGGTTAGCTGATATTGTAGAAGAGATTAATCAACCAGAATTAGCAACAGCGTTAAAGAAAATTGCGCAAGGATATCCTACTTGGGCAGGAATGGGTTCTGATACTGTTGGTAATTCTATTTCTAAAATTGTTAGTTATCCAGAAACCTTAAAAGCAAGTTTAAAAGCTGGACATCAAAGATTTAACGAAGCCAGAGTTAAGAATGGACTTGAGCCAGTTGATTATAGTAATTATGAAAATAATTTCTTTGCAAATAATCCAGAAATTAAGGCTAAGTATGACACGAGTTTGGCAGCAAAGAACAGGTTTGATAATGCAGAAGGAGATATTTCTGATAAGATTCAAGCTTTTTTCCAAATTGAAAGCGGTGTTGAAGATGGAATTAATCAAACGATTGTTAATCTGAATAAGGCTTATGATAATCTTGATTTAGAAATCTCTCGTGTGGCTACAATTCAAAAAACAATTACTGATAAATCAGGAAAAGAATAGACAGTAGATTCTATTAAAACAGTAAAGAAAACTGGTAAAGAATGGGTTAATTCAATTGTTGATTATAGAACTGATGCTACTGGTTTTAAAATAGACCCTAACAAGGGAATAAATCGTGCTTATTATGAATCTACGGGAGCGGCTCCAGAAGAGGTTAATTGGGGCGAATTGGAATTAAATCCCACTCCTGCTTTGAAAACCGCTTTGTCTTACAAAGATGGTTTAACTGGCTCTTTATATGGTGGTAAAAACAATTCTGAAAATATTGATATATTAAAGAATTTACTTAAAAGTAAGCAAGCAGAATTAGAAAAGATTAAATCTTTAGCTGAGAATGTTGATAATGAAGGAGATAAAAAATCTCTTTTAAATCAAATCGCAGAAGTACAATCCGAAATAGATTTTTACACGGAAGATTTAAACAAACTGATTCTTTTAGAAACCAACCCTGTTACTTATAAGAATAGGGGCAAAAAGAAGACTACTACAACTGCTATTGCAGAAAAGAAAGAAGACCCGACAAAACAATTAAAAGAAAAAATTCGTTTCTCTGGTTTATCTGCTGGAAGCAGTTTTTCAGCCAAGAATAGCAAAAGAGGAGAATTTTCTGGTACTATTCAAAATATTAATGGACAAGGACAAAATCAAGTTATAGAAGCATTGCTTGATTCTGGAGAAACTGTTCGTTATACTTTTGAAGGATTACTAAATCAACTTGTTTCTTATAGTGACAAAGCTTCTCAAGAAGTTGTTGCTAATGTTGAAGAAGTTCAAAAAGCAACCGAAAAAGTTGGTAATGATACAGGAGTAATTAAGCCTGAAGAAACAGCTTCTTTAGAAAATAACACTACGAATTGGCAAAAACATTCTACAGCAGTTGATGAAGCGACCGAAGCTGAACAAAAGAAATATATCGTTTCTGAAAAATTAGCTTCTCAATTAAAAGAAGAATAGAATGCTACCGAAGATTTAAATTCTGCTTTAGAAGACCATTCTAAATTAACAGAACGTGGTAGTGTAAGCTATACATATAAAGATTTGCAATCTTATGATGATGCAACACATACTTATACCGATACTAATGGTAACAAGTTAAGAAGTATTACTCAACTTGGTGGAGCTTTAAAGGGCTTTACTCCTTCTGTAACAGCTATTGCCGATGAAAAAGCTTTTATGGCTGCTATTGCAAACACTCCTAAAGGAGAGCAATTAACTGCTGAAAAAATTGGCATGACTGCGCAAGACTTCGCTAAGAAAAAAAATACAATTATAAGCAGAGAAAAAGGCAATTTAGAGCATGAGGTTTTTGACCTTTTAAGTAAGACTGGATTTTCTGGAATTGAAGGTTTTGCTGGAAAAGATGTTGAGGTAAAATGGAATGGTGCTACAGAAGTAGTAGATGCTCAAGAACAATTTGCAAGAGTATTAAAAGAAAAAGCAGACCTTTTATCCAAGCTTGGTATTGACAATGCAGAACAACTTTTATTGCGAGCTGTCGAGAGTTATACTAAAGCAATAAATAACGCTCATATTCAATTAACTTCTTTCTCTGAAACTCCTATGGCTGCGAGTTTTAGTGGTCCAAAAGGAACTTTTGATTATTCCTTTACACCTGACTAGATTGCAAGGAGTTCTGATGGTTCTCCACAGAATTTTATTCTTGATACCAAAACTGGTAAGACGTATGGTACAGAAAGTTTTCAACTTGCGGGACAATTGTACGGTGTTTTAGCTAATGCTCAAAACCCCGAATTCCAAAAATTATATCAAGAAAGTGGAATTGACACAGATAAAGACTTCTCACTTTTTATCGCTGATGTTAAAGATGGATTTACTCAATTAATTCAGCACATGGCTTTAACTGAAGAGGAATTTTACGACCTTCTTGTTAGAGCGAATGATATTATAGATGGTAAGGCTGAACCTTTAACTAAAGATGAACAAGCAACTCTCATGAATAGAGAGATGACTACAGGTAGAGTTTTTGGTAGGTCAGAGCCTCTTGCGTCTGAAAAAGCTGCTAACAATAATTTTATTTCTTATGCTCCCGATGAAAATGGTAGCATTGATAAAAGAGAGCAAGCTATTATTGGTAGTTATTTAACAGAGTATTAGAAATTAATAAATTATCAAACCCAATTAAATAATTTAAAGAAGCAACAAGAAGAATTAGCCCAAAATGGTGTCGGTTATACTAGTGAAGAATCACAAAAACTTGAACAGCAAATATCGACCATGCAATCTACAGTTAATCTTCAAAAGAAAATTATGGCGGAAAAGAACCTTGATTATAAAGTTTTAAACACACCTCGGGAAGCTGACAAAGTTGCAATAGGGAATGTTCTTTTATCTGACAAGGGTAGCAGACTTGCTACGTTGCAATGGGCTAAAATAAATGCTCTTAGTAGTAATAAGTAGAAAAAAAACGACACCAGTGTTACTACTCAGCAAAACACTGAAGCAACAAAAGATTTAGATTTACTTTTAAGTCAATACAAAGAGCTTTTAAGTCTCCAAAATTAGCTGAAAGAATCTAATATCAAGGCTGAAAGTTTAACTGGTGATAAACAAACAGCCCAGCAAACAGAATCTGCTAATTTACAAAAAAGAATTGAAGAACTTCAACAAATTTCTAATCTTACTGGTGAAATAACAGATGAGAAGAGAATTGAAGACGAAATTACAAAAGCTACATACTTAACTGAAAGTGAAAGAGTTAAAAAATTAAATACTCTTAGAACTACCGTTGGTGAAGCAAATCAAAAGAGCTTAAATATTGATACTAAATATGCTTAGGCAGCAAGAAACAATAATCCTACACTTCAAAATACTTTAACTGGATATTATAGGAATCTTGAAGAACAAGGTAGAATTGAAAGAGAAATCGCAAGAGCACAGAATAAGGGAATGTCTTTAACTGGCAATGCAGCTATTGAAAACAAATCCTTTATTCATTCTTTGCAAAGCCAAAAGAATAATTTAGCAAATCAATATAAATATGATGAGCAAAAGAAGACCTTAAATGGTATTGAATTAACAGAAGAGCAGATTAATAAGTTAGAGCAAGAAAGAACTCGTATCTTAAACAATAACTAGATTGAAATGGATAGAGTTGGAGATTCTGTTAATCAAACTAAAGGTTTCTTAACTCAACTTAAGGATAATTTTAAAGATAGCTTTTCCCAAATTGGAATGGCTATAATGCAAATATTTTCTTTCCAACAAATACAGAAAGTTTTTAATGACTTTATTTCTGCTACAGAAAGATTGGATTAGAAAATGGCTGACCTTCAAATCGCAAGTGGGTATACTAAGAATAGTATCCATGATATGATGCTTGAGTTTAATGATTTGGCAAAAGAAATCGGTAAAACTACCGAGGAAATTGCTGAAGCTGTAAACGGTTGGCTTCGTGCTGGTTATGAAGGACAAGAAGCATCTCAATTAACCGAGGCTTCTATGCAATTAAGTACGCTTGGTATGATTAGTAGTGCTGATGCTACGAGTTATCTGATTAGTGTGCTTAAAGGATGGAAGTTGGAAGCAACAGAAATTCAAGGAGTAGTGGACCGTTTGAGTGCGGTAGATATGGCCGCCGCAATTTCTGCTGGTGATTTGGCAGAAGCTATGTCTCGTGCAAGTAACTCTGCACAAATGGCTGGCACAAGTTTGGATAGATATATTGCATATCTTACCACTATTACAGATGTAACTCAAAAGAGTGCTGCATCTGTTGGTGAATCTATGAAAACGGTTTATGCACGTTATTAGAATATCGCCGCTGGTAAATTTGTCGCTGCTGAATCCGATATTGAAAGTGAGAATTATAATGCTGATGAATGGGCTAATTTAAATGATGTTGAAAAAGCTCTTGGTGCATTGGGTATTAATATTAGAGATTCTGTATCTAGCTTTAGAGACTTTGATGATATTATGGATGAAATTGCTAGTAAGTGGAATACATATACAGATGTGCAAAAATCTGGTATTGCTACTTCTCTGGCTGGCGTAAGACAGCGTGAAAACTTGCTCACCTTGTTTGAAAACTGGGATGCTGTTGAAAAATTTGAAGAAATTTCTACTAATGCATATGGCACCGCTGTTGAAAAGATGAAGTCTTATACTGATAGCGTTGAAGCTGCTAAGAATAGAATTACTGTTGCTCTTGAAAAATGGGTTTTAGCTCTTAATCAATCTGATACTTTAATTTGGTTCTATAATGCTGTCGCAGAAGTTTCTGATAATCTTGTGGCATGGGCAGGTGCTATTTTATTAGCAACTGCCGCAATGAATTCAGTTGGTTTCGGAAGCGCGATGCAAAATGCATGGTCTAAATTTGTATCTTCTTGTATTAACGTTTCTATGAAACTTGATAAAATGGATATCTCAACTCAGGGATATTTTACTCAAGGTGGAAGGCAAAGTTTAGGAGAATCTTTAAAAGCAAATTATACCGAATCGTTTAATGTGGCTCTCAAAGAAAATTATGCAAAGAGTTTAACTAATACTATTAACAGCTTAGATAATTTAACCGATAGTACTAAAAAAATATTGGTAGATGGCTATGTTCCAATGCAAAATTCTATGCTTAATTACAATGATAAAATTAAAGCAAACATTGCCAGCATTTTAAAAAATACCGAGGTCACAGATGCATAGGCGGCATTACAGTTGCAAGAAAATTTGGCTGACCGAAACAATGCATGGGTAGATGCTATGTTGTCTACTATAGATTAGGAAGAGCTTCGTTTGAGGACTGAACAAATCACTCAAGGTCAAAGAAGCTTGACTAATGAAGAAAAGCTTTAGATAGCTACAGAAGAATTAGCAAGAAGACGTAATGACGCAGCAGTTAAAACTATTGCAGATGATTTAGAGGGTGCTTCTAGGACAAGTCCGCAAAGAGCGGCTTTAAAAGGTGGCGCTACAATGGTTGGGTCTGGTCTTGGTGCTTTAGCTGGTGCGGCTATTGGAGAAAATCTTCTTGGTGGAGGCTGGGCAACTTCTTTAGGAACCATGATAGGTATGGGTATTGGCGGAAAAGCTACTTCTACTATAGCTCTTACATTTGTTGATTCTATGAAAGCAGGAGGTTCTATTTTTACCGCTATGAAAGCACTTCCAGCAACTTTAGGACCTGCTCTTGGTATTGGAATTGCAGCTTTAGCTATTGGAGCTGCTTATGCTTTGTATAAAAAGCACCAACAAAAAATGATAGAAGAAGCTAAAATTGCTTTTACAGATGCGGCAGAGGAATTAACTAATGCTAAATCTTTACAAGCTACCGCTTAGAAATATGATGAGCTTTCTAAAGGGGTTGATTCTTTAGGAAGAAATGTTTCTCTTACTGATGAAGAATATGAAAAATTCCTTGATTACAGTAATCAATTAGTAGAAGCATTCCCTGAATTGCGCGTTCGTACAGATGAAAATGGCAATGCTATTGCTGATATGGGCAACGAAATGGAAACTACTTCTGACAAAGTTAAGGGGTTAATAGATTCTTTACAAACATTGGCAGATTAGAGAATGGTTATGGGTTCTGATGGTGAAAAAGTATTACAAGATACTTTAGATACTGCGGCTCAGGAATATAAAGATGCGCTTTCAGATTTGAATAATGCAAGGGCTGACAGGGCTAATAATTATACCGATGTAACGGCTTTACAACAACAAAGAGACCAAGCACAAGAAGAATTAGACAAAGCCCGTGAAGATTACAATGATGCCGAAATAAAACAGCTTCAAGATGAATTAATCAATGCACAAAATAAATTGGCTGGATATCAGCAAAGACAAGCAAACGGAGAAAAGAATTTAGGTAGTGTCATAGTTCTTGCGCAAGATAATGTTGATAGAGCTAAAAGAGCTTATGAAAATAAAGTTGGACATCAAGATATTAATACACTTGAAAATCAAGTTGCTGACCTTGACGTTAAGATAAAAGAAGCTCAAGCTGAAAATAACGCTGGTGAAGCTGCTGTTGATGCAGCTCAAAATGCTTATGATAGAGCTATTATAAGTGCTAAAGAAACATTAAGTGAATCTGGTAAGGCTTATGCAAGACTTATTGGGGCTTATGAAGATGTTGATGATGTAACCAGCAACTTGTTTGATAATGCTATTGGTTCTATTGATGCTGTTGATAAAGCTGGAAATGCCTTGTCTCCTGAAATGTATAAGCAAAAAGTTAGAGACATGATTAATTCTGTCAATGGTCTTGTTTCTGATGAAACTGTAAAAACTTTAATTGAAGCAACAGATGAAAAAATAAACACTGATATGACTGTTGCAGATGCTAATAAAGCTAGAACACAATTAAAGAAATATCTTGAAGATACTTTCCCGAATATTGAAGATGATGAAAATTTGATGAAAATTGTGGTTGGAATTGGATTTGAAGTCGTTGATGGTGAAATTGTTGATAAATAGAACATAGCACAACAATTTAAAGACAAGTATGGATTTAGTAAACAACCACGGGGTATTACAGAGGATTATTTTAATTCTCTTACTGTTTCTCAAGGTCAAAAACTGTTTAATTGGATGGGTACAGATGGTTATTTCTCTAATGGAGTGAATACAAATCAAAGCATTGTTAATTCTATGTTTTACGCAGATAGAGAAACTCCAACTAAATTAACTGGTGAAAATGGGTTAATTAATAAATATCTTGAAGATATGAATGCTATGAATGACCTTGAAGCTAAGATTGATGAAGTTTTTAACGGTGATAAATACGATTTAAAGAACTCTAATCTTAACGAACTTTTCGCCGAATTTCCTGAAACTGTTAGGAACAGTTTAAGTCAAGTATAGGAAGCCCTTAATAATGGAGACATTGATAAAAATGGATTAGCGGATTAGCTGAGGGCGACTTATGATAATGCTTATTCTACTGTTTTGGACGAAGGTAAAAAGATTGCTGAAACTATGTCTTCACAATATTTTTCTGATTTGGAATTACCTGACGGCTATATCAAATCTTGGTCTGAATTAAAAGAAGCTTTTTCTGATGTTTCTAGTATTTTTGACCAACTTGCTGATGCAAGAGAGGAAATGGCCTCTTCTGGCAGATTAAGTATCGAAACCACTCTTGAACTTCTCTCTACAAATGCTGATTATATTAATGCTTTGGAGATTGAGGGAGAGAATATTGTGCTTAAAACTGACGCCGAAGAAATAATGAATAAAGTTAGACTTTAGACTATTGCTGTTAGTTTACAAGCACAGATTCAAGAAGATAATTTAAGAGTTGCACAATTAAAGAATCAACTTCAAACTTTAATGTTGTCTGGTACTTATATTGAAACTTCTGATGCTTTGGTTGAATCTACCAAGGCTAAAGTTTATGCTTATGATTCAGAAGGAGAAGCTCTTGCTAATTTAGCTAATCAATATTTAACGGCTGCGAATGCTGCTTCTTTGTTGAATAGAGCCCAAAATGGAGAAACAGTAGATATAGGCAGTGTAAAAGCTGTTAAAACTATTAAGTACACTCCTACAGATAAGTCGGCTTTGGAAAGTAAGACTATTGATTTATCTGGTAATACTGAAGCTCTGCAAAAATAGATTGAAGTTACCAAGTCTGAGTTGAAAAGTTTGGTTGGTAGTTTTGACGAAGTTGTTACTACAGATAAAACTGGCAAGGTTACTGGTTATGATGTTAAATTTAAGACCCACACTGATAAAGATGGAAATATTCATTATGATGAAGGTAATATTGCTATGCGTGAGCACTTGCTTTATAGTGTTTAGGACATGCTTGAGTCTGGTAATTTAGCTAAAGCGTTCAAGAAAGGTTATACAAAACCAATAAAGAGTGCTGGCAAAGCTGCGAAAGATACTAAAGATAAAGTTCTTGACCTTCTCAAAGCTTATGATTCTTTAATCGACAAAGAATGGGAAGCAATGAAAGTATTTGATGAAAATACTTTAACTCCTACTGGATATACCCAATATTTTGAAAAGAAGAGAGCAAGTCTTGAAAAATTAGCGGCTTATTATGAAGGTATGATGCAAAATACCAATCTCACAGAAGAAGAGAGATTAGACGCAGAAAAGAACTACATCGAGAATCAAAAAGCTATTAACAACCTTGATGACGAAGAGGTTGAAGATAAATACAAGATTCTTGAATTGTATGGGGCATCTATTAATTCTTTGATTCTGATGAAACAGCAATTAGTTAAGACTTCTGATACTTATGAAGAACTTCTTGAGAACCAGAAAGACCTTAATAGTTTGCTTCAAGATGAGATTGATTTGCGAAAAGAAGTTTCTGAATGGCAACAGAAGTTAAGTGACCGTGAACTTGATTATGTAAAGGGAAGTGCGTGGAGTAATAGCTCTGCTTATGATGCGGCTATGAATGCTTCTCTTGCAGAAATTGATAAATAGATTGAAGCTGTTAAAGCTTCTATTCAATTTAATTTCAGTCAAGCAGTTTATGGTTACATGACCGAAGGCATGAGTGAAATGGAGGCTCGTGCTTACGTTGCTTTTGGCAACAGTGATTATTCTAAGGCTTATCGTGAAGCACAACAAGAGTATCTTGATTTAATTGATTCCAAGACTGAATATGTTGTTAATAGAACTTCTGCACAAATTGAAGAACTTTCTAATAAATTACAACTTCTTGAAGATTCTAAGCCTCAAGAGTGGATTAGAATTTCTGATATTGAAAGCTACTATGCAAGTAGAAGTACTTTATTGCAAAATCAAGTTAGTGTTTATCAAAAAGCATTGGAAGATGTATCTGATTTAACGGATGAACAAATTAAAGACCTTGTTGATGGCTTGAATGAAGCTACGGTTGCTTTACATGAAGCTAAGATAAATGCTTTGGAAGATAAGACTGAACTTCAAGAAAAGCAATATGATGCAATTGTTTATAGAATTAATCTTTATAAGGATGAGCTGCAAGATGCTATTGATGCTATTGAGTAGGCTTATGAAGATGAAATAAAGCCCTTGGAAGACGCTAATAAAGAGCGTGAAAGGGCAATAGAACTTGAAAATCTTCTTTTGGCTAAAAAGAACCAAGAAAGAGAAAAAGAGAGAGTATACAGGAAGCGGATTGGATGGGTGAAATGTACGCCCATGATGGACTATATCGGTTAAAGACTAGAGATAGCTAAGACCGAGGTAAGACTATAATTTGATTAATAAGAATAAAAAAAGAAGGAGGGGAAATATGGGTTATGTAATTCCGATGGAAAAGATTGAAGAAAAGGCTAAGTTGTTAAATGTAGAGATATTAGATAGATTTTCAAAAGATGGGCATAGCTATGTTAAGATTCATTGTTTAACACATCCAGACAAGCCTATTAGAGATGTAGAATTATATAATTTTTTAAATAGAGATACTACTTGTGGTTGTATGTTAAGAAAATACACAATAGAAGATTTAAAAGCCAATCCTAATGTTAGGCAAGATTTAGAAATTATTGGAGAATATAAAAACAATTCTACTCCTATAGAATGTCAATGTAAAATTTGTGGATATAAATGGGAGATAACTCCCAATAAATTAACACAGGGGCGAGGATGTCCATTATGTTGTTCTCTTAAGATGTCTTCAGGAGAAAGGTATATAACTAAAATATTGCAAGATAATGATATTGATTTTATTTCTCAAAAAACCTTTCAAAATTTAAAAGGTAGAAACAATGCGTGTTTACGTTTTGATTTTTATTTGCCAGAATATAACTTGTGCATTGAATTTAATGGATAGCAACATTATGAACCAGTTGTTTTTCGTCATAACAAGTCTATATCAAAAAAAGAAAAATTAAAACAAGCGCAAGAAAAATTTAAAAGAGGTCAAGAAAACGATGAAAAGAAAATACAATATTGTAAACAAAATAATATAGAATTGTTAATTATACCTTATTATGAAAAGGAAGACATTGAAACAATTATTAAAAATAAAATTAATCAAATTAAAGAAACCGTAACGACTACAGGATATTAATGGTAACATTAATATTGAAGTCCATCCTATTATTTTAAATAATAGTAATATATAGTCTGAACTCACACTATAATCTAAAAAGAAATGTGAGAGTAAGGTAGAAATGCCTTGCCGCCATAGAAATATGGTTATAAAAGTAACAGATTGATACGAATCCAATCCAATTAAACTTAAAGAAGCTCAAAAAGACCTTGATGATTTCTACAAACAAGACCGCCTTGATGACCTCAACAATACGAAAGATGCAGAGCAACAAATTCTCCAAGACCGTATAGATGCTTGGGACAAATATCTTGAGCAACTTGAATGGGATTATAAGGAATATGAACGTCTTGAGAATGAACGCATATTGAAAGAGCTTATGAATGCGAACTCCGAAGAAGAGATTCGTGCTCGTATCACAGCAGATATGCAGAAGTTTAATTCTAATGTTCAGCAGAACTACAAGAATTATACTACGATATTCCAAGACAATTTACTTACGCCTTATCGTCAAGCTAACGAACAATTAGCAGAATTGCGTAGACAGAGACTTGAATTATTAGACACTTCTGATTTCTATAATAAGAACAATAATCAAAACGGATATATTAAAGAAGATGACTTGAACACTTATGATTTCTCTGACCTTGATATGAATACAGACTACGCCGCAAAAATGTTGGCTGCAAGGAATGAAGGAGAATTTAAGAGATGGGCTGCTTATCGTGATGAAAAAGCTCGTAGAATGGGCATTACCATTGACGGAAGTGGTTATGGTTATGACAAAGCTGGTAATAAGTTTAGATATCAAAGTAATGATGAACTTTATCAGCAATGGCTGTCTGGACACGGAAGAAATAATTCTTCTAATAGTACTCCAAACAGAGTTACCTCTTCTTCAAACAGTCCTGCTTCAAGTAATTCTGGTAATAGCCCCAGTAAAAATAATTCTGTGCGTCCTTCAAGTCCAAGTGGTAATAATAAAAAAAATACTCCTTATGGAACAAATTGGTCTGCAAATATTGATTATGGCAAGTTAATGCTCGTTGCTAAAGATGACAATGATTTCTGGCGTTTAGCTAAATATAGAACAGATAAAGCATATGCTATGGGTATTACTTTAGGTTCAGCGGGAGTTCCTTCTAATCAGGAATTGTATGAAAGATGGAAAAAGAGCAAAGGTTACACTTCTTCGGCTAAACCTAGTGGGGGCAAGAATCAAAACAATGTTGCTCGTTATGCTACTGGTATTGAAGAAGGACCTGTAACTTATACAGGACTTGCAATGTTACATGGTACGCCTTCTAAGCCTGAGTATGTCTTAAATAGTGACCAAGCTTATAATTTGTTACGTAATATGGCAACTACGAGACTTCCTGAGATGGAACGCACTGGAACTGACAATAATTGTGGTACACAGTATATTGTTCAAGGTGATGTTGTACTTGAGGGAGTTAATGACCCTGCTAAGTTCTGGAGTGGAGTAACTACAGCAATGGGGTCAAGGTGGAATGTAACCCGTAAAACCAGAGGATAAATTTACCAAAAATAAAATCCTCAAAAAGAGGATAAAAATTGGGAAAAGTTTATTGACAATTAAATAAAAATAGCTTATAATAAAAGCAAGAAAAAAGGGGTGTGGTGTGGAACAAAAACTCGCCACACCTCATCCCTTAGACGAAAAAATAACGAAAGGAGTTAAAAGAAATGATATATAAAGCATCTTCGCTAAGTCCAAACTTGAATGAAATAGATATTTTATCTACCGCTCGGAACCCATTTTAGGCTCAGGTTAACACCCTTGGAACATCTGTAAAAGCTTATTCTGTCAATTTTTTGTCAGGAGATGGCGCTACAACGATTCTTAATTAGCCTTCTCAAGCATTAGGGTAGGAAATTAGGAATAAAGAGCACCTTTCTTTAAATTTAACTGTGGATTCTTCTGGTAATTTTGTTACTTTTAAAGAAGAAGGAAAAAAAGGATTGTCAGCGACAGCTTAGTGCGAAGAAAATTAGTCTTTTCAAAATGGAAAGGATTATCAATGGAATATTAGAATGTACGAAAATCATTCTCCAAGAGCAGCAGATGAAGACCCAACAACTTTAGTTTGTTCTGGGTTTACCGTTGGTTCTACTACTTCTGTTATTTGGGTGGATTTAAGTGGCATTAGCAGCGAAGAAACTAAGAAATTAGTTAAAGACCAGCTTAAATATGATAGATGGATAGAGATATCTGCTTCAAGTAAAAATGATGGTATGATGACTATTACTCTTCCAAATGAAGATAATTTGGCTTATCCTACTACTTGGCCTTATAGGGAACGTAGACAAATTAACTGGGTTTATACAGATTTAGGTTGGAATAAAGATGTTATAAAAATTGAACTAACCGAATCTTTTACATATAATTATACGAATGGAAAAACATTTACTCTTTATAATGTTTCTGATTAGCATACTTTAAATAATTTTTATGTCGAGCCAAATGATGATATTGAATTAGGCAATTATATTTCGTTAAATAACGATGATAGTGTAAAAAGAAAAATTATTGGATATGGACAAGAAACTGGTGAAATTAGATTATAGGAGGGTTTTGCAACCGTTCCCAAAAATGGAGATACTTACAAACTTTGGACAAAAGATTTGACTTCATCTTCTTCGCAATTTTCACAAAAAACTTACCACAGTTCTGCCGAGAGAAAAATAGGTGGCACTCCTATTACGAATCCCAATTTTAAAATTATGACTTCTTATTGGAATAGTGAAGCAGACCATCAAATTTTTGTTCAACCAAATATAAATATTAAATCAGATGCTTTAAATCCTCCTCAAATTGTTTGGGAAAATGGCGTGAGATTAAATATAACACAAAAAATTAGTACATTAGGACAATATGTTGCAGGAAAGAAAACTGATATTACTTTTAATAAACTTGATAATACTCAATGGTTGTTAAAAGGAAATTGCAAAATTGCAACTCAAAGTACGGGTGATATTTAGCAAATAATTGTTCCTCAAACTGATTATATAGTTTATACTGATTTTATGGATTCTATTCCAAATGCTGTTTTATATGCTCGACAAGCTCCAACATTAGGGATTAAATATAAAGATTACCGTGAATTGGATTTAGAAAATATACCGTATATAAATATTGACTAGTCTGTTTCTGCTCCATGGAGAGATGTTGCTTTTTTGGGTACGTGGAATTCTATAAATAATGTTGAAATTAAATATTATCATTATTATTTGTATTCAATTGACAATTATAATAATGAAACTTTAATTGCTGAATCTGATGATATTTATGACTCTTCTCTTGAATGGAATTTTAAAGGTTTTGAGACAAACAATTTTTATAAAGTTAGAATAACCATTCATGATAAATATGGTAAAGCATATAGTGAAGAAGATACTTTTTATATTGAATATGCAGTTTATAGCTCTGTAGTTCCTTTGGCTAATTCTTTAATTTGTGATGAACAAGCCATAAAACTTGAGGTAGTTAGTCCTGTTTATGTTATTTCTACAGACAAAGGGTCAGAAAAAACAATTACTTCAAACGATGTGTATTTAAGTAGTAATTCAAAATATTATTATGCAGATACAACTTCTGGAAGGGTGTTAAATTATACTCAAGTTGCAGATGCAAATAATACCCCTATTTAGATTCCAGAGATATTTTCTTTTTTCACGAGATTTAGATTTCCATATGTAACTTCTGATAATAAGATTGGTTTCTTTAATAACATTACAGGAACTGATTTAAAAACGCTAATGGAAATTGCTCATGCAAGTTATACTCAATTTTATTTAAGTTAGGTAGACACTGTTCTTTATAATGAGCTTTATTCTACTTTATATACAAGACAAGACAATCAAGCTCTTGCAGATGCAATTCCACTTTATCCTGATGGAATTTCTATTGTTTTATATTCAGATGAAACTACTCCTATAAAAGATAGTGCTGGTAAAATTGTATATTATACTTTAAGTAGTTATACAATGTCTTCCACTAAAATTGTCGTAGAAGAGAAAATTGATACTCCTGTTACATCTTTTGACCATTATGTTTATTATGATAAGGTTACTAAAGATGAAATTGGCTCGTCAGCTTCTTTAAACAATGGATAGCTTGATAGACGTTCAATTTATCTTTCTATTTTTTCAGATGAAAATTCTACTGATGAATATAAAAAACTTCTTTCTTATAATAAAGAAACAGGAGAACTCGTTATTGAAAGTAGCTTAAAAAGTGATAGCTATAACAATCTTAATTATAAAGCATACACTCTTAAGTCTGCAAATAATTATATCCCGCTTCCTTCTTCTACATCAGGGGATATATCTCTTGGTGGAGATGTTTATACTGTAAAAGTTGGAGGATTGGATTTACTTCTTGTTGACGAAAAAAATAAAATAATTCGTAAAAATCCTAACATGCTTAAAATGCAAGTATTTAAAAATGGTTCAAATGAACCTTTAGCTTGTTTTAATGGGGGTAAATCTACTAGTTATGATATACAAAACATGTTAAGTAATATGACCGTTCCTGATAAATTTGGTTTTGCTCTTCAATATAAATATACAGATTCTAACAAAACTACATTAAAATATATGCTTGTAGAAAAATTTAAAGAAGAGCCTGATTACATGGATTAGAATATGATTTATATTTTAACTAAAGATATTGTTTTTGCTCCTTTTGGAAAAGAAGCAAAAACTTATTATGTTGGTCAATATAAATATACTGTTAATACAGATGGTTCTGCTGACTGGATTCTTTAGGTTGATACAGAATATTTGTATCTTGATGAAAGTGGAGATTACAAAGATGAAGAAGGTAAAGCTATTGATGTTGTAATTGATAGAGATTTGACTGAAGGAGAATCTTCTGGTGGAAGTTAGATTTATACTTCTATTGCTACGAATGAATATGATACTACTTTAGCTAATGCTATAAATGCTACTGTTGATAATAAAATATTTACTACTACTAACTATGATGAAAATTTAGTAACTGCTTTAAATGATTATTCTAATGTGTATATAAGTTTTTTAACTACAGAGGGAAATATAACAGATGAATATACTAATAGTGCAGGAGAAATAGTTAGGATTCAACTTGAATCTTATACTGGAAATGTAATGACTTTAATGGAATCTTTTGGATATACAGGTACAATTTATGGATATATCGCATATACTTATAGTTCAGTAACAAGTCGTTTTACAAAAATTAGAACTATTGATGGTACTACTAATCAATTAATTCCAAAAACTTCTTATGTATATCTTTCAGTGATGAATGGCACAATAACATTAATAGATAAAAAGAAAATTTTAACCTACACCGCTGATAAAAAATTAACTATTAAGGGTGGAGTTTCTATTTTACTTTCTGATTCTGACCTTAATTCTTTAACTTATACTGCTTATAATTATATTAGCAATACTTACACTGAATTGGGGAAAACTGGTGACGGTAAAATCATTGCAAGTGACCCAACAGGAGGTACTGTTAGTGGGCCTGTTAAATATCGTTGGGGACCTAAAAACGGGTCAGGAAAAGAAGAATCAGATTATATTTTGATGCCTGATTCTCAAGCTGTTAAACAAACTAATATGGCTTAGATTTCTTAGAGATGGTTTGATTTTAATTTAACAGTAGATAATTCTAAAGAAGTTCCTGTTAATTGTTCTATTGTTTTAGTTACAGAATAAAGAAAGGAGGATAATTAATGAATATTAACAGCTATATTTATTATGCGCCACGGTTAGAAATTCGAGATGTTGGTATTGATACCGATATTACAAAATCTCCTGATACTATTCGTAAAGAAGTTACGGCAAAATTGAAAGCTAATCCTTATTCTTCGCCTTTGTCCTCCGACTTGATTTTGTACAATAAATTTAATTTGAAGGATTAGGGTACTGGAACTTCAATTTTAGCTTATTATTTTCAAAGCTTACTGGGGTCAAATGGTGCTCTTTCTGTTTACAAAAAAGCTCCCGAAGATAGTTTTTATACATATATTTGTGATATGTATGGTAACTATAGTATGTTGGATTATAATATTAAAGCCAATGCGTTTTATCATTATTTAGTTGCTTATCGTCAAAGTAGTGGTTCTTATAAGATGTATGAGGATACCATTGTAAATCTTGACGGTACAACCTCTCCTGTTTATATCCCTACTAAATGGGATTCTTGGACCATTTGTGACATTGAAGAGACGGAAACTGAAAAACTTTATGTCAAAACTGGCAACATTTGGAAACTTCGTTATAATATGGATAATGGAGAGTTAACTCAAAATAATAGCATTTCTACTTGGGATACTTTTGGACAATTCCCAAAATATTCTAAAGGTAAGAAAGATTATATGAGTTCTACTGTTACTTGTTTGTTAGGTGATATTTCTGATTATTCAGAAACAGAAGCTATTACGAAAGAAGAAAATGGTTCAAGTATTACAACCTTCAAAGTTAAAACTGCAAATGGCTATACAGAACGAGTTAACAAAGAAGATATGTATTCTCGTGAAGTAGAAAAATATAATGCTTGGAGAGAATTTATTAATAATGGTAGTTTAAAATTATTAAAAGATTACAAAGGAAACTCTTGGGTTATTCAAGTAACTTCTGCTCCTACTTATAATATAAATATGCAATCTAATCTTTTGCAAACAACAATTTCTTTCTCTTGGTAGGAAGCTTTAGACGTAGATTCGATTTCTATTGTTTCAAGTGCCAGATAAGGAGGAAATATGGCTGATAATATTTTTGGCGATGTGTTATTAAGGGATGAAAATGCTATTCCTTTTAACACTTTAAAAAGAATACTTGAGAGACCTGTAATTCATCCTCGTTATAGACTATCTATTCTTACTCCTGATGAACAAGTATCGTATATTATTCCAGAAAGCGATATTACTTTAGATGGCTTAAATTATACTGAATCTTATCAAAATGGGCAAAGAAGAAGTATTACAGTTACTTTAGCAAACGAAAATGGACAATATACTCCTAATATTAATGGTATTTGGGTAAATACAAGATTTGGATTTGATGTGGGTATTCAATATCAAGATACAACTATCTGGTTTCCTAAAGGAGTTTATATTTTAGGAGATGTTAGTTTGACAAGGGATGATTCAAACAAAACTATTCAACTTCAACTTTCTGATAAATATGCTGTTTTTGAAGGTAAAACAGGCACTCTTGAGACGGCATATGAAGTTGAATTGGGTAGTAATATTATTGATGCTGTTAAAGGGGTTTTAAATTTTTCTCTTGGAAATGGCTATATCTTAGATTACAAAGAACCTATTTTTGACCCAAGTTTTATTGGATTGAAAACACAGCAAACAATTAGAGCGGAACAAGGAGAGACTTTGGGTTCGATTTTGGACGCTTTAGCAACACAATTATCTGCTGAATATTATTATAATACAGTTGGTAATTTATGTTTTTATCCAATTAACGAAACAGTTGATGACTCTGTTAAACCTGTTATTTGGACTTATCCCAAGTTTAGTAGAGATTTACATAATATGGATTTGCAATATCAAAATGAGCAAATTATTAATTGTGTAAAAGTAGTGGGAGATAGTGTGGATTCTACTATTTATACCGCTACGGTTACAAATAATAATCCGTCTTCTCCTATTTGTGTAGAACGTATTGGAAGGCGTATGGATGCTCCATATACATCTTCTCAGGTGTGGAGTGATGACTTAGCTTATGATTTAGCAAATTATTATTTAAGGAAATCAAGTTTTGTAGGAGTGCAATTTTCTGTTTCTGTTAGTTTTAATCCAATTTTGACAGTAAATAATTTATGTGAAGTTGAAGATGAATTTTTGTCTTTACAACGAGAAAAGTTGTTAATTACTTCTATTTCTTATAATAGTAAAGATGGTAAAATATCATTAAGTTGTTGTAATACTTCTGACTTGCCTACTAATACATCCGAGAAGGAAAGTCAGGGAGAGAAAATAAGATGGTGATTTATGATAAACCAAAATAACAATTATGACCAATATGCAGATGAAATGCTGAATAGAATACTTTAGTGCGTTACGGCAGAAATTAAAAGAACCTCACCGAGAATTGAAAGTGCTACGGTGACAAATGTAAATAGTGATGGTACTGTGGATGTTATTTTGCCACGGGAACCTGAAACAGAATTTACAAGAATTCAAAATCAAACTCCTTTTGAATTAAGGGAAGGAGATTCTGTTGAAATAATGCTTAAAAAAGGAAGTTTTAATAATTGCTGGGTTATGGCAAAACATGGAACAACAAAACGTTTTGGCGTCGATGATAATGGACTAACCGATTAAAAAATTTTTGCCAAGTACTTGACAAGATGAAAAAACTATGCTATATTTTATTCACAACCAAGGTAGGTTGATTTTTTAAATAATTAGGAGATAGTAAAATGGTTAATAATCTTGCGTGTGAAGATTGTCGTTTTTTGGTAAAGTGCTCGGCGTATGCAAAGCTTAAGCCTTTTCTTGAGGACGCTCGAAGAGATTTGGGTGTTACTTTGACGTTTGAGGCTTGTAATGATTACAAGTCTATTGACGATGATGACAATGACAACAACGATGAAAATGAAAATTAAAAATTAAAAGACAAAATTAAAGGAGTACAAAAATAATGGCTACAAAAAATACTGACCAGATTCGTAGATTGACAAATAGCGTGACTCTTGCGGGTTATCTTGCTGATATTGAGTCCAAGTAGGGCGTGGACAAGAATGGTGTTGATTACATTCGTATTCGTGGGCAGATTCAGTGCGGCGAAGAAAGTGTAATGACTCGTTCTTTCACCTCTTTTATCAAGGCTAAGAAAGCTGATGGTACAGATAGTGAGAACTATGAAAAGGTTCTTGACTGGGTTAAGAAAGCAGTTCCTATGACTAAGGACAAGGAAAATGCCACTATGGTGAGACTTGTTGGTTCTCTTAGTGCAAATGATTATGTTGGTTCTGATGAACAGCTTCACGAAGGTACTGTTGCTTCGATGCAATTCTTTAATGATTTTGAAGAATTTGTTTGTGACCTTGATATTGAGGGATATATTAAGAGTATTACTGATGAAGAGCGTGGTCCTGAAGATGATAAGAAGCCTACTGGTAGAAAGCGTTTAAATCTCATTAGTATGGATTTTTATCATAACGTTCTTGATATTAAGAATATTATTATTCCCAAGGATTTTGTGGATGCTCTTGAAGATAATGGCTATGTTAAGGGTGCTACTGCTAAGATGTATGTTAGCTGGAAGCCCAATGAAAAGAGCGAAGCAAAGCCTAAGACTAAAGGTTTTGGTCAGCAGAGAGTAACTGAGGGTAAGAGCTATCTTGAAATGGTTCTTACTGGTGGTGATATTGCTTATGATGAAGATGAGCAGGAAGATATGATTATCACTCCTCAGATGTGTAAGGCTATGCTCAACGAGAGAGCAAGTCGTTTGAAGGAACTTGAGGAAGCTGGATATCAGGGCTCTAAGGGCAGTAGTGGTTCTTCTGCACCAACGGGCTTTGGTAAGAAGGGTTCTGGAAAGATGTCTCCTGTTGTTGATGATGACGATGATATTCCTTTCTGATTTCTAATCGACAACTAAAAATAATTTAAAATTTTTAAAAGGAGACGTTTAAATAATGGGTATTGATATTTTTAGCATTAAGCCTAATGTGGTCACTCGTGACCTTAGTGGTAAGAGTTTTCTCATTTATGGAGAGAGAAAAAGCGGCAAAACCACAAACGCTTGCAAATTTCCCAAGCCTATTTTGCTTGGCTTCGAAAAGGGCTACGGTTTCTTGGATGGCATTATTGCACAGCCAATTAACACTTGGAAAGAAGCTCTTGAAGTAAAAAAGCAGTTGCTTAAAGATGCAGATGCGGCTGAAAAGGAAAATAGAGAAACAATCTTTAAAACGGTAATTGTTGATACTATTGACATTGCTTACGACCTTTGTGAAAAGTATATCGTAGACAAGGAAGGCGTAGATTATCTTGATGAAACTGAAAAGATGCGTGGCTATCGTGCTTTGTCTCGTGAGTATGACAAGTTTTTCCAAGAGATTGTTAAGGCTGGTTATACTTTGATTTGTATTTCTCATGCTACTACTAAGCAGATTAAGGAAAACGGTGAGAAATATGATAAGACTATTCCTACTGTACCTGACCGTGGATTCCTTGTTGTTTCTCGTCTTGTTGACGTAACTGGTTACGCTTCTTATGAAACTGATGAACAAGGTAATATTCATTCCATGCTTACTATGAGAGGTAACAAGCATCTTGAAGCTGGTTCTCGTAGTCCTTATATGTCTGAAAGCATTCCATTTACTTATGAAGCATTGCGTGATGATATGGCAAAGGCTATTGACAAACAAAAGGCTAATGGTGCAACAGTTGTTGATAATGAGGTCAATCTCTTTAAGGATAACGAAGTTACCGAAGATGAAAAGAAGAGCGTTGATGAGCTTATTGCTGAAATCGGTAGTTATGTAAAGGCTATTCATAATACTGGTAGTACAGAATATAAGAAGATTATTGCAGAGTATCTTGGAAAGGGTAAGAGTGTAAAAGATTGCGATGAATCTCAATTGGATATGCTTTTGCTTATTCTCGATGATTTGAAGGATTACTGTACTGAAAACAATATTACAGTAGAATAAATAATTATTGGGGAATAGTAAAACTGGTTACTATTCCCCTTTATTTTCTGTTTTAATATTTTAAGAAAGGAGTGAGGATTATAGCACCACCAAAGAAGAATAGAAAATGTAGTGTTTGTGGTAAGATGCTTCCTACTGAAGAAATTATTACTGTAAATGGTAAAAATTATTGCTCTATTTGTGGTAAATAGCCAGCACAAGATGCAAAAGATTATAAGACTTTAACTGATTATCTTTGGGACGTTCTTGGTATAAGAGAGTGGGTGAATGCGCCTCTTATAACAACATATATAAAAAGAATCAAAGAAAAATATGGTATGACCAATTCTCAAATTCTTTTTACTTTATATTATATGTATGAGTATGCTGACAATCCAGCTCCCAAGATAGAAACAGAATCAGATATCTTCATGGTTGTACGTTATTTTGCTGAATCAAGAGAATTCTGGCAAAAGTATAAAGAGATGAGGATGACTAAATCTGAATTTATCGAATATATATTAACAAAACCGCCTGTAGCAATAAATGTGGCTCGTTCTGAAATTATTAAAAAACAAGAAGAGGATGACGAAAAACGAGACAAACGAAATCACAAAGAAGAAATTTCTGCGGATGATATCGTTGATGATGGTCTTGTTAACACAGATTTTATTGGAGATTATAATTTTAGACGAGAAGTTCAAAAGCAAAGAGGGAAAGATAGTATGTATTTATCAGAATTACAAAGAGATATTCAGGAAATAATGTCTGAACATCCTGAAGAATGGGAGGTTTAACTTGGCGGATTATAGAGATTATCAAAGCAAATCTGCAATTAAAGAAGTTCTTGGCTGTTTACTGTAGAATCCGACTTTATTAACAAGTAATAAAATCGACAAAAAAGATTTTGTTGAAGCTTTCCATCAACTTTTATTTGTAGCAATAAACAATCTTTTCTCTCAAGGTGCGGTAAAGCTCGACCAATACATTATTGATGATTATTTAAAGAATAATCTTCAATCTTTGTATAATATTTATACAAGGAATAATGGAAATCTTTATGTCGAAAAAGCTAAAGAATTAGCTACCCCAGAAAACTTTAATACTAATTATCAAGAAATGAAAAAGTTTTCTCTACTTCGTGCTTATCTTAAATCTGGTATTGATGTAGATGAAATTTTTGACCCGAATGAAGAGGACCCTGAAATCGCTGATGAACAGAGATACCAGTTTAGTCAAATGACTATTGATGAAATCTTAAATCATTTTAGACAAAAGGTGTCTAATATCACTCAGGAATATAGTCCCAAAGTTGGACGTGATAGTGTTAAAGCTGGTAGTGATGAAGCTCGAAAGCAAAAAGAAGAGTGGAAGAAAACTCCTGCTTATGGTTTGTCTTATGCAAGTAACTATATGACAACTATAACAAAAGGTATTCAACCGAGAAAATTTGTTGTTTCTTCTGCTGGCACTGGTGTGGGCAAAACTCGTCTGACTATTGCTAATCTTTGCCATTCTTTTACTCCGAAATATTGGGATTCTAATAAGATGAAATTTGTAGAAAACCCGAACGGTACCCAGAACGCTGCTCTTTATATTGGAACAGAAATGGAACTTATTACAGAGATTGAACCTATTTTATGGGCTTATATTGCTGATGTTCCTCAAGAGCATATTATGACTGGTAGATATTATGGTGATGAAGAAGAGCGAGTAGATGAAGCCATCAGGATTTTACATGAAGAAGGTCATATTTATCTTGAATATGTTCCTGATTATGATATTGGTACTTTAGAGAATATTATTGAACAGCACGTTCTTCAGCATGGTGTAAGGAATGTTTTCTTTGATTACATTCATGTTACTACTGATTTGATTAGCGAATTCCAATCTCAAGCTAAGGCAAGAATGCAAATTCGTGAAGACCAAGTTCTTGCGAATTTGAGTTTAAAGTTAAAAGAGCTTACTCGAAAATATGATATTAGCATAGATACTTGGACACAGGTTTCGGGTGATTTTAAAAATGAACAAAATCGTGACCAAACAATTGTTCGTGGTGCTAAGTCTATTATTGATAAGGTAGACACGGCTTCTATTGTGTCAGAAGTATCTAAAAAAGAAGAAAAATATTTAGAAAAAATTATTAAAAATAGGTTCTTGAAATATAAGCCTAATAGGTGTATTTCTGTATATAAGAATCGTGGTGGAGAATATACCAAATGTAAAATTTGGCTATATGTTGATTATGCTACAATGCGAGTTCATGATTTGTTTTGTACTGATTATGATTATGAACTTTTAGATATTCCTCAAACATTTACTCGTGTTGAAGAAGACCAGAAAGTAATCTTTACAAATGATAAAGATGCTATTAGAGGTCAAATTATAAGTGACACTGTAGATATTGCTAAGACAGCTAAAGAAGAAGGTACTTTTGATGTCTTTGAAGACACGGAAGAAATTGCAAGGAAAATAAAAGAGACTCTTGAGAATGAGGAAGACCCGTTCTTAGAATCTCCAGAAAGCAAAAAGTTTAGAATGGTAGAAGATGATGACGAAGAAGAACAAAAGACATCTTCTAAAAAAGAGGAAGAAGAAATAGATTTCTAATAGAGGTTAACTATGATAGATAAAGATGAACTGTTGAAGTTGGTAACAGAAGATGTAGTTATTAACATTATGGAAGAAAATGGTTCTCCTTTATATTCAACTTCTACAGATGGAAGAACACAACAAAAATGTCTTTGGTTTAAAACAATTTGTCATGGCGGAGATAGTCATAAACTATGTTTCTTTACTGGAAGCAAAGATTTTTTTTGTTATACAAATTGTGGACGAATGAATTTTTTTGAGTTTATTAAAAGAATTCGTAATGCTAAAGACGGAGAATTTTATAGCAAGGTAATTGTTTATATTGCTAAAAAAGTTGGTAAATCATTATCTCGAAGTCGTATTGGTTTTGGAAATGATATTTCACCAGAGTTGCGTGGACAATTATCTGAAATGGTAAAACAATCAGAAGATATTGAAAGAAGACAACAATTTCACGAAGCTAAAATTACGAAGTTTTATGACGACTATAAATGTCTTTTTAATTATTTTGATTGCAATACTTTTTATAAAGGGTGGATTGATGAAGGAATTAGTATTTCTTCTATGGAAAAATTTGGTATCGAGTGGTATGAATATCAAAAATATATAATTATCCCTCATTATAATATAGATGGTCATTTAGTTGGTATTAGACGAAGAAGTTTACAACCAGAAGATTCTAAAAGAAAATATATGCCTTTGTTTATGACTGGCAAAGAATTTGACCATCCTCTTGGATTGAATTTATATGGTCTTTACGAGAATAAAGAAAATATAAAAAGATTTAAGAAAGCGGTTATAGTTGAGGGTGAGAAAAGTGTTTTAAAAGCAGACACTTATTTTAACGGTAAAAGTTGCGTAGTGGCAACTTGTGGCTTTAATGTTTCAGATTGGCAAATTAGGGCTTTAGAAAAACTTGGAGTAGATACAGTTTATTTAGGTTTTGATAAAGACTTTGATGATAAATATGAAGAAGTTTATAAAGCTGACAAATTGTTATATGACAACTATTTAAGGTACAATGAACGATTAAGGACTTTAGCTCAGAGACTTGCTTTAAGCTTTAATGTCTTTCTTATTAAGGACACAAAAGGATTGTTAGATATCAAAGATTCACCTCTTGATAAAGGAAAAGATGTTTACAATCAATTAATAAAATTAGCAAAACCTGTTTATTCTTACGGGGAAAGGCAAAGTTCTACGAGTATATTTTTAAGAGGTAATTAATGGAAAAATTACTATGGGAGACAAAGTTTTAGAATAACTTTGATGATGAATATGATTTTCTTGAAACTATTTTAAGAAGTTATAATATTTAGGATGTGAAGAGTTTTCTTCATCCTGTAAAAAACAAGGTCGTTAATGACCCGTTTCAAATGAAAAACATGGATAAAGCTGTATAGATTTTCCATAATAATGTTAACACTGATAAGAAAATTGCAATTAAAGTGGACCCAGATACAGATGGTTTAACAAGTAGTGTTTTAATGAGTAAAATCATTGAACATTTCAATCCAGAGGCAAAGATAGAATATATTTTTAGTTTTAACAAAGAGCATGGACTAACCTATAAAGCATTAAATGAATATTCGAAAGATGAAATCGGTTTAATTATTATTCCAGATGCTTCAATGATTTGCAAAGATGCAATTCAAATTGTTAAAAATTACAATTGTCCTATCATTGTGTTAGACCATCATTTAGTTGAAATTGAATATTTAGATACTAACACAGGTAAATGGATTTCAAAAAACGAAGCGGATGAAATTAAAGAAAAAGAGTCTGACAGAATTAAAGAGGATAGCTATGTTAACTATTGTGTAGTTGTAAATGATACTGATGGACATTATCCTAATCCTACTTTGTCTGGCGTTGGTGTAGTTCGCAAATTTGGTGAAGCTTATTGTGAAAAGTATCACTGTAGTGATAGTTGGCTTGATGAATATCTTGATTTAGTTTCTCTTGGTATTATTGCAGATAGTATGGATTTAAGAGATTTAGAAACAAGATGGTATGTACTTGAAGGTTTGAAGGTTGAAAATCAAAAAAATGATTTTCTTAATGAACTTCAAGAAAGAATGGCTGATGAAATTCATTTTGGTAGAACTATTACAAATGTCGGTTGGGTGCTTGCTCCAAGAATTAATGGTGTAATACGTTATGGTACAGAAAAAGAGCAAAGAGATTTATTCAGAGCTATGGTTGGAGAACAAGAAACTGTTATTTATCAACCGAGAAGAAAAAGAGCTACTGACCCGAAACCTCTTCCAGAAGAACACACACTTCAGTGGGAGATGGCGAGAGTAGCTAACAATGTAAAGTCTCGTCAAGATACAGCCGTTCGTAAATTTATGGAGCAAATTGTTGATAAAATTGACAAGCAAGGACTAGATAAAAATACTATTTTATTTGTCGATTGTACCGACATAGTTGATAAAAAATCTGTTACTGGATTAGTAGCTAATAAGATTGCTTCGAAATATTTGCGTCCAGTGGTGCTTCTTAAGGAAAGGAGTACCTCAGAATTCGGTGGTTCCTGTCGTGGATATGATAAAGGAAATATTAAAAACTTGAAGGAGTTTTTAGAGCAAACTGGACTTATAAGTTGTGCTGGACATGAAAATGCTGCTGGTGTATTTCTTAAAAAGAAAAATGTTGATGAGGTAATTGAAAAGTGTAACGAAATGCTTCCTCTTGACCAACTTAAAACTATTTATCCAGTTGATTGGGAAATTCCTGCTAATGAAATGCAAGTAAGATTTGTAAAAGAAGTAGCTGAAAATTATGAAGTGTGGGGCAATACTGTTCCTACTCCTACTTTTGCAATTACAAATCTTCATATAAATGCCAGTCAAATTAATGGCTATGGCGAAACTAAGAGTTTTATTAGATTCCAGCATAATGGTATTACTTATATTAAAAAGTATTGTCCTGCTACAGAATTTGATATGATGACTCTTAAGGATAGACATACCTTTGGCGCTAACAAAAAGAATTTGGTAATGAATTTAATTTGCCAGTTCCAGTTAGAGTCTTGGGAAGACAAGATTTATCCAGAAGTTAAAATTCTATATTATGATGTTATGGAGGATAAAACAAATGAGACTCCTGATTTAAAAAGTAAGACCAAATCTGACGCTATTCTTAATTCCAAAACGACATCCTTAAATGCAAAATTTACTACAGATTTTGATTGGGGTGAAATTGAAAAGCCTAAGAAGAGAAGAGTAATGTTAGATAAGGATTTAGAAGATTTAGATTTTTAAGGTTGACAAATTAAAAGTAACATGATATAATAAGACAAAAATATAAAGGAGAGTAATGCCGTGTTTGTAGGTGTACATAATCACACAGACATAGGCTCCAATACGAGAGGTTTCCTTGACAGCACTAACACTGTCAAGGGTCTTCTCACATATACTTAGGAGCTTGGTCATAAAGGTGTTGCTATTACAGACCATGACTGTATTGCCGCACACGTTGAAGCATTAACTCAAATAGACGATTTGCGAAAGAAAAATCCTGATAAGTGGAAAGATTATAAACTTATTTTAGGCAATGAAATTTATCTTTGTAATCGAAAAAGCATTGAAGAAGATAAAGAATATATTTTTTATCACTTCATTTTGTTGGCTAAAGATGCCATTGGACATAAGCAAATAAGAGAATTAAGTACAAGAGCATGGATTGATAATTCCTTTACTTATGTTAATATTCGTACTCCAACTTATTATGAAGATTTGTTTGAAGTAGTTGAATCTGATAGAGGTCATATTATTGGTTCAACTGCTTGCCTTGGTGGTCGTTGTCCAAAATTAATTTTAGATTCTTATAAACAAAATCCTTTACAACCTGATTATACGGGCGTTAAGAAATGGTTAAAAAGACTCGATAAATGTTTTGGGCATGGTAATTTCTTTTTGGAATTACAGCCATCAAAGAGTGAAGAACAAATTATTGTAAATCAGGCTTTAGTGGGACTGTCTGCTGAACTTGATATTCCATATATTATTACTACCGACAGTCATTATCCAAAAAAAGAAGATAGAAAAGTACATGAAGCTTTTCTTAAATCTAATGAAGATAGTGGTAAAGAACGCGAAGTTGGAGAGTTTTATGCTACAACTTATATGATGTCAGAAGAAGAAATCCATTCTTATATGGATGAATTTTTGACTTCAGAAGTTGTGCAAAAAGGTTTAGATAATACCATGTTGATTTATAACATGGTTCAAGAATATACTTTATTTGCTAATTTGGAAATTCCTTATGAGCCAGATGATTTAACTGAACCTGATTTGGGTTTATCTAAAAAATATTTTAAAGATATTCCTATGTTAGAGTGGTTTTTTAATTCGGATTACAATGCTGATAGACACCTTGTTAGAGAAATTGTTAAGCGTCTTGAAAAAGATTCTGATGAATTAGCAAATAAAGAAACTTATGATGCAATTCAAACCTGTCTTGAGTCTATTAAAGCAAGTTCAGAAGCTAATAATGCTCATTGGTCAGCTTATTTGTTACAGACTCGTGATTTGGTAAATGCGTGTTGGGCTTGTGGTTCTTTGGTTGGTCCTTCTCGTGGTTCAGGTTTAGGATTTATTCTTTTGTATATTTTAGGAATTACTCAGGTTAATCCTCTGAGAGAAGACGTTCCTTGTTATCACTGGCGCTTTCTTAATCCTAAACGTGTTAGCCCATTAGATATTGATGTGGATTTTGAAAATGCTTATCGTGATGATGTTATTCACTATCTTCAACGTAAGTATTGTGGAGATGACCAGAGAGCAGGAAATCGTCGTGTTATGAAAGTTCAAACACTTTCTACGATGAAAGCTAAAGTTGCAATTCAAACCGCTTGTCGTGGTTTAAGTTATCCACCTGAAATTGGACAGATGTTAAGTTCACATATTGGCCAAGAACGTGGTATTCAGTTTACTTTAAAACAATGTTTTTATGGTGATGAAGAAAACAATTTACGTCCTGACAAAGAATTTGTTAACTTAATGACTAATGAGTATCCTGATGTTTGGGAAGTTGCTCAAAATATTGAAGGGTTAGTAAGTGGAGTTGGTTCTCATGCTGGTGGTGTAGTTCTTTCAGCAACAGATGTTGTAGACCATGCTGCTTTAATGAAGACAACGAGTGGAGATATTATCACTCAGTTTGACCTACATGCTGATGAAAAAGTATCTCTTATTAAATGGGATTTGCTTTCTATTGATGCTCTTCAAAAAGAACATGTTTGTATGAATCTTCTTATGGAAGACGGTAGGCTTGAATGGCAAGGTGATTTAAAGTCTACTTATGAAAAATATTTAGGTGTTTACAGGATAGAAAGAGATAATCCAGAAATTTGGAAAATGCTTAATGAGCATAAAGTTATGTCATTCTTTCAAATGGAAAAACAAACTGGATATCAAGCTGTTGCAATAGGTAAACCTGAAAGTTTAGTAGACTTATCTGCTTTAAATTCGGTAATGAGACTTATGGCTCCTTCTCCACGGGCAGAAACCCCTCTTGAACGTTTTGGTCGTTATAAGAAAGATATCACTCTTTGGTATAAAGAGATGGATGATTATGGTTTGACTAAGCATGAGCAAGAAGTTGTTTGTAAATATGCTAAGAAGAGCTATGGGTTATTACCTAACCAAGAAGATTTTATGATGGCAGTTCAAGACCCTGAGATTGGTGGCTTTGATTTGCTGTGGGCTGATAAGCTTAGGAAAAGTATTGCTAAAAAGAACCCTAAAGCTTATGTTGAATTACAACAAGAATTTTATAAAAATATAGAAGAAAAACATCTTTCTTCTAAACTGTGTCATTATGTATGGGATGTTCTCATTAGTATGAATCGCGGTTATCGGTTTAATAGTGCTCATACATTAGCCTATTCAATCGTTGGTTTGCAAGAAGCCAATCTTGCTTATCATTATCCTGTTATTTATTGGAACACTGCTAATTTGATTTCTGATTCTGGCGGTGAAGATGGAAATACTAATTATGGTAAAATTAGTAAAGCTATTGGCAACATTAAAAAAGAAGGTGTTACTGTAGCATTACCTGATGTAAACCGTGTTAGATTTGGTTTCCATCCTGACGTTGAGAAAAATGAAATTGTTTATGGGTTAAAACCAATTCAAGGTATTGGAACTTCTATCGCAAAAGCTATTATTGATAATCAAACTTATTCTTCGATGTGGGATTTTTATGAGAAGATGCAGAAATACAAATCTGAATCTAAAGAAAATAAATTTGGTGATACAGCTATGATTTCTCTTATCAAAGCTCGGTGTTTTGATAATCTTGAGAAAAAAGATAGAAGAGCAATTATGGAAGACTTTATTAGATTTATCTCAAGTCCTGTTAAGTCGCTTAATATTTCTAACATTGAAGATTTGGCGAATCTTGATTTATTAACTGAAAATCAAAAAAAGTTTGAATTAAGATTATATAGATTTAGAAATTATGTTTTCCAGAAAAAATTCTTTTATAAACAAATAGGTAAAAGTGCAAGCACAGCTTATTATATCCTTGAAAATAAATTTGCATGGCCATTCTTTGAAAAATATTTTCTTAATGACATGGTTGATAAAAAAGATTACGACTGGAGTGACGAGGGACAAAGAGTTGTTAAAAGAGGTAGTTTAGACCGAGTTTTTAACAAGCTTATGGCAGATTTTAAAGACGATATTTTAAACGACCCTAAAATGCTTGTGGCTGTAAATGAAGCAAAATTTAAAGCAGTATGGGATGAGAAAGCTTCTGGAAGTCTTTCTAAGTGGGAAATGGATTCTCTTTGTATGTATTATCATGAACATGAACTTGCTCATGTAAATAAGGAGAAATATAGTATAGTACCTTTTGAAGAACAATCAGAAGAACCAGAAGTAGCTTATAAATATTATTGGCATGACCAAGAAAAAGCTCGTTTTGTTCTTAAAAGAATTTGTGGTACTGTTCTTGATAAAGATACCAATAGAAATACAGTTACATTATTGACTCCTGATGGAGTTTGTGATATAAAGTTTTATAAAGGTCAATTTAATTTTTATAACAGGCAGATTTCTCAAATAAATGAAGATGGAACTAAAACTGTCCTTGAGAAATCTTGGTTCCAGCGTGGAACTAAACTTCTTGTTACTGGTTTTAGAAGAGGGGAAAATTTTGTCCCAAGACAGTATAAAGATAGTTTGTATAAACATTCTGTTCAGTTGATTAAGGGTATTGATGATAATGGAGACCTCGAAATGATTTCTGACAGAATAGATGTAGAGAGGGTTGACGATGAGTGTTGATACCGAAGAAAAATTCATAAAAATAAAAGCGTCTCATTCTAAGACCCTTTATCCGAGCGCTGGAATTGGGTCAGACGGTAAAAATTGGGGAATAGTTTCTTGGAATATTCTTGAGGTAGAACAAGGGACTCCTACCATGAGTGTTTATGGTGAGGTTACTTTTACGGGAGAATATACAGATGGAATTGACCCCAATTCTGCCTATGTATTATTAGGCAAAGAGGTTGAACATCCTAAATATGGTGTTCAATATCAATTAGTTTATTATAATAAAGATATTGATTTTTCTAATCAGAAGAATCAAAGAGCTTTTTTAAGAACTTTCTTATCAGAGGGTCAAATGGATGAGTTGTTTGCTGTATGCGATGACCCATTACAAGCTATTGCAGACCATGATATAGAAACTTTAAAGAAAGCTAAAGGTATTGGAGATTATATTTCTAACTGTATTATTGAGCGTTTTGAAGCCAGTAAAGACATGTCTACTGTATATTTAGAGCTTGATAAGGTTGGTTTTTCTCCAAACTTTATTTCTAAATTAATTGAAAAATATAAAGCTCCACAAAAGGTAATTGATATTGTAAAAAACAATCCTTATCAGTTAGTAAAAGATATTAAAGGAGTAGGATTTTTTACTGCGGATAAAGTGGCTTTAAGGTCAGGTTATAAAACTTATGACACAAAGAGAATTAAATCTTATATCTTATGGTATCTTGATGCTCAAGGAGAAGAAGGTCATTCTTGGGTATCCGCTGGTGAATTAATGGGGTCGTTATATGAAGACCTTGGCGGAAAACAAAGTTTAATAGTAGAAGATGAAGATGGTAATCTTGTAAACAATGTTGGTAAAGCTATTAAAGAACTTCAAGATGAGGAGTTAATTCGTGTTGAAGAGGGCGATACTAAATCAGGTCGAAGAGTTTATTTAATGAGCTTTTGGAATCTTGAAAAAGATATTGCTTATCATCTTAAAAGATTACTTCAAGGCAATAATTATTTCGTTGCTAATGATTTTGAAGAGAAAATAAAAAAAGCAGAAGAGAAACAAGGTTTTCAATTCACTCAAGAACAAATAGACGGAATTAAGCTGGGAATTGAAAAACAAGTTTGCGTAATTTCTGGTTTAGCTGGTTCTGGTAAAAGCTCGTTAGTTACAGGTATTTTGTCTGTACTTGATGAATATACTTTTGCTCAATGTGCTTTAAGTGGTAAAGCGGCGGCAAGATTACAAGAAGTTACTGGCAAAGAAGGTTTTACTATTCACCGACTTCTTGGATATACTGGTGGTTGTGGTTTTTCTTATGGAGAAGATAATCCATTACCTTATGATATCATTATTTTAGATGAAGTTAGTATGGTGGGGGGAGAAATTTTTCTCGATTTAATTAGAGCAATTCCCACAGGCAGTAAACTTTTAATGCTTGGTGATATGGGACAGCTTGAATCTATTGGTTCTCTTAATTTAGCTGCGGATATGATTAATAGCAAAGAAATTCCTACTGTTGAACTTAAAGAAGTACATAGACAAGCAAAGGCTTCTGGTATTTTAACTACCGCTTATAATGTAAGAAATGGTATTCAATTATATCAAGATACTGATTATGAAGGTGTTGAAATTCGCGGAGAACTGCAAGACATGGTACTTGATATTAGAAATGAAAAAGATGATGATAGAAAAGATACCATTGCTTATTTTGAAAAGTATTTTAATAGCTCTCTTGTAAATGGTGACATTGAAAAAATTCAAATTATTTCTCCTGTGAAAGAACGTGGAGATGCTTGTGTTCACAATTTAAATCTTGATATTCAAAAATTAATTAATCCTGTTGATTTGAATGAATCTCGTCCAAGAATTTATGTTCAAAAGATGAAAGATGCTTCTGGAAATGATAGGTCTTTTTGGATTCAAGAAGGCGATAAAGTAATGTGTATTAAAAATAATTATAAAGTTTTTGATACAAGTGGAGCACAAACAGCTATGTATAATGGGTGGACTGGTGTAGTTACAAGTATTGATTATGAAAATGCCATCGTTGATTTCGATTTAGGAGATGCACCTATTATTTTAAAACACAAAGAAGTTAAGGAACATTTAATTTTAGGATATGCCTGTACTACTCATAAATATCAAGGTTCTGGTTGTCCTGTAATTATTGGAGTAATAGATTATAGTACTCCTCCAATGATGCTTTGTCAGCAACAGATTTACACTTTATTAACCAGAGCTAAGAAATTGTGTGTACTTGTAGCTCAAACTAAAGCTTTACGACGTTCTATTGATACAAATTTTGTTTCAACAAAAAGAACATTCTTACCTGAATTTTTAAAATAGGAATACAGATAGCTTAGAGAATAGTATAATGTACTTCATAGAAAAGAAGATGAAGAACGTAGAGCTTTAATTAGACAGCTAAAAGATTGGAAAGAAAAAGATGAAGTACAAGAGGAATAATTTTTATTATCCTCTTGACAACTTCATTTGATTATGTTATTATATAGATGATTCAAAGGAGTAACTATGAATCGAGAAGAACGCAGAGCGGCAGTAAAAAAGCTCACTAAAAAAGGTTTAACAAAAGAAAGCGCTATTACTTTTGTTAAAAGAATGGATAGTTTTACCATCAATCCCATTACTGCATGGGAGGGTGAAAAAGTAACTTTAGATTATAATCGAATTATTTCCTATCCAGATTGGAAACGAATGAGAGAAGATTATAGAAATTGGGTTACTGAACATAAAAATGATGTTTTTACAGTTGAGTTTGACCCTTTGAAAAAAGAAAGACAGACTGTTGATTATAATAGTTTTGTTCAATTTGTAGAAGATGAAACTAAACCAAAATGGCTATTTTGGGCAGGAGATTTAATTCCTGTTGAGGGACAAACAAGACCTGATACTGAGGAAGAAAAACGAATCAAAGAATTCAACGAGAAGATTGATAGTATTCTATCTAAGATGGAATAAGGAGGACAAAAATGGAACATACGAATTTTATGATGATGATTGGAGTTGTTGCGAGTGGCAAATCTACTCTTGCTCAGAATCTCAAAAATATGTTGACTAAAATGGGTCAGCCTACAATGATTGTTTCATCGGATGAAATTCGTGAAACTGTTTTTGGAGATGTAAACGACCAGACTCATAATGATGAGGTTTTTAAGGAAGTTCGCCGTCGTATTAATAATTGCATTGACAAGATGAATATCATTGTTGATGCAACTAATATTAATGTTAAATCTCGTAAGAGTTTGTTGGATATTGTTCGCAATAAGGAGAATGTTACCAAAGTCGCTTATGTTATGACTACTCCTGTCGCTGTTTGCAAAAGGCAGAATAAAGCGAGAATTCGTACAGTTCCCGAAGAAGTTATTGATAGACAGATTGGCAAGTTTGAAATTCCTTTTTATGAGGAAGGTTTTGATACAATTAATTTAATTGGTTGGAATTTTAATCAATTTGAAGTAATTGTACCTCAGTCTAATTGGACTACTGACGATGATTATATTATGAGTTTGATGAAAAGTTTTGACCAGAAAACTTGTCATCATAAGTATACTTTAGATGAACATTGCAGAATTTGTGCGGAAGAAGTTGCTAAAAGAACGGATGATAAGATTCTTTATAGAGCTGCACAAATTCATGATTTAGGTAAGTTAACTACTGGACAGCCCAAGGAAGATGGTTCTGGAGATTATAGATATTATAGTCATCACAATGTAGGAACATATGACCTTTTAGCGAATCTTGATTGTATTGGATTTACTAACATGGATGATATTTTAAAATGTCTGTTTTATGTTAATTTCCATATGCTTCCATTCTTTCTTGAAACTGAAAAGTCTAAAGCTAAATGGGAAAAGATTATGGGAAAAGAAAACCTTGACAAGCTTTTCTTGTTTAATGAATGCGATAAAATTGCAAGTGGAACTTCTGAAAGATAATTCAAAAGATAAAAAATTAGTAAAGGAGAGTTTAAGATGAATTTTCATTTTAAGAAAGAGTTTCTTTGGCATCCTCTTTATGAATATGTTATGACTATTAAAAGAAAGTATATTCAATCTTATACTCTTCTTAACAACGAACCCTGTCCTGAAAATTATAATTTTAATGACTGGCTCGATAGAGTTTTTGAAGCGTGGGAGAATATTACTCCCAAACTTAATGAAAAGTTGAGTAAGATTTTTGACCCTCTTCAGATTACTTGTTATGACCATTATGTACTTTTTAAGTATAAGGGTTTTATTGAATTGTCTGATGATTATGATTTAGGCTCTTTCTTTGAATTATATAATGGCCTTTATAGGGAATGTCGTTCTTGTGTTTTTGATGTAAAGAATGATGAAATTGCTCTTGCATCTTTGGCAAAGTTTAAGAATTATGGCGAGGATGATGGCGATTGGTCCCCTAAAAATATTAGGTCTAAATATAATTTTGCTCATTCAATTTTTATTACTAATAAGCTTGATGGCTCTTATCAGCAATATAGATATATTGCAGATGAAGACAGAATTTTAGGTTCTGGTTCTCAGGCATTAGACCCAGTAGAATCTTGGAGACTTGCGGCGGGTTATAAGCTTTTATCTGATGGACAAAAAGAACTAATTAGGGATTATCCTGATTACACTTTTATTTTTGAATATATTTCTCCCAAAAATCCTATTGTTGTTAAATATGATGAATCTCAAGAAGGATTGTATTTACTTGCGGCAAGGGATGTTAAGGATGGCAAGGAAGTTTCTTTTGATATTCTTAGTGACATGGCTGAGGAATATGATTCTAAAATGACTCAATGGTATTATAATGCTACTTTGTTTAGTGTTTTAGCTGATACCGACAATTATCTTTCTTCTGAAAAAGAGGGTTGGGTAGTTGATATGGTTGATGGACATAAAAATCATTTTAGATGCAAAATTAAAACCTCAGATTATGTCTTGATGCATAAAGCATTATCTAAAAATATATCTCCTAACGCAGTTATTAATGCTATTCATGAAGATAGATTTGATGACTTTTTAGCAAACTGTCCTGAAGCGTATAGAGAATTAATTATGCAGTATTATAATACTGTTCATGAATATCTTAATCTTTATAAAGAGCTTATTGATAAAATTTTAATTAAAGGAAATGCAGAATGTGTAGATTTTTGGAATGATAAAAAAGAAGCAATGCTTTGGATGGATAAATTTCCCAAAGTGTTAAAGGGCAGAACAAAAACCAAATATTTTGGACAGGAAAACGATTTCTTGTTAAAGAGACAGTTTTGCTATAAATATTCTGAAATTACAAAAGCCCTACACAATTTAAAGCGTTTTAAAAATTCTATGGTGGAAGGGTAACTTTCCACCATTTTTATATATAACAATAGTAAAATAAAAAAACACGACTTAAATTTAAACAAAGAAAAGGATTGACAAATATGGATGTAAAGATTAAGTTGCTGTCTAAGACAGCTAAGATGCCTGTTAAGGCGCATGAGACTGATGCTTGTTTTGACCTTTATGCGGATTGTCCTGATGATACTTATTATAGTTGGGATATCCAGAAAGATGTGGCTGGAATCAAGATTCGTCCTCATGAAACTGTAAAGGTAAAGACTGGTATCGCAACTGCAATTCCTGTTGGATATTGGGGTGCTGTCTTTGCTCGTAGTGGTTTGGCTACTAAACAAGGTTTGCGTCCTGCCAATTGTGTTGGAGTAATTGACGCAGATTATCGTGGAGAATGGATTGTTGTTCTTCATAATGATAGTACTGAAACACAAATTATTAAACATGGGGACAGGATTGCTCAAGCTATGATTCTTCCTGTACTTCCCGCTACTTTTGAACAAGTAGAAGAACTTCCTGATACTGAGCGTGGTGCTGGTGGGTTTGGAAGTTCTGGTAATTAAAATTTAAAGGAGAAAGTTATGTAGGATTTTTGGAAATTAGCCTTAGAAAATCTTTTAGTTGCTTTGGTAGGATTTTCTATTTTTGGCATGGCATATCTTTCTAATGTTAGTTTCTCTTTGTATTATAATATTAAAATTGCAGGAGAAACTTTTGAAAAACAAAGATTAATAAACAGTCTTTATAAAATTTTAGCTTTTGCTGGTGGTACAATGTTACTTGTACTTTCTACCTCTTTAATTATTCCTTGGGCAAATAAAAACAATCTCCCTATTCCTGCTGAATATAGTACTGTTATTTCAACAGTGGCAACTTTGGGAGTGTGTTTATCTGGTTCTTTGAAATATATTTTAGAAGCTTTTAATAAGATGAAGAAAATTTTGTCTATTAAGGATGAAAACAATACTATTGAAGCAGCAAGAGCAAATGCTCTGAAATCTAATAAAGCTGTAGAGGGAGAGTAATTATGGCTCTCCCTAATTATAATAAGCTCGTTATAGGAGATACTGAAACTACTGGATTTAAAGAAAATAGAATTGTTAGTATTGCAATTTTAGTGTACGAAAACGGCAAAAAAATTGCTGATAAATATATATTAGTAAATCCGTAGACATAGATTGAAAGTGGAGCATCTAAAGTAAATGGTATTACTTATGATACTATAAAAAATTGTCCCACGTTTGATGAAGTGTGGGAAGAAATAAAAGATTATATGACAGATAGTGTTTGGATTTTTCATAATGCCAAATATGATGCTAATAAAGTAATTTATCCAGAATTGAAAAGATACCACATTCCAATTCCAAATCATGCTGTTTGTTGCACCTTAGAAAATGCGAAACGTTTAATTCCAAAAGCAGAGGTAGCTAATTATAAATTAGGAACTTTGCTTGAACATTTTGGTTATACTTTAGAAAACGCCCATAGCGCAGATGCAGATACTTGGGGTTGTATGAAATTATATAATTAGTTAGTTAAATTATCTGATGGTAATTTAGATGTTACATAAAAGGACAAAAGGAGATTGATGTTATGGTTGTTTTGTATACCACTAATTGCCCTCGTTGTATTGTTTTGGAAAAGAAACTTAAGCAAAAGGGAATTGAATTTGAAGCCAGAACTGATTTCGATGTAAAGGAAATGATTAAAAAGGGTTTTGCTTCTGCTCCATTACTTGAAGTTGATGGAGAAATTATGGCTTTCAATGAAGCAAATCAATGGATTAATAATAATTAAAAAGGAGGAGCTTTAAGTTTTATGAACGTTAATATTAAACTTAATAAAGATTTTGAAAGGCAGTTTAACAGACTTGTAGAAAAATACGGGGAAGATTTTTTAAAGCTGTAGGGATTAGATGAAGGTAAATTAAGTTTTACTGACTTTATCGACAATTTTGTTGATAGTGATAATGTAGCTAATGCTTCAGTTGACCCTAATGCCAACGTTGGGCATAAAGATATTGTATCACTTATTAACGAAATGAGTAAACCCCATCAAAAGCTCCTTGCATACAACAAGCTTTATTACGAAATTAAAAAGAAATATGGGTATCGTGCAGCTAATGATTGGCTGGAAGCTGAATGGAACAAGTCTCTTTATTTACATGATGCTCATTCTGCAACTTTCACTTCTTATTGTTTTGCTTATGATTTAAAAGATGTGGCTGAAAAAGGGTTGTTTTTTATTGATAATTTCAATGCTGAACCTCCTAAACATCTTGAAAGTTTTATCGACATGGTAAAAGAGCATTGTAGTTATGCTTGTAATAGAACTTCGGGCGCAGTAGCCTATCCTAATCTTATTCCTTATATGTGGTATTTTTGGAATAAAGATTGCAAAGATGGATATTATTTAAAAAATCCTGATATTTATGCTGACCAACAAATTCAAAGATTAATTTATTCTCTTAACCAGCCTTATTTAAGGGGTGGAATTCAATCTGCTTTTACCAATGTAAATTTCTTTGACCATCCTTATTTTGAAGCCATTTTTGGTGGAGGAGAATTCCCTGATGGGACTTTTATGATTGATGCTGAAGAAGAAATTATTGAATTCCAAAAGCGTTTTCTTAAAATGATGAGTAAAATTCGTCATTCTAATATGATGACTTATCCTGTAAGTACTATTAGTTTATTAACTACTCCTGATGGAGAGTTTGTTGATGAAGAATTTGCTAAATTCGCTTGTGAACAAAATAGAGAATGGAATGATTCTAATTGGTTTGTAGATTCTAATGTTACAAGTTTAAGTTCTTGTTGTCGTTTGAGGAATGATGTTTCAGAATTGGGGTATTTTAATAGTATTGGTGGAGCAGCTCTTAAAGTTGGGTCAATTAAAGTTTCTACTGTTAATCTTGCTCGTTTAAGTTATATGTATGATACTGAAAAGGATTATTTAAAAGGACTCCGTAAAATTCTTAATCTTGATTTAAAGGTTCTTGATTGTCAGCGCGGCATTATTAGACGCAATGTAGAAAAAGGACTGCTTCCAAATTTTTCTCATGGATTAGTAGATTTTGACCATAGTTATTCTAGTATTGGTATTATGGGAATTTATGAAACAATGGCTACTTTTGGATATACTGATACAGATGAGTTTGGAAATGTTATTTATAAACCAGAGGCTTATAATTTTGGCAAGAAAATTTTTGAAACTATCCATTCTATAAAAAATGATTTTGAAAAGGATAAAGATTATAAAATTAACCTTGAAGCTATTCCACGGGAGTCTGCGGCAGTTAAATTTTCTCAGGCAGATGCCATGCTTTATCCAGATAAAGTAAATAAAGACTTACCATTACTTGCAAATCAATGGATAGGTTTGGGTATTAAAACCTCTATTCAAGAACGTGTAAAAATCGCTTCTGCTTTTAGTGAATATTGTTCCGGTGGAGATATTTTACATATTAATGTAGATGCTCCTTTTGATAGTTTTGATAAGGCATGGAATATGCTTAAATATGTAGCTAAACAGGGAGTTAAATATTTTGCTTTTACTGGTAAAATTTCTGCTTGCAAACATAATCATGCATTTTATGGAGATGTATGCCCTGAATGCGGTTGTCCTAAAGAAACGGAATATAGTCGTATTGTAGGATTTTTTACTCCTGTTAAAGCTTACACTAAAGAGCGCAAAAAAGAATGGGAAATGCGCGATTGGATGAATTTAAATAAATGAAATGTAAAATTAACAATGGCGTAATTAACAAATTTGTCCAAGAAGATGAACTGCCCCTGTGGTTAAAATAGGGGTGGAATCGTCGGTGGTATAATCAAGAAGAGCAAAATAAAAAGAATTCAGAAGGAAACAAAAAACGTTGGGCAAATGTGTCTCGTGAATCATATCATGAAATAACAGGTGTTAAAATTTCAGGAACTTTAAAAAAATATCATTCTGAATTAACAGAAGAAGAGAAAGAAGCTAAAACTCAAAAAAGGCTTCATACAAGAGAATAGTGGACGAAAGAAGAAAAAGAAGAATATTCTCATAAAATGTCTGAATCAGCAAAAAAACATAGGGCAGAGGCATCACCTGAATATTGGGAATAGTCAATTGCAAAAGCTTGGGAAACAAGAAGAAAAAATTAGACTTTTAACAGTTCAAAGCCTGAAGATGAAATGTATAAGTAGTTATGTGAAAAATATCGGAAAGATGATGTAAAACGTAATTATGATTCAGATGAAAGATATCCTTACGCTTGTGATTTTTATATCGTTTCAGAAGATAAGTTCATAGAATTCCAAGGGCATTGGACTCATGGTAAAAAGCCTTTTAATCCAGAAGAGAAAGATTGTCAAGAAAAATTAGCGAAATGGCAAGAAAAAGCAAAAAATTCCAAATTTTATTAGACGGCAATTTATGTTTGGACTGATTTAGATGTGAGAAAAAGGGCTTGCGCCAAGAAAAATAATTTGAATTTTGAGGTAATTTATCCATGAATGAAACTATTATTCATCTAAAAGGTGTTGTTATGGAGGACTTTGTTAATTATGCGAAGCCCTCCCTCTTCCTTATCACTTGTAAATGTGATTGGAAATGCTGTCATGAAGCTAATATTCCAATTACTGTATGTCAAAATGAACCTGTGGTAAGACAAGCTACGAAAGAATTTTTAATTTCTTCTATTTATAAAGCTTATATAGACAATGAAATTACAAAGGCAGTCGTAATAGGAGGTTTAGAGCCTATATTGCAATTTGAAGAAATTTTGTCTTTATTGGATTATTTTAGAAAGCAAAATTGTAATGATGACTTTGTAATTTATACGGGATATTATAAAGAAGAGATAGAAAAAGAAATTGAACAATTAAAAAAGTATCCCAATGTAATTTTAAAATATGGTCGTTATAAACCAAATTCAGTTTCACGTTTTGATGATATTTTGCAAATTACATTGGTTTCTGATAATCAATATGCAGAGAGGATATCTTAATGTTAAAAATTGTATTGAACGATGATAAAGATTTAGTAGACGAAACAAACCGTCAGCTTGCAGAAATGAAAGAGAAATATGGAAAACAATATTGTCCATGTGGTTTAACTCGAACTGACGATATGGTTTGTATTTGCAAATCTTTTAGAGAACAAAACTATGCTGGGGAATGTAATTGCGGAAAGTATAAAAAGATAGAAGTTGATTAAGGGGTATTATACCCCTTTCAACTTATTTCTTATAACTTCTTGACAAGACAAAAGTTATTTGTTATAATGTCATTAAGTAAGAATAGATAAATGTATTTATATATTGTTACTTATTTACATTAAGGAAGGTAAATTATGAATTTAGAAAAGGTTAATAACAGAGTTCATTCAGATTATGAATTTTTGAGTGAACTTGGATATAATGTAGTCGGCGTATTTGTTTATGGTAGTAATAATTACGGAATGGCTACAGAACATTCTGATGTTGACACAAAAGCAATTGTGCTTCCTCATTTTGATGATATTGTTGATTCTAAAGATTGGGTTAGTAAAGAATATCATCGAGATGAAGATGGAGGAAAGCTTGAAGTTAAAGACATTCGCTTAATGTTTAATAGTTATTTGAAACAAAACATTAATTTTACAGAAACTTTATTTACTAAATATTTTGAGCTTAATCCTGAATATGCTGGACTGTGGTTAGGGGCTGTTGTTAAAAATAGAGAAGCTATTGCACATTATTGTCCTCAAAAAGCTGTATTAACAATGTATGGTAACATGAAAACAAAATACAAACAAATGCTTCATAGAGCTCCTCATAATGAATTTGATATTGACAATTATGGATATGGGTTGAAGGATTTTCATCATATCGCAAGATTAGCAGATTTTATTAAAAGATATATAGCAGATGAACCCTATGAAAAAATTTTAACCCCTAAAAATCCAGAATTGTTAATTAGTTATAAGACCACTCCTCTTCCAGTTGAAGATGCTAAAAGAATTGCAGAAAATTTAATTACCGAAGCGGAAGTTCTGGTAGATGAATATGTAATGGATAAGCATTTTGAGACCACCAAAGAAGTAGAAGATGTTTTAAGAAATGTACAAAGGACAATGATTGCTAATTCTTTAAAGAAAGAGCTTTTAGAAAGTGAGACTAAATTATGAGTTATGCAGTAGTTGGTATTTTAATTGTTTGGGTTGTTTTATCTTTGCTTATTATGAGCACAATTGATAAGTAATGGAGATTAATATGAATAATTACGAAAATATTGCACGTATTAAGGAATTAACGAGTCTGTTAAATAAGTATCGAGATAAATATTATAATTATAGCGAATCTCTGGTTTCTGATGCTGAATATGATAAACTGTTTGATGAGCTACGTGAATTGGAAGCAGAAGAGCATTTTGTTCTGGCGAACTCTCCTACTCAGACAGTTGGCTATGAAATTGTTGATTCACTCAAGAAAGTTAAGCATGACCATTTAATGCTTTCTCTTGATAAAACAAAGAGTTGCCAAGATTTGCTTAATTTTGCTGGTGACAAGGAAGTAGTTTTGTCTATGAAGTTAGATGGTCTTACCATGTCTGTTAGATATGAAAATGGCAAACTTGTTTCTGCTGAGACTCGTGGTAATGGGGTTGAAGGAACAGATGTTCTTAATAATGCCAAGGTCATGAAAAATCTTCCTTTGACAATTGATAGTAAAGAAACTCTTGTTATTGATGGCGAATGCATTATTCTTAGAGAAGATTTTGAACGAATTAACGCAGAACTTTCTGATGGGGAACAGTATGCTACTCAGCGTAATCTTGCAAGTGGTAGTCTTTCTCTTTTGGATAATAAGATTGCTTCTCAGAGGGGCCTTCAGTTTTGGGCTTGGAGCTTGATTGAGGGGACTACTGGTAGCTTTAGAAGAGATATGAGCAAACTTCAATCTTTAGGTTTTACTAT
>OLNY01000128.1_pt1 | contig 76425 bp, 130 predicted proteins | sample 1671981 | NCBI WGS metagenome assembly OLNY01 (sample SAMEA3136632, study PRJEB25190) | human gut metagenome | biome: human gut; feature: human-associated habitat; material: faeces | place: Austria | collected 2013
TGGGTAATTTGATAGGTAATATAAAGAATTGAATTTGGAAAGAAATTATAGATAAGTTGTTTATAATTGTAAATTGTCGTTGAATGAGGTTAAATTGTGAATAGAAAGATTGATAATTATCTTAAGGCTAAGATAGAACCTAAGATTGGTGAGAAACCTTTTAGCTTAGTATTATATCTTGCATACAAGGATGAAAAGATTACTGATGATGAAGCTTTGCTGTTTATTAATAATAGTTGGAAGAGAATGCATGGATTTCCTTCTATGAGATATACTAAGATGTCTTATAAGAATAAAGGTGCTCATTATAAGAAATTTGTTTGGAGTCAGAAAGTTTCTAAAATTATTAACGAGAAACTTTTGAAGGTTAGACAGGAATATGAGAATATGAATAAAGTCGGTATTCCTTTAGATGGAAGTATCGGTAGTAAGAATTGGGATTGGGAATTCTGGCGTGAATTGTTGAATGTTATTAGTGATGGTCATGTGTGAGTGAGTTTTATTGTTAGTGTAATTATTGGTGTAATTAAATGATTATATAATTTAAGGATAGAGGCTGTGATGGCTTCTATCCTTTTTTTTGTCGGGGATGGGAGAATTTACATTTTAATGATTAAAAATTTTTTTAGTTTTTTTTGAAAAATTTTTAAAAAAGTACTTGACAAGATTTAAAAAGTATGCTATAATGTAAATTGAGAAAAGATATAATGATGATATCAATGTATCTTTATTATTAATTTGAAAGGAAGTGTTTTTATGGGTAGAAAAATAATTGATTTAACAGGTAAAGATTTTGGAATGTTTCATGTAGTAAAATAGAGTGATGAAAAATATATTACAGAAAGTGGACATTCATTAGTTTAGTGGGATTGTGTTGATAAAGATGGGAATGAATATAAATTATTAGCTCAATATTTAAAAACTTGTCCTACCGAATACAATCCATATAATAAAAAAGGTCATACTGAATCTAAATATCAAAATAACAAAAATACTTGGGTACAACAAAAAGTTAATTCTTGGAAAGAAAATAATAATGATGGAATTAATCATCAAAGGAAAAAATATGATTTAATTGGACAAGTCTTTGGAGATTGGGAAGTTCTTGAAGAGGGAGAACCATATCAAAATAAATGTAATAAATATACAAGACGTACTTGGAGATGTGTTTGTCATCATATTTTAAATGATGGAACTGAATGTGGTAATATTGAAGATGTTATTGAGGCTAATCTTGTAAGAGGTAAAAGTTCTTGCTGCATAAAATGCTCTAGTAAGTCTAATACTATTAATATTGGTTCTATATATCGGAAATACAAAGTTTTAGAAAAATTAACTTTAGACCCTGAAGTTCTTGCTAGAGATTGTGATTATCTTTGTGAATGTCAATGTAAATTAAAAAGTAAAAGAGTAGTAAAAGGGAATAATTTATTAAATGTTAATGCTCCACGAAGATGTGGAAGTATGGGTTGCAATGAAGAACTATGTATTGTAGATAATAATAGACAAGTAATTAAACATATTTGTAAAATATGCGGCCAAATGTTGCCGATTGAATGTTTTAGAAAAAATGTTGTTTCTACTCATTTATGGTGTTGTTTAGAATGTGACCCCTATAAGCCAAAGCAAGAAAAATCAATTGAACAAGAATGTTTAGAATATAGATATAATTATTACCAAAAAAGAGCAGAAGATAAAAATTTTAATTTCGAATTTACTATTGAAGAATTTAATTAGTTAACTTCTCAACCTTGTTTTTATTGTGGAGAGTATTCTATTCCCAATTATAAATATAAAGACCTTAATTATTGTGGAATAGACCGAATATTATCAGACAGAGGATATACAAAAAATAATTGTGTACCATGTTGCAGTGCTTGTAATGTAATGAAAATGGATTTAGAACCATTTGAGTTCTTGAGAAAAACTACTAATATTGCATAGAAAATAGAACAAATTACGAATGAATTAAATAACAATTTTAATTTAACAGAAGAATAGGAAAATATTCGTTTAGAAGAAAAGCAAGCAGAAAAAGCAAAAAAGAAAATTGAAAAGTTAAAAGAAACAAGAGCTAAACGAACAGAAAAATTACGAAAACAAGCTTTAGAAAAAGCTATAGATAAAGTCAGAAAGTAAATGCTTTCTGACTTTTTTATTTTTTTTTAATTTTTTTATTTTTTTTTAAAATTTTTTGTCTACCTAAAAGTTATAGTCATAATATAAATAAAAACAAAAAAGTGTAAGTAAGAAATGTAAATTCGACCTTACACAAAAACAAATTAAAAGGAGAAACTAAAAATGAAACACATCAACAAGGAAGAAAAATTCATCATCTCTCTCATCATCATCGTTCTCGTTGGTCTTGGTTGCGTAAGATTTTGTAACCATCTGGTTGAGAAAACAATCGACCAAACAATCAAGAATGCCGTTCTCGTTGAATCAAACGAAAATGGCTATACCCTTAATTTCTATGGTCAAGAATATAATTATTCCTTTGATTAAAAAACTCCCCAATCCAACTCGTTCTGGAAGGTTAATGAGTATAAACAAATAGCCTTTCTCCAAACAAAAGTAAAGAGACACTTCCGAACAAGTGTCTCTTTGTTTTGTAGTGCTTATTAACCTATATTGATAAGTACTTCTATCAATCTTCAGGAGGTTATAAATGTAGAAGATAATTGCAATAGATTACTCTTTAAATGTTGTTACGATTCTTGTGCTAAAGAATTATAACTTCTAATAAGGTTAATCAATATATTACCAGTAAGAAAGATGTATAGGCATCTTTCTTACTACAATGACAGTATAACATATAAAGTTGTATTTGTCAACAGATTTTCTAAAAAAAGAACAAAAAGGAGTTAAAGTTATGTATATCAACAACATCAACATTACCATCAGCAACAACAATAAGTGGCTGGACAAGTTAGTAGACAGCTTCAATACCCCGTCCTTCACGGAGACCTTTGTGAAAGTCTACGACCGTTTCCGCAATCAGGGAGCCACAACCCTTCAGTGGAAGGCACTGCGGAATATGTTCCGCGATGTCTTCTCGAAGGAAACAAAGTATGTCTGGAGGGGCATCCTCACCACGATGCAGAAAACATGTATCACCTTCCCCAACGAAAAGGATGCTATTTCTTTCCTTTGGAACGGAGATGTAGTTTCCGATAACGGCGACTACCATGAGTGGATGATTAAGAACTAATCCATTCTTTTGTCCTGAGTATGACAATAAACTGCTCAATTCCTAAGCATTGTTAAAGCCCAGTATCCGCCCCAAAAGGAGTTGATACTGGGCTTAATAGAGTGCTTAGTAATCCAAATCGCACTCGGAAAGGAGGAAATTACCATGTAGAAAATAATTTCCATAAATTATGCTCTTAATGTTATAACAGTTGCCATACTGAAGAATTATAACTTCTGAGCATAACTGAGCATTGTTAGGATAGAGGAAGGTAGAAATATCTTCCTCTATCTTGTAGAGTGCTTAGTCGCATCTAACACTCAGTATTTAGTTGCCTATACAATTAAATACTTTTATCTTCTAAAGGAGGTTAAATAGATGTAGAAGATAACATTTATAGATTACACTTTCAATGTAATTGTAGTAATCGTTCTTAAGAACTACAACTTCTAATAAAGTGTAATAGCACACCATAATAAGAGAAGTATATAGGTGCTTCTCTTATTAAAACCATTATACCACATAAACAATTGTTTGTCAAGGAAAAGACAATAAAACCAGAAAGGAATTGAAGATGTTTATTACCATGAATTCTGTCGTTGTGGTCGCTATCTCTCTCGCAATCGTTATGGTTGCATACGGTGTTATCATTAACATCGAAGCAATTGTGTATAAGAAGAGCATGAATCCTCGTGCCATGTTTATCATCATGGCTATCCTTGCCATTAGCACCATCGTTCTTCTCTGTAACATTGATTACAGCAAAAGCACCCCAGCAGAGGTCTATACCAAAGAAGACCTCACAGGAAGCTATAACGCTGGTTACGACAAAGGTATTGAAGAAGCCTATACGACAACTGAAGATTGGTTTTCTAATCTTCAGAATGTAACCATCAGTGAAGATGGAACAACAATCCATCTGATTAATTCTAATGGGGAGGAATGGGTTCTGGTAAGTGACGATTATCAGAACTAACTCCTCGACCTGAGCAAGTCGTTAAACTACTCAATATAACAGAAGGAAAGACCGTGAATCTCTCCTCTGTAGTGAATAAGGACCTACATCCTTATTTGCTTTTATCTTCTTAAGGAGGTAAAACAATGAAGAAGATTATTTCAGTCGATTATTCTTTAAACGTCGTTGTAGTTGTAATTCTAAAGAACTATAACTTCTAAGAAGAATAAAAGCTTATTAATAAGAGAGGTGTGTAGGCACTTCTCTTATTGCAATGACAAGTATAACATATAAAGTTATACTTGTCAAGAGTTTTATAGAAAGGAATCAAGGAAAATGAAATTAGCCGTCCATGATATCTGCAATATGTTAGTTGGTATTGCAAAACCTTGGGAAGATACTGAAGTATTCGCTCAGTGGGAAGATAGAGGAGCATTTGCTCAGTCCCACTTTGGGACAGATTATTGGCTTCACGTATATGTCTCTCCTGATAGAGTGCTAAATGAAAACAATACAACTTATTATATAAAGTTGTATTGTGAATACACACTATCTAAACTTAATATGATAGCTAGACCAATCAAAGAAAAAAGAATACAAATTACTTCCAAGGAAGATTTTGAATCTTTCATTATGGAAGCGCGCTCTCTCAAGGAACGTTACATCGGTTAAGCATTGTTAAAGGGTAGGAACATATGCTCCTACCCTTCATAGAGTGCTTAGTAACAGCTAAGACTCTATCTTATCTGACCAATAAGATAATGAATAACAAGTTAGTCACAAGCTAACGAGTTAAAAGAAAGGAGGAATTCATGTAGGATAGTCTCAATAATAAAATGTTGATTCGGTCGATTCTGAAGTAGTATATCACTTCTGAATTTGAGTTTAATTGGTATATGCAACACCTAAGTGTTGAATAGCTGATTGAATTCTTCCAGATAGATATATCTAAGTTAAACTTAGACTAATCAATTTAATAAGGAAAGTGAATTGGTCAACCACTTTTCTTATTATAAGAATAGCACAAACAAAGGAGGTTGTCAAGTGTTTAATCAAAATATTATTTACTATCACAAGGGATACATCGAGAAAGATGATAAAATCATCTATGATGTATTTGATACCTATTCTGGATGCTTGAATAGAATCAAGCGTTCTCTTAAAAAAAGAGTTCGTAATGGCACTCTTAATCCAGATGATATCATTCTCGTACACATTCAGGATGCATCTGGATATTTCCGCTCGTGTTCTGAAATATTTGGAGGATATTGTCATAAACAGGGTAAAGTCTCTGAGTTCATTTAAAGAAAGGAGGTGTATATATGAAACTCAAATATTATTACGATGGTCCTGTAACCAGATGGAATGATTATTATTGTCATTATTCTGGTTACACCATGGCAAGTAGTGATAAACAAGCCCTGAATAACTTGCGTGGTAGAATCAAAAGGGAAAAGGGTTTAACCATGGATTCCAAATTAGAGTTAAACCTTAAATATCTCAAGCAAGTGTAAGTATCAACAATCAATTTGACAAAAGAAAGGAATTAAAGTCATGTCTAAGAAAATGAAAAACACTGTTCGCTCTCTCACCAACAATCCCACCCATTTAGAAGCGCCTTCTCTTAGTAGGGCGCTTGATACCTATGGAAATCTGAACTGCCTGATTGATTCAAGTTTGAAAGAAATCATTAAATGGTGTGCAAAAAGCACCAGAGATAATACGAAAGAGAGATATGTTTTCTCTCTTAAAAATCTCGATTATGTGCTTGAGCATCTCAGTACTGAGGTGCTTGTAACCATTAAGGTTACTCCCCTTGAGGACGATTTTGGAAATCCTTGGTGTTGGATGCTTACCAAAATCAAAAAGAAGCGCATTTGTTTTTAACCATATAGCTTAAGACAAATTTAAAATCAAATTTAATACAGACTTGAAAGGAGTCAAAGTAAAATGAAAAAGATTAGTGTTATGGGTAGAAATTTCACCCTCGAAAGTACCATCAACGAGATGAATTCCTCTTGGGGTGTTAAGCATCTCTGCAAAGTTAAGAACAACTTCTGCGAAAACATTTGCAAGGGCAAATCCTGTAAAATGTGTGAGAAGTGTGAAATTGAACAGTGTTTCAATCTTTCACTCAATGAAATCAAAGATGGAAAGCGTAAGGAGTTAATTCCTTGTGCTGAGTGCTTCAGCGATAGAACCAATTATGGTGCTCGTCGTTATTATAGCGGAAAAGGCATTAAGACGGAGGTGTGGCATGTTTAAGATTGTTAACAAATACGGAAAATCCGTAACAGTTACAATGAGTATGAAGGAAAAAACTGTATTTAACAGTGAAGTGCTTGCAAACATTGTTTGTAAATTCCTCAATACTAAAGAAACCAAACCTGACTGGCTTGTAAACAATTTCGATGTTGTTGCTTGCAAGCCTTATGTGGTTGAAAAAGTTTAAACATTGTTAGAGGGATGGAAAGTAACTTCCATCCCTCAATAGAGTGTTTAAGCGCCACTTATTCACTCGCACATTAATTTAGCCTACAATGAATTAATGTATTATTAAATTAGAAAGGAGACAATACTATGTAGAGAATTATTTCTGTTGACCTCATCAATTAGATAATTGCTATTCGTATTATTTACAATCGTAATTAATCTGTATTAATTACGTCGCAAGTAGAGAGTGTAGGCTTTCTATTTGTGTTTATCTTAGCACACTTGACAATATCTGTCAAGTGATAACTACAAACTTTTTGATTTACGAAAGGAATTTAGAATTATGTCTACTATCAATGAAAAGTCCGTTGCAAACATGATTACCAACAAGAAAGTTTATGGTCCCATCTATGTCGATGAGGCTTTAACTTGGAGAGAAATTATCCGCACGCAGCGTGAAAAAGTCGAAGTTTTAAGAGAGTGGTTTAATGAAATTGGTAGTTGGCCTCGCTCCAATTCCACTCCTGTGTTTGACATCACAGAATAGAAAGTTTATCCTTCTTACTCTCTTACTCAAACTTATACATCTCCCATTACTGGTGAAAGTCGAATGGTAGCTTCTGGCCCTTCTGCGTATCTTCATATTAAAGAAGCTATTCAGCAAAAGAAAGCAGTTGATTGGAATCCTTATCGTGCCAATGCTTATGCGAAGGTGGCGGAAGAAATCAATGGACATGTGTTTATTGCGGTTTCTGATGTTTCTGAGGTTATCTTAAATGCAGCTTTGGAAAAATACAGAGAAGACAAGGAAACTGAAAAAATGCACAAACTTTTTGTTGACTTAAAAGCAAAAGAAGAAACAGAAAAAGAAGAAAAGATTGATTCTCTTCTTACTGCCATTGACAATCTCAAAGCTGAAGTTGAAGCTCTTAAGAAGTAAAAAAGAAAAGACTGGCAGCTACCAACTACCAGTCTTACTTAAGACACCAGACTCCTGTAAAGTCTGTTTACATAACTACTCACGAAAGGAGAATTAATATGTAGAAAATTTTACATGTTGATATGGATAGACAAATCTCAGTTATCCGTATCGTTTATCATCGCAACTAACAAAAGATGATAATATGAACAACACTCATCAAGTAAAAGTTACAGGCTACCTTGCTTGATGAGTGTAATATAACATAAATAATAACACTTGTCAAGTAGTTTATGAAATTTCTTTTAAATACTTGACATCATTAAGAAAGGAAAGTATAATATGAAATATGTTGTTACATTCACTCATTATGGCTTCGTTGAAGTTGAAGCTGAATCTGAACTCGACGCTTATCGCAAGGTCGAAGGTTATGGTAAAGAAGATATTACTTGGTCTGATGACTTTGAAGCTACCGATGTTCAGGAAGAGGAGGATTCTTAATCATGACTAATCAGACTTACAATTATGTCCTCGTTGCCCATGATGGTGAGAATTTCTTCCCCGTTTATTCTTCTAACCACAAAACAGTTGTGGAAAATATTATGTGGGCTGTGTGTATTCAGGAAGACGGTTTCAATAAGATTGATAACAACAAATTGAGAGAATTCCTTATCCTCAACCGTATCAAGCCTGTAGACCAGTTGGAAAACAAAGAAATCTCTGAATCTCATGATTGGGATTGGAGGATTTCTCCCTCTCATCTTTTGAAGAAACTTGAGGGCAATCGTTGGGGTTGGAATATGTATCTGCTCACTGTCCCTGCTCTTAACTTCTAAAGGTTAAAATATATCTTGTATCTCAATTAAGAAAGGAATTAAAATTATGGATAAAACTTATCTAACCAATCGTACTGAATATCTTCTTCAAAAAGCAATCGAAGAGGAAACTCAGAGATTGAAAGACCGTATCGCCTTTAATCCTGAGAGTAATATCGAGCCAATTTGTACGGAAATCGGTGTTCTTGTAGCACTGAAGAATTATGCAAACGATATCATCAAAGAACTCTAAAGGAGAACAATTAATATGAATAACAAGACTCATCAGGGTAGAGCGGACTATTTCCTCAAGCAAGCAGCGTATGAGTTGTTACAAGCAATGGACACTGAAATTGAAAATGCAAAAGAAGCTAAGTCCCAAGGTAACAATGCAGATATTAGTTATTGTTGCACAAGAATCGGCACTCTAATTTATTTAAGAGCTCAAATAAAAGACCTGATTGAAAAGCCGTAAAGGTTGATAGAGTGCAGGATTGAAATATATCCTGCACTTCAATGAGCCTTTAAGCTCAATAAATTTGTCAAGGAAAAAGACATTAAAACCCACGAGAGAAAGGTCTATTATGGCTAACATCAACATCAACACCAAGAAGTCCCTCAATCGCGTTCAGCTCATGAAAGAAAACAACATCAATATGGAATTCCTTTACATCGACGGAATTAAATGCGGTTGCATGGGTTCTGTCAATGACCGTGACCGTGAAGCTGGTCTTGCTGTTATCCAGCGTATCGTTGATAACAGTGACAAGACTGGCATGGCTCTCGTCATGGAGGTTATGGCTCAGGTTCAGTTCGAGTCCTCTATGAATGAGAAGGAAATCAACCCTGATGAAGTCCTCGAAGTTAAGGTTGATGGCATCACTTATCCTTGCGTCCTCAGCTACGAAGAGAAGGCTTTGTTTGACGAGGCTGGCGAGGAAATCTGCAACACTCGTGACATTGATTGTGAACTTGATGAGCGGGCTCTTAAGGCTCTTCTTGAAGCTCGTGCTGTCAATGCAATTCGTAACGACAACGAAAGTAAGTACAACGACTATGAGGATGAAGATGAGGATTGCGAGGAAGATTGGGAGTAATTCTTAATCAATTATCTATAAATTCTCATCAGATTAACAACAAAATAGGAGAGGGTTGAAATACACCCTCTCCACTTCAAGAAAGGAAATGCAGAAATGAATAACAATAATATCAGAGCTATTTTTAATTACATCCTTGGTGTAGCTACAGTTATTATGTGTATAATCAAATACATTGGTGGTTATAATATTCCACCAATCATTGTTTTTGCACCAGTAATCGCTATTATTGTTATAGATTTGCTCACATTATTTTTTATTGTTTTGCCTGTTTTAATTGTAAAAATGGGAGCAGAACACAAAGCAACTAAGGAGTGGCGCAATAATTTTTATTCTCCACCTGTGTGTGGCAAAAGAATTTATTGGAATCCAGAAACAAAAGAAATGGAAGGAGTTGAACCTATGCCTGAATACGATAAATGGAAAGATGAAGAATAACTCAACCAACATAATCAATCAATTTTAAAATGAAAGGAAATTCAGAAAATGAACACCACTTACATTGACAGCATCCCCAGCGAAATCATTGAAAAGAACAAAGCTACGGTGAAAAAGTTCCTTTCAACTAAAGAGGGTGCTCATCCCAATCTTAACAATTGCCCTGATATCACTGTATATTGGCAGCAGAAAGCAAATGGCAAAGCTTTTCATTTGTTGAGAGGGGAATATGAAATTATTCAGCATAACGATACTATTAGACAGTATCGTAAAGGAGTAACTGGTCATTACAATGTGAGTAATATTCAGTCCCACACAATTGTTGTTGGTTCTGGTAAAGATGCAAAAGTTGCTTATGCTAAATATTATCCTGAGTTTGAAATGCTCATGCTTGGGGTAATGACAATCAACACCAGAAAAATTCCTGAAGAGAAAAGAAACTATTTCTTTGTAGAACGTTATTTTCTTTTCAAGAATTGCCCTGCTCCATTTGATGTCAATGGAGACATTGCGTTTAAATCTAAAGGAGGCAAGTTCTATAGTTTAGGATTTGTTAATTTTCTCCAGCATGATTTGTACAAGGCTGTTTTCCATTTCTACTTTTCTCAAGCAATTGAAGAATTTACTAGAAAAGGATGTAATCCAAGAATCAAGTGGACGCAATGGACTCCTTACACATTTGCTGATTACTATAAAGTAATGTATCCTCGTACCAGTTCTAAATCTTCAGCGGATATTTCTGAAATCGTTAATAGCTTGCCAACTGTCAATTTAAATGAACTTCGTCAGTTATATCCCAAGAAAGCCATTGATGTTAAGAACTCTTGGAACAATGAATATCACACTGAATACAAAAATACAATTTTGACATTTAATATCTTAAATGATAATTATTGTGTCATTCGTCAGTTCGGTGGGTATTTCGAGTTTGAAGAACAATCACGTATTCTTATTGATAACAAAGGAAAAGTAACAATCTTCAAACCCAAAACAATTCTTAATGAAAGTGTTGTATTTAGAGTGTCCAGTTCTTCTAATATTGGAATTCCTGCTGATAACGTCTGTTTCTTCAGAGGTTTTGAGGATATATTTAAGTTTAAGAGATTGTTTTATATCTCTTCTATCATCAATGATAGTGACATTATAGCTAAAACAAATTCCTTAATTCTTAGGATTATTTACACTCTTAGATGTCCTACTATCGAACAATTTTATAAAGCTGGATATAAACACATCGCCAATTATCTCATGAGTGTATCTGCAAAATCTGATGTTGAACATCTTTTTGGATATAAAAAGTATTCCAAATCTGCAAGCATTTACGAGCTTAGTGGCATGAATAAGTACCAGCTTAAATTGATAGATAAGATGTTTGAGGAAAAGAAAAAGAACCCTAATAGTCCGACTTATATTTACGGCGGTCTGACCTATACTCTTCGATGTGTAATTGAAACCGTTCGATTTGTCGCTGGCGTTAAAAATCTTTCTTCTATTACTGACAAAGATTCTGACTTTTACTTTAGCATGGCAAAAAGAATGAATAATGTTCATTCTAACTATCATGATTTTTTGCATTTTGTTGAAGCAAACAACAGTGTGTACACTTATTATAGAATTAAGAATGGTTGGCGTTGTATGAACAAAGAAAGAAGAATTAAACCATTAACTCCTGAACAAAATGAAAAGGATAGAAAGAATCTTCTCAAGCTTATACGTCTTCAGGAAAAAACTGATAAGAAAGGTCTTGACGAGGATGTATTTAAAATCTTTTCTGATACCTTAAATTTGTTCAAACAAATCTCAAACGCCAACCGTCCTGATATTGATTTATACACATGTAAAGATGTGAATGAGCTTCATCGTTATCATAACATGCTGATTGAAATCAACATTGCAGACAAAGAAGCAAGAAACAAAGAAGAGCAGGAAAGATTAAACAAGTTAGCAGCTAAACTTTATGACCAACGCAAAGAAAAATTTGAGTATGCCGATGATAATTTCTCTATTGTTGTTCCTGAAGAGATGAACAAGATTACAAAGGAAGGCGTATATCTTCATCATTGTGTTGGTGGTTATATCAGTCGTGTTGCAGAAGGTAGAACAAACATTCTGTTCTTAAGAAAGAATGAAGAAATTGATATTCCTTTCTTCACGATTGAGATTAACAACCATAATGAAGTCATTCAAATTCATGGACTTTACAATCGTTGGCTTGGAAATGAACCTGATGCAGTCAAGTTTGTAATTGACTGGATTCATGAGAAAGGAATCAAATGTTCTGTAAATATTGTGCTCAACAAAGGTCAAGGTTATAGCGCAAGTAGTAGTAAACTTGATGCTAAAGAATATGGTTTGAAGGGTAAAAGTTATGTCTAAACGTACACCTAACAATGCTATCACAGAGTATCCCCAGTATGATGGTATATACTATGACCGTTGTGAAGGAATTCAGCGTAAGACTCATGGCAGTTATCGGTACAAAATCAACAAGCAGTACAAAGAAAAGCGAAAGCAGTATTTGTACACAATACAAAAAGAGCAGGAATAAAATCCTGCTCTTTTTTAATATAATCAGTTCCTATAAACTGTTTATATAATTGCCCCTTGTCTAAGGAGGAAAGGAGTTGAAAGCCATGTAGAGAATCTTCTTTGTAAGTTACTATTATAATCTCTCGTAGATTATGATAATCTATAACCGTAATTAATAGCCGTTAATTACGAAGATGTATAGATGGTAAGTAAGAAGTATAGGATTCTTCTTATCATCTATACATATATTAACACACAACATCAATTTTGTCAAGTAGAAAGGAAAAGAAAATGAAAAAATTAAAACTTAATTTTGGTGTCGAAACAAATGGTGCTTTTACTGAAGGAACTGCTGAACTCAGTTATCTTGACCTTCTCACGCAATTAAAGAAGGATTTAGATTCTGATGACTGTATACCTACAGCAGACCACGAAAAAGCTGAAAAGCTTATTAAGGAACTCTTTGACTTACTTTGGAAGTATTCTTACTAAATAATTTACTTTATTTGGTTTAAATACTTGACATTTGCGGATTAACAAGTTATAATTATTTCAACAAAACCAATAAAGCTGACGAGCTTAAACGTAGAAAGGAATTATTATGGGTATTCTTCAGTTTAATAGTGAGAAAGTTGCTCCTATCGCTTCTCGTTTTGAAGAAGTTCAGCGCACCGTTTTCACAGACGGCGTTGGCAAAGATATTACTTCTGCCTCCAATCTTGAACAAGCTCTTAAATTATCTGGTCTTGATTACAAGGTTGAAAAACGTCCTTTACAGTTTCTTCAGCCTGTAGCACAAAAAATTGGAGATAAAGAAATTCTTATGCAGACTCCTTATCAAATCACAGATAAAGTTGCTACTGTCCGTACCGATACGATGCAATCTCTTGGTATTGTTTCTCCTAACTATGAAATCTTAAATAATGAAGACGCCTTTGACTTTCTTGATTCTCTTGTAGAAGAAGGTGCTCATTTTGAAACGGCTGGTAGTTATGGTACTAATGGTGCTAAAAATATTATTACCATGAGTACAGAAGGGATGAAAATCTTAGGGGATGACTACAAACCTTATCTTCTTTTGCAGAATTCTCATGATGGTAGTAAAGCAATTTCTATCTCATATGTAAGTCTTCGCATCTTTTGCTCAAACTGTTTAGCTAGAGCTAAAAAGGGAATGGTAAATGAAATTAGTATTCGCCATAGTTCTTCTATGAACTATAAACTTGAAGCTGCTCGACTTACTTTAAAAGGACAGAAAGAGTATCTATCGGAATTCAAAAAAGAAGCTGAAAAATATGCGACTATCAATTTCAGTGAAAATCAGTTCTTTGAAATGGTTAAGCAACTATTCCCAGTAAAAACGGAAGATAGAGACATTATTCAAATTCGTAATTTGTGTCAGATTGAATATCTCATGCGTTGTTATAAAGCAAACGACGTTGATAATTTCAAAGATAAAGGCTTTGCAGGGCTTTTGGCGGTATCTGATTTTGAAAGCCATCCAGTTGCTTTAAGGAAAGCCAAGACTCCAATGGGATTCACTAATGTAATGGTAGGTATGCCTTTACTTAATAAAGTTTATAGCATTATTGGAGAAGCCGCATAAGCGGCTCTCCTTTATACTAAGAAAGAAGGGAACATGAAAAAAATAGATTTAACAGGACAAACCTTTGGTGAACTTAAAGTTGTTGAAGAAGATAAAGAAACAACTTCAAAAGGGGTACATTGGAAATGTATTTGCAAGAATGGTCACATTTCTTCTAGGTCATCAAATAGTTTGCGTAACAATAAATATAATATTGTTTGTCAACAATGCCGCGCTCGTGGAGATTTAACAGGACAAACTTTTGGACGTTTGAAAGTTGTTTGTCCAACAGAAGATAAAGAAATTAAAGATGGAACTCGACGTAAGCAATATTTATGTGAGTGTTCTTGCGGCAATCCTAATTTAATTCCTGTATTAGCTGAAAATTTACTTTCTGGACATACTCAAAGCTGTGGCTGCTATCAAAAAGAAAGAAATCGAGAAGCAAATATCAAAAGAAACAAATATGATTTATCTGGAGATTATGGTATTGGATATGCTGTAGATTCTGGCTTAGAATTTTATTTCGATTTAGAAGATTATGACAAGATTAAAGATTATTGTTGGAGTGAATATGGGACAGGTTATTTGATTACATCTATCAATAATTCTGAAAGAAAAAAACTAATTTCAATGCATCAGTTGTTAACAGACTTTAAATATTCAGAAGTAGACCATGCTAACAGAAAGAAAAACGATAACAGAAAAGCAAATCTTCGAGGAGTTAGCCATCAACAAAATATGCAAAATCAGACAAAAAGGAGTGATAATAAAAGCGATTTTATTGGAGTATTTTGGGCAAATAGAGACAAACGTTGGAATGCTAATATATGCTATCAAGGTAAAACATATTCTTTTGTAACTTCGGATAAAGAAAAAGCTATTCTTTGGAGATTGCAAAAAGAATATGAACTTTTCGGGTCAGATTTTGCTCCACAACGTCATTTATTTGCTCAATACAACATACCTTTAAGTGATGCAGATTTTGCAAAAATAGAATTTTTTAACCCAGTAGGAAAAGATGTTGTAGGAGTAAAAGAAACTAAAAATCATTTTTTGGGCTTCATTACTTTTAAGCATCAATTTCAAAGCAAGTATTTTAGTGAAAAAGACGATGCAATAAAATGGAGACTCCAAAAAGAATTGGAACTTTTTGGACCTGAAAAAGCACCTCAACGTCATCTGTTTGAAAAATATCAAATAAAAAAGGAGAATAAAAATGAAAAAGATTAATTTGTTCATCCTCATCGTTGCAATCCTTATGACCTTTATGTACATCAATAGCCGAGAGCAAGTAATTGCTCTTGGTCATTCCATTGATGATTATATTACACAGATTGATTCTCTCAACTCTCAGCTTTGGGAGATTGAGAATAATAAGTCTCCTGTGTTGACACAGCCTGACACAAATCTACCTGATGTAGCTTTCGAAGCAAATACTTATCCTGTATATGCAGAGTTGGTGGATTCTGACCCTGACAACAACACATATAGGTTTAAAGTTCTCAATGTAACTCAGGATGATGATTTCGATGGTATTTATACTCTTGAAACCAATATGGCTGTATATGAAGATGCTCCTTATATTCTCACTATGGATAATAATGGGACTAAGGAAACATCTGATGACTACATTGCTGTTGTGTGGATTGCGACTCCGTAATCCACACTCACATAATACCTACAAACAATCACATTAAAGAAAGGAATTTAACTATGGACACTATCGCTTACAAGCCCACTACTAACATCATTGACGAAAACATGATTAAGAAAGTCAATTCCGACAGTTGGAAAGCTATTATCGAATTTGATTCTCTTGATGAAGTTTTAGCTCTCTATCATGCGCTTGGTGATGCAATCGACAAACACTTTGCTGATGCTCGTAATAAACATATCTGGGCATTAGGTTCTAACACACAGGCAGAATCTATGTATTATGAAGGGCTGGCAGAACAGCAAAGAAAATGCGGTTACAAGCTCATGAGCATCAAGAACGCGCTTGAAAAAGCTTTTCATTGTTCTGAATATTACTTTGAAGGAGGTGCAAATAAATGATTACAATTATCCAGAACAAGGATAGAGCCACGTTCAGAGTGATTAACGATGTTGCTTTTGACGAAGTAACCGTTATGATGCAGGATGCCGAAGCTGCGGATGAAATGATTTGTCATCTGCTTGTAAATGTGATTAAAGGAGAATAAATCCAAGATTAATTTCTAACTCCATTATTCATTAATCCACAACAACTTAATCTATTATCCTGTGCTATCGGGTTTACGGGCAGAAAGGAAATATCATGAATAACACTTATTTCAACCTCAAGGTCAACTCCATCCCCGCTGGTCAGTTCTTCAAAATGGCTTACGTTTCCGATGTGACTCTCTCTGCTCTCGGTCGTAAAGCTGGTGTCTCTGTTCTTAAGCGTGTTATCGGTACTTACCGTATCGGTGTCAACTACAAACACACCAAGAAGGCAATCGCAAAGGCTGCTGAGAAGAATATTCCCATTGATACCGCTTCTAAGCTCCCTTGGGGTCAGTGGAAGGACAACAGCAATCGTATCATCTGCCACACCAATAAGAAGGGTGAGTATAATGAGTATCTCCGTGTGTATGATACTCCCAATAAGCCCAAGGTCCAGCACTATCTCAATGGAAAGCCTATCTCTAAGGAAGACCTTCGCAAGACTGGTTTTGTTCCTGATAGTTATTTCACGTCTTCTAATGAGACTGGTTGTATGACTATCAAAGCAGACAACATTGAATGGCTTGGTAGACCCTCTGTCTAATTTCAAATGTTCAATACATCAACATGGGAGAGAGTGAAATATCTCTCTCCCTTAAATTAAAACACAAGGAGATTAAATATGATTGTTCACGTTACTAATATTGAATGGGACACTGATGAAAACGATATCCCTATTGAAAGCCTTCCATCTGAAGTTGACCTTGAGTATGATGACCTTTGTACTAGTTTTTTAAGAGATATAGAAGACTCTATTTGTGAAAACCTTGAAGAAAAGTATGAATATTATGTAAAGAATCTTGCTATTGACACTTAAAAAGAAAGAAGGTGCAAAAATGATTACTTTAGTAAAAAATCTCAGTGGTGCTTTGGTTGATTTTGAAGCATCCATTCCCTTCATGGATGACTATATAAGAGAACTTGTTCATAGCATGGATGATTACAAAACTGACCAAGAATTCTTTACTGCTTACGAAGAAGCTCATGCGTTGCTGAAGAAAGAAGCATGGGAGTTTTCTAAAACTAATCCAACTTATTAAAAAGGAGAGCAAATATGAAAAACATCACCACTTTTCGCAACGAAGACCACAACGAAGTCTATGTAACTACCGAAAACCGTAATCGTGCAGAGCAGTGTCTTATCGACAACGGTATTGATAAAGATGAAGCCTGTGTCGTTCTTCAGGCACTTGGCTATATCCTTTTAAATACTGAGTTGTATCCTGAGTGTTAAATCTTTACTATTGTAATTAACAACAACATTCGTGTTAAAAGAAAGGAAGTATAAATCATGTGTATTGGTAATTTTACTATCACCTTTGAAGGAACTTCTACAGATTTGGAAAGTAACAAAGAATATTATGTCTTTATTGTTACTCGTTTCGATGATAAACTTAAAGCTCTTGATAGCAAAGTGTTTTACTTTGCGTTTATGCCTTATTTTAAGCCTAGAGATACAGACTTAATTACTGAGCTTTATAAGCTTCCAAGTCGCACAAGAATCGCTGGTGCTCATGTTACCTTTGATGTAGAGAAATAACTCTACTTAAATATAAACAACAACATAAACAACAACACATCTATTGAAAAGAAAGGAATTATGACTATGGCTAAGAAGAACCCTAACAAGCACATCATTTGGAGCAACTACGACCTCAATCTTGAAGACTGGCGTGAAGGTATTGAAGAGATGTGGGAGATGAATGAAATTGACTCTTCCACTAAAACCGAAGATGATTACATTGAAGAAATGTATCTTTTGAGCTCTGAATATTTTCACGATGAACAGGCTAATCTTAATATCCCCACCGAAGGACGTATTATTGCCATCGTTGATTTGGGTTTATGGAACGGTAGAAGAACAGGCTACAAGCTTAAAGATGAAAAGAATATCAGAGCTTGTCTTTCGTTTGATGCTGATTGTGGTTATGGAGAATGGTGGGTTGATTCTCATAACAATCTTCGCTCTAAGCAAACTCACCATGATGGCACTAATTATATTTTATATAGGGAGGTGAAACCTGAAATCTCTTCTGACCAGCTTGACAAGTTCTGTTGGAAGCTATATCGTGGTAAAGCAACTTCCAAGGATATTACCAAGTATACCCGCGCTATTGGTAAGCAAGTTCGCAATGTTTACGGCTGGTAACTACAAACATTTTTGATTTAAGAAAGGAAAGAAAACTATGTCTAACAAGAATTTTAACGAAATGATTATCCACTCTGCAAAGAATAATTCCTATCCTTACGTCTCTGTCGATACTCCCAATGGTCAGTTCAGAATCTATTATGAACAGGAAGAAGGGTATCATGGTGTAAACATTGTCTTTGTTCGTGATGGACAGGATGTGGAACAGGATATTTGCATGGCAGAGATTGACCCTGATGATAAATCTGGTAATACTTTCTCTGTCAAGGTTTGGAGTAAACCTCAGTCTGAAGAGTATCAGAAAGATATTCGCTTTGGCCAGTATCGTGAGCCTCGCTGTCCTTATTGTGGAGATAAGAGTGTATATGAAGTGGATGATTTTGGAGATGAAATCAAGTTTCTTTGTTACAAAAGTGGTCAAGATTTCTTGATGAATATTAACACAGGCGAATATTCCACTTGCAATCATATTCCTCTTAAGCCTTACGAAGAAAAAGAAAAGGAACAGGAGTGACCCTGTTCCTATCTAAAACTCCAGCCCCGTAAGCTGTTCATATAAATGAAACCCTTGTCTTAAGGAAGAAAGGAGATGAAAGACCATGTAGAAAATGAAATCCATCAATTACTTGTTTGGTATTTATTATTCTGTGATAGTCCTCACTGGCTTCATGGAAGTTTAATATCAACATAAAACAATAATAATACACATAGAGTTGAGAGGTTACGGGTCTCTTAACTCTATGTGTATTGTAACACACAAATTCATCCTTGTCAACAACTTTTAAAACTTTTTTATTTAGAAAGGAATTATGATTATGTCTAAGAAGTATATTTATAGCAAGTCCAATATCGCCAATATCGTTGAGGAATTTAAGGCATTACTTGCCGAGCATGAATGCATTGATGATGTTTGTATTTATTACAACAACAAGCGTACTCGTTATATCCGAAATCTGTGGGATAAGAAAGAAAAGAAATATGTCCCCATGAATACTTGGATTGATAATGTTGAAGGTGTTCATCCCACCAAGTATTGCGAGTACGCTCCTTCTACCAATATTATCAGTTTCTCTTCTGAGGGAACTTTGTGCGGTTATATGTATTCAGGTGCTCCTGAATGGCTTGAGAAATTTGCTCTTAAGTATGGTATGTACATTGAGTGTGCTACATCTTGGTTCTTCTATTTCGCTCCGTGCAATAATTGGAGCGATTATGAAACTGATGATACCGAAGAGCATAAGAATTATCCTATCATCCTTTTCGGTCCTGAAGATTATGATGACAATAAAATCCCCGCTATTAAAGCAATTGCTCAGATTTGGGAAGACCTTTGCAAAATGTCTGAGGATAAGGGATGTTGTGCAATTGGATATGGTATGATTTTTAAATACGAGGGTCAGAAGTACAAGATGATTCCTCGTTCTAATAAGCTGGGTGAATGGAGTTGGGAACAGTGGGTTGATAAAATTAAGAATTATCTATCCATTGTTGGTTGTACTGACATTGAATGGCACTGTGGTCGCATGGATTAATCAAAAGGAGGTGAATAATATGTTGCGAATTATTAATGGTACTGGCAAATGTTGTCCTGATTGTGGTTGCGAAGTCGAGTTATATTATGCTGAACTCTTTGATGCTTATACTTACAAATGCCCTGAATGTGGTCAGCTTCTTTTCCCTTGGGAATGTGGCAACACAGTTGAGACTACTATGCAGGACATTAAAGACCAAGAAGCTTTGGAACACTAATAACAACATTTATAAAAAGGAAGGATTTAAGAATTATGTCTAAGTATACCAACATCGAAGCTGTCAAAAACTACGTTGAACTGGCAAGAACACAGCTAATCAACCTTGGATTTCATGAATTGTTCGATACAAAAATTGTGACGGAATGGAATACAAGAGCTAAGAACCGGTTAGGTCAGTGTTGTCCTAAACGGTCACTTGATGGTAAGCGCTATTTTCTCCTCAATTTCAACAAGAAATATTTTGAGGTTGGAGATGATATCAATGTACAAGGTACAATTATCCACGAAGTAGCTCATTGTGTTACCAATGGGTTGAGCCATGAACATTCGAGCGGTTGGTATAGAGCTATTACAAAATATAATGCTGTTTATGGTACGCATATCAGAAGATGTAGTTATGACCTCAACTATCACAAATATCTTAATCAGCAAGCTAAATTAAGCAGTAATTACAAAATCTATTGTGATTGCTGTAAAAAGGTGGTGAAAACTTATCAGCGTAATTGTAGCACTGTTCAGGGTATCAGGTCTAATCCTTCTGCTTGGAGATGTGGTGGCTGTGGTAAAACTGGAACTCTTAAGCTTTTGAGTTAAATTAATCTAACAAAAAGAAAGGAAGTGCTTGTATGTCTAATATCATTCTTACTGATTCTCACAACATCGTTCATTGGAAGCCTGTAACTGGTACAAAGGGAGAAAACTTCTACATGTCTAAGGATGAGAAATATTATATTTCTCGTCCTGTTTTCTCTCGTAAGGGTTGGGAATTAAGCAAGAGAAGTGTTATTGATGGTGTAGTTGTTTATACCTTTATCAAAGCATTCTCTTCACTCAAGGCCGCAAAGAATTATGTAACTAACACTCTTCAGTCCGATAACTACAACTGGTAATAAAACAATTCGTTCTAATTTGAAAGGAGTTTAACTATGAAATACAATTCTTCTACTCTCTACAATTGGCTCAGTGACGATTCTTGCTCCAAAACTCAGCTTCATATCTATACAGTTGAAAGTGAAGAAGAATATCTCGAACTCAGTGCTATGCTTGATGAGGGGAAAGGAGACGAAATCCTTGAGACTCTTGGCTATCACAGCGATAAAATTCCTGTCGAATGTGTCGCTGGTAGTGAGTTTACCTCCTATGATTGTAAACTCATTGGCGATTTTCTTGTCGTTGAAGAAACTGTAATTGTTGATTGTTAATTAAATCAACACACATTTGAAAGGAGTTATGAATTATGTCTTACACTTTATACCATGGTTGCGTCGAATCTGCTATCGAGCCTATTATCAATGGGGAATATGGGGTAGAGAAATCTATCCCTATTGTTCATCCTTGGCTTTGTGCAAAAGGGAAAGAAATCTTCTTCTACGACAAAGAATTAATTAAAGAAGACGAAAGAATTGATGAAAAAGATGATGATAGTGCAGTTGAATATTGTATTGAACGCTGCAATGAACAAGCACAAGTTCAAAATGCTTGTCTTCCTCAACCTTTTGGTGTAACTTGCGTTTTAGAAGTAACTTTCTATTACGACAAGAATGGAGATTCTATTAATTCTTGGGAGGATATCTGCATTAAAGATTATAGTTGTGAAAATATGTCTGCCGCAGTTTGTATGAATGCCAATATCTTCAATTCTTTAGTAAAGGAGGGCAAAGTTGATTTTAAAGTTCACAAGTACGAATTCTTTCCAAAGCTGGCTCTATGTTATATTGCTTCCATTCTTATTGAAAATCCTATTTTTAATAAGGATTGTTTATCAGCAGGAGAATTAAAAGCTTGTAAAATTATTAGGGATGCAGAAATTTATATTGATGAACTTTACGAAGCCAGTCAGGTGGATTGTTATGAAGTTCCTCCTCTTACACTTAGACAGTAACAAAACTTTTTGAATTTGAAAGGAATACAAACCATGAAAAACCAGCCTATTACTTCTAAGTTCACATCCGTCAATAGCTCCAAACTTCCTCGTGTCTACAATCACATTGATTGGAGTCAGTTGAAATATGACAAAGTTTGGTGTAAAAATGCTTTTAGCCCTTATCAAACTTTCGGAACTCCTTTAATTGTTTATGATTGGGGATGTGGTCGCTATCCTGAAGTTGTCGGGGATTTCCTTAAGTGTAAGAACATCAAATATATTGGTTACGACCCATATTGGTATCCTAATGGGTATAGAAACTATCCTGACGAGGGTTATGGCTTTCCTATTGCAGATGTCTTTATCTGTTCCAACGTTCTTAATGTAATCTGTGATTGGACGGAGGTGAAACGTATTTCTCAAATGCTTCGTAATCAGTATAGACCTTTCTTTATCACTGTTTACGAGGGAACAAAATCTTGCATTGGTCAGGAAACTCGCAAGGATTGTTGGCAGTGGAATAAGCCTATCGAATCCTATATCATGAATTATAAGGATGTGATTAAAAAGAAAGTTCTTACAACCGAAAGATATAAGTCCTACATCATTTAAGTTAAGCCGTTTAAAATTGAAAGGAGTATAATTATGGCAACTTTAAATCTTCGTTCTGTTCGTACCAACCTCGAAAACGAGTATGGCAAGTTTAAAATCTTTACCCCTTGGGCAAACGTAGAACATAGATATTACATCGAGTTCTATCCTCCTAAAGTGGATATTCTTGATGAAAGTCCTGAAAGATGTTTGGGAATCATGACTATCTATAATCCCAAAACTGAAAAGCTTTCTATCAAGTGGATTTGGGATAGTCGTGATTGGAAAAATCATTATGCGTTTTCTTATATCCACAACTTTGTTCCTGCCACAAATTCCATGTTGTCTCACATTAAAGAAATTGAAAAGGAGTGTGCTTAAATGTTAACTTATTTCTGTGGAGACCATATCAATAAGCCTGTTGTTATGATTGCTTTTGGAGACCCTGAGTATTATGACAACATTTCTTTGCCTACTTCTCATTATGATGGCAAACATATCAAAGAAGCCTATATGTATGAATATCTTCGAGATTTTATGAAATATCTCAAGGAGCAGTCTGAAATGAAGGAGGAGCTTGAACATCCTTTTGTTTATTGGATTGTTGACCTTAAGAGAAACATTACTCTTTGGACTGGTCTTGTTTTTAGGTCTAGTTTCATTCTGGCTATAAGTACTCTTAAAGAGTATTACGCAACAGAACTCAAACAGTCTTCCAAGTTTCAAAAATATGACGTTCTTCTTGAGGTTAAAGGTACTCTCGAAGTTTTCGTTGAAGCAAAAAGCTTTGATGATGCCAAGCACAAAGCACAAAATCAGCTTCATACTTTTACAAACGAAGACCTTTTATGCCTTTCTACTAAGGCAATCAGTGCTATGGATGAAAATAAAACCACCCATGAGTATTGCTAACATATAGTCCCTAACATACCGACAAATATTTTATTTTTGAAAGGAAGTTTTAACTATGGCTAAATCTGTTAACAACAAAAAGGAATTCACCATGTCTCGTGAGGAATACATTCAGTATCTCTCTATGAGAACGAATGAGATTCACATGACTACCAAGAACTCCAAGACTGGTATGGGAGTCATTGATTTGGCAGTTCCGACTTGTTGTTGTCGTAAAGATGCTCCTTGTAAGAAGGATGGTTGTTATTGTATGAAAGGTTGTCAGCAGATTGCGGTTGTTCAGGCTTCATATCTGCGCAATCTTCGTATTTATAACAACGACCATGAGGATTTTTGGAATCAGGTTGATTTCAAGCTCAAACATTCTGGTCTTGGTCTTTGCAGATTTTTCGATGCTGGTGATATTCCTGATTATGATTTCTTCGATGGAATGGTTAACATTGCTTTGAAGAATCCCAAGATTAAGTTTATGGCATTTACGAAGAAGTATTTTATCGTGAATAAATGGCTTTCTGAAAATGAAAAGCTTCCCAAAAACTTAAATGTTATCTTCTCTGCATGGGATAAAGATTGGGTTGTTCCTAATCCGTATAATCTTCCTGTGGCTTATGTTGATTTCAAGGACAAGTCTAAGAACCCTGAATTCCCCAAGAATTATACGACTTGTCCTAATCAGCATGATAAGACTGTCACTTGTACAGTTTGTCAGAAATGTTGGAATAAGAAAGTGAAAACTGTTGTATTCCAGCAGCATTAATGTTATAATAAGAAAGGAGATGGTGTATATGTAAATTCTTTAAAATTTAATAAAAGGAGGTGAAGTGTATAACCATCGAAGGTGTGTTACTTTGTTTTGAGATTGCAATCGCAATCCTGTGGCTCATTGGTAGAGCAAAATAAGATTGGGGAGAGAAATCTCCCCTTTCTTACAAATCAACTTCAATAATCAAACTATTTATTTAAGAAAGGATTTATGATTATGAAAAAGAATCTTAACAACAACACTGCTCCTATCTCTACTGCTGCTATTTTTGCTGAAGTTATGTCTGAAATGCTTGACTCTTACTTTACAGAGTGCATCTGTCATTTCAATAAAATTTGTATGCGTAAGCGTAAAGATGAAACCAGTCGTTACTTCTTCTCTATGAAGGAAGTAAATTATGTCAGAGATAATTTGCAGAATCCTGATAGTGTTGTTGTCAAGCCTTTGTATGACAATGGCTCTATTTGGTGTTATGAAATGGATTATGCTCAGGTAGTTAAAGAAAAGAGAGGAGGGAAAATTACTGATGAAACCTAAGTATAATCAAAATTAAAGAAAGGTTGTGATACTTTGGCTTACTTCGCAATTGGTCTTCCCATTGCAATTCTAATTCGTCTGTTTGCAGGAGTTCCTTTGTTTTGGTTTATTGTAATTCCTATTACAATTCTCACATTCATTGGAATTGCTAAGATGGATGAAACTTCAATCTTAGCAGCAAGAAAATTCAAAGATGGTAAGTCTATTGATTCTTTAGCTATGGCTAAAAAGTATTACGAGGAATACCGTCGAAGGGATGAAAAATATGAATATGAGCATTTCTGTGAACAACAAAAATATTTTTGGAAAAAAATAAGGAGGGAACATCCAGTAACTCAGGTTTATCTTAGAGACGGTTCTAGTACATGGTGTGACTATGTAACTTGGAATGAACGGCTTCAGGAAATTCATCTTCATGACAATAACCGAGAAGAATATAAAGTTGTTCGTTATGAGGACATTGGTTCAATCTGTGTCTGTTAAGTGAAGTCTTGGTAGGGAGGGTGGGTTAGACTTCTTAGCACTTATAGTTACTCAGTGACTATAAGTTAAGATTCTTACTCAGTGAGAATCTGTCTTCCCTTTTGCTGTGGAATTTTTTCCTTATTCAAGGGGAGATTTTTTCTAATTTCCAAGGGGGAGATTTTTTAGTTTTCCCCACCACCACCCCAAAAAATTAAAAATCGGTAATCGAAAGGAGAAACGCCTTCCTTTCAATAACCCCTCATCAAAGGGCAAAACTTTTTTAGGTTCGTCGGATGCGAAGGTCCCACTATGGTCTTCAATCCCTTATTCCTCCCAACCCACCCACCCTTTTTAAGATGTAACGGGGGGAGGGGGAGTCTTTTTAATCACCACAAGGGAGAATCTTTTTCCCGCTTCGCTACTTTCACTTCTTCTCAGTAAATATTCAGCAATTTCATCTCCCCATTTCATTATAATCAATTCTTTATAAATTTCATCTTAAAATCAATTTCTTTTTCCACCCATCAAATTACACCACCCAATCCCTATCTTTTAAAACTGAAGCTCAAATATAAATAATTTATCTATAAGTCCCCCATCTTTCGTCCATCTTACGCCCTCGAAGCGTAATTGCAAAACAAAAAAGACCCAACTTATAAAAGTCAGGTCTTCTTATATCTACATATTCTTTCTTATTATTCTTTATTCCCCCATCTTGAAGCAGCAATTCTCTTGCCACGTTCTTTCATGGCTTCTCTCTGTTCCTCAGTCAAATTTCGACTCTTGGGAGGTTTGGGGTTTCTCATCCACTTAGCAGGAATCTTAATAGTCAAACATCTGTTCTGTCCATCACTGTCACTGTAATCAGACACAACACTTACTTCGTCAGGATAATTCTTAAGATATTCCTCCATAATTCTAATTACAGTAAAATAATCAGAACTCCATACTGCAACATCTTCTCCATGAATAAAATCAATACTGGTCTCAGCCATTTGAATTATCCTCCTTCAAGCTTTTAGTTGAATTATTTAAATTCTCATCATAGTTCTTAGCTATATATTCTGGCTTGTAGTATGGCTTAACTCCTGCTCCATGTTTAATGAGCCATTTATTAATAACTTCACCTAAATCAGAAGCACACCTACTACAAATATAAGGCTGCATTTCCTCTACAGCAAAATGATAAGATGCAAGTGTTGTAAGTAAAGATAGATTTAATCTACGCCCTGAATAAACAGGTTCTTTGCAACATACGCATCGAGGTGTATCATCCTCTTTTTTCTTTTTTGAAGAGGAGAAAATTTCTTTTGTTGGCAAGGGAGAAGTATTTATTTCTGTCATAGGATTTGTTTTAGTTTTAACCTGTTCAGTTTTAGAGTCTTTAATGACAGGCAAGGGATTTTTCCTCGGTCTACCTCTTGGCATCACATGCACCTCTCTTTACATCTCTTTACATTAATTATTATAGCAAAATGCCTGTAGCTTGTCAAGAGTTTAATAACTTTTCTTGACTTACTACAGACATTTGGCAACTTTAGTTACAGTGGATTTCATTAGGTTGTATAAAGCATACTTGAGCAATAGATATACAACTAAACAAAATTATGGATTAATTATATATTAATTACTTATAAATTTCGTTCTGTTTTTTGTTGCATCATCATTTGGGTAAAAGTATACTACTAATTTTTAGTAGCTTTGTACTTTTGTATTTGTAATGTATTATAATTAAATTATTAATAGCTTTTTGACTATTTGTTTTTTATTTGTTTTTATTTATTTTGCTTTTTATTTCTTTTTCTTTTAATTTAATTATAATTATTATTACTTTTCAATCTAAATTAAGTTCGCCGTATTTTAAAATTAAAATATATCCAAAATATGTCCAAACTATACTCAGACCGTACTCAAGTCCTAAGCTTGCTTACAAATTAAAACAATCAGATGTTTTCACATTCGATATTATAATACTTTTTTATTCTTTTTGTAAGCTTTTCTATAATATCTTTATTACCATCTTTATTTTCTTTTAGATAATTTATTTTGCTTTCATAGTCTCTAGCAAATTCTTTGAATATTTGGACTTCTCCATAATAACGGGCAAATTTGGCTTGGTCAAAATTTGGATACTCTCCTAAAGTAATTCTTTTACCTGAATATTGTATAGTGGCTTTCCAGCGATTAATTCTTTTGATGAATTCTACACCACAAATATTTGAACTATTATCAGTTCTAATACTTTTATTTAAAGTATTGTTTTGTTGGGTGGTTATTCTGAGATTATTGTCTCTATTGTTATCTTTATTTCCGTCTTTGTGGTCAACAACAATTTTAGGGTCATCAATATCTTTTAAATATTTGTGGAGTCTAATAATTTTCTTTTCTCCGTTAATTATTTTTCGAGTTAGCCAATATCCAAGAGAATCTTTTCTCCAATAATAATTTAAAATCTTTTGTAGATTTTTTTTGTCACTTAAAAAATAATCAGTATGTTCACGATTCCAGAATTTATAAGTGTTTTCATCGTATTCTTCATAATCGTTATGTTCAGGTCTGTAAGAACAACCACAAGATTGTATATGTTTACTTTTTAAATCTCTTGTGTGAACTTGCGTAATTTTTCCACATTTACATTCACAATCCCAATATACTTACCTTTTTTACTTTTTATTGGGTCAGTTGTTTTACCAATTACTTTTAAATTTCCAAAAGTTTGACCAGTTAAATCCTAAAATTTTCCCATTATATTTGCGGTTCCTTCCATTGAGCAAAATATTTATGCACATCTGTTTGTTCAACCAATTTTTGAGTTTCATGCCATTTAGAAGTATAGCCTTTATATCCATAAAAATAAAGAATAAATTCATTTACTGGAACATTACCTTTATCAAAAACTTCTTCAACAGCTTTTATAATGTCTTCATAATAGGTCTTATTACATTTAATGCATTCTTCTTTAAATTTATTAAAATCTTTATAGCCATCATATTGACTATTGGCTAATTGTTTAGGAGTGCATTTATTGTATACTAAACCATCATAAAAACACTGAGCTACCAAAAGTTTATCTCGATAAGAAGCATTCCCAACTTCTCCCGCTAAAACAGAATAAACTGTATAACGTTCAGAATCAGTTAGATGAATTAAATATGCGTAGCGATAAGTTGAGGTTTTAAGTTCTGTGTGCTCAGGTTCAGACTGTTCAGGATTTCCAGAATACTGTACGCTCATGTCTGAAAAAATATAAACAGGCTTATCATTATTTTCAACATCGTTCTCAACCATTTTACTCATGTCCACATAAAAAATTCTATCAGGACTAACATTTCCAATATTGTTTATGTCCCAATAATTTTCTTTTTGTGTTTGAAAGTTTTTAATGGCAATATAATGAGGAGATAAGATTTCAGTTTCACTCAGGGTTGAAGAATTATCTTCTCCTGTTTTATTTAAGGCTTGAGCATACCCTACTACACCTACCACTAAACTGAATGTGAGACAAGTTGCAATCGCTTTATGAATACTTGTCTTAATTAGAGGATGTGTGTTTGTGAGTTGTGTACTATTATTATATTTACTGTTACTATATTCAAGTCCATACTTGGGCTTGGCGTATTTAATTGTATATTTCTTGTTTTTCATTTATCGTTTCCTTCCTTAAGTCTATATGATGAATAACTTATATTAAGATACGGATTCTTAATAGATTACTCACCCTTAACGCTTAGGTCGTTGGCAATAATGTTTATTACCTACTTTATACAACCATGAGAGTATTATAACATAGGAAGGAGGTGTTGTCAAGAAGTTATTACAGATTGTTACTTTTTGGGCATGAGGGAGGAAATGCGAATTTTTGAACATTTAGGGGTGGTTTGTTTAAATTGTGAACAAATTATGAATTTTTTGTAAATTTTTTAAAAAAAGATTGTGCTTGTGCCTACCTCTCCTTACCTAAAAGAGCACCAGAATAGGAAAATGGGCAAAATTGGCCTTTGATACGTCAGACCAGTTTTCCAAAATCTCCTAATCGGTTTTTCAAAAACCGTTCATAAGCTATTTAAATTTCAAGGGATGTTTTTCTTCAAACAAAATTATCGTTAAACAATAATTCACTCTCAAACCTTACAACTTTCTTGTAATTCATTCAAACTTTCACAAGAATCTTGTTAACCATATCTATCCTGTATCGACTACCGATATACTCTCAATTTCCCCCATACAATTCAAACCTTAATCCCATTTCATTCTTCAAACTATCCCATACCACCCCAAAAACCTTACACACCCATCCAATATCTGCACACTCTATCCAAAATGTATCTACATACGTTTTTCTCCTTATTTTTCCTATCCAAAACAGAAATTAATCTTCAAACTTTTTATTCCACACTATCAATAGTATCACATAATTTCAATGCGGGAGCATTGCTCCCAATTCTAACATATTCAAATCCTTATCAATACTCATTAAAGTGCCATTACAATACTTTCTATTCCCAAGTTCTTTCATAAACTGTTCAAGTTCATTTCTATTCATAGTACCAGCTTTAATATAATATTTATAGTTCACAAGCTGACCAGACTTTTCAGTAGGAAAATTAATAGCCTTAGTATTCTCAATCAATCTTTCTTCAAAGCAATTAGCACATATACCACCAAAACCATGTTTATTATATTCAGGATAACCTTTACTTGTACTTGCACATGGATAATATAAATAGCATCCACACTTAGGACATCTACTAATAAACCAATCAGAAGGATGAATAAGTTTACCTCTTAATAAACTCTTCAATTCATTAATTTCAAAAGAAACAGTCCCGTCATTTTTAATAGCATGATAAAGATTACTACAAATAATATTCTTCCCGACATAAATTGCAATCTGAACATTATCGCTCTTAAATATCTCATCTATTCCATGCAATTTTTCTAAATATTCTTCGTTAATTTTCTCTTTAGCTTTTCTCAAATAAGTAATCTTATCCATTATCATTACTCCATTACCGTTACCAGTAAACTTCCTGTTCAGGGTTAGTACAATCCTTCATAAACTTATCAAACTCATATTTACTAATTAACCCAAATCTATGCCATGTATTCATTCCAACTGTTCCAGTCATCGGCATAGTTACTTTTTCAGCATCTTCCTTAGTTTTATAAGTAATAACAAAATTATTCATAATATGTTCAGAAAAACATTCAGAACACACAAACAAATCCTTATAAATATAAAAAGTATTACAACCACAATCACACTTATAAGTAATCCACTTGTTAACAAGCATTTTATAATACTTAAATTTTCCTGTCAATAAATTTCTAATGTTATCTCTCCAAGTAGTATCACAACCACTATACATATCACAATGCTCATGATGCCCGTAACAAGAAGACTGTTTATTATCAGTAAAAATAATTACATATAAATTATTTTCATTAAAAGCACTTTCAAGATTTTTCTCAAATTGCTCTTTCTTATGCTTAAGGTATTCCAATTTATCCATTTATAATTTCACTCTACTTCACTTTTTTACAGGAAAATCAATACTATCAACAACAAAAAATTCTTCTTCTGTATAATTATCTGAATTTTCCAAGTTAGAAAGAGCTTCCAAAAAAGAAGCAGGAATATCAGCGACTTTACCATAACGTAAAGGAAGAACATACTTTTTTCTATTTTCCGTATCAATGCTACGTGAAGCGATGGCTTTCGTTTTAAGTAAGTTATATATCACAATCTATTATTCTCCTATTTTACATATATATTTTTATCCTATCATCGCGAGCTAACACACAAATAAAAATGATACCAATAACAACCATAATTTTACCTCATTAAAAATATATACCAGTAAGCATATCCATACATACCCAAAAAGAAAAAACTTACCATTAAACAAACAATTTTAAATAAAGTATCTTCTTTCACAACTTTCACAACATTAAACCTCTGTCAACGAACTTTAACTCTTCATTCCAACCGCCATCAATGTAGCCAAAAATTTTAAAATCAGAGCAGAAGAACATCAAAGCTCTAAAGAAATCTTCAATATTCATAATATTATCAAAAGTTTTAACTTTAGTCTCACCTTTATACTTTCGCTTAATATAATCAAACCAAGCATTAATATCAGATTCAAGTTCTTTATAAGGCTTTTTACCTTGAACCTTAATATAATTCTGCATAAGGAAATTACTAAAGGTAGCTACTAAAGAAATGTACCAAGTATAATAATCATAATAATCAGTCCAAGATTTATTGATAGGATTTTCATTGGGCTTAATTTTCTCAAATTTCTGCCATCTATTATATAAAGTACTTGTAAAGTTCTTAATCTGTATAGCCTTAATAATCGTGACAGTTTTAGAAAAGTTAAAAGTAAAATAATCATTGCGTGGGTAATGCTCACAATTATCCTTTACAATTTCAGCATTACTAATTTTAACATCACGCACATATTCAGTACCACAATAAATTTTTTCTTTTACAACATCACACGCATGGCTTTTATCACCAGTTAAACCAATACTATTACTCTGTCCATCAAATGTAAGAGTATCAGATAATGCATCATAGACAAAATGAACATTGAGAATATATCCATCAACAAACCACTTCATAAAAGTATCTCCTTAAATAATTCTAAAAAATTTTTAATACCAATTAGGAAATAGTAAACTTTTCCAACTTAAACCCACTCTCAGTAACCAAAGGAACACTCAAGCCATTACACAAAGTATATAGGCAAGAGATAATAGCATAAGTACTATCAAGAAAAAATCCGTCACTGCAAACTTGAATAAGAGAAGTAAATTTAGACAAAGGAAGAGATTCAAATAACTCAGCCAGAGCTTTCATAGTCCAACCATTCTTATTATCAATGGCATCTTGAACAGTCTGTGTAAAATTCAAAAAGGTAACGCCAGTAGTAAAAATAACACTACTATCTTGATTATACTTATAACCTCTATAAACAACATTGTCTACACGATTACAAAATTCAACAGCCTCGCTTAAATCAAAAGGAGAATTTTCACAAGAATACTCTAAAGTCATAAAAATACCCAAACTATCAACAATCAAATGGTGTTCACTATCAACGCGATACCAGTTAATTCTTCAAGGTAAACATCTTCAATAGGCTTAATAATTTCAATACTACATCTATAAAAATTATAATTTTTTTCCATAATTTCAATAACATCACTAACAAGTCCAGAGATATTCAAAAGAGAAGAATTACCTTCATAGATAGCAGATTCAACGCGCAAGCGTTGCTTGCATTTAGCAAAAGAGTCAAACTGATTTTTCAAAAGGTAATCAAAAGTATCAAATATATCTTGCAATTCCCAGTCTGCAAGGTTAAGTGTCATATCATTACAAGGAGTAAAAGCAACAATACAAGGGACAATATTATCGTTATGTTCATAAATAGAGTGAACAGTGCGAAAGACGGTATGTTTGTTGTAAGTATTCATAATTAACTTATTACCTCATTTAAAAATTTATAAGCATCTCTCTGAAAAGAATTCATAAAGAAACTCATATTATCATTGGAATTAAATTCATAACAAGTATAAACAGTGCTATCTCCAATATAACCAACAGCTCTTTTCTTTCTATTGAAATAAATAAAGAACTTATATGCTCTATAAAAGATACTATTTTCTTCATCCCAAGTAGCATCATAAGTAGCAAACAGAATAATATTATTCTTTTTTGCTTTAAGGTACTTAATCTGGAACTTATTGTTTTTATATTTAGAAGAAGAATTCAACTTAATATTTTTCATAATACAAACTCCATTCACAGAGGAAGTTCTAAGTTCAGTGTTCGTGCAAGCACTCCACTTTACATAAGAACTTCCAGAATTTTGGTGTTACGAAAGACAGATACTTATATTTTATCAATTATCTTTCTCAGCATAGATATAATAACAGATACAGATATAGAGCAAAAAGTCAATAGTTTAATAAGAAAAAGATAATAAAAACTAAGAAAGGTATTACGAAGGCGCTTCTGAGCAATAATTTATTATTACGAAGGCGCTTCTGAGCAATAATTTATTATTACGAAGGCGCTTCGCCGATAATCTACCGTGATGCGGTGTTTGTATCATTATGAAAGATGGTCGCATTACGCTCCATCCGTCGCTAATGCTCTCTCTTTCATAATGCAAACATCCTCTCGCGGTTACAGCCAAAAATAGAAAAAGAGAGCATAAGAGTTTGTAATCGTTCGCAAGGCTCACTTCAACAAACTCTAATGCTTTTTCTAGTTTTTGACTGTACTTTTTTTAAATGAAACAGAAAGGTATTACTTATTATTATAAAGATATTGAAACAAAAATTACAGAAATATAGAGTTTCTTAGTGAATACGAGCGTAAGCGAAGTATGAAGTTAGAAACTCTCCTGTTGAGGGATTTTTTCAAAAACGTACATTTTGAAATTTTAGTAAATTTTTAAACGTAGTAAATATAAGGGTTTTAAGAGGGTCAGGTCAAAATTCGTCCTAAGAATAATATATAATATATCTATAGACAAATTTTGACCTGACCTCATTTAAAGCCATATAAAATAAGGGTTTAAAAAATCGTCAATTTTTCAAAATGTACGTTTTTGGATTTTGGGTAGTAAAATAAAGGAATTTATTTTTGAGATTTTTCATCATACTATCTTTTATTATTTAAACGTCGTAAACTATTATTAAAAATAGTTTTTTTCTTTGAATTAATAAATTGAATTGCGTTAGAAGAATCAGAAGTGGATGGAAAATAGGAATCAACATCTATATTAAGTAATTCTTTTGATAACTTTTTCAATATAAAAGTAGAATATTCTTGTTCTAATTTTTGACTTTCAGATAAAGTATTACCTAAAGTATGCTTAGAAGAAATATTATCTTCAATACGTTTTTGGGCATTTTTAAGATTAGCTTTGGTAGCTGTACTATTATTATCTGCTAATGCTTTCTTTAAAGAAGCTATATCAAAAGTAGATTGTAATTTAGTTTTTACTTTTGTTTCTTTGTCTCCAATATGTTCAGAAGAAAATCCGATACGATATGCTTTATAAATATATAAACATCCCATATTAGAAAGTAATTGAGGAAATAATTGTTGTCTAAATTTAAGTTGTTTATTTTGTTTAAAAACATCTTGGATTCCATCAAGATTCATTTGTCTGAAAATTTCGTTAGTAATTTGAATATATTTAACTTCTTCTTCTGGTGTAAGTTCTCTATCCTTATAAGGAATAACTAAAGTAGTTGTTTCATCACTTTTAAAGTAATATCTGCCATCTTTATTTGAAATATTGTCTATATTAGGAATCCAGTTAAAGTTATCGTCAACAAAAGCACCCATATAGACTTCATGTAAAGTAATATAACCACTATCAGCAAGATTCTTTAAGGCATTTTCAACTTTATATTCATAATTAGATGAATAATGGATAGTAAAATCTTCTACTTTTTGAAGAGTGTCATTAGATGGTTTGGAAGAATTTTCTTTTACTTTTCTCCAACCTTTAATAGAATCTTTATGTTCTTTAATAAACGGATATCGACTATTTCTAAGGGCTAAAATATCATTTTCAACTTGATAAGAATACACTTCGGGATATTTTTTTACTGCACTATAAGATTCATTAAAAAATCCTAAACAAAAAGCAAGTTCAGATTTAGTTATATAAACAATACTTTCATTTGTTTCATCACTATATTGGTTAAGCAAGCCACAAAGGGAGTAAGAAATGGAATCTGTTTTAAACAGTTCCGTAAGAGTCTGGAAATGTTCTGATTCCGAAAGAAGTCTAATATTGATAAATTTACCACTTTTAAGTAAATCATAGTTAAAACAGGTTTTCCAAACTTCAAGCTATCTATCTTTACTTTTCTTATACTTGAAGTATTCTTCGTTTAATAAAGCGCACATAGCTTTATAAGATTCTACCTCTGTAACATTCTTTAATTTCTATTGGCATTTTCTATAAAGCTAATTATTCGTCATCTTTATCAACCTCTCGTATTTCTACTTTCTTTTTATTTTCTTCTACAAATTTTTGTATTTTTGGAATCATATCTGGTTCTGTCCACATATTAAAATCCTCTGAAAATTCTAATTTTAAATCTTTTTGTAAGAATTTAATTAAAAGAGGAATCTTGTCAGAAGGAATTTTCGCACTAATCTTTTTATATTGAACCCAGTCTTTATCTGTTAAATAAGAACCATGGGGAGCAATTTTCTTTTTATTAGGATTTTTTAAAGTTCTATGATATTGAGGAATATGCTTATTAAGCATATGATATCCTTTTTTCTGATATATAGACCAGAACTCGGCTTCTTTCTCATGTATTTCATCTTCTGTTGCATCATCAGGAGCGAACCATAAAAAGTTAATATGAGTATCTTTCTCTTCCATTAAATCTCTTATTTCTTGAGACATGGTTTGAGAAGGATGTAAATGGTTATTAAATCTTTTATAAAAAGCAACAGCAGTACTACCAATATAACAAACAGGACCTTTGTAAGAATTTTTGTTAGATTTATTATAAACTATATATACACCTTTCTTATCCCAAGAGCAGGGACGAGAAGGCCATCTTCCAGTTAATAAATGATTAAGTTTATAATTCTTAATATAATTTTGAAGAGTTTTTTCATATTGCGCTTTTGATTTTTCTTCTCGTTTAATCTTAAGTTCCTAAAGATTTTCGTCAAAAATTTCTTTCGGAATCATTTTAATATTAATAAACTTCTATTTTGATTTGCGCCATGTAAAACATTTTTTCCAAGTGGTAAATTGTATTTTTTGACGTTCTTTACAAGAAGGTGAAGCATAACAAGGTTCATCTAAAAGCTTACACATTTCTTTGTAACTATCCACTCTTTTTCTATCTTTAAATATCTCTTGTGCTTTTAAATAAAACTATTCTAAATCTTTAAATTCTTGAAATTCTTTCAAAATAATATCTCCTTTCTTTAATAGTCTATTAACCCATATACAGTATAACACATAAAAGTCAAGGTGTCAAGTACAATTTAAAATAAAAAATAAACTTGTTTATCCGATATGAGATAAACAAGTTTAAAATAAGTTATGATTCAATTACTTCCCAAGTTTCTTTCAAGATGAGGAATAACTGTTAACATTTTCAGATGATGGTAGTGTGCCTTTCAATTCGTTCTATCTTTCTTTTTCTTGAAGATGATACAAAATAATATCATCAAGGGCTTCGATAACTTCATTCAGCTTACTAACAATGTCAGTAGTAAGTTTAGTGTTTACTTCATAGCTATAAGCAGAATCAGTAAGATGAAGCTTACTAAGATAATTAGGAAGTGAATCAGCACTAACAACTTTTCTGCTGGATGGAGGTGTTGCATTATCTGTTGTAGATGTATTATTATCTTTTTCATCGGTCTTCTTTTTACTAAGGGATTCTTTGTTTCTGTCAAGAAATTCTTTAAGAAGTTCTTTGGGGAGTTCCTTATTGTAAGTCAAAGATAAATCTTTAAATTCTTTAAAACGAGAAAGATTTTTTCTTGCTCCACTATAAGTTAAATCCCATGCTCCAATTTGAATATAATTTTCAAGGGTAACATCGAGAGGTTTTTGAATCTTAAAAGCAATATGGTTAGGTTCAATAACAACAGGAACATAATAATAAAACCAAGTATTATCTCTGGAACAAATTTCAGAAATATAACCTACGTTTCCATTTTTATCAATTACAATATCTCCGATATGGAAAGGTCTGTTAATAAAGTCGGTTGTATCTTCTGTATCTCCTTCGTTTTCTTCGTCTTCATTATCCTTAAAGTTATTTACATATTTATCAAGATAAGGAAACTGCTTAAGATTATCTTCACTTAACTTATAAACGGAATCAATACGAGCCATTTCCTTAACGCAATTAAGGTCAGACATAAGATAATTGCCAATACGCTTATAATGGGTTTCATAGGGATAAGTTAAACCAGTTTCTTCATTCACCATAAAATGTTTAAGTGTCTTGTCATTAGAAGAAACGATAATTGGTGTCCAATAATAATAACAATATCTATCAGTATACCCAATACGAGAAATATAACCAACAGATTCTCCCTTAGTATAGACAACATCACCGAGCTTAAAGACAGGCTTAGACAGTTTCAGTTTTAGTTTTAGGTTCTTCTTTAACTTCTTTTGTGTAATCTTTATACTTTTCTTTCATCCAGCTCTTAAATTCGTCGAAAGTTTTCTTAGAAAAATCGGAAGCTGAATAAAAAGTGTCCACCACTCGTGTACAAATTTCATCCAAATCCTCATCAGAGAGGCCGGCAAATTTCTTAACGGATTCTTTACACTTATTTTTAGCAGTATTTGTACGGGTTTCAAGGAATTCGCCAATTTTTTCAATAGCAGCATCCAAATCTTCCTGCGAATAAAATCCGCATTTTAATTGGGTATCAGCACCCGTTTTTCCCTTATTTTTAAGGAAGTAATTTTTTTCGTTTTCTGTCATTTTTGTGTCCTCTTTTGGGAGACAATTAACACATTTTTCTCGAATCTTGTCTCCATCATAATAATCACGTTTTTCAAATTTGTTTTTTAATTCATTTAAATCCCTGATAGTAGAAATCTTTTTGTTTTTTTCTTCGTAAATCTTGTCTGCTTCTTGAGTTAAAAGAAACAAAGCATACATATCTGTTGTTTCTTCTTTTGTAATAGGAGTCATTGTGTCAATAATGTTCCACAGTAGATTATAATTTTGAACGAAAGTTCCAGCATTCCAATCTTCAACATCGGGAATCCTAACAGCAATATTATTAATATAAAAATAATATTTGCTAGCAAGGTCGTAACGAGTTAATTTTTTGCAACCTCCATTTTTGTAGTCTGTGTCAGAGTCACTAATACAACGAATTTCAATTCTTATTTTACGACCATTGCAAATTTTATAAGAAGTTACTTTCCAAAAATTGTGAAATCTATCAACTAATATGTCTTTAATTTCAATATTTTCCCAAACATATTGAGCAAAAGCTACGGGGTTAGTGGGGAAATCATTCTTTTTCATATTATTCTCCTTTACTTAATGGGAGCACCCTTAAAGTCAACAATATCTGTAGGAATATCATTTGTATCATACTCAATCTTAACACCTGTGTTCTTATAAGGAGCATCTTTAAGAGTGAGTTTCTTATCAATCATAGGGGTCAAATCAAAATACTCTTCAATTTCCTTATCAGTAAGAAGAAGAGCACCAGTAAGAGCACCCACAATTAAATAAAGAGGGTCTTTATGATTATCCTGAGACTTAAGTTCTGTAGAAAAGATAGCACACTGAGTATCATTTTCCTTAAGAATGTACTTGACATTATCAGGATTATCACTATCTTTAGTATCAGGAGTAGGAAGATTCTTCTTACAGGTCAACTTTGGAAATTCCTTTTGACGAGCAAGAAGTGTATAATTGCGAGAAATACCCTTTCGAGCTTTGAAATTGCGCACCATACGAGATTTAGGCATTATAGTTATCTCCTTTTTTTAAATTGTTTTATTTTAAATCCAGTAATTGTAATAATTATTAAGTGCTCTTGCTTCATTGGAAACAAAAGACTTAAACATCAACATTGAATTAACTGCATTAATAGACAAATGAAGCTTATGAACTGCAACCATTGTTTGTCTTATTTCATTATAATTTTCTGGACTGCTTATAATATTATGTTGTTTCAAAGTGCGCCAAATGCAAGCTTTTTCATCATATTTATCAAGAGTAATACGAATTGTTAAATAATCTAAAAGAGCAAAAGCAAATTGTAAATTATTCCAATGACGAGTAATATAAAAACTCAAACCTGTAAAATAACTATTGCAATTTTTATTTTTACAGTTTAATGCGCGTTCAAATGCTTTACTAATAAGAATCTCATTCTCTTCAAAATTAGCATTTATATCAACAATGGTAAGCATGGTAATATTGAAACTATTTAATTTTACCTCGTAACAGGCGTCATTATTAAGATACGTAAAAGGCTGCGGCAATTTTCCTCGCGTTCTTGCTCTCCATGATACAGCATTACTAACCAGAGACATAAACCAACTTGGTTGCCATACAATCAATTCATTGTAATATTCAAGGATAGCATCGAACTTTTTGGAAATGCTATAAAGAATCATCCAATCATTTTTACTCTGAGGTTTTCTATAAACTGCTTCTCCAAAATCTACATTTTCCAAATCCTTAACTAAGCAAGTCATAGCTGCAATAAATTGGATAATATTATGTCTGTTAGGTTTCTCTCCCTTAAAAAGAATTTTTGCCTTTTCGGTCTGATATTCATCTATGCCATACATATCTAAATAAATCATGTGGCTGTCCTCAATAATTCAGTACATTCTGCAACAGTTCTATGAGCATTATCACGCAAAGTTCTATCAAATTCTCCCTTAATTTCTTCCCCAAGGATTTCAGCGGCAATATTATTAAATCTTGTATGAGGAATGGTTTCAAAGAAATTTGTTCCTTCTCCACCTCTAGCAAGAGTTAAATCGGCTGTAACAGGGAAGAGAGGATTATCAGTACCAACGGCTGTAACAGGGACGAAAGGATTATAAACAACTGGGGTGTCTGGTCGAGCGTCCTAAATATAAATCCTATGGTTTGCTGTATACTGACTTACACCCTTCTTTTTTATCAAGATATAATTACCATAAAATCCTATTAACTCATTTAAAATACTAATAGTTTTTACAGAAATACTTTTATAAATGGGATTAAGGTATTTTTTTGGTGTGTCAAACGTAAGAAAAAAATCATCTATAATTAAAACACAATTTTTTAAAACCTTAAGATATTTATACATTAGGCTATAATTTTTAATAGCGTCATTTTTAACAATGAAATCTGCGTTAAAAGAAGTATTCATTTCAGTATAATAACTAACCCAATTACAAAAGCTAGTTATTTTTAATCCATCTTTGTTCTTTTTATAGTCAAAGAAAGGATTATTCATGAAAAATGGAACAGTTACATCTGGATTTTCAGTTCGAAGCATAGTAATATAAGAAAGCATTGGAAGAGTAGGTTCAAGATGATTAAATAACACAGCAAATTTATCAGGACAAATCTTTTCATTGTCAAAAAAAGAATTGAAAGGAATTTCAACAAGAGTCTTTAAGAAAGAAACAAATTGTTTTCTAATATCCTCATAAGTAATTGTTTTATTTTCCATTAATAATCATCCCCATGTTCATTAAAACCGTGATAATAAACACACTTTTCCATGTCTCTGCTAACTTGTCAAGGGTTTAATCTTAACAAATAAGACTTTTATAATATGTTTTTACTTGTTCTTATAGAGAAGAGCACAACGAGGAGCAAGATTTGGAGCTTTCATAATTATTTCAATCCACGCACACATGTAAGTTGTGACTTGAAGAAATGAAGTATCCCTATGTCAAGAAATATTTCAATCCACGCATATGTCTGTAATGAGCACTAATTTCAATGCACGCATACACGCAAGTTGCGATTTTCAAACGAAATGAGGCGTTTCAGATGACCGGTTTCAATCCATGCACACACTATAAATGCGAAGTTCCCAAATCAATCTCTCCATCAAATTTATGATAGTTTTTTATGAGTTATTTGGGCTACTTTAGGTGCGAATCTCTTAGAAAGAATCTGTGAGTTTCTACTTCGCACCAAGGCAGGGTTGAACCTCCAACCTTTGTATTATTTATTATACACTAAATTATTTATTTGTCAAGGTGTTATTATTTTTTTGTTTTGCATACCAAAGAATATTTTTAGCAGCGTTAATATCTCTATCATGGTGCGAACCACAGCAGGGACATACCCATTCTCTAATAGAAAGCTTTTTAACAAGAGGGTTTTGATATCCACAATTATTACAGCGTTGACTACTAGGGTCAAATTGTCCAATGGCTGTAATAGTTCTATCATACCATAAAGACTTATAGGACAATTTATTTAATACATCATACATAGACGCATCGGATAAAGCATAAGCAAGTCTATGATTAGCCATCATTCCTTTTACGTTAAGAGATTCAACTGCAAGAGAGGTAGCAGAAGAAACAATTTTAAGAGTGGTTTCGTGATTATACAAATCTCTTTTTCTTGCAATTTTATTATCTAGCTTTTTCATAGATAACATAGCTTTCTCATAACGTTTGCTAGGCATGATTTCGGGATTATCTTTATGAGCCTTTCTAAATTCCTCATTAGACCAACCCCATCTACGAGAACACTGACGATTAAGAATTTTCTTATGTCTTTTTTCTTTTTTAGCAAAATGCTTGTTTTCGTATTTATCCCCATTAGAACAAATGGCAATATCCTTTAATCCAACATCAATTCCGAGTTCTTCCTTATTAAAATCTGATTCCTTGATAAATTTATAAACATTGTTAAGCTTAAAGCAGATAAAATATTCTCCAATATTATTTTTACTAATAGTAAGACCAAATTGAGTTTTACCAGAAGATTCTTTTACAAAATCAATAAAATCTTTTGAATATTTTTCATCGAATCGAACTTTCTGATTCCATCCACGAATTTTCACTTTTCCAAGTTTGTTTAAATTAATATAAAGGACATTTTTGTTGTCTTCTGAAAAAGAAAACTTAGAAAAAGTCTCTTGATAGGAATAACTGGTGCGAGCCTTTTTAGCCGAATAGAAGAAAGGTTTATAAAATTCCACAGGTTTTTTACCCATAGATTCCCAAGCCTTTTTAGCATCACAGGCAAAAATACCATAAACAGAAGAACTCAAACAACCAGCAGGAACTTCTTTCACGGCAGGGTAATTGTTTCTAAGGTAGTCAAGCCATTCTTTTTTAATCATAGAAGAAAACTGAGGGAAATGAACAATTTTATCTTCTTTCTTATCTTTGGCTTCTTTGGTATTTTTAAAATTGGTAATCATTTCATACATGGTAACATTATAAGCCACACGGATACCATAAAGAATCTTATCAATAATTTCGTGCTGAGTTTTATTAGGATAGATTCTGCACTTCATGGTATAGTTAGGAATTTTATACCACATATTTAATCCTCCAATTTATTTGAACAAACTTATTTACAACTTGTTTATGCGATTAATTACGTCGAGGCAAAGGAGCTGGCTTTGACAAATTATAGCCGTATTTCTTAGCAAGATAGCAGAAATAATCATGGTCATTAGTTACCTTGCGAACAGTAACTTTATGAGACTTCTTCTCTTCTTTGGCAGGTTCCTCTTTATAGTCAATAACAGTAGCAGAATCATTTTCAACGCGCTCAAAAAAATCTGCTGGAATAATAGCTCCATTAAAAGCTGGGCCCTTAATTACATAACATTCTTTGTATTTGCCCATTGAGTTATTGTAAACAGGACCTTCAATTGTATGGAGACACCCCCAAAGAAAATTTTTGGAAGCTTCATCTACAGGGATACCATAAAGTGATGTTGCAGAATCTCCATTCTTATCCTTATACTTCTGGACAGCCCAAGGAAAATATTTTTCAATATATAGAGAATTGGAAAGAATACCAATCATAATTTAACTCCTTTCATTTTCGCTAAGACCAATGTTAATCCTCTTTTGAAAGAGTCTTATCTTCATCTGCAAGAATGAGTGGTTTTGTATTATACATACGAGTTCTTTTGATAGTATAATATTTACGACAGTAGAAACAGGTACATCTATAATTCCCGTTCCAACCTACCATATTAGCTTTTCCGCAATGAGGGCAATCAATAATGCCCAGTACAGGTTTATTAGCCATTAGATTTTCTCCTTTGATACTTCTTTATTATCGGCATCTTCAATTCTAATGATAAAGGTCTTAGATATAAAAGGCGAATCTTTTTCATAAAATTTAACAACAAGACCAGCATCATTTTCAGGCTTGTAATGAAAAGCAACATAGTCTCCGCCAAGAATTGCATTCTCACCAAAGAGAGCTTTGATAATATCTTTGCTCAAATCTTCCTGATGATACCACAGAACTTTATCAACCTTTTTCATAAAATAACAGCTCCTTTCTTTACTGTAGTTACATTATAACAAGTAAGAAAGAAGCTGTCAAGTGTTTATTAAATTTTAGTAGGAAATATCAATCAAAAATATCAATGTCACTACGAGGACAGTAGGAACGAGATTCTTCAAGAATTTTCTTAGCTTGATTATTAGCGGCATTAATTTTTTCAGCAATCAAGCCACAATTTTCAAGCTTATTGATAATTTCCATCTGCTCTTTAACAGTACGTCTTGCAATGAGAATATCTTGAAGCTTCTTGAAGGTAAGATAGCCACTACAAGCATCAAGATGAGAGAACTCAATGTAATGAAGAATATCAACCACTTGAGCATTGTAATCACCCAGTTGTGTTGCTAAATCTTCATTAGATGGAAGGGAATTAATAGCAGAAGTGATATTTTCAAAAGTTTTTGACATGGCTTCCAAAGGAGGAAGAATCTTGTTTCTGGAATATTCGCTTGCTTGATATCTTTTGGTTGAATCCTTAATAGGAAGGTTATCGCCATCAATCATTGCTTTTGCGCAATTGGAATGAGAAACAACGGGCAAAACCGAATCTTTAAATTTCATTTCGACAGGATTCCCATTTGTGACAGGTGCTTCACCTAAGCTTTCTTGCAAGTTAAGAACCGCTTTAGAAACACTTGAGAGAATCAATCCTTTATTTGCCACATTAGAGACAAGTTTATCATATACCAGATTGCCAGTTTCGGCGTGATAGATGGAAAATACGCGATTTGACAAAAACTTGTCAACAAGAGAATGATTGAGAACAATGTTGACAGCTTTGTCAATATCCTTAAACAAATGTTTCTTGTCAGGATTTGAAATATAGCTATACTGATTACCAACAAACTGAACATAAGAGTTAGTTGTGGTTTCTTTCAGATAAAAGCTCATATCAGCTTTATCTCCTTTCAATTTTGATACAGTAATTATAACAAAATAAAAGGATTATTTCAAGGGTTTATTAAGAAATTTTTTCGGGGTCAATAATAGAATAATTAATTCCAACTACAAGAAATTCATCACGATGATAAAAATAAAACAAATGAATTATTCTTTCTCCAAGATATGTTACTTCTTCTTCATCTGTACAAAGGAACATAAAGTTTTCGTATTCTGGTTTAATTTCGTAAATATCTGTTCTAATTTCTGTAATGGTTTTAAGTTCATTTTCAGACAAAGGATTATCACCTTTATTATCCATAACAGAAATTTCCTTCAAAGGAACAAAGTTTCCAAGCAAAGGAGAATTACTAGAAGTTAGACAAATACCAATTTTAGTATCGTTATGCCAAACAGTACTTGTCCCTCTAAGACCAATAGGCATAGCAAAAATATTATTCATCTAAAATTTTCCTTCCGCAATAAGGACAGAAATTCATATCTGAATGTAACTGTTCTCCACATTCAGAACAAACTTCAAAGGTTTGAGCAATATTATAGCGTCCATCTTTTTGATATGTAGTTACAAGTTTCTTCCTGCATGTTACTTTACTACCCACTCCAAAGCCAAGTGTATTCAATTGGTCTTCTACAAGGTCTCTCTCCCATGCAACTTGTTCATAGACATCATAAGAAACGATATCAGGATGTTTTTTATTATTCATTAATATAAGTCCTCCGAATAAAGTCCTATTTCTTTATGTTAATTACAGCCGTTTTTCATAAAAGCACCACAAGCAGGACAATAAGGACTACTGATTGCGTAGTCACCTTCCTTAGTAACTTTGATTCTAATTTTTCCTCTACGGTTACAATGAGAACAAGTTGCAACTTCTGTGTTATAATTAATGTCATACCAATAGTTTTCTTCTGGTAAAACAACTTTAGATTTAACGTGTGTGATTTTCATATTAAACCTCCATTTCTTCAACAGGAAAAATTTGATTCTTCATGCCATTATCTTTAGGGATGGCGATGAATTTACCATAACTATCGGGATTGTATATATTTCTATCTCCGTACCAGCAACCCATAAAAACGCCAAAGGCTTTCTGATACCTATTATAAAATACCCTTCCCATATAGGAATGATTCTTACCCTTAATTTCATATAAATTGCCAGTAATAATATTGTTACCATTGACATCAAGAAGAGAGGTTACGACGTTGCATTTTTCTCTCTTGTCGCGGGTAGGTTCTCTGCGTCCCTTTTTAATGCGTTCCATTAATAATGTTCCTCCTATTCAAATTCAAAAGAAAGATGATATAACATCAAACTCTTCTTTCAGCATCAGGTTGAGTATATACACGACGATACATTTGTTCATAAACTCCCTCAGTAAGAATGAGAGGGGAGCTATATACACGAGTAGAATGAGAAATGGTACGTACAAAGGTTTTCACATAAAGCTCTTTATTAGACGTAACTTCGAGAACAGTACCGTCAGCAAACTTATTACCCTGATACCAACCACCTTTAAACCAAATTTCTTCAAGGACTTCCTCAAACGTTAAATCGTAAGTGTACTTCTTTTTCTCCATAAAATTCAACTCCTTATCTTTGATACTTAAATAATACCAAAAAATAAGGAGTTGTCAAGTATTTAATCTTTTTTCTTACCAAGAATTGCAAGCAAACGAATAAAGATATTAATAATATCAAGATAGAGGTCTGTTGCACAACTAATGGCATTATAAGGTGTAGCAGCATAGCTTTGAGAACAGTACCAGTCATAGCCAATATAAAGAGAAAACAGGGCTACAACTGCATAATCAATTACATGACCTTCGTATCCAAGGAAGAATACTAAAATTCCCTCAATAAAAATAATACTAATTAAAGATACAAGAAGGATATGTCCAAGAGAACAAAAATACTCTGGAAATACTGTGCTAACAATAATCATAATTACTACAATAATAGCAGTAAGAAGACATACATAGCTAATACTTAACGCTGTATACTGGCTTACATAAACGCTTAGAAGTGCTCCAATAGGTAAACAAATGAGATTAAATCCGAGGAAAGCAACTACAGCGTTTTCTGTGCCACTAATAATAATAGCCCCAAGAAAAGCCAGAGCAAAATAGCCCAAAATAAAGAGAAGAGGATGAGACGATACAAAGCTAAAGACTTGTGTTTCAAGGAACATACAGATGAAGAAATTACAAATCAATCCCCAAAGAATAGTACATCCCATGAGAGCGTTAAATCCTGCATCACTCATTTGCATATCTTCTGGCATACAGTCAAAAGTAATTCTATCCTCTTTTAAATTAAATCCATTATCCATTCTTAGTTTCCTTTTCTTTTTCTAATTTCTTCTTCCACATTTTCAAGTAATCATCAAGGTCAAGGAAAGAAATATTATTAGCTAAACCCTCTTTAATTTTATCCATCATCATTTTTGCCAAACAATACTCATCTTCTGTAAAAACACCCAAGTTATAAGAAGATTTATCATTAAGCTCAATAGTAAGAGAATAAACAGGGGGAGAAATTTCCCAGCCAAAATCTCTACAGACAGTAATGTAAATAGCTCTCCAACCCATATATAAATTGACAATTTGATTGTCATAGCAGATAATCATTTAGATTACCTCCTTAAGTTTACTTTCAGAGATATCTACAATAGAAGAATTCTTTGTAATAGCAACACGAATTTTAGAGTAAGCCTTTTTTACAAGGTCTTTATTTTCATACTTCAAAATATGATTTTCACCCATCAAGCCAATTATGACATCTCTTTCATTAACTCTCATAAAATTAATATTATCGGAATTAAATAAACAATTATCATAACAAATAAACATTAAATATTCTCCTTAGCATTTTAATCAAATAAAAGAAATCTTTTATTTAAAACTCTACGTCATCATATCTAAAGATGGAGTACATTGGAGGGTCATTATCATACCCTGTTTTCATCTTTCGTAACTTTTGTTCGTCAAGATTCTCTTTGACTTTTTTAGTGGTTTCTGCTGCTTTATTAATTTCTTCTTTGGATTGCTTTTTGAGAATTTCAATATCTTCCTGAGCGCTTTCAAGAATAAATTTAAGATTTTTTACTTCTCTTTCTTGAGTTTCTTGGGTCTTTTTATTTTTAAGATATTTATGACGCCAACGAGAATATTTTAGATTGCCAATAAACCCAAAATCTACATAAATATTTTTAACACAATAATTATGATTCCAATAATTTGAGGTAATAATAATTTCTCCAAATTTTTGTCTTGTTGTATCAACACGACAATACGGAAGACAACCCAAATTCCATTTCTCATTGTTTAAACAAAAAATGTCGTACCACTTATCAAAATCCATCTTGGTACATTCTTCGCCTTTGCGCTTTTCATTGATATTATCTAAATCAGCATCAAATATTCCTTTTAAAATAAGTGGACTAAGCAAAAGAGACCAAGAAAGCCAAAAACAAAATCCTGCCAAAGCAACAAGAAGAAAAATCATAAAAATTTTTAATGCCAGCATATCAATTCTCCCATTTATCAGTAGATTTTAATTCAATTTCTTTATTTAAATAAGATTCTTCGTTTAAATAGGATTCTCGAATCTTATCTATTTCTTCTTTGGCTTTATTGATTTCCTCTTCGGCTTTCTTTTGGATTTTATTAATATCTCCTTGAACAGCTTCGAGAACATATCTTAAATTATCTTGAGAACTTTGAGCAGCTTTATTTTTTCTGCGTCTATTTTCCATGTTATGCTTAAAAAGGACATATCTAATATTTCCAATAAAACCAAAATTAATATAAATTGTATCCCAAGTTCCGTGTTTATCTCTAATAACTCGCTTGGGAGCAAACCATGCTAATCTCCATTCATCAGGAGCTAAAATATAATATTTTTTCCATTCGTTAAACTTTAAATGCGTCCAACTACGCCAATCTTTGCGATATTCTTTAATTCAATCAATTATTGTGTTTTGATATCCATCATCTTCATCTTTATAAACAATATGGGCAAGACAAAAAGAAAATATAACAAATACAATAAAAAGAAATCCGCTAATAACATACAAAATCTCAAACATAAAAACACCTCTCTTTTTTAGTATATTTAACATACCATAAAGGAGAGGTGTTGTCAACTATTTATTAAATTAAATTGTTAGCTTTCCTTAGATTTAATGCTAATAATTGAATCAACTTTTCTAACAAAGACAGAAAATCCATAATACTCATTAATTATATCACACAAATCTTTAAAAAGTTGGTGATTAATTACAGTTAAATACTGTGGATAGGTAGTGCAAATATAAACATTTTCATACTCATAATCATAACTGATAAAAAAAGTATCAGTCAAAGAAGCCAGAGTTTCGTCTTGGTCAATAATACGCTGAACAAAATCTGCAATTTCCTAATCAATAGGAGAGGTAATATCAGAAATCACTTCATACTTCTTCTCGTTCATGTCCTTGAGTGTACTCCTTATACAAATATTCGTCTAAAATTCCGTCAACCACTCCACTAACAAAAAGAATAGGAGGGTCATCTTCGGAATAAGGATAGCTTCTGCCACCTATATATTTATAGTTTCTAGGGAATAGACAAGCCCATCTTTGGAAGATAGGAATATAAGTTATAGCACAGAATCCCCAATCTTCAAATTTTTTCAATTCGGATGAAGCAAAAGTTAACCTGTAGAATTCCGCTTTGTAATACTTTTGTTTCTACTCATCATTATTTTGATAAGCTGAAATAATTAACGAATTATAGTCTTGAGCTATTTTATCTAATTTTTCAGTTACTTCTCGCATAGTAAATATGGTAGACATTGTTTATTCCTCCACATAACAGATATAACAATTATATCCCTTTTCAGCCAAATCAGCCTTAACCTTTTCAGCACCAGACTTTTTAGCAAAGAATCCTACTTGAACTTTATAGAGCTTGGTCTTGGGGTCTTGAATACAAAAAGCAGTTGAATAATCAATTACGCCAGTAAGAGTTCTAATTTCATTTCTATAAGTAATTGCACGAGTTGAATTACTAAACGCTCCTAACTGACAACGATAACCAGTCTTCTTAGGACGGTTTTCTTCTTTCTTATTAGCCTTATCTTGCTTCTTTTCTTCTGCTTCTGCTTTTTCTCTTTCAGCATTAGAGCGAAGCCAGAAAGCAAGAATAGAATCAACAGGTCTTAACCAACCAGACGCAGAAAGACGCTTTCCTTCAAAGTTTGTATAAGTAGAATTTCCGCCATCTTGATTGCAACAATAATCTACATCAGGAAAAAGAGATTTAATAAGGTTCTGAGCAACGGAAAGTTTCATACCACCAGATACAACAGAAACAATAAAATACTTTTCATTCTTAGGATTACCATCTGTCTTTGTCCAACCGAACATCTGTCTTTTAGCTTCATAATCAATGTCAGCATAATTTTTTACAGATTGAGGCTGTTTATTTTTAAACAAAGCAGGATATTCTGTACCAAAATCTTTCCAACCAACGCCATTATTAAATACGCCATTCATAATTTTTCCAGAATTTGTAATACCCCAGCCATTAGAAAAATTACCATCTTTAGCATAAACAGTATTATTACTTTTCAAATTCCAGATAGAAGTCCCACTTGCTGTATCAAAGAAAAAAGCGTTCGTTACAACATCAGGCTTATAACCATAAAGGTTATACATTTTTTCTGGGCTTAACTTAGGTTGAGTACACATATCAATACTTGCACTCTTCAATTCGCTTTTAGGCCAATCAATTACAACTACATTGTTATAAGTAACTCCTCTTACAATAGGATGATACCAACGAAGTAGAGAATTGTTTTTACCATAATGATACTAAACAGTTGCCATGTTATCTCCATTCTTCTATATATTTCAATAGATTAATTTAAATTAAAATAAAGGACAAGTATCCTTTTCTGTTATTAGTTTAACACAAAAAAAGATACTTGTCAATATTTAAGTTGTTAAATTTTTATGAATTAGGTATCTGGAATGGTGTCAATTTTGTCTTCTACCTTTTTCTTCTTGTAAGTGCGCTTAGGCTTTTCTCGCTTTGTGGTGGTTTCAAGAGTTACAGAATTTGAAACTGTCTCTTCCTTAGAAAGATAGATATTCATAACAGGAACAAGCTTAAGCTCTTCAATGGTAATGCTTGTCCAGTCATAATATTCAGGAGGAAGATTAGTTTCATCGAAATTAAACTTAAACCACTTTTCAGCAGAAAGAGGACAACTAAAACGCTTTGCTGAATCGAAATTGATGAAAAAACCACCTTTACCAAAGTGTTCACCAGCATAAAGAGTCTTAATTTCAGAGTCTCGGTTTGCTTTAATGGTAATATAATACACAGGCTGATTTTTAAGGTTAACCATAGTATTCTCCTTTAACGCATAATAGTATACTTACTACCAATTTCTACCTTGATAATCTTTGCATAATTAAAGTCATATTCCTTGGTATAAGTTTTGTTTTCAAGGAAAAACTTCTTATTCTTACTCCACCATTCCTTAGCCCCTTTTTCATTGTCAAAAGAAAAACAAGAAAGAGTGAAATTCTCTGCAATGAGATACGGCATATTAGACCAACCTCTATTAGCAAAACCATAAGAAGGTGATTCACCATAGTTAAGAGGAAGTTTCTTTCGGGGAATACCAATACAATAATAAGTCTCCATATTAGAATGAGCAAGACCGTTATCTGTAAGATTAAATATCATTTTTATTCTTATCCCTTTCCGCAATTTGAGCCTTAATATTTTCAATACGTGACATTTTTTCTCTTAAAGTTTCTTTTGTGTCTTCAATTCTATTGGCATAATATTCAGAGCTGGTTTGCAAACGCTTAAAAGATTTCTCCTCTTCATCATAAGCGTGTTCAGCTTTAGCCAATGCTTCATCAAGAGAATCTCTAACAGGAAAATTATCAGCGAAAGAAATTTTCCCATCCTTGGGGATATATACAAAGAAACGTCTGCTATTAAGACTATCAAGAGGGTTGTTTCGTCTCCAACTCATATACTTTTCGTAAGATTCAAAGACGTAATTTTGATAAGAATTTTTTCTAATTGTAATTACTTCTGTAGAACCGCTCATTCGACAGACATAAAAATCTTTGTTTTCATAAACGACAGGATACACAGAAATAGACTTAATATCATGATGAATTTCAACAATCTTTCCGTGCTCCCAAGGCTTCATAGCTTCATAGTTATCCATGTTAAACCTCCTTAAAAGTTTTCAGGGGAAGTGTGATATTTATTGTCCATTAAAGAAGTGGTAATAACATGTTCTTTTCGAACAACAGAAAAATAATGTTCAAGATATTGAGGCTCATTAGGAGAATTGTTGTAAGATTTAACTGCTTTAACAAAAGTATTAATTAGTTGTTCACTATTTGGGTGAGATTTAATTTCTCCAATCAAGGCCAAAGCTTCTCCCTCAGAATTAGCACAGAGAATATTGTCTTCTTCACAAATTTGTGAAAAAAAATAATTGTCAACACAATACAGATAGTCATGCTTAATAAAATAAACACGTTTATGGTTATCAAACTTAATCACAAGAACAGGGAAGCAAGTAATAATTTTGTTTTCTGCTACATCGTTTTTAGCACTATAAATCATAATACCACCTCAAATATTTTTTAATTCAATTACAGTTTTAAGTGTGCAAGCATTTTTACCAGCGAATACAAAGACAAAACCTTTGTGATAATAAATACGTTCACTGTTAGACTTGGTACGGAAACGACGCTTAAAAGCATACATTTCTTCACTGGTTAACCCATTCTTTTCATAATTGTAAATAGTTAAAGCATCAAGATTAATACCTTTATTACGAGCATTACAAGCTAACTGACGAAGTTCTCTTTCATTCTTAATACCCAATCTTTCCAAACCACGGTCACGAGAGTGGAAAGTGAGCTTGATTTTATCCGAACCAATCTTATTATGAAAATTACGATTATACATTTAAACAACTCCTTTCAGGAACGATTTACTTTATATTCAAAGTATACCAGACCTAAAAAGAGTTGTCAAGTATTTATTAATTTGTTTCGGGAAAAACAGACAGCTTTTTTCTAAGAGTAAAGTATTCTTTTAAGATTTTTTCGTAATCGGTGATGGCTTCTTTTGTTTCTTCTTCTGCGGAATCAATATTAAGAACTTCAAAAGTAGTATTATCTCCACTATTATCAATTTTCAATCCAATAAGATAATACTTTTGGTCTTTTTTCTGGTCTAAACAAGCTTGAGTCAAAGTCTTTTTTTGCCAAGAACTAATATAAACTCTTAAAAAATATTCGATATAACTAATAAGATAAATAGGAGTAGCTTCTTCTCCTAAAATAAACCAAAACTCTGTTTTATCTTCGTAAAGGTTAGGAATCAAGAAGGAGCGCTTAACCATTACATCACGAATACTTGCTCTTCTTTCATAAGCAAAACATTCTTCTTCGGTAGAGAATCTACGACCATCTTCTGCAACCCAATACGTTTTTTCTTGAGCAGGAATTACTTCTTTTTCAGTTTTCATATCAATTAAGACCCTTCAAAATCTTTAATTACTTTATAATAAAATTCATCTTTTAATTCATCAGAAATGATGCCCATCTTATAAAGATGTTCATTTAGTTTAATGCAAGTTAATTTCATAAATTTTTGGTAATTAAATATCCATGTCCAACCTAAAATAATATTAATGATTGGAAGAGCACTTAGAATAAGAATTTGAATGATTGGAATTGCAGAACCAGTACTGGATACTTTAATCTTAACATTTCTCGCGTCAAAGAAATCGTTTACATATTTTGTAACTTCTCTGACAAGATAAAAGAAAACTAAAACATCCAGAATAAAAACAAATCGCCAAAGGTTAATAATAATTTTAAGAATCATTTGTCTTTGTTTCTTTCTCCTTCGTTTCTTCAACTTCTTTCGGGGCTTCTTTAAATTTTTTACAAAGATAAGATAAATGTCCCATGGAATTATATGTGAATCCACTTTCAGGATGCCTTACACAATCCTTCCATGGACGTTTCTTTTCATCACAGCCAGTAAAAGGAAGTAAAGATATCTATCTATCACTTTTTGGAATATACATTTTTTTCTCCTACGTATATTATTTATTATCCCTTAATTTCAATAAAAGGGAGAGAATCGGGTCCACAATCAAAGTCCCATCCATTTTCAACAATTTTTTCAAGAAAAGTTTTACTGTTTGCTAACTTCCAAACAATAGGGCTACAGCAATCTTTATGAATAAAGTAATAAGGATGCTTGATTTTCTTTTCACGACCAACAGCAAAAAGACGCCCCATAATAACAGTAAAAAAATAACTTACATCGTTATCTTTAAAAAGCTGATTCCAAATTTCTGCATCTTCTTTTGCTTTGGCGCTGGTAATATCAACCCAAGAACCATCTTCATTCTTCTGAAAAGTAAGGTCGTAGCCTCTACATTTACAAATCACTTTAAATTGCTTATCATTGGTTAGAATTTTCCATAAAGTCGGACTAAGGTGAAATTTTTCAAAACGAGCCACGCTACAACCTAAACTGGAATTATGGTTAAGACGTTCCTCGATATAGCCAAAAAGTTTAGTAATGTTGGCTTTTTTATTATAGTTCTTATATTCTTCAAGATATTCCTGTTTAGTAAACATAGTTAAACAACTCTCCTTACTTTTTCGATTTGTATTTATATAATACTACAAGTAAAGAGAGTTGTCAAGTGGTTATTAAGTTTTCTTACCAATTTTGTAAGGATACAATTTTAATTCTTCTGGTAAGTCTTTGTATTGGATAGCTTTTTCTTCAATTAGATAAGAATAATTTTTCTTTTTTGCTGATTTTTTATCTTTAAGATTTTTACTTCCACAATAAGGGCAATAAGTAAATTCTCTTTCAGGAGAGTATCTTGTAATAAATTCTGGATTAGACAAAGTGGAGGTAGCATGAAGATATTCTCTACAATTTAAGCAGTAAGAATAAAAAGCTCCATCATTGATAAATTTAATTACAAGCCAATCTCCATTGCGAAATAAAACTTTAAAACGAGGGTCATTATCATTATATTGATAATCACTGAATTTTGCTTGTCGTATCTTCTTCCTTTGCTTCTTCGACATTTTTTTCATCCTTTACTTCAACTTCAGCAGAAACTTTTGTAGCAGTCTGAGGAAGTCCACTACCCATCATTCCTGCCATAGCGCTCATCATATCAGCCATACCAATAGGATTATTCTGAACGGTATTATAAGAAGTTCTAAGGAGTTTATAAAACATAATTACGCAATCAGCAAAGCCGTATTCTTCATTGAGCTTTGTTTGAATTGCAACAATATCATCCATGCTGTCAATCTCTTTATCAAGAGTGCGTTCTTCATTACCATAAATTGTAATAGTTGCTTCAGGTTTCAAGCCCATATATACAATATAATAAGTATAGCTTTTCTTCAAATTCACTTTAAATTAACTCCTTTTAATATATATACTAGCAGTAGTCCCTTGCATTAAATATGCTACTGTAGTATTAGTTTTATTTGCAATAATTTGGTAATCTCTCCATGTTAAGAAAAATCTCTTATGAAAAATCTTTCTTACATCTTTTTCTGACCTATTTAAAAATTCAGCCCACTGCTTATATGAATAAGGACTTGCTTTCATTACTTCACTTGCTCGCTTTAATTTATCCATATAAGGTTTATTAGGATGAATATAATAGAATTTAATATAATACCAAAAACCAAGAAGTTTATTTTTAAAATTTTCCATGGCTTCTTTTTCCTTATTATTTAAAAAGTATTAAGAATTACTTTTTTGAAGAAATTCTTCCACATTCTTTAAACAATTACTGCATAAATCATAAGATTGATAATCATCCCAAATTTCGCCGCCACGTTCAAAATGTCTTTTAATTTTCAAAACCTTCATATTGAAAAGATTTGAAATAGGCATTCCGTATCTATCACAAAAACATTTAGTTGCCATTTTGTTTTTCTCCTTATTTACTAATCCTGTCTGCAATCGTACTTGCTACAAAACTATCTGGTTTAACAGTTGGTTCGTAACCAGCACCTTTCAACCATCCAACAATTTCTGGAATTACTTGACCACTTGGCCCAGCATATCCAGCATCTACATGAATCCCAATGCTAGTATACTTTTCATAGTCAAAATTTTCTTGAATAGATAAAGTTGTTAATTCATCAATTAACTGGTCAGCATAAGCAATGCTTAATTCAGTTTCTTTGTGAATTTTAACCTTCAAATTTAAGATAATGGGTAGTTTTTGAATCTCATAGAAGAACTTGCCACCTTTGCCATCGGTATAGACAGCAATAACAATGACGGCTTTTGTTTCATCTTTGTGATTTTGACTATCAGTACCAATGACAATATGATTATGTTCTGCTACATCTGTACGTTCTCTAATGTAGTCAAAAATAATTTTTGCTATTTGTCTCATATTTACTCGTCCATATGTCGGACTAATCATATTATCATTCCTTTACTTTGTTTTAATTATAGACTATTAAGTTTGTCTACGATTTGATTAAACTTATCAATTGTCTTAGAAGAAAATTCATAACTTTTATTTGTATCTTTATCATAAATTCTTCTAATTATACTACCAGAATCAGACTTAAGATAAAAATCTTCCATAGTAAAACGAGGAAGTTTTGCCTTAGCTTCTTTAACAGGCATTTCCGCAACAACACGAGTTGTAGTAAAAATTTCATAATCTTCTGAATTATAAAACCAATTCAGTTCTTTTTTGAGAGCTTTAATAGAAGTGAAATACTTAGCCCCATCTTTATCTGTAATAAGTGGCGTATCTCCAAAAGTACTCATTCCTTTATAATAGCACTGTTCTGGATTGGAACCTTTAACAAATTCAGAATTAATTTTAGCAATATAAACTTGTTCTTCTGTTTTTGTTTCTGTCTCTTTTTTTAGAGGCTTTTCAACAGTAATTTCTTCAATTTCATAATCTTCTTCTTTGAAGAACCAATCAGCCGTGCATTTTGCTTCGAAGTAAGTCTTAAAAGGACAAGCTTCATTTTTTGTTTCAAAAATGACCTCTTCGCGGGTCATACCTTCCGCAGTATAATAATAGTTTTGTCCATTTACAGGGACACCCAGTCCTGTTACATTAGGCTTAATACGAATAATATAGCGTTTGTTTAAATCATTGTCCTTTTTGAGATTTTCATTTAGTAAAGTACCACATACAGGACAATAATTAGCATGAACATAAAAATCACCATGGTTAATAAGATTCTTTTTGCTCGTAGCGTTAATAGTGAATCTATAATTCTCACACCATTTGCACATATAGAAAAGACTCCTTTCAGTCTAATTTACTATCAATAGTATAAACCAAAAAGAGTCTGTTGTCAAGAGCTTTATTTAATTTTCTTTTGTTTTCTTATTTCACTTTGAATCTTAAACCAATAAATTGCTGCCATAACAAGAGCAATAGGCCAACAAAAAATCAAAGTTAAATAATGCAACAAGGTTACTTCTTTATCATTTTTATTAGCAGGACAATTATAAACATTATATGTTACTGCAAGCCCACATAAAAGATAAAGAGCAAAACCTATTAGAGATACATCATTCAATCTCATTAGTAAACTCCTTTGCAAAGGAATAAAAAAGAACTGTGGTACAAAATTTGTTTTTGGAGGAAACAAACATGAACAAAATACGAAAAAGGAGGTGGCCTTATTAGCAAATCCAGTCTATTATAAGGAGGTAAATTGTACCACAGTTCTTATTATTATATTAACATACTCTTTCGAGTTTGTCAACCACTTATTAATTTACTTTTTAGAAATCATCTGATGAGAATAAAGAATCTGCATTTTTTCTGCTACGGATAAACTTCTGTTATAAGCATCATCATTATCAGCCAAACGCATTGCAAACTGGTAATCAAGGTTGTTTATGATTTCTTCTGTCAATACTTGACCATAACTCATGTTTAAGCATTGATAAATTTCTTTACTATTAATACGGTATGCATCTAACATGGCATTGACATAAGCCAGTACAGACATATTTTTATCATCAATAAAGTCAAGTATTTTCTCATAGTAGGGACAAGTAATTTCAAGCTTTTCCGTTAATTTTCTTAAAACATTGAAATTAATGCCTTCTTTTTTGCAGACAGCTTTTAAATAATTACAAGCATAATCATTAAGAACGCCAATGTTCCAATATCTGTCTTCTTTTCGGTTATCATAAACTTCTTTTGGATTAACAAAACCAGTTAAGATAATAGCTTTTCCTACAACTTTACCGTTGTCAAGTTTAGTTTTACCATAGCAATTTGCCAAATCTTTTTTATTAACCAAAAGTTTTGCTTTAGCAACAACAACTAGTTTAACAGCAACACTATACCCATAATTATTAACATTAAATGCATCATAAGAAATGTAATTATACCAAGTTAAAGCATCTTTTACAGTTAAACAAGCATGAAAACCATTACCACAGTAATCCACTTTGCTAAATTCTTCTTCTCCTTCTGGTAAAGAATAGATTCTGTTCAGTTCGTATGCAAAGTTTCGACTAGGGCCTATATATTTTACTTCTTTATTAGTAAGGTAATAGACCTTATAAAGAGCTTTGTAACAATCAATCCATTCCCAATCTTCTCCGATAGGAAAAGGTACATCTTCCATTTTTTCATATTCCCAAGTATTTCTGCTGAGAACTGTGTGATTAGGAAGATTATTCGTGTAAGATTCGCTGGAAGATTCTTCAAAATCTACACCAGATGCAGGGTAAGCTTCATATTCGAGAACAACCTTTTTTTTCTGGCTTCTTAAAAAACATATTTTATTTTCCTTTCTTAAAACCTATAAAATTTGCGGGGAGTAATATTTTTCTCCATTTTTTCAATTAGTTCCTTAGATTTCCTAATCGCTTCATCCATTCTTGCATTAAATTCGTCACGAGAAATAGGCTGAAAATGGTCAAAATTTTTCGGATAATTTAAAAGAAAAAACAAATCAATGTCTTCATTATAATAAGGAGTTACATCAATTTCTGAATCTGTATAACAACCATAAGGTGTTTCATCTTCAAAATTGTTAATCTCAATACAACCCCATGAAGAAGAATAGTTAACCCCACATCTTCCTTCTAACAACTTGGGAGGTTGAACAATCATAATATAATGTTCCCGATGAATATAACAATTCCCAATCAGCTTTGGAGCGAGTTCTTTCATAATATATTCATCATAAGATTTTCTTGTGAGATTGTTTAATTCCTTGTTAATCTCAGAAAGTTCTTTCTTCTTATTTTCCAGTGATGTCTTCCAGAAATTTTCCATGTTACACCTCTATTATAAAAATAATAGTCTCATAATCAATATTAAATTAATTATGAGACCTTTTATTAAATTAGCTAATTCAATAAATTGTGAAGACTTAGAAGTTATTCCCCGTTATATTACTTCCTACACTCATTGAAACTTACCCGTTTGCGGCAATCCATTTTGACGGACAAGTGCTTATAAGTCTTCTGTAAAACTGCGAACAACCTACCCGTAGGTTATTCAAATACGATAATAAGCGCTCCGACCCCCATCGGATTCTTATTAAAGGTGAGGAATAGACAACGTTCACCTCACTATGAGCCTCTGGTCCTAGCATCTGGACTCACTACGAGACTTTGGTCCTACACTATAGTGCTCTGGACAATGCGACGCTCTTTGGCTGATACTTTTCTCCAGCAAGTCATTTGTAGGGAATAGGTGCGTTCACCCTACTATAAGCCTCTAACCCTTACACTTAAAAAATACCTCGCTCTTTGTCCAACATCTTTAGTTGGCAATCAACCTACACCACCGAGCAAGAATTCGGAAGGTAGGATTTTGTGATTCTTGCAAGAATTTCCACCATTAACTTTCAGGTGGAGAGCTTGACGCTCTTAGTATCTTCATAGTTCCTATTCCTACGAAGAGTGCTTCCGACAGTATAAATCTTATACATGTCTAAGAAGTCATTGCATCTCAGCTATTATTGAATATTCAATTGTGTGTCTTGCAGTCAAGAACGTGATTTGTCTATCAGGCCCGTGTAGTGCAAATCAGTGGGAATCCCTTCCGCACTTTTTTCATCCTTTCCCTTGGGACAATCTTAATATACCATAAGATTAATTCTCTGTCAAGGGTTTATTATTTTTTTCTTGAAGAGTTTTTACCAGCTCTTCATAGGATTCAATAAGTTCTTTTTGTGCTTCTGCTTTCCCTTCTAAAGATTTAATAAGACTTTCTTTAGCCTCATCTAAATTTTTATGGGTTTCTTCGGCTTCTGCAAAAGCTTTTGAATAAGCGTGGATACCACCAATAATAGTTCCTGCTAAAAAGAAAATTGTTAAAACTCCGATAGCAAGAATGATGCACAAAGCAACTTGAGTAGTGTTCATTTTCTTTTACTAACCTCCATTAATTTATTTTCAGGTTCAATTCTAAATTGACCTGTTTCCCAATCAAAGCCCATGCCTACTGAGCGAACTTTTGTATAAGGTCTACTTCCCACAGTGTTTCTAGAATCTTCTACGCTAATTACTACTAATGAGTTTTTGTATAGTTCCCAATTTGCACCATTTGCTATATCATTGAGAATATCTCTTAGTCTTTCAATCGTCATTTTTCTTTGTCCTTTAAATAAAGTTTGAAAAAATGAACAGCAATCATAAATAAACAACCACTTATAAATAAACAAAAAGGAGTTAATATTTCTCCAGTTGAATTATCTAATCCTGCTATTCCAATTAAAATAAAATAATATAAATAAAATAAACAATTTGCCAAATTTAGATTTACTAAATGTCGATTTGATTTCATACAATCCAAAAATGTACGATGTCTTTATAAGGAGAAGTCCAACTATCTTCTGTAAAATTAGTCCAGTCTAAAATACATCGAGTAAAGAAATTCTTGCATCCACTAATTGTTCCCCATCCATTAGGAGATTCATACTGTTTATATTTATTTGGAAATCTTTCAAGCTCTTCTAAACCATGAATGATAAATGGAATAACATCTTTTACAAGACCATTATCTTCTTCATTTTTCCATTCTAAGCCTGTTGATTTTCGAATCATATCGCCCAAATTCCAAGTTGTATTTGCCGTACAGTCTCCAATGTCAGCCCAAAGTTTAGGGTCATCTTTACATTGAACTCTATAACTAATATCGTAACTCATTTTATTTCTCCTTGCTATTCTAAATCTACATGACCAACATATACAAATTCAGCAACATCATTAATATCAGTGGTATAACTATCATTGATTTTTTTAATTTTTGTATCGTTTTGAATTATCCATAAATCACCAAAAAAGGGATTATAATAGACATCACCGTTAATAAATTCTTTTTCACCAATCTTAATCATCATTTTCATTAATATCCCCCAACGCCAAAAGATAAGGACAATCTTTTCTTTTCTCTAATTCACATAGACATTCGTTAATAGAGCAAACATCGTAATATTTATTTCCACAAAAAATACAATCGTAAGAATGTTTGGGAATAGTATCTACAATAATTTTCATATATCCACCTTCGGAATTTTATATTTATTGGGTAAAAAACTGAGAATATGGGCAATTACATCTACTGTCCATCCATTACCTAATGCCTTTCTTGCTGCACTGTCTGGAATCATGTTAAGAAAATCATCTGGAACAGTCTGTAAACGACACATTTCTTTAGTAGTATAATATCTAAAAGGCAAGTTGTTTTTAAAAGCATCTGGATGTCTACCAATAGGAAGTGGCGTAAGAACATTATCCTTGTCTACGGTAGTAAGACAATTTGATTTGTCTGTGTTTGTAGCACGGACTTCAAGACACTGAGTAATAGGAATTGTTTTATCAGTATCTTTTCTATGTCCATTTTCATCTAATCTACGACCAACAATAGTAGCTTTATTTAATCTACGACCTCTAATCGCCGCAGGATTAGAAAATTCAATATCTTCAAGAATATCTTCCAGAGTAATGTTTTTATCTTCGGGAAGTGTTACATTAGGAATATTAGTCCAATAAAGTCTACGTCTGTTTTGCGCTGAAACAAGAGAAGAATTAATTTCAATGGGTTCTACTCCAAGATAAGAAGAAATAATATCTTGCCATTCCTTCTTCATTACAACATTTTCAAGAAGAAAATATTTAGGCTGACATTCCTTAATTGCTCTTACATATTCAAAGAAGAGCTTACTTCGAGGGTCATTGAAGTTAAGCTGTTTACCTGAACTACTAAAACCTTGGCATGGACTCCGACCGATAATTAAATCAATTTTACCTTGATATTTAGCAAAATCTTCTTTAGTTACATCTCCATGATGAATTACATCAGGGAAATTTGTTTCTGTGGCTTTAATTGCATTCTTTTCAATTTCATAAGCATCATAAGAATCAATCTTAATTCCAGCTCTCTCAAGTGCAAGATGACCGCAACAAATACCATCAAACAAAGATAAAACTCTCATTATCCGTAAAAACCTCCATCGGGCGGGTCTCTTCTATAATTAGGACAAGGTATATCATTTAGAGGGTCTCTAAAACAGTCTATTCCCCAACTATGAATACAATTACTACACCAAGCAGGTTGAAAATGATAATTAGAAATAGAAGGATTTTTAGGCTCTTCGGGCATAACAGGTGCTTTCTTAGGAGTAGTAGTATTTGGGTCAGGTTGAACATTCATATCTTTCATAAGTTCTTCCTTTTCAACTTTCTCCCAAGCATCCATAGCTGAATTAAGAAAGTCAAGAGTATGCTCATCATAACCTAAAATCTTAAGCTCTTTGATTAAATCTTCATTGCCAATTTTCTTTAAAACATTAGGAAAAGCATAAAGTAAAACTTGAACACGACCAAACTCTTTACGCCATTCATTATACTCTTTTACAGTCATTAATAATACCTCGTCTTTCTACCTCAAATTTAAGTTCGCTTACTGCTACTGTAACTGGCATAGATACAAAATGGTCATAATAATCTACTGCCTTAGAAAAATAGCTTCCGTACTTAATAGACCAATTCTCTTTGTTTTTTAGAGGATTCTTTTTTTCAATCTCTTTAAGTTCTGAACAAGCCGTCCATAGTTCTGCATTAGTTAAATTACGAAAATAGCCCATAATAATACACCTTTCACTTAATATGCTTATGATTGTATATAAAGGATAACACAATTTTTCTTGCTTGTCAATAGAAAACAACAAAAAAAAGAGAGGGAATTACCCCTCTCTTAATTTATTTTTAACTTAGGCAAAAGCCTTAGTTTCAACAGCGTCATAACGCTTAGTCAGAAGAACATCCATAAGCGCATCCCAAGGATTAGTCTTGCCGCTGAGAATCATTTTCAAAGTTTGGATACTGAACCCGCTAACCATGATACCATAGTCATTCTTAGTCATAGGAAAGCCATTACCAGTAGTACCGTTTCCGCACGTATTCCAGAAAATAATTTTGCTCATCTCATACCCAGCGTTCTTGTACTTCTGCTCAATGGACTTAAGGAAAGCAGGAGCTTCCTTAGCAGTAGCACGAGTGCTGTTATAGCCCCAATAGCCATAACCACTACTACCAGTGCTAACATTGCGGATATTTACCATAGAATCCCAACCACCATCACTGATAATCAGAATATTCTTGGGCAAATCACTCTGAGGAGAATGATTCTTAATTGCAGTATCAAGAATCAGGTCAAATACTGCTTCAAGGTTGGTATTAGCAACCTCGTTGTGACGAGCAGCTTCCCTAAGATTTTCATACAAAGAGTCGTGATTCACATTAACCATCTGAGGACGTGCAGAGAAAGTAATGTAACGACCCTTATATGCACCCTTAGCACGCTCTGCAAAGTAAATTGCAAGAGAGTTAGCAACCTCAAGAGCAGTCATACGAGTACGACCCACAGTAGCACACATAGAACCAGAACCATCTGCAACAACAATAGTAGAACTATCGTCGGTTACAAGATTAGGAAGAGACTTCCACATACCTTCAAGGGCAGCATCACGAGAACGAGGATAAGTATTCCATTCGTTTTCACAGTACTTATGAACAATGTCACAAGGATTAGATACGGAAGAATTAATCTTTGCCTCACCCTTAGTAAGAGCGTTCAGATAGGCGCGACGGCGCTCCTCATCATTGCGAAGGAAAGCCTTATTGTAATTAAGGTTCGCCTTAGAGGGAACAGTCTCATAATCAATGCTCTGCCAATTCTGAGAAGACATCTTACGTTCAACAACGTCAAGGTGCTTACGAAGAGCAGACAGACCCTTGCGATACTCACGCTCAGTCAGACCGAGCATATCCATAGTCTTAAGACCACGCTTACGAGTATCCTTAGAGTGAGACGTAGCACTGTCAAGCCACTTTGCGAGAAGACTAATGGACTTACCCTTCTTCATATTAGCCATATCTTCCTTCCACTGCTTACGAATCAGCTCACGAACAACAGGCTTAGTGATGGGATTATCCATGACAGCATAGATATAGTCCCAGCGAGAATACTCAGGAATCATGGGAATCAGATTCGCCACAATCTGAGCACCACCATTGTTCATCATATCCTTAAGGCAAATCTGGAAGAGACGGCGCTCACCCTGACCCTCACGGATATCGCCAGCGTAGAACAGCCAACGAATAGCGAGACGAGGATTCTCAGAATAAGCCGCACGGAACTTCTTCACAATATCACCATCAGGAAGGCTACGAAGAGCAGAGATGGAAGTATTGATATCAAGAAGAGCAGAGCCAGAGGACTTGTATGCAATAGCACCATTAGAGGTGTACTGCTTGTCAGCGGGAAGAGTAGGGACTGCAACCTGAGTGTAGTAACCCTTAGCAGTCTTCTCAACCTTATCCATGAAGGAAGCCTTACGGCTAACTCGATTGGTCTGAGTAACAGGCTTCTCAGGCTTAGGAGCCCAAGCCTTAGCGTTATTCTTCTTGTTGGGATTATTGTAGTTATACATAATTTTCTCCTTTTCTAAAGGACTAGACTCTTTTTTGTCCTTTTTTCAAAATAAAAGTTTTTTGTAGTTTGCTGTGAGAGTCTAACTACTTATGACAATAGATACTATAACAGATGTATCTTAATTTGTCAAGAGGTTATTAGAATTATTTTCATCTTTTCCTAAATTTTTTTCAAAGTTGTTTATAAAAAGCTGTTTAGCATTTTGAGCTTTATAGCAAATATCATTAGTAATAGCATCTTCTATTCCCTAAAACAATGAAACAAGGGGACATAAAAGTTCTCTTTCATCTTCATTATCTGCTAAAGTATCTCTGCTCTTTGCAATAGAAGTAAGCTCTCTTATAATAATATCTTTTGTTTTAAATTCTAATTTTGTAGTAATTTCACCATCAGATTTATCAGCAAGTTTTTCAAATTGCTCTTTAGACAGATATTTTTTATTTATTGTTACCCAAACCTAAATTTCTCCGTTAGTATCTACTAAAATTGGAATATCTGTTCTATCTTCTGCTCGATTTGCTAATTTTCTTATCCAAGTCTAATAAGCTTTCTATCCCTCTTGAGTCTAAAGCCAATTAATATCAACCATATTATACCCTCTTATACCCAATTATACCCTTATTCAGATTTCAAAACAGAAATTTTAATTCCACCTTCCTCGAATTCATACTTAGCACGAGGAATTTTTACTTTTAAAGTACCAGTTTCTTCGTTAGAATCCTGATTTACAATAGGTAGAGTAAAATTTAAGTTAACAGTATCATCAAAATTTTTCTCCATATTAAATTCTTTTGGCTCGAATTTAATAAACATTTTAGATTTTTCTGAACGAGAAAAATTTAAACTAAAATCAGATGCATCGTTCAACTGATAGGAGTTGTGCTTCAAACATGCAGTTAAGCCACAATATCCTCTAATATTGGCATATTCGCATAAAATGCCCTTTACATTGCAATACCCTTTAATGGGATGATAATCACCTGTATTAGTCATTATTAATTCCCCTTAAAGTAATATTCATAATGCTCTCCATCCCAAAGAGGATGTTTAATATTTTTTTCAGTGCGCCAATCGTAATATTCGCCATTTTCATCTGCATCAGCAACATAACAATTATCATCAGGGTCGCAACCATTATCATTGCTAGTATAAATACAACTTTTTGGGTCAAAAAGAAAACGCTTTAACTTGTCATCGTCTTCAAGAATTTCGTTAATGAAAGGAACAAGTTCTCCTGCATGGTCTACAGAACCGCCATTATCCCAAACTTTCCAACCACCATATTTGCTTGTTTCTCTTTTATAGGCTGGAACGAAAATTTTAATCTTAAAATCTTCTTCAAGTTTACGCTTAAAATCTTTCGCTTGAGCAAACATATCACAGTTAAGCATGGCAGTGTAAAGATAAGAAGCCTTATCTTCTGTGGAAGAGTAGCAACGTGTGTCCCAACCATAATCTTCATCTGCATTAAAATTTAAATAAACTGGAATATGTTCTGGACCATAATCATCTTTTGAAATAACAAGAGAATGACAAGAACTTGAATTCGTTTCAAATACGTTTTTACGAATTTGTTTCATTGTTGTTTCCTCCATTTAAATCCCTCAAAAATTGATACATTTCGGTAACAGTTTTATTATTAATATCATAACGATGATTTACATCACAAGAGTTACAAGCAAACTGCATTTCTACTGCATCAATGTACATAGAAGCACTAGACATATTATCATAGTCTTCGCCCATATACATAGTATTCCAATCTTCCTCAGACATAAGACGCTTGGGCTCAAGCTGTTTAATAGCAAGATTATCAAAACTAACAACAGAAAACCACTTCTCATTAATCATACGGGCAAGATTATCATAGATTGCCTTCTGTTTATTTGCTACAAGTTCCTTAGCCCAATCTTCCTTAATATACTTTTCGCCACGACGAACAGTCTTGTAGCCAAGAATAAGAATCTTAAGACCACGATTCTTAAGAGCACGAAGAGTATCCATCGTTACAATGCCATTAATAACATGGAGAACAAGATTTGGATACTTAGAAATAGTCTTAAGAAACTGCGGCTGAAGAGGGTCAACAAGAGAGACACCAATACCATAAATAAGCTTTTCATTAACAAGCTGTTCAATAAGTTTCTGATTCTTCATAAAAGCAAACTGATGAACAGTCATGTTAGGAATAAGATTCAGTTCCTTGCACTTACGAAGAAAAGGAATTAAATCAGGATGGGAAAGGGGGTCTCCACCTCCGATTGCAAGCTCTGTGTATTCATGGAAGCTTTCAAGAACCTTAATACCCTGTTTCCCAAGAATATCACCATGTTTGCCATTTGGAGTGCTGTTCTCATGACAAAAACTACAACCCTGTGCGCAATTGTTAGTAATTTTATAATCACAACACTCTGGAAAATCAGCCTTGAAAAAATCCAAATCATTTTCACGAGTCTTGGTTCCGCTGTCCAAGTCGATGGTCACGACATAATTACCGTTCTGATAGGTCTTAATGTTGCTCATTAGTCCATTACCTCTCTTTTCATATCTTCTTCGCTTTCCCAAATTTCCTCAATGGCGGGATAAACAATAGTAGATGTCATTTTGTGATTACATTTAGGACATACATATTCATAAATAGCGGGAAAAGTAGCATAAAACGATTTACTAAACTCCATTTCAACATCACAATCACTACAATAAATACGACGAATCTTACGATACTTAAAGAATTCTTTTGTTACATGTTCGTTATATAATTTAACTCCATTAGTGCTCACGGGGATTTTCCTCCATATACTTCTTTACTTTGTCACCATCGTAACGAGAGGGACAAACATTACAAAGGTAAGAACCATAATATTCACAAGCATGAACCTCTTCCTGAGACTTGGGAGCAGACTCGCAATTCAAGTGGTCATATGCACAATAAATCTTCATTTTTATTCGTTTCCTTTCTCTCTAACGATATAAATGTCATTTCCTTTATCTTCAAGAATCTCATAATTCTTTATAAAATCTAAAGGAACTTCTTTTTTTAATTGTACCATATATCTTTCTTCATAAGTTGGAAAGAAAGCATCTTTAAACATTTTACCAGCAACCAAACTAAGTAAAATAACACCTATAGCACAAACAAGAGTTACCCAACCAAGTTTGTTTTTAACGCAGTAGGTAAAATAATAAAATAGAACTAAGACGAAACCTATAAAAAGGACACCAACAAAAATTAAAGCATCAAATTCAGGAGATGTCCTAACCATTTCTGAAGTTAAAATTTCAACATTATCAATCATCTGTATTCCTCTCTTTAATTATATAGACATTATCACCTTTTCGTTCTACGATATCATATTTGTCAATAAATTCAGAAGAAATTTTATCATCTAACTGAACAAAATATCGCTCTTCATATCTTGGATTAAAGGCATCAGTGAAACAAATAAAAGAAACAATACCTAAACAAAGACCCATAGATAAACAAAAGAAAAATGCGACCCATGCTTCTTCTTCCTTAACCCAAGAAATTGATACAATAATTGCAACAATACAACCTATTGCTGCAATAATAGCAGGAATTAAATTACTTAAAAAACCACCAGAAATACAAATAGTTTCAGTAGTAATTAGATTAACACCATCAATCATCTTTGTCAACCCTTTCTTTTAATGTGTAAATTTTTCCTTCTCTGGAAACAATATAATTTTCTTCAAGTTCTTCATATTCAGTTAAAGAAAAATGGTCAGGGTCAGTAAATCTAACTTCATAAGAAATAGTTTCAACTGGATGCTTCATTGCATAAACATTGAATCCTGCAATCCCGCAAAAAACAATTGTTGCTGCAACAATAGCACCAAATCCATCCATTGACCCACATCTTTTAATCCAATCTATAATAAATGCGCATATACAAGCAATTCCACAAAGCACAATAAAAATAGAACAAATAAGAACAAAAAGGTCTCCATTCTTTGTAGTTACAACTGTATTAAGAATTTCAATTGCTGGATTGTTTTCAATCGACATTTTCTTTCTCCCTAATTACATAAGTGTTATTTTCTTCATTGTATTCAATAATTTCATATTTTTTAATAAATTCATTATAGCTAACTTCATCAGAAATCGTTACAGTATATTCTGTATCGTAAACTGGATTGAAAAAACAATCATTAAGAGCTCTGCTTACAAGAACAGAAGAAAAGAAAAGACAAACTCCTACCATAACAATATCTAAGCTGCTAAAAACAATTTTAATGAGCTTGTGCGGAACAAGTTTCGTCATGTTAAAACCAATTTTTAGAAGCCAGATTGCCCAAAACATTATAAGACAAGCAATCACACAAGTAACAATAAAAATAGGAACGGTTACATCTTTAGTTACTTCTGTACTAATAATATTAATTCCTTCGAGCATAATCATCTCTCCTTTCGAGTAACTAAATTATACCCTATAAAAAGAAATAAGTCAAGGAGTTAATAAAAAATATTCTCCTTGACTTATTAAAGTTTCTTAGTTATTTAGTTATAACCATAAGCACAAGTAATAACAAGCTTGTCTCCGCTAGGGGAAGTGTAACGAGAAGTCTCAGTTTCAAGACCATCATTATTACAATTTTGCACGAATTCTTGATAGGTCAAACCATCCTCTTCAAAAGAAAAGCTCTTTTCCTGCCTACGTTGTCGGGCAATATAATTATAAATGTATTCTTCTCTTTCTGTATCTGTAAGTTCAAACCAATCTTTATAATATTTACCCTTGCATTGGTTATAACATCTTTGTGCTTCTTCTCGGTCTTGCTTGGTAATTTTAATGGAATTCTTAACAAAAGTTTCATTCCATTTATTAAAAAGCAATTTGCCATCTTGCCAGTCTTTATACTCATCTTCGGTACAAATGGCAAGTGTATGAGTAGAAGAAGAATTAGTTTCAAATACATTCTTACGAATTTGCTTCATTTAATTTACCTCTTTTAAAATTTTACACTCTACTAATTTACTCATTTGATTTTCATATTTATCAATAATCATATCAAGAAAAGGAAAACTATGCCCATCATCTTGAGCTCTGAAAAAAGAAGTGTACGGTTGACCAAAATCATCATCAATGACTTCAAGATTATCAAAATCATTCCAAGATTTAAGGTCATAAAGGTCAATCGCTACATCAAAACTAAATTCATATGAAATTCTTTCTTTTTTAGAGTTAAAAAAACAAAAATGATAAGTCATCCAATAATGGCTTAACTTTTTAGGTTCTCTCCAAAACCCCTTTTTGAACCCTGTATTAGTAAGGAGAACAATTTGTTCCCCTGTAGTCAAAGAAAGAAAATAATCAGATAATTCATAGCGCTTCATTTTGCGCTTAGTCCTCATGTTTGGAGTCTGCATCTTTTTTCTCCTTTTCCAATTGAGCTAAATATTGCTTATGCCATTTTTCTTGTTCTTCAGCATAGCTATCATGGATGATTTTAGAAGTATCTACCAAACCAGAATCTTTAATATGAAGCCAGCAATTATACTCATCGCCATCCACAACTACAATATATTTCTTATTAGTTAAAAATTCCTCAAGAGATACGTTATAATGTTTAAGCCAGCCCTCAATTTGATAGTCATCAGTACCACCATAGTTAGGAATGGGTTCATCTGCGTCTACATAATCATTAACTTCTGAATCCCAAACATAATCTTTGGTGTTAAATTCAAAGTCTACAAATCCACCCACATATTTCTTACAGATTTCTCTGCATTCATCTACAAGATTACCATTAGAAGAAGCAATTGCATATCTCAACTTGTCTTTGAAAGTCACAAGCATATCAAAAGGAGAGCGGTAAAATTCAAGAGAAGATTCCCATAACCTTACGATACCATCAATCATATAAAAATTTTTATTAATTTCTTCTCTGGTATAATGTTCATTATCAGTCGTAATTACGAGAGAATGACTTGAACTACTATTAGTTTCAAAAACATTTCGTCTAATCTGTTTCATATTATCTCCTTAAAATCCAGTCTGAGCACTTTTGAAATTCAAGGTGTTACTGACACCTTCAACCTCTGCAACAATATCATCATACTCTTTACCATCGTATGTGTATTTACCATTATTCTTCTTATTGACACGAACATGTCCGTCAAAGTTTTTAATAATCGTAGCACAATGCTTAGGAAGATTAAGGTCAGGGTTATATGCAAGAACTTCACTCATAAGGAAAATACCAACCTGACCAGAATCAGCACAGAACTCTCCAAGCTTTTCCTTAGTCAAACTGTTGTAAGTAGTGCAAGACCAATCACCATAAATAGTATCGCAAACAATAGAAGTTTCAATACCAAGTTTTCCCATGGCACCTCCACAGCAACACTTTTTCCAGTCATCTTCCTGCTCTTTTTCCCACTTTGTTACAGCTTCGTTATAAGCTTTATTTTCAGCTTCGTAAGTGGGAGAAATTGCAACTCTACGGATATTGGGGTCTTTTGTCTTTTCTCCTCGAATCCATTTATCATAAGATTCTGCTGCTTGAGTCCATTTATCAGAAGATTTTGCTGCTTCTACAATATTATCGAAAGGCTTCTTCATATCAACCCAAGTGACATCTTCGTACATATCAGGAGTAGGATAACCTTTATGTCCATTCCCAATAATCTTGTATTTAGAATAATAATCTTCCATTTTAGGATAATCATTATAATTCATCTTACGGTCTTCGCGGATAATATAACAAGGGTCAGTAATGAGAATATCACCAATAAAACGAACGAAACGATTATACTGATTGCAAAGGTTCATAAAAACACCTCTCCTTATTTTTTCTACTAAAAGAATATCATAAGGAGAGGCAAATGTCAAGTGTTTATTAAATTGTTTTGTTGTTTTTTTATTTAATTACTGAAGGGAAATTTCATCAATAATTTCAAACTGACTCAAATCATTAGCGTCAAACTTTTTGTCCTGCTCACAATACATAATACCCACAAGACCAAGAGCACCAAACTGATTAGGAAGAGGCATAATCTGATACACACGATAAATCTTTCCATCAATTGAGTTCTTCTTCTTACACTTAAACATACAACTATTGTTATTAGACATTTTAATTACTCCTTAATTGCTTTTTCACCCTGTTTTTGCAACTTTTTATTAAAAAAACAAGGGGAATTGTTAATTTTTTAATAAAAATTGATACGATAAAATTTCACTTTTATTCTATCTTGTTTTATTTTATTTTTGCGTTAGTGATTGTCATTGTCGATAATCAAACTATAACATTTATTAAAAATATAATCTTCTAATGTAATTCCATCTCTTGCAAAAATATAATACATCCCATCAGAAACATAATAATCAAGACTTTGATGGTCTACATAACCATCTTCATCAGGACTAATTTCAATTCCTGTAATGTGAATATCATGCTTAGAAAGAGCATACTTTACATCATCTTCAAACTTTTGGAAATCATCAGATTCCATAACTTCTTTAATAGCTTCTTCTTTATCTTCTCTACTGCTCCAATTAACATTATAACCTTGGAAACAAGTTATAGCAGTTAAAATATATTCAAGTTTAGCTATTGCGCTATTGTCATCTAAATCAGAATCCCAACCCCATCCAAAGGCTTCAAAATTTAATTTTAGATACTTACCGTAACAATTGTGACCATAATCTTCTTCAATATAATCATCTAACTGAGTATAATCATAATTGTCTTTACCACTAATACTCAATGAATGAACACTTGAAGAATTAGTCTCAAAAACATTTTTTCTAATTTGTTTCATATTAATACCTTACCCGACGTAATTGGTCAAAAATTTCAATCCGCTTATCAAAACCTAAAGACCATAACACATCTTCCATTAAACTATCCATTGCTCTATGTCCCCAACCATTTAAAAGAGTTGCATCACCTTGACATAAATCTACAATCTCTTGCGCTCTTTCAGTAAATTCTTCTGGCGTAAAAGGAACAACTGTTTTACTTTCCAATACTTCCAATCATCAAAGTCTCCAATCTTGGCTAACTTTTAGCCAGCATCATAAATCCTCGAAGGGATTTTGCCACTATCCTTTTCAGGAACATAGCCATCATCTCTATTAAATTGTACATCAGGTTCAAACAGAGGTCTAAAATCTCCATCACCATCACTATAGAAACCAATTAAAGTAGAATGTCCAATCTTTCCACAGGCTTCCATATAACGTAACATAGAAAGAAAAGAATCAATCCATCTTTCTTCCATCGTACACTTAATATTAAAAGTTTTTTCCATTTCAAAAACTCCTCGAATATTTTTTGTAAATAAAGTATACCACAAAAAAATAAAGTTGTCAAGAAGTTCTAAGAACTTTTTTCTTGACAACTTTATATTAAATCAATTTAAGTTACAAATTGTGCTTCTTATAATAATTTTTTGGAAGGTTATGAGTTGGGTCAAACTTTCCACCTTTTAACAAATTATGGAATTCTCTTTTCTTATGTTCAGGCGTAAGATACTGGTCAATCCAAGAAATTTCAGGGTGTTCTTTCTTATATTTAAGTCTATCATTCCAAAGTTTTTGATGCCTTTTTTGACAAAAAGCATACCATTCAGAATGACTAAGACCACTATAATTAACTACTGAAACAGAAAGTTGAGGAGCTTTATCTAAATATTGCATAAGTTCTGTTACAGTATTAAAAGTTTTCTTGAAAGAATACTCTTGAGAAACATTACTTCTGTATTTTGCTTTATTATGACGAAGAAACTTAACTTCAAACATTTTCTTTCTCCCTAAACATACTCTCAAAATTGAGCCCGTATTTTACATAAACTAAACCATCTTTTCCAATTACAAAATAATCTCCAAGTAAAACAAATTCTTCATATTCATCATAAGAATCATTTTCTGGTCTATAAGCAATAAAAGAATTTCTACCTTCATTATCAAATTTCTTTTCAAACCAAGTCTTATTAAGCTTCTTAAAACTTTCAAGTTCCTTTTCAGAATATTTAACAATATTCTTAATTTCAGTATTATGAGCTTTAAAGAATTCTACAACTTCTTCCCAATTGTCTTTTTCCCACTTCAAAGCTTCTACTTCATAAGGAATAATTTCGTAAATTTTAGTAGACATTGTATTCCCCTTTCTTTTTATCTGCTCTAAAATTTCCTACACGATAAACGCTAACACGAATGTTGCCTTATCCATTTACCTTCTTACGTCAAATAGAAAAGTTCCAAACCACCATCGGAAATTTTTTAAAGGATTGCTCCCACTACCTTTAAGCAAGTTTAGTTCGTCGTAGCAATCTGCGTTGGTGAAACGCTTTACAACCAAATCAATCAATAAATAATGCTTGCTACATCTTGTCTTAAGCCTTTTCTAATTCGCTAAAGCTTTAGCTTGGTTATATAATAGCACTTAACTTTTATTTTGTCAAGTACTTATTACACACTTTTCAAAAAAATTTTTTTTAAAGTCTCTGATGTGTAACTGGGTCAAACCCCTCGTGTTCAGAAACATCTAAATATTTATTATATTTTTCCTCATCTAAAGGAGAATGTTCCATAAGATAATTAATACTTTTCTCCATGCTTTCAATCTTCTTTTCTATGTTTTCAATCTTTTCTTTATCGTATTGAATATGCTTAATTTCCCATTTAACACCAAAAGTATAACAATATCCAATATAAACAGAAAAGGCTACTACTAAAACAATATACGATAATATACTTGTCGTATAACAAGTAGTTAAATAATGTGCTCCAATAAAAAAGTAAAAAGCATTAAGAATTAATCCTAAAATACCATGCAACTTTTTATTATTATTTTCCATCGTCTGTATTACATCAGCCCCCTTCTCTTTAACCATTCATTGATAAATACCATTAAATTATTTTTTGCAGATGCTAACGAATCATTCCAAGTCCATCTTGGGGGCGAAATAGAATTATAATATTTCTTATAAACCATTGCTTTGATTGACAAATGCAAACCTTTTTCTTCTTGGTCTATAGAAATTTCCTCGTTTGAAATTAAAGTAAATACAAGTCCTAAATGACTATATGTTATAATATCTTGGAGACTGTGAAGTAATTCTCCTTGCCATCTTTCCCACTGTGGCATATTTCTTTGTCTCCTTTCTTTTTACTTTGTTTTATTAATAATTTAGTTAATTGGAGGAAACCAATAATATCCTAAAATATCATCGTCCTCAGCTTTTATCTTGTTTTTATTATTGTTTATTTCTGTAAAGTTAATTACCTTTACTGGTTTCTTAGGATTGCTTTTTTCTTCTTTTTCTTCTTCCTGTCTTTTTCTTGTAAGAGCAATTACCTTTTTATAGTAATCAGAATCCTACAAAAGCTTTTGAGCAATAGCTTGATAAGTAGCCATATTGGTTTTGTAAGCTTCTTCTAACTTTTGCATTTGTTCTAATAAACTCAAATAGGACACATAGTTTTTACAAGTACAATAATAGGTATCTTTCTCTCCAGCAATCATTGGCTGAGAACAAAATTTGCACTTTGGAACTGGTCTATTTTCTAAAGAAGGAGAAGAATTTTCATCCTTCCCCCCTTTAATTACAATAAGATTGTTTCTATCCATCTTAATTACTTATTAGAAGTACCAAGTACTCCACGTTCTGCACGGTCTTCAACTCTCTTGTTCATCCAAAGCAAGCACTCTTCGAGATGAGTAAGTGCAATCGCATTTTCACGGCAAGCAAACTCACCAGACTGAAATCCCTGAAGACGGTCACGAACAATCTCAAGAAGGTCTGTGTCAAGAAGTCCATGGATTGAATCCATTTCCTTGCGAGGACCATTCTGGAAAGCAATAGAATAGGGAGTCTCATTCCCCTGACCATCAGTTACAACAACATTGTAAACATGATTGGCATTACCAATGCCCTTTTCATCTACTGCATACACAGTATTAAGGTTGTTTCTCTTCTGAATCGTATTAAGCTTACGCATTTTATTTTACCTCTTTTTATTGTTTTAATTTTTATTGTTTTAATTTAATTTTAATGCTTTGAATCATTGTTTGCAACAAGCTTGCACATCCATTCAACAGCCTTTACTTCATTGGTTTTCTTAAAAGCTACACACCCAAGTACTGCTTCATCAAAATCAAGAAAAGCAGACGAAGAATCGTGAATGTGTCCTTCTTTATCCTTGTAACAAGGAATATAGCCCTTTACCTCTCCCTTGTCATACCAAGTAATAACGCACATGTCTTCCCCAATCATGGTGGCATTGTAACTCCACTGATATCCACCAGAACTCTTGAAAACATCTTCAAATTCCTTCTCAACCTTTGCTTTCTCAATAGCTCTTTGATAAGTACCATAAACATAATACTTACGAGCTTTAGGAGTTGTGGGAGAAGTAAGCTCCGAGTAAAATTCCTCAACTTCTCCATATGTAATGTTGTTAATTGCCATATCAACTCTCCTTTCTATTTGTTTAGATATTACTATAGATATCTTTTCTTGTCAAGCATTTATTAAAAAATTCTACAAAAAAATGTATAAAAAAAAGGAAGAAGTCATTCGACCTCTTCCTCTTTTTGGAGTGAATTTATGAAAATTTTAAATGAACTGCTTTTTATTTTTAATTACTTACAACCAAAGCGCTTCTTAGAAATCGCTTCAATCGAAGGAATCTTTTCAGTGTTGATGCTCTTCTTAGCACAATAATGTTCAATGGTTGCAACCAGAACTCGTGCATCAAGAAGCATTGCAAGAATCTTACGGTCAAATGCTCGATGATACTTTTCAAGAGCCTTGCCACGAGCAAACTCCTTACCAATGTCCTCAACGAACTTATCACCGTCAGCATGGTTTACCTTAGCCTTACCACGATAGCTGTTTTCAAGAAGAGTGTTCTCCCAAATACCCTCAAGAGAAATAGTCTTCATATCAGCCTTTTCACAAAGACGAGTAATAACATGCATTGCATCAAATGCAGTATCAGTTACCTCAGCCTTAACTACGCCACCACTCTCATAAACACCATAAGCAATGGAAGAGTTAGACGGTCGGGAAATGTCATTCTTGCAGTTGTCACACATAATTTTTTGTCTCCTTTAATTTCTTTGTTTTACTTTAGTTTTTTTTGTTTACTTTGTTTTCGTCTTTATATAAAAGAGGGAATTAAGATTTATTATTTAATTCCCTCAA